>Ga0209465_10001576_pt1 | contig 10121 bp, 7 predicted proteins | sample PanSoiPlot1MoBio_FD_188321 | JGI IMG/M metagenome (GOLD analysis project Ga0209465, IMG submission 188321) | Tropical forest soil microbial communities from Panama analyzed to predict greenhouse gas emissions - Panama Soil Plot 1 MoBio (SPAdes)... | ecosystem: Environmental > Terrestrial > Soil...
CCGCCGCTGACTGAACAGCAGCGTCGACGTCGGCCTTCGAGGAGATCGGGGTGCGGGCGATAACCTCGGCGGTGGCCGGATTGCTGACATTGACGAATTCCGTGGCGGCCGATTTGTGCCAGGTGCCGCCGAAGTAATTGAGAATCTCGGTGACTTGGGTTGTGGCGGTACTGCTCATGAAGATGCTCCGTGCCTCCGTCGCTTGAGAGCGAACGGCAGGGCTTGCGATATGAAGGATGGCGGTCCCCGCGGACCGTTTCAGGCTGAGGCGTCAGTTTATCAAAAATGCGGGCCGGGGAGAGGGATCGTCAGCGGCCGGACCGCGAGCCACCCGCCTTCCCTGGCTGCTTCAGGCAAGCCTTCCAAGGTCAGCGTAAACAGAGAGGCGGGCTCCGCTAAGCCGGACCCTGGCGGAGACCTGCAAGGCTAATGTAGGGAATCCGAGCGCAAACGATTCGGAGCGCGTTTTTCGAACCGCAATGCGGCCGCAGGGCTGAGCGCAAGGAAGCTATTTGACGGTGGCGTAGGCTTCGTAGGCTGCGCCGATCAGGGGGGCGGACTCGTTCAGGACGATCGAGAGCGGAACATCGGCGAGCATGTTGGTGAAGTGCCATTTTTCTTTGAAGGAGTTGAAGAAGGTGCCGTCGGTCATTTTCGGCAGAATTTTTACGGCAATGCCTCCGGCGACGTAGACTCCACCAAGGGCGAGAACTTTTAAGGCGAGATTGCCGGCTTCAGCGCCGTAGACCGAGGTCCACAAATCCAGAGTTTGGACACAGATGGGGCAGGACTTATCGAGGCCGCTCTTGGTGATGAAGGGCGCCGGGTCGGCATCGGGGTCTTCGAAGATGGGATGCTTGACGCTGGGCGCGATGAATTCGTGCAGGGTGCGGAAGCCGCGCCCAGAGAGAATCAGTTCCCAGCTGACCTGGGGATAGCGATGGCGCATAAATTTGAGGAGTTCGATCTGCTGGTCGGTACGCGGGGCGAAATCGGAGTGACCGCCTTCGCTCGGGACGACCTTGTAGCGCGTGCCATCCCAAAAGAGAATGCCCTCGCCTAGGCCGGTGCCGGCAGCGAGGAGGGCACGTGAAGCGCCTTCGAGAGGCTTGCCCGGATTGAGGACACAAAAGTCTTCCGGCGGGAGGTGCTCGAGGCTGTGGCCCGTGGCGCCGAGATCGTTGATGAGAACGATGGATTCGACACCGACCTCTTTCGACAGAGTTTCGGCATCGACAATCCAAGGCAGGTTTGTCGCATGAATGCGGTTGTTAATGACCGGACCGGCTACACCGAAGCCGGCGGCACGGATTTTGCTTGCGCCCAGGTGCGGAGCGGCTCGGCGGGCAAATTCCTTGATGATGAGGTCGAACTGGGCAAATTCCTTACTGGCGAAGCGTTCGCGAAAGACGACTTCGAGCTTTCTGTTTTTTTCAGCGAACAGGGCCAGGTTGCATTTCGTACCGCCAACGTCGCCAGCGAGAATCATAAAACTCCGAGGTTAGAGGTTAGAAGCTAGAGGTTCGAGAGAGGAGTTGGCCGCCTTCCCCTGCCGAACGACTCTCTTCAAACCCGAAGTCAGAAGAGTTGAAACGGTTCAATGAACCCAATACTAAGGGTTATACCACTGTCGGCCATCTCTTTCGAGTAGCTGATCGGATTCCTTCGGTCCCCAGGTGCCGGAGGAGTATACCGGGACACCCGCGGTCTTCGCGGCGCTCCAGACATCGAGGATGGGGTCGACGAGAGACCAGGCAGCTTCGACGGAATCCCCGCGGTCAAAGAGTGTCGCGTCGCCCCGGAGGCAGTCGTTCAGCAGCGTGGCGTAAGCGCTGCGCGTGGTGCCGCCAAAGCCTTCTTTATAGCTGAAATTCATGGTTACATTGCCGATGCTCATTTCCGTCCCCGGCCGCTTTGCACCAAATGACACGGAGACACCTTCCTCGGGCTGGATGTTGAGGACCAGGCGGTTGGGCTCGACTTCACGCTCGCGAAAGACGATGTGAGGCGCGCGCTTGAATTGGATCATGATTTCGGTGCTGCGCCTTGCCAGGCGCTTGCCGGTACGAAGGTAGAAGGGGACGCCGGCCCAGCGCCAATTATCGACGAGAAGACGCATGGCGACAAAGGTTTCCGTACGCGAATCGGGTTTGACCCCCTGCTCCTCACGATAACCCGGGAGGGATTTGTCCGCGATTTTGCCCGGAGCATATTGGCCGCGCACAACCCACTGGGCGACCATCTCGAGATTAAAAGGCCGAATTGATTGGAGTACCTTTAGCTTCTCGTTGCGGACGGCAGTTGCATCGAACGAGGCCGGAGGCTCGACGGCCACCAGGGAAGTAAGCTGAAGGACGTGGCTCTGGATCATATCGCGGAGAGCGCCAGCGGTTTCATAGAAGCCGCCGCGGCGCTCAACGCCGAGCGTTTCCGAAGCGGTGATCTGGACGTGATCGACGTAGTTGCGGTTCCAGAGAGGTTCGAAGATGCCGTTGCCGAAGCGAAGGACCAAGAGATTCTGGACCGTATCCTTTCCGAGATAGTGGTCGATGCGGTAGATCTGCTTTTCTTCGAAGACATTCAGAACAATTTTGTTGAGCTGTTTAGCCGAGGCGAGGTCGCGTCCAAACGGTTTTTCGATAATGATGCGCACCCAGGAGTTGGGCTTGTTTGGACGGGCCAAGCCGGCGCGGCCCAACTGCTCGACGATGTCGGGATAGACTTCGGGCGGGGTGGAAAGATAGAAGAGCCTGTTGCCGCAGAGCTTTTTCGCGGCCTCGAGTTCTGCGAGACGCCCCACCAACCGGACGTAGGAATCGGGATCGGAATAGTCGCCCGCGGTGTAAAAGAGGTTGGCCGCAAAGTCGCTCCATTTTTGGGGATCGATCGGGCCAACCTCGGAAATGGTTTTGGCGGCTTCGCCGACGTTGTTGCGGAAAGTCTCGTCCGTCATGGGCGTACGAGCGAAGCCGATGATGGCATAGCAGGCGCCGAGAGAATTGTACTGGGCGAGATCGTACATGGCGGGGATGACCTTGCGCTTGGCGAGATCGCCCGAGGCGCCAAAGAGAATGACAGTACAGGAATCAGCGGTCGCGCCGTAGACGGAACCGGAGCGTGCGGTTTCTTCAGGCATGAACTCCCTCCCAGGGTGGCGAAGCCGGCTCTTTGAATGCAAATCCGCCCAAAGACTATACCTCAATCCCGAGGGCTTGCAGGTCGCCTCGAAGTTGGCCCGGGTTCTGGTGATGAATCACCTGCATGCCGAGACGCCTGGGGTTTTCGAGGTTGAGCGGGCGGTCGTCGATGAACACGGAGTTCTCGGGAGGACGCTGGGTGACGTCAAGGGCGACGCGGAAGATGTGCTCTTCGGGCTTGCGGGCGTTCAGATAACACGAGCTGAAGAAAGCTTCGAAATCTCCGCGGAGTTTAAAGGCTTCGATGCGGTAGTCATTAAGCTCACGGGGTTCGTTATTGATGGAAGCGACGTAGTATTTGCCGGTGCGGGCGACGGAGGAAAGGACCGCGCGTGTCTCGGGATATTCCCGGGATTGCGCAAACATGAAGGCGGTGAAGTCCTCGCGGCTGAAGGAGCGCGTGCGGTAGAAGAGAGTGCGATCGAGATACTGGTTGAGGGTAATCTGTCCGGCATCAAAGGCGGGAAAAGAGAGGTCATGGCGCTCGCGGAACTCTTCCCAATCGAAACCAAAGGCCTCTGCGGCAGCCATGCGGGACTGGTGATCCCAGCCGTTGGTGAGAATGACGCCACCGATGTCCCAGAACAGTGAAGTAATCGCAGGCACGGGAACTCCTCCAAGGCAAGAGACTGAGAAATATCAGATAAGGATCGAGGACGGAAGGAGAAAATGGGAGGGTATCAGCCGGGTTGCCGCCTAACCGGCTTGGCCGAGGACAGGAGACCACGCCCATCCAGGGCCGGTTGCAAGGAACAGAGGCAGTAGCGGACAATAGAACGAGTTGGGGAGGCACGAATGGCAAATGATCCGTGTGGACCGGCACCGACATCAAGCGAACCGGTCAAGCCAGGAGCGCGAATGGTGAACTGCGTCAAGTTCGGCAAGGAATTACCTGGGCTGGACCGCGTGCCATGGAAGGGCGAACTGGGCAAGCGCGTGTATGAGAATGTTTCGAAAGAGGCGTGGAAGCTTTGGCTGGAGCACTCGAAGATGATCATGAACGAATACCGCCTGAACCCGCTGGATCCGAATTCGCAAAAAATCATGGAAGAACAGATGGAGCAGTTTTTCTTCGGCGAGGGCGCGAAGTTGCCCGAAGGGTACGTGCCGCCCAAGGCCAAGGGGTAGAGGACAGCTGTAGCCGGAGCTTTCGGTTTTTGAGGCGCCTCGCGGAAGTCGCGGGCGCCTTTCGTGTTTAGGGGCGATCGGCGGGCGGAACGGAACCCGTAATGGGATGTTCGACGGGAAGACGCGGGGTCAGAGTGACGTCCAGCTGCGAGTGCGCCTGGCGAAGAGCAGCTTCTACGGCCGCGGGCTCCGCCGCGCGCGCGAAGAGAAAACCGAGGTAGCTTGAGCCTTCCGGCCAGGCGGCAACGTAATCATGCAGCCGGGCGGTAATTTCGAGCCCGGTGATGCCGGCTACCCGGCGCGCAGCTTCTTGTCCATCGAGTTTTTCGAAGATTCCGCTGCGGGGCACGGGGATCATCATTACACCGGAAGCGGCTTTTTCGCGTTGAGCGCCGCTACCGGGCATCTGCAAAGCGTGGCGCAGCAGGAGTTCCTCGAGAGTGATGGTTTCGTTGTGGCCGGCGACACGAAAGCGTAGTGCTTGAGCACAAAGTCCGCCGATGGGACGGGGAGCGACTTCGAGGCACCAGACTCGACCGTCGTGAAGGCGAAATTCGGCGTGAAGCGGGCCGTGAGTCAGACCGAGCGCTCTTACGGCACCGAGTAAGGAGCGCTCGATGGCCTGCAGCTGCGTGGCGGGCAGCCGCGACGGCGTCACATAGATCGTCTCCTCGAAATAGGGGCCTTCGAGGGGATCGGGCTTGTCGAAGACCGCGAGGACGCGCAGTTCTCCCTGCGTGAGCAATCCTTCAACCGCTACCTCCGTGCCGGGAAGATAAGCCTCCACAAGAATGTGATCGAGATGGGGCTCGCGGGTGGCGCGGATTTCCGCTGAATCGAGCAAGCGTTTCAAGCGCGCGGCTCCGGCGATGAATTCTTCCCGATTGTTGACGCGTACCACACCCTGACTCGCCGAAAGAGAAAGAGGTTTCAGCACGCAAGGGTATCGGACCCCGAGGAGCGCGGGTTCCGGCAGGGGGTCGAGCGAAACGGTCTGGAACCAAGGGACGGGGAGGCCTGCGTCGCGGAAAACCTCGCGCGTGCGGAGTTTGCTGCGGCAAGCTGCAACGCTTGCGGGATGGTTGTACGGGATGCCCAAGCTGCGAGCGACCAAGGCCGCGGCAGGCACGGGTCGATCTCCAAGAGCGAGGATGCCGTCGACGGTCAGTCCCCGTTGCGCTTCAAGGACAACGTCGGCTGCGGTTTCGGGTGTTTCGAAATGCACGGCGAGGGCTTGGTCGTTCCAGGGGTCGTCGAGTCTCCCGCAGCGATCGGTGACCAAGGCCAGTTCGACGTCCAGTTCTTGAGCTGCGGCGTTGAAGGAACGAGTCTGGTAGCCCAGCTTTGCGGCAAAGAGAAGGACGTGCTTGCGTGATGTCATGGTGCGGATAGCCAAGGCGCTAAAAGCAGACTCCTCGGGCCAGCCGCGCCCTCGGAATGACACGCTTAAGCACTTCAAAGCCTCCTACAGGAAGGTCTCGGCCTGGCGGACAGCTTCCTTCGCTTTGGCGATAGGGACCAACTGGTCCCGCGTCGGTTCGGCTCAACAATACCAGGGCTCGTTCAGAAAGGGCACGGCAGCGCGGGAGGGCAAGGCCGGGGCGGATTTTTCCTCGACGATCTGGTCGGCGGCAAGTTTCGCTACGCGCCACATGCGTTCGAACGTGGCCTTGCGGCTGCGTTTCAGCTGTTCGCTCGTGGCCGCAATCTCCTGGAGCTCGTCAGAGAGCGCGTCCACCGCAGGGTTGGAGTTCTTCCAGGGGTAGACAAGCGCCTTGGCATCGAATGGTCCGACGAGCTTGCGCACTTCGTCCAGCTCGAGCAGCTTCGAGCCTGCCGGAATGAGCAGACGAATGCCCAGCTGAATAGGTGCAACGGCTTCGACCAGACCGAGGCGATGGAGTTGTTGGAAAAGGTCGAGGCAGCTCTCCATGGTGGTCCAGGGCGTAAAGGGAACAAAGGTAGGCTGAAGCGTGACGCCCGTGCGGAAACAGTTCTCGACGACGCGGAAGAAATCCGCGCGAGTGTGGTTTTTATCGAGCCTGTCGAGCACGGAGTCATCGAGGGATTCGACGGCAGAGACGATGAAGAGGCAGCCGGTCTCGCGAAGAATGGGCAAGAGGTCGGCACCCTGGAGAAGATGTTCAATCTTAATGGTCACGTCATAGGTGAGCTCGGGAAACTCACGGTGCAGGGATTCGACGAGCGGAATGGCGTGGCCGACCCCATTGAAGAAGTCGGGATCGCCGAAGGTGACGTGCTGCGCCCCGACGGCGACCTGCTGGCGAATGTCTTCGAGAATGACGTCGCGATCGACAATGCGGAAGACACCGTTGTAAACGGGAACGATCGGGCAGTGGCGGCACAGATGCTTGCAGCCGCGGCTTGCTTCCGTATAGCCCACAGTTCGGTGTTCGCCCGAAGGCAAAACGAGATGCGCGTAGGAACGAAGCGGAGGAAGATCGGATCGGTCCGGAACCTGAAAGCGCAAGCGCGCCAGCGAGATTTGCGAGTCGAGCGGGTGTATCTGCGGAAAAGCGGAAAGGCCGGAAAGATGTTCGGCGAGATCGACCAGGGCCTGTTCGAATTCGCCACCCAGCAGACTCGTGACACCGAGCGCGCGAAAACTTTCAGCGCTCATCGGCGCATAGAGTCCGTAGGCGCAGAGGTGCGCCCTCGCGTTCATGCGCCGAAGGGGCTCGATGAGTTCCAGCGTGAGGCGCGTGGCTGTGTGCATGGGTACGTAGAACGCGACGAGGCCGGCTTCACGCAGAGCCTGTTCGTTCAACGGCTGGCGCGACAGGTCGAGGCAAGTAACCTGATGACCGCGCTTACGCAGCCAAGCAGCGGGCGAAGCCAAGCCAAAGGGTTGCCGTCCCAGTTCGTAGGTTGAGATCAGAACGATCTTCACAGAGCCCTATTATAGCGTTCCCGGCCCCGCGCGTGGATTTCGGTTATGATAGAAGCTCATCGAACAACCGAAAGGAAGTTTCGTATGCCGATCTCCGCAGCAAACTCCTTCAATACCCGCGACAAATTGAACGTTGGAGCGCAGCCGTTTGAGGTACATCGGCTGGAAAAGCTGGAGGCGCAGGGCTTGACGCGGCTCGAAGCACTCCCCTTCTCTTTGCGGATCTTGCTAGAAAACCTTCTGCGCTGCGAAGACGGGCACTCTGTACGAGCTGACGACATTCAGACGCTCGCGAAATGGGCGCCGGGCGTCGCACAGAAAGAAATCGCATTCATGCCGGCGCGAGTACTGCTGCAGGATTTCACGGGCGTGCCCGCGGTGGTGGACCTGGCGACGATGCGCGAAGCGGTGCAGAAAATGGGAGGCAACCCCAAGCGGATTAACCCGCTGTTTCCAGCGGAGTTGGTAATCGACCACTCGGTGCAAGTGGACAGTTTCGGCAACGTCAATGCCTTCGGGATGAATGCCGAGCTGGAATTTCAGCGTAACGTGGAGCGGTATCAGTTTTTGCGATGGGGGCAGGAAGCGTTCCGGAATTTCAAGGTAGTGCCGCCGGATACGGGGATCTGCCATCAGGTGAACATCGAGTACCTGGCACGCGTGGTGTGCTCGATGCCGAATGGTAATCAGCTCGAGGCCTATCCCGATTCGCTCGTGGGGACAGATTCGCACACGACGATGGTGAATTCGCTCGGGGTGTTCGGCTGGGGCGTCGGCAGCATTGAGGCGGAGGCCGCGATGCTGGGTCAGCCATTTTCAATGCTGGTGCCGGAGGTGGTGGGCTTCAAGCTGCACGGGCGGTTGCGCGAGGGAGCAACGGCGACGGATCTGGTTCTAACCGTAACGGAGATGCTGCGAAAGAAGGGCGTGGTCGGGAAGTTCGTGGAGTTCTACGGTTCTGGACTATCGAGTCTGAGCGTGCCGGATCGTGCCACGATTGCGAACATGGCGCCGGAATATGGCGCGACGATGGGCTTTTTCCCGGTCGACAACGAAACGCTGGCGTATTTGCATTTCACGGGGAGGAGTCAGGAACAAGTCGCGCTCGTGGAAGCCTACTGCAAAGAGCAGATTCTGTTCCGTTCCGACGCCACACCGGACCCTGCGTTCAGCGACCGGCTGGAACTGGATCTGGGCAACGTGGAGCCGACGGTTGCGGGACCGAAGAGGCCCCAGGACCGCGTGGCGCTGAAAAATGCGAAGGCCTCGTTCACGAAGGTGGTGGAGGGCGCAACCTCGAAGGAAGTCTCGGTGAAAAACAACGGCGACGCGTTTCCGCTTTCAAGCGGCGCCGTAGTGATTGCGGCGATTACGAGTTGCACGAACACTTCGAATCCGTCGCTCATGCTGGGAGCGGGACTTGTGGCAAAAAAGGCGGTGGAGCGCGGGTTGCGGGTGAAACCGTGGGTAAAAACGAGCCTTGCGCCTGGTTCGAAAGTGGTAACGGATTATTTGCAGGCTTCGGGCTTGATGAACTATCTCGAGCAATTGAAGTTTCATCTTGTCGGTTACGGTTGCACGACGTGCATCGGCAACAGCGGCCCGTTGCCGGAACCGATTGGCGCGGCGATCAAAGAAAACAACATGGTGGCCGTGGCGGTGTTGAGCGGCAACCGCAATTTTGAGGGGCGCGTGCATCCACTGGTGCGAGCGAACTATCTGGCATCGCCGCCGCTCGTGGTTGCCTATGCGCTTGCCGGGCGCATGGACATGGACCTGACGAGCGAGCCGCTGGGGACGGACAAGGCCGGCAAGCCCGTGTACTTGCGGGAAATTTGGCCGTCAGCGCAGGAAGTAGAAGCTACCGTGCGCTCGGCGGTTTCGGCCGAGCAGTACCGCAAGGGGTACAGCGCGGTGTTCGAGGGTGACGCGCGGTGGAAAGCAATGCCGGTGCCTGCGGGCGATCTTTACCAGTGGAATAGCAAGTCCACCTACATCAAGATGCCGCCTTATTTCGAGAATATGCCCAAGACAGCGCCGGCACTCGCGGACATCCACGGAGCGCGTGTGCTGGCAGTGCTCGGGGATAGCGTGACCACGGACCACATTTCTCCGGCGGGTTCGATCGCGGTGGATTCGCCGGCAGGAAAATATCTGATCGCCAACGGCGTGAAGCCGCACGAGTTCAATTCCTATGGCGCGCGCCGCGGCAATCACGAAGTGATGATGCGCGGAACTTTCGCCAATATACGGCTGCGAAATCAGCTGGCGCCGGGAACCGAAGGGAGTTGGACGCTGCACTTGCCCGACGGGGAGAAGATGTACATTTACGATGCTTCGGTTAAGTATCGTGAGGACGGGGTACCGCTGCTGGTGATCGCGGGGAAAGAATACGGTTCCGGGTCGTCTCGCGACTGGGCCGCAAAAGGCACGCGCCTGCTGGGGATTCGCGCAGTACTGGCCGAAAGCTACGAACGCATCCACCGGAGCAACCTGGTGGGCATGGGCGTACTACCACTGGAATTCAAGGCAGGAGAAAACCGCGAGTCGTTCGGCCTGACCGGGCACGAAGTTTTTGATATTGAGGGAATCTTTTCACTAAAGCCCCGGATGGAGGCGACCGTGCGGGCGAAATCGGCCGACGGGAAGGTAAAGGCACTCAGCGCCGTAGTGCGCGTGGACACCCCGGATGAAGTGTCGTATTACCGGCACGGCGGCATATTGCAGTATGTGCTGCGGCAAATGGTGGGCTAGGCAGGCCCGACTGATCAGAATGATTCAAATGGACATCGGGCGGGGTTGCGGAAGCGTCGGACGTCTCTGATCTTGGTCGATTCGAAGATTCCAACGGTTTCCCCGGATGTCATGCGCCCCTGCGAGTCCCG
>Ga0209465_10001579_pt1 | contig 10116 bp, 8 predicted proteins | sample PanSoiPlot1MoBio_FD_188321 | JGI IMG/M metagenome (GOLD analysis project Ga0209465, IMG submission 188321) | Tropical forest soil microbial communities from Panama analyzed to predict greenhouse gas emissions - Panama Soil Plot 1 MoBio (SPAdes)... | ecosystem: Environmental > Terrestrial > Soil...
TGCGCGGTGAGTACCAGTCCAAGCGTGAATCCGGCAATCGCTACTTCGCCGATAGCGCCAACAAGAAACGGCTTCAAGCCTTGCTTAGAGAGAGCTTTGAAGTTGGTGCGCAAGCCCACACCAGCGAATGTGAGCAAGAACGCCCAGCGCGACAAATTAGCCAGCGAGCCAATCTGCTCCTTCGAGAAAAACGCTAAAGTCGCCAGCGTAGAAATCAGGAGGAAGCCCAGTACGAATTTGGGAAATTTCTGCCAGAGGAATTTCGCTTTGTTTCCGACGGCTTGAGCCTGCCCGCGGCTCGCCCAGTAAAACCCATACGCCAGCACCACGAATCCGATCAGCGCATTGCGCGTCGTCTTGGTGAGTACCGCTAGTTTTCCAGCAGCATCGGAGTAGAGTGCGCCGGCAGCAGCGGCCTCTGCAGTGTTGTCGACCGCGAGACCGGACCAGACGCCGTAGGCATGATCGGTGAGATGTAGAGAATGCCCGATCAGCGGAAAGGTAAAGAGCGACAACGCGCCGAGCGCCAGAATCGCCGCAATTGCGAAAGAAGAGTCTTCCTCATCGGCTTCAATCGCGCCCTGCGTGGCGATAATTGCGCTCACACCACAAACCGCGGAGCCAACGGCCAACAGCGAAGTGAGCTTCGGCTTCAGTTTGAACACGCGACCCAGAAAGGTCATGAATGCAATCGCCAGCGCAATTTCGATCACGACGAGCGCAAGACTCGCACCGCCAAGTTTCAGCACGTCTCCCAGCAGGAAGCGCGAACCAAGCAGCACGATCCCCGCTTTCAACCAAAATTCATACGTGGCGACGCCTGCACGAAAAACTTCCGGCACACCAACCGTATTCGAGATCACCAAGCCAATCAAAATAGCCCACAACACGTACTCAATGTTGGGGAATGTCCAATGATGCGCCTTGGCATACTTTCCTACATTCGCTTCGAGCAGCTTGCCCGCGTAGCCAACGCCCGCGAGCAGCAGCACACCGGGCGCCAACCGCAAGAATTGCAGCGCCGGATTCGCCGGCCTGACCTGTGCAACCGCGACCGAACTTGCCATTTCCACACCTCTTCTCCGACTATCCTTTAATCGACCTGCCTCACCACGGGATGTGTTTGAACAGGCCGGTGCGTACCAGCGCTGCCAGCGTGAACGCCAGCAACACAGCCCACGTGTCCAGCGAAAAACGTTTTGTTTTCGCTGCTACTGCTGGTTGTACCTCACTCATCGTTTTCTCCTCTTCATCTCAGGCCGGTATATCGCGCAATCCTGTTTCTTCTGTCCAAGCCTCGGACCGAACGAGCTCGCGCCGTTGCTCGAAGTCGCGTGCCGTGACGCGGCCGACAAGCAGCAGCGAAGGCGCTGGCAACTGGTCACCATCGGACAACGCCATGAGGTTTGAACACCGCACCCGCTGCTCAGCTCGCGTTGCGTGCGAAACAATCACGCACGGGGTCTCGGCGGAAATGCCGTTTTCGATCAGGCGCTCGGCGACTTCGCCGTAATGTGTTCCCGGCATGTAGATCGCAATTGTCGTTTCCGGAGTGATCGCGGCCCAGTTGAGCCAGTTTCCCGTTTCGCCGCGCGAAAACGTTGTGAACAAGACTTGTGAAGCGACACGGCGGTCGGTAAGCGACATTTTTGCAGACGCAGCGGCACCAATCGCCGCGGTAATTCCAGGCACGATTTCAAATTCGATCGCGGCGCGGCGCAAGGCTTCTATTTCTTCGCCCGCGCGACCGAAGAGCAACGGATCGCCGCCTTTAAGCCGGATCACAAGCTTTCCTTGCTTAGCGTAGTTCACCAGCAAACGGTTGATTTCATCCTGTGTCAGCAATTTCTTTCCCGCACGCTTGCCGACATCCACTAGCAGCGCCTCGCCAGAAATCAAGGCCAGCACTTCCCTGCTTACAAGCGAGTCGTACAACACGACTTCGGCTTCCGCGAGCAGCTTAAAGGCCTTTAGCGTGAGCAACTCCGGATCCCCCGGGCCCGCGCCCACCAAGTACACCTTTCCGTTGCGGCTCAAGAGACACCCTGCCGTGAAGCCGCGCACTTTCTGTTGGCTTCCTTAACAAACTGTTCGTACATCGGCTTGCTGGCAAGATGGTGCAGCATCTGCTTGGCACGTTCCGTTCCACCAGAGGCCGCGCGCAACAGCTCCCGCGCTGTGCCCAGCCATTCAAGCCACGCTTCGTATTCGGGGCCGAATTGTTGCTCGAGTTCCTGGCGCAATCGCTGCGCCAACGCGGGACTCTTTCCGTTGGTGGAGACCGCGATCTGCAGATCGCCACGCTGCATCACCGAACCGTAGTAGAAGTGGCAATTCTCGACGTCGTCCACGGCGTTGCAGAAAATGCCCCGCGATTCGGCTTCGCGATAGACGCTGGCGTTCACGCCGAGCGCAGACGTTGCAGCAATCGCCAGAGCCGCGCCATCCAAATCACCCGCCGCGAACTCACGCGGCACCCATTCGACCTCGCGCGTACGAATCGCGGAGATGAGCGAGGGGTGAACTTCGGGGGCAATGAGACGGACTTTCGCGCCCGCTTTGAGGAGACCGTCGATTTTGCCGGCCGCGATTCCCCCGCCGCCTACGACGACGACCAATCGCCCATTCAATTTCACAAACATCGGAAACAAACTCATGGCCTAGCCTTCCACGCCCTGCGGCGTTCTTGCCTGCGGCAGATCGCGCTCGACCGGAACAATAATTTCGCCGGCAAGAATTTCGCGGATCTGGTCGTTAGTCTTGCGCGCAAGAAAAGCGCGCAGTGATTCGCGTTCGAACCGGCTTTCCTGGAAATTCGTCAAGAGCCGCTCGATCGCGTCGGGTACATCCGTCGCGGGACAGCGATAGCCGACCGGCCGTGCTATCGTTGCAATCTGCCCGAGGCTGCCACCTACACAAAAGTAGTAAGCGTCTACGAGCTTGCCGTTCACCTTGATTTTCTTGCCTTCGATGCCAATGTCGGCAATCCAGTGCTGGCCGCAGCTGTTGGGGCAACCGGTGACGTGCAGTTTGATTTGCTGATCAAAGCCGGGCAGGCGCTCATCGAGCTCCGTCGAGAGCCAGCGCGCGAAGCCTTTCGTTTCGGTCAGAGCAAGCTTGCAGAATTCGGAGCCGGTGCAAGCGACCGTGCCGCGCGCAAAGGCTGGAGACTCGACCGGCAAACCTGCGGCGGTCAACTCGGTGGCGACAGTTTGGGCGTGCTCTTCGCGGATATTGGCCAGCAGGACGTTTTGCTGCGCGGTAAAGCGGAAGCTGCCGTCGCCAAACTGGTCGGCAAGTGCGGCGGCGCGGCGAAGCTGTGCGGGAGTGATCCGTCCGCGCAAGACCGACGCGCCAATGAAGACCAATCCAGCTTGCCTCTGCCGGTGGATACCCGTGTGATCACGGTGGGTATCGCCAGGAATTTCTTCGTGTTCGGCGGGATCGAGGTCATAGCCGATCACGCGCCGCAGTTCGGTCAGGAACTTATCCGTGTTCCAATCGAACTTGAGAAAGAGATATTTCAGGCGCGCGTTGTCGCGGCTGATGCGAAGGACATCACGCGAACGGAAGATTTCAGCTATTCCGCGCGCGACGTCAACGACCTGATCTTGGCGAACAAAAGCATTGAGTTTCAGCGCGAGGTGCGGCTCGGTGGAGAGACCGCCGCCGATGCGGACAGAAAATCCGTGCTCGACGTTCGAGCCGCGAATCCGCCGCGTGGCCGTGAAAGCCACGTCATTGATTTCCGGATAGCTGCACCACGTGCGGCAGCCGGTGACAGTCATCTTGAACTTGCGCGGCAGATTGTAGAACTCCCGGTTTCCGCCGAGCGCGCGATCCACCGCGAGGGCCCAAGGCGAAGCGTCGAAATGTTCGTCGTGGGTTAGGCCTGCGACGGGGCATCCGGTGACGGTGCGTACAACGTCACCACATGCCCCGGTTGTGGTCAGACCGGACTTTTGCAAGCTTTCGATAATTTCGGGAATGGATTCGATGGTGACCCAGTGCAGCTGAAGATTCTGACGAACCGTGATATCGGCGAGGCCGCGCGCGTGGTTTTCAGAGAGTTCCGCAAGGGTGCGGACTTGATCGGTGCGCAGAATTCCGTTGGGAACGCGAATGCGTACCATGAAAAAGTCTGTGGATTTGCCTTCGCCGTTGGCACCACCCAGCACGCCTGCGCCGTCACCCTGTGTGTAGATGCCCCAAGAACGGAAATACGTGCCGAGCCATTCCGGGGGGACGGAACCGCGCCCGGCGCGGGCGAATTCGCGGATTTCGCCGAGGTGGTCCCAGGCGAGTTTTTCGCGCTTCAGGCGTTCGACGCGCTGGGCCTTCGATTCCTTTACCGGTGCTGCGTCTGGCATGTGCCAAAGTCCCTTCAGGAGAATGCGCTTAGAAAACAAAAAGCCCACGTGGACCAGGGTTTCTGGCACGTGGGCTTTGGAATCTCTTTGTTAGAGCGGGTCTAGTTCCGCAGCACCCTCAAGCCAGAAACGTGTGATTCGCGACAGCAACAGCAGTCGCAGCAGCAACAACACACGGTCTGGCAAGTCATTCGCATTACCTTAAGAGAGTACGCGGCATGGTCAGTGGTGTCAACGGCGTTCGTGTATGCGAAAAAACGATGTTTGCGAACCACATTTTTGATGTTCGACCGGCGCTTACGGTTACGCGTTCCAGGCAAAGCTAGTCAAAGTAGACCCAAGATGACCACGACGCAGATAGGTTCTGTCGGGGACGGCGACATATATAAATGGTGAGACCAGACTCCTCGGGGAGGGCGTAATCGGGGCTGATGGTTTCAAACGGCTGCACGTCCCCGAAAAACTGGTCGAGGCGGGACTTGCTAAAGCCAATGGCGATGACCAGTTCGCCCGTGGCGCCGCGAGGTCCCCAGTCGCCGTAAGCGTTGTGACCGCTGATGGCTCGAGGCAAACCGTTGTGCTTGCCGAAGTAATCTATCGCTCCGGCTTCGCCGTAGTTGTAGGCCAGGAGTGTTGCACGGGACTGGTCTTCGGGCGGAAGAGAGCGGAATGCGCGCGACATGGCCTGGACCTGCTCGGGCCAGCCGAACATGTCTCCGAACAGCTGAGGGAGAGAGTCGAGGGGAATGTTTTCGACCTTAACGTTCTGAACACCAAAGAACTTGCAGTATTTCACGGCGGCGGCAACCGGGAGAATGGGCATACCGAGCGGAGCGGCGATCAAACCCGACGCCACGATGGGCGTGATGACTGCCGGTCTCAGCCAGAATTTTGCCCGATTAAAGACATAGCGCTCCCACCAGACGGCACCTGCTGCGAAAAGCATGATGTAAGCGGGAGCGACGTAATAGATCTTGCCGTGCAAGACAATCATTTCGATAAGGACCACGAGGTAAGCGATGCCGAGAGCGGCAAACCTGCGGCCGTCCCCGTCGAACAGGAGAAACCACAAGCCGGCGAGCCAGAAGGGCGCAGTTAGAGGATTCACGAGAAGAAATTGCTCAGCAATGAAGGAGAACGGCGAGACGGTCGTATACTTTGTGCCGATGACGGTGTGCAAGAGGGCGATTGTCGGATAGCCGTTGTGAATTTCCCAGAGAAGGTTGGGAAGAAAGATGAGAAAGGCAATAGCAGCACCAAACCAGATCTCAATGTGCGCGAACTGTTTGCGCGCGCTTAAGAGCAGCCCGACGGCAAGGCCCGAGCCGAAGAAGAGCATGGAATGTTTGTTGAGAATGCCCAATCCAGCCACCACCCCGAAGAGAAGCCACAAACGCCGGCTGCCCGCTGCCTTCGCCTCAGCGTCCGTAGATATAGGCCGTGAGACCCGCAAAATCCGGAGAACAATCGCAGCAGATACCATCCAAAAGACTGGCTCGAACGCGTTCATGGAAAAGATATTGTCGAAGGTGAGATAGATTGGGGCGAGGAGAACGACGAGAGCGGCAAGGAATTGAGAAAATTTGCCGCCGCCTAGTTCGCGTGCCATCCATCCGGCGAGCAAGACCTTCCCTGCGGCGGAAAGTGCGGGGAAAAGCCGCAGCGCGAAGAGTGAATCGCCAAAAAGGGCACGCGTGAATGCGGACAGAAAGGCGATGAATGGTGCATGGTCCACATATCCCCAGGCGAGATGCTCGCCGCAGGCCGCAAAGTAGAGCTCGTCGCGAAAAAAGCCGTATTGGCGATTGAAGAGGAAGTGGACGAGGACCGCGAGCACCGCCAGTGCATAAACGGATTTTGTGAAGGCAGCAGAAGGCTCTCGCCTAAAAAGGCCGCTTCTAGATTCTTCCGCAATTGCAGCACCAGCCAACGTTTTCTAGTTTTGCTGAACTAAGGTGGCCGATTTGATGTAATCGAGCTTGGGCCAGCCCTTCTTCAAATACGGGTCGCCTTGCTTTTCAATCTGGTCCTGATCCGGGCCGGAGCTGTCGCCGTAGCCTTCGTACATCATTTCAACTACGTTCATGCCGTTGCCATCAACGACGCCGAAGGGAGCAAACCCCATGCTGTCGAGCCGGGCGTTGTCTTTTAAGCTGATGAACACCTGCGTGGTGCGCGTGTTGGGACCAGCAGTAGCAAAAGTAAGCGCACCGCGCTTGTTGGTTTGCGTAACGGGATCGTCCTTGATTTCGGTGTGCTTCCAGGCGGACGAGACTGCGGGAGTGGGACTGATGCCAAACTGCACGACGAAGCCAGGAACGACGCGGAAGAAGGCTGCGTTGTCATAGAAATGATGCTTTACCAGATTGTAGAAACGATCGGCGCCGAGCGGAGCCCAGGCCCGGGTGACGGTAATGGTGAAAGCACCTCGCGTCGTGTCGAACTTCACCTTGTAGGTGTCGGGAGCTTTTTCGAGGAGCTTCTTGGGTGCGAGCAAAGCCTTGGTGTCAGCGGGCTTGGCGTCAGGTTTGCCCGCGGAATGAACCGGTTCCGTGGCGGGAGCGGCGGAGCCAGGCGAAGAAGCTTCGGCAGGCGCCGCAGCCGGTGCGGGCGTTTCGGTCTTTTGCGGCTCGACCGCTTGTTTCTGAGGCTGCGGTTCGTTGCTCTTGCAGCCGGGAATGAACGCCGCGGCGAGCAAGGAAGTGACGAGACCGAAGACTTTAAACTTTTGTGCCATTTTTCTCTCCGAAGTTGATTAGCCGCCGCAAGTCCCGCCCCTACCCAGGGCGGCCACAATTCGACAATTCCAGAACCTATTTGTGAGAGCTTAGTTCCCTGCTGACGCGTTCCACATCGGCCATCACGCGCAGAGTATTCTCACCCAGAATTTTACGGACGTCACCCTCCGAATAGCCCTTAGTAAGCAGGGCGTCAGTGATCTTCGGCAGCATGGTGGCGTCTTCCATGCCGTAGGGCATGTTGGCTCCGTCGAAATCGGAGCCGAGGCCAACATGATCGATGCCGGCGACTTTCACCGCGTGATCTATGTGCTCGATGATTTTGCGGTAGTCCACACGCGGAAGCTTGCCTTGGTCGACGAATTCGCGGGTAAGTTTATCGCCCTCAAGGAGCATGCAGGCTTCGTTGCCGTCGCCACCGCAACGCTGACGAATTTGCAGGGCGATATCGTCGTTGATCTTGGGATCCCTTTTTTCCGCGTCGCGAAATTCCTGGCTGAGAAAGCCGACGTGATAGTTGATCTGTATGACCCCGCCCTTTGCTGCGAGATCTTTCATCATCTGGTCGGTCATATTGCGAGGAGCATCGCAGATCGCGCGGCACGAAGAATGGGAAGCGAAGAGCGGGGCCTTGCTGATTTCGAGCGTGTCGTAGAAAGTTTTATCGCTGACGTGGGAAATATCCACGACAACGCCTAGGCCGTTCATTTCTCGGACTACGGATTTCCCGAAATCGGTGAGGCCGTTGTGAGCGGGCTTGTCAGTGGAGGAGTCGGCCCACTCTACGTTCACGCTGTGGGTCAGGGTCATGTAGCGTACGCCGGAGTTCGCGAAGGAGCGCAGTACGTCGAGGTCGCTGTTGATCATGTGGCCGCCTTCGACGCCCATCAGCACTGCAATCTTGCCTTCCTTTTTAGCGGCCCGTACGTCGTTCACGGTGGTGGCAAGCACCAAGTCCTTCGAATTTCGGCGTACTTGATCTTGCACAGCCCTGATCTGAGCTTCGGCGCGCTTCACCGCTTCCGGACCCGCGGTCTTCCCGGACATCCAAATGGAAAAGAAAATCGCATCGAGCCCGCCGGCCTTCATGCGGGGAATGTCAATGCTGCCATCGGAGTGGCGAACGCCCAGTTCGAATTTGTCGTCGAGAAAGCGTTGCGTAGTGTCGTCGTGTGTGTCAACAACGATAGAAGAGAAATGAAGTTTTTTGGCCCGCTCGGAAACACCATCGCGGGCTACCATCGTGGCCACGAATAACCCTCCCAAGACACAGGCTGCGGCGCGGAAACCACTGTCGATCGTTTTTGTTTTCCGGGGATATTTCATTGTTGTGGCTGCAATTCGCGGGCCACTTTTTCGTTCTGCTCCATCACGCGGAGCAGATTGCCGCCCAGAATTTTGCGAATGTCATCGTCGGAAAATCCTTTACGCATAAGGCCTTCGGTGATTTTGGGCAGGCGGGTGCAGTCGTCCATCCCTTCGGGCATGTTGGCGCCGTCGAAATCCGAGCCTAGGCCGACATGATCGGCGCCGACAAGTTTAACGACGTGCTCAATGTGGTCAATGATGCGCTCCCAGCTGACGTGCGGAAGTTTGCCTTCGGCAGTAGCCTGCCCCTCCATTTCCTGCATTTTTTTTCCGAAGCATTCTTCGTCGTCGCCACAAACTTTCTTAAGTTGATCGACCTGTGCAACAACGCCGCCGGACAATTTCTCAGACGCGTCTTTATAGGCTTGGTCGATAAAACTCTTCTCGTAATTGATCTGTATGACGCCGCCTTTTGCCGCAAGGGCCCTGATCATATCGTCGGACATATCGCGAGGATGGTTGCAAATGGCGCGGCATGAGGAGTGCGAGGCAATGAGGGGAGCTTTGCTGACCTCTAGGGCGTCGTAAAAGGTCTTGTCGCTGACATGGGAGATGTCGACCATAATGCCCTGGCGATTCATCTCGCGGACGATTTCTTTGCCGTAGTCAGTAAGGCCGTTGTGCGCGGGCTGGTCGGTGGAGGAATCAGCCCATTCGTCATTATAGAAATGCGAGAGCGTCATGTAGCGGACGCCGAGGTCGCCAAAGATACGTACGATGCGAATGTCATTGCCGATCATGTGCCCGCCTTCGACACCGATGAGTACGGCAATTTTTCCCTCTTTGTGGGCGCGGCGGACTTCCTCCGCCGTGCGGCAAAATACCATGTCCTTGGAATTGCGACGAACGTTTTCGTGAACGGCGTCGATTTGGTCGAGCGCTTTCTGGATGGCTGGGGGGCCTGTGATTCGGCCGTCGATCCAGATTGAGAAGAAGATGGCGTTCATGCCGCCTTCCTTCATGCGCGGGATGTCAATGTGACCGTCGGGATTCCGTTTGGCAAGATCGTAGGTCCGGGAAAAAAAGCGCTGTGTCGTATCGTCGTGTGTATCGAGAACGATGGTGGAGAAGTGAAGCTTGTGGGCGCGGTCGGCGATCTCATCCCCGTGCACAGGTAAAAGCACGGGCCAACAAACGAACAGTAGGGCACAGGCAGCTAGCGCGGCGCGGAGACAGCGCATCCGTTTCTCCTTTGATGGCAGCGAGGCAGTTTGGCGAAAGTTGCCGAGAGATTCTAACCTATTAACCAGCCGAGGAGAGCTTGTTTCCACGCCTGGCGATTGATTTCGGCGAGCGACTCGGTGAGTGGTATTTCCTTAGGGCAGGCCTGGACGCAATTTTGTGCGTTGGCGCAGTCCTGAATTCCTCCTGCCTGCATCACGGCATTGATTCGTTCGCGAGCGTGCATTGCGCCTGTAGGGTGCATGTTGAACAGGCGCACCTGACTCATGATTGCGGCCCCCATGAAATCGCTGGAGCCCTTGCCGATAACCTGCGGGCAAACTCATTCTACACTTTGGCGTCCAAGAGCTTAGGACTTATCACTTGCGGCTCAGTTGTCCCCGTAGAAGCGAGTCTTCGGCGCTGGCTTAGGCCCTGGCTGCATGTACGGCGCCGCCTTTTCCGGCGTGAGCCAGCGT
>Ga0209465_10001580_pt1 | contig 10110 bp, 7 predicted proteins | sample PanSoiPlot1MoBio_FD_188321 | JGI IMG/M metagenome (GOLD analysis project Ga0209465, IMG submission 188321) | Tropical forest soil microbial communities from Panama analyzed to predict greenhouse gas emissions - Panama Soil Plot 1 MoBio (SPAdes)... | ecosystem: Environmental > Terrestrial > Soil...
TCCCTCCTTTCCCTCGGAGACGTCGATTTTCGGCGCCGTCGCGCCGTCGCCGAAGCCGGCAAACCCCGCCAGCGGGCTGCGGCGAGAAAAATCATCGAATGTCCTCTCGATTTCGCGAAACAGCGAGCCTAACCCTTCATTGCCACGGCTAAACATTGACGGAAGACCTGCCATGATGACCTCCATTTAGTGATTGTCCTGAAGTTTATGATCCGGTGCAGCCCTTGCGTGAGCCCTCAAGTCCGGGTCGCGCCATCGTCCTAGAGATTGGAACGCCACGGCGGTTTAACAAGCATCGGCCGTAACCGTTCACCCGGCCACGATCAGATCGCGGTTGCCACTGAAACCACAAGGAACGTGTGCATTTCGCCGTCTTCGCCGCGGATCGTGACGTATTCTCCGGGACGAAAAGCATGGGAACCGAAGCGGTATCCGGCCTCCTCGTCCTCCCCGGCGCCCTCGTCATAGACGAACACCCAGCGCGCATGCTCGGCGCCGCCAGGCTTGTGTACGAGGCGGCCATGTTCCTCCTCGTCGTTCCAAAACCGGCGCACGCCGCAATTTTCGCGATGCTTCTGCCACTGCGCCGGATCGATATGCCCGGTGGCGTCGAGGGGCGCAACGAACTCGTAACCATGGCGTGTCGAGCCGGATGGGTATTCCTTCGACCGCGCGAGATTTAGCCGGATGCGTTTGAACGCGGGAGGCAGATGGGCCATAGCAGTTCTCCAGCTTGAACCTTGCCCAACCTTGGCGTTATCACGCGTTGGTATCGCCCCAGCAGCACTATCTATTGAGAAAATGGGGTGCCGGTCGCGGCGACACATTGATTTCGATCAGTGCGGAATGTCGCAGGATGGCGTCGCCATAGCGGGCGAAGCAAGATGGTGGTCCGGTGGATGTGATCCGCCAAAGTGACGATTGCCAGGGCGAAGTGCTCGGGTTTCTGGCCAACCTGGCGACCCACGGAGGCGCGCCGGTGCAGCGCATCGACACCCATTCAGCGGTCGTGTTTCTCGCGGGCGATCGCGCCTTCAAGGTCAAACGCGCCGTTCGCTATTCGTATCTCGATTTCTCCACGCTGGCGCAACGCCGGGCGGCATGTGAGGCGGAACTCGAAATCAACCGGGTTTTTGCGCCGGGGCTTTATCTTGGCGTCATTCCGATCACTCGTGAGAAAGACCGCGGGTTGCGGCTGGCTGGCGATGGCGAGATTGTCGAGTGGGCGGTGGAAATGCGCCGTTTCGATGAAACAAAGACGCTCGATCACCTCGCCGAAGACCACGCCATTGACCTTGCGCTCGCCGACAAGCTGGCGCGCATCGTCGCCGTGACCCACAGTCAAATCCCGGTGCTGGAAGGTGCCCCGTGGATTGCGGCGCTTGCAATCTATATCGAGCAGGCCAATGCGGTATTCCGGGCCAACCCGGACCTGTTCGATCCGGCACAAAGTGAACATCTCAGCCGCGACAGCCGCCTCGCGCTCGATCGCCTGCGCCCGCTCCTCGCCGCGCGCAGCGCCGCCGGCATGGTGCGGCGCGGGCATGGTGATCTTCACCTCGGAAACGTGGTGCTGGTCGACGGCAATCCGATGCTGTTTGACGCCATCGAATTCAGTCCGCTGATCGCGGCGGGCGACGTCCTGTACGATCTCGCCTTTCTGCTGATGGATTTGGTCGAGCGCGGTCTCTGCGCGGCCGCCAATGTGGTACTCAACCGCTATCTAGCCGAGACACGGCGCATATCCGATCTCGACGCAGTCGCAGCATTACCATTCTTCATGTCGTTGCGCGCCGCGATCCGCGCCAGCGTCACCGCCTCCCGGGCGGCGTTCGCCGCTCCGTCCGACCGCGCGGACGCTTGGTCCACGGCTCGCAAATATTTCGTGCTGGCGTGCCGGCTGATCCACCCCGCCCCACCCGCGCTCGTCGGGATTGGCGGCTTGTCTGGCACCGGCAAATCACAGCTGGCGGCCGCCCTCGCTCCGGAGCTCGGGCCGGCGCCGGGCGCGATCGTGCTGCGCTCGGACGTGGAGCGCAAGGCGCTGGAAGGACGCCGCGAAAACGAGCATCTGCCGACGCAGGCGTACACGGCGGAGAAGTCGGCGCGTGTCTACGCTGCGCTCGTCGAAAAGGCGGAGCTGGTCATCGCCGCGGGTCACTCGGCCATCGTCGACGCCGTATTCGCTCGGCCGCAGGAGCGCGACGCCTTGCGCGACGCAGCGCGGACACGCGGCGTCAGGTTTCACGGGCTATTTCTCGCCGCCGATATGGCGACCCGTGTGGCGCGCCTCGGCTCCCGGCGAGGAGATGCCTCAGACGCCGACGAGGCCGTCGCCCGTGCGCAGGAGCGGTATGTGCTCGGGCACACCGACTGGCAGTCGATCGACGCCTCGGGCACTCCCGAATCCACCTTGGCCCGCGCCCGCAAGCTCGTGGCGTGATCCCGGGGTTGCTTTCCGCACACCCCAGCATCGTGATCGTGCGTTGTGCTTTGTGCACATGCCCGGCTCATAGAAATAGCCGCCCGGTCATCCCTCGCTTCACGAAATCGAAGTGGCCGGGACAGGCCCGGCCACCACAAAACGGAGCAGGTGCATGCCGCTCGGGGTTCGCGCCCGGCCTATGCCTGAGGCTGGGGCTCCATGCCGCCGGTTTCTGGGCGCGGGCGCGGCTTGCCGGCGTTGGGAACCGCGGACGACCGCGGCGTCGCCGGCTCGATCACGGTCTCGCGGCGCGGCCGTTTGCCGTTGAGCAGATCCTTGATTTCGTCGCCCGACAGGGTCTCGAACTCGAGCAGAGCCTTTGCAAGGACCTCCAGTTCGTCGCGCCTGGCCTTGAGGATACTGTTCGCCTCGATATAGCCCGCCTCGACCAGTCGCCGGATTTCCGTGTCGATCTTTTGGGCGGTCGATTCGGAAATGTTCTGCTGGCGTGACACGGAATAGCCGAGGAAAACCTCCTCCTGGTTTTCTCCATAAGCGACCGTGCCCAATTCGTCGGACAGGCCCCAACGGGTGACCATCATGCGGGCGAGTTTTGTCGCCTGCTCGATGTCGGAGGCCGCGCCTGACGTGACCTTCTCACGGCCGAACACCAGTTCTTCGGCGACGCGCCCTCCCATCATGATGGCGAGGCGCGAGGTCATCTGCTCGCGGCTCATCGAGAGCTTGTCGCGCTCCGGAAGCTGCATGACCATGCCGAGAGCGCGGCCGCGCGGAATAATGGTTGCCTTATGGACAGGGTCGGTCGCCTTGACGTTGAGGGCAACAATCGCATGGCCGCCCTCGTGATAGGCGGTGAGCAACTTCTCCTCTTCAGTCATGACGAGCGACTTGCGCTCGGCGCCCATCATGACCTTGTCCTTGGCGTCTTCGAACTCGACCTGCGTCACCATGCGCTTGTTTCGTCGCGCCGCCATCAAGGCTGCCTCGTTGACGAGGTTCATCAGGTCGGCGCCGGAGAACCCCGGCGTACCGCGCGCTACCGTCTTGAGGTTTACGTCCGGCGCGAGTGGAACCTTGCGCACATGCACCTTGAGGATGGCCTCGCGGCCGACGATGTCGGGGTTCGGCACCACCACCTGGCGATCGAACCGGCCGGGTCGCAGCAGCGCCGGATCGAGCACGTCAGGCCGATTGGTCGCGGCGATGAGGATGATGCCCTCGTTCGCCTCGAAGCCGTCCATCTCCACCAGCAGCTGATTCAGAGTCTGCTCGCGCTCGTCATTGCCGCCGCCAAGACCGGCGCCGCGGTGACGGCCGACTGCGTCGATTTCGTCGATGAAGATGATGCACGGCGCATTCTTCTTCGCCTGCTCAAACATGTCGCGCACGCGGCTGGCGCCGACGCCGACGAACATCTCGACGAAGTCGGAGCCCGAAATGGTGAAGAACGGCACGTTGGCTTCGCCAGCAACCGCGCGCGCGATCAGCGTCTTGCCGGTGCCGGGCGGGCCGACCAGGAGCACGCCGCGCGGAATGCGGCCGCCGAGGCGCTGGAACTTACCCGGATCGCGGAGGAATTCGACGATCTCCTGCAGATCCTGCTTGGCTTCGTCAACGCCTGCCACGTCCTCGAACGTTACGCGTCCGTGTGCCTCGGTTAGAAGCTTGGCGCGCGACTTGCCGAAGCCGAGCGCCTTGCCGCCGGCCCCCTGCATCTGGCGGGACAGGAATATCCACACGCCGATGAGCGCAATGAACGGCAGCCAGGTGACCAGAACCGAGACGAACCATGGCATACTGTCCTGCAGCGGGCGCGCCGTGATGGTGACCTGCTTGTTATAAAGGCGCTGCACCAGAGTGGGATCGTTGGGCGCGTAGGTGTTGAAGCCGTGGCCGTCGGTATAGGTGCCGTGGATTTCCGGCCCCTGGATCACAACGTCCCGCACCTTGCCCTGATCAACGTCGTTCAGCAGCTGGGAAAACGAAATATCCTGTGACACCGACCGCTGTGTGGGGTTCTGAAAAACTGTGAACAGTGCCAGCAACAACAGAACGATGATCACCCAGAGGGCGAAATTGCGCAGGTTCGCATTCATACAACGACCCTCATGGTGCCCGGCGAGACACCTTGCTCAGATGCCTTCGCTCATTGTCTCCGGCATCGCGCCTTGTTGTTTCCGGCATCGCGCCTTCAACGGTCAGCAAGTTTGCGGCGATACATTGCCGCCTCCCAACTCCCCACCGCCACCCAATGTAGGCGCCCGACCTCCCGCTGCCAAGCAGGCCCGGAGGATTTCGGCAAATATAGCACGCCGCTAGTGAACACGCCTTCTGCGGCGAAAACTTGAGAACTTCTGGACCAAGCCATACACCAAGCTCACTTATGTGGAAAATCCGGGCGAGGCTTGCGCACCACATCTCCTTGCCGCGGCCGTGAGCGGCGCGCTGGCGCCTGATCAATAACTAAGCGATTCTTCTGCAGCGACACCATCGCACCTGCAAGCGTGCGACGGAATCGCGGCGCGCCCTCGGCGAGGGCCGTGGCGAGCGCTTCACTCAGGGTCTCGAGCTTGCCGAACTCGACGGGTCCTTCAGTCCCAATCGTGCCGATGACCCGGCCGAGCAGCCGCAGCGCAATTTCGGCGGGAAATTCGTTCCAATCCGCGCCGTTCAAAGCCACCCGTCGGGTATCTGCGCCCAAGCCCAGTCGCCTTGCGGCCCAGTCCACCACCGCTTCATGGGCGGCTTCGCTGCGCCGCACCCGCCGCGCCAGGCGGGCGACGCACTGGGGCGTCAGCCCTTCCTCCGCCAGCGCCGGCATAAGCCTGCGCAAGCGGGATCGCGCGAAACGCGGGTCCACGTTGCTGGGGTCATCCACATAGGCGATCCCGGCCTCCCGCAACGTGACGATCAGCCGCGCTTTCGGCACGTCGAGCAGCGGCCGGACCACTACCACGCGCTCGGACGCGTCAAAATCTTCTCCATCGCGAGCAGAATGAACTGCGTCGATCGCTTGCCCGAAGCCGGCGGCCAGATTGCCGATCGGCACCCTGCGCGCCATCCCGCAAATACCGGCAAGCCCGCTGCCCCGCGCCATGCGGAACAGCACGGTCTCGGCCTGATCGTCGAGGGTATGGGCCGTCAAGACGCAAGGCGCCTTGGCGCGGCGGGCCGCAATGTTGAGCAGGCGGTAGCGTGCCAGCCGCGCTGCCTCCTGGATTCCTGTGGACGGTTTTGCCTCGCTCCAGCGCATAGTGCGATGCTCGACCCCAAGCTTTTCGCAAAGACGTTTGACGGCAGTTGCTTCGTGCCGAGCTTCCGGCCGTAGGCCATGATCAATCGTCACCGCGACCAGATGCGGGCCTCCTCGCCGCCCACCGCGCCAGCGCACCACGAGATATAGCAGCGCCGTCGAATCTGCCCCGCCGGAAACCGCCAGTATGAGAGCGCGCTCGGCACCGAGATCCGCGAACAATGCGTCGGCTTCGGCTTCGCCAACAGCCCCGTCAGCAGCGGGCACGCTTTAGTTCCCGCTCGACCGCTTGCCTGACGCTCGCCGCGGCGCGCGGATATTTCCGACCCACGTCGCCGAAGGCCACGCAGGCGAGTTCCCTCTCGTTCATGGCAGCGAGCGATTGGCCGAGCCGCAGCAGCGCATCGGGTGCTTTGGTGCTGGTTTCGTATGTCTTTGACAACTCCACAAATGCATTGGCGGCATCGTGATAGCTCTGGCGTTGGAAGAAGCTTTCGCCAAGGCCAAATTGGGCCTCCACCGCTTGGCGGTCGGACGGATATCTGCTCAGAAACTCGCGAAACGTCTCCTCGGCAAGCGCATATTCCCTCCGCTTGAGATACCCCGCGCCGAGATCGAGGATCTCGCGCGGCGACGATGACGGCGGCGCAGTCGCAACCGCCATCCTGCCGTCCCCGGCTTGCGGGGGAGGGTAGGATGGGGGCGTCGAGCCGAGATTTCGCGGCGGCGCACCTGTCGGAGTTCGCCCGTAGCCAGAGTCCCCGTACGGCGGCGCACCGTCACCATAGGGCGTCGACTCCGTGCCAGTTCCTCTGCGCGGAGGCATCGCAGGTGGCGGCTGCGGAGGAACCGAGCCCAACAATCGCGGCGCGCCGGGAGCATTGGGACTCTGCGCTGGATCGAACGCATCCGAACGCCGGCCGCCGGGCGGCTGCGGCGGGTACGAACCCGCCATGCGCCCTGCTCCGGGAGCATTGGAATTTTCCATCGGATCGAACGCGTCCGAACGCCGACCGCCATACGTGCTCGGTTGGTTCGGCGGCACGGCGCCGGGCGGCGGGTTCACCACGCGCGACCCACCGCGATTGCCGGGCTCCCCAGATCGCAACTCGTTGACGGCCGCTTCGAGCTGCTGGTTTCGATACTGCATCTGCTCGATCTGACCGGTCAGCTGACGGATTTCATTTTCCAACCGATCGATTCTGACCAGAAGCTCTGCCTGCCCGCCCTGTGCGAGCAGGCTACTGGGGAACGCCATGACACCGATGGATGCAAAGGCGGCAAGAGCAACACGGTTTAACATCGTTCGCACCGACCAGGAAGAACCGGAAGATCACCAACGATAGCCGCGGCCGCGTCGAAATTGTGACTTCGACACGCCGAGCCGCGATGGTGCATGCTGGCGTGGCCGAGACACACTGGCATCTACATCCGACGTTGGCGGCCCTCTCCTTGCCCTTCCTGGGAGAGGTCGGGAGGGCGAACTCATGAACTCGCGTTCAGCACCGTCACCGCGCGACGGTTCTGCGACCAGCACGAGATGTCGTCGCACACCGCCACTGGACGCTCTTTGCCGTAGGAAATCGTGCGCATTCGCGACGGCTCAATACCGCGCGACGCGAGATAGTTCCGCACCGTCTCTGAGCGCCGCGCTCCAAGAGCGAAATTGTACTCGCGCGTGCCACGTTCGTCGGCATGGCCTTCGATCGTGAACGCATAGCGATTGTAGGTGGTGAGCCATTGCGCCTGCTTGTCGAGCGTGGCGCGCGATTGCATCGTCAGATCAGTTGAATCGGTTTCGAAAAAGACCCGATCACCCACATTGACCACAAAATCCTGCTGGCTGCCTGGCGCGGCGGCACCGCCGCCGCCAGCAGCTCCAAGTTCGTTCACTTTGCTGGCACAAGCCGCCGCGGTAAGCGCCGCCAGCAACGCGAAGGCAAATCTGACGTTCCATGCGAGACGCATAACGTTCGGCATGCGTTTACTCCTTCCAGTTGTTGGCCGCGCGGCCCCCTTACGGTCCCCGCTTCTGCCCAAGCCCTCCTCCGCAAGCGGGTAGGAAGGGAGCGGATCGGAAGATAGGGAGTAGGCAGACCCGTCCTCGTGATCCGATTTTAGTAGGGCGTTCGTTAAGCGCAGGTTTGTCAACGTTGACGTAGCCTTGCTGACCCTCGGTACGATTGCTCGTTTTGCTGTAAACCAGTTCGAATGGTTACTGAAGCGTCAATGGGGCGATGGCGAGGCAGGCCACGCGGTCCGCTCACGCCAACAATGGCGACCATGCCGGGTCTGACGCAAAGCTTGGCGTCGGCACCCTCAGTTCATTGCGGCCCGTGATATCGATCGTGTGGAGCGACGGCCCCGCGTTGCCGCCACCGCCCGCATCGCGGAAGAACATCAGCACCCGGCCGTTGGGAGCAAAGGTCGGCCCCTCGTTGTGAAAGCCTTCGGTAAGGATACGTTCGCCTTTCCCGTCAACGCCCATGACGCCGATCGCAAACGCGCCCTGGCCCTGCCGGGTGAACGCGATGAGATCGCCGCGCGGCGACCACACCGGAGTGGAATAGCTGTAGCCGCTGTCCCCGAAGCTGATGCGCTGCGCCGGGCCGCCGCCCGCCGACATGACGTAGATCTGCGGCCGACCGCCCCGGTCGGACTCGAAACAGATGCGGCTGCCGTCTGGGGCGTAGCATGGCGCGGTATCGATGGCGTCGGTGTCGGTAAGCCGCGTGGTGGCCTTGGAACGCAGATCCATGAGGAACAGGTTCGAATTGCCGCCCTGCTGCAAGCTCATGACTACGCGCTGACCATCCGGGGTGAACCGCGGCGAGAATGTCATGCCGGGGAAGTTGCCGACAATTTCCCGCGCTCGGGTCTCGGTATTGAACAGATAGACGCGCGGCTCGCCCTGGCCGTAAGACATGTATGTGATTTCTTGGGTCGTCGGCGAGAAACGCGGCGTCACCACGAGATCGCTGCCATTGGTAAGATAGCGGACGGAGGCGCCGTCCTGATCCATTATGGCGAGGCGCTTGATGCGCCGGTCTTTGGGACCGGTCTCGTCGATGAACACGATGCGACTGTCGAAATAGCCCTTCTCGCCTGTGAGCCGCTCATAGATCTGGTCCGAAATGACGTGAGCGATGCGGCGAAAATTGTCCGGCGTGCTGAAAAATTGCTGGCCGGCGAGTTGAGTGCCGCCGAACACGTCCCACAGCCGGAACTCGGCCCTGAGACGGCCGTCCGACTGGCGGGTGACGCGCCCAGTCACCAGCGCCTGGGCGTTGATGGCACGCCATTGCGGATATTGCGGCTGAACGTCGGTGTCAGTGATCTTCTCGAGGAACGACTCCGGATTTAATGGAGCGAACAGACCGCTGCGCTTAAGATTCGCAGTGATGATCTGCGAGATGCTGCGCGACAATTGCCCGTCGGTCGGCGTGCCCGCGAGGAAATCGGGCAGTGCGATCGGTATCGGTTGCGGGTTGCCCCGGTTGAGATCCAGGCTGAGCACTGCTCGCGCCGGGTGCACGTCAACCGACGTAACAGCGCCAATCCCGGCCGCAGCGCCGAGTAATATGGCGCGGCGGCGCGTCAAGCGCGTATTGCCCTGCCGGTCGCGGTGCAAATCGGCATCAATGTTCGAGGTGCAAAACCGATCGTACATGGCGAATCATCCTGAGAAGTAAATGCATCTGCCGAGACATCCGTTGCTACATCAGCCACCGAACATATCGATGGGATCGAAGTTCACTTCGACTTGCTGCCACCACTCGTATCTCGACGGCGGAAGGCGAAGGGGTTGACAGCTGAGCACAGCCCTAACGGCGCTTTCAGCGGCAACCCGAAACAGCGGGTTGCTTCCCCGATTGAGTACGATCGGCGCGCCGGAGAGAGAACCGTCCCGGTTAAGAGAAAAACCCACCTTGACTATGAGGTCCTTCGCCTCTCGGACGCCTACCGGCGGGTTCCAGCAGCTCGTGAGCTGTGCCTTCAACATCGCTTGCAGCCTCGCGAGCTCATTTTGCGACAATTCGGGCGCGGTTCCGGTTGTCGTCCCGAGCGCGGGCGTCGGATTGACCATCGTGCCGGTCACGGCCTGACGCTGCGGCGTACGCTTGTCGAGCAGCGCGGTCTGGATGCGATCGAGATCGACCTTCACCTCTTCGCGCTTCTTGGCTTCCTCGCGCTTGCGAGCTTCCTCGCGTTTGCGGGCCTCTTCACGCTTTTTGGCTTCTTCGAGCTTCTTGGCCTCTTCCTTCTTTTTCGCCTCCTCGCGCTGGAGGGCTTCGGCGATCGGATCAGGTACGGGCGGCGCTGCAGCGGCCGGTGCCGTGGCAGATTGCGGTTCTGCAGGCTTGGCCTCGGGCGGCTTGGGGTCTGGAGGCTTGACGTCGGGTTGCGGTGG
>Ga0209465_10001582_pt1 | contig 10105 bp, 8 predicted proteins | sample PanSoiPlot1MoBio_FD_188321 | JGI IMG/M metagenome (GOLD analysis project Ga0209465, IMG submission 188321) | Tropical forest soil microbial communities from Panama analyzed to predict greenhouse gas emissions - Panama Soil Plot 1 MoBio (SPAdes)... | ecosystem: Environmental > Terrestrial > Soil...
TCCGCTCGGGGTCACCGACATCGCGATGCCGGTGACGCCCTACGCGATCTGGCAGGCGATCCGGGACGCAAAGGCGGGCAGGTAAGCCTGGCGTCATTGCGAGCGAAGCGAAGCAATCTCCGCAACAAGGTGCGAGATTGCTTCGTCGCGCTGTGCGCTCCTCGCAATGACCACTACCGTCCCGGCCCGTGCGTCAGCATGCGCTCGCTGAACATCGGCATCATGATGAACGCCGTGATGGCGCCGAGCACGAACGGGACCGCGGCGATCATGTAGAGGGTCTGCACCGACAGGTGCATGTCGATCAGCGGCCCGCCGATCACCGGGCCGAGGATCGCGCCGACGCGGCCGATGCCGAAGGCGGCACCCGAGCCGGTCGAGCGCAGCGCGGTGGGATAAAGAATCGCCGAGATCGCATTGATGCCGAACTGGGCGCCGAGCGTGCAGAAGCCGGCGAGCGCGACAATGCCCATCAGGTACGCCGCCTCGCCCTGCGCGGCGACGAACCCGATCGCTCCGACAACCGGGACCGCGAGCACGAACAACGCCACCACCGGCAGCATACCGTGACGGTCGAGCGGCAGCGCAATCGCCAGCGCGCCGAGGAAGCCGCCGATCTGCAGCATCATGGTCGCGAAGGCGGCTTGGCTGAGCGGAATGTGGGCGCCCGACAGCAGGGTCGGCATCCAGCTGAGCAGGAAGTAGTAGGCCATCAGGTTGAGCGCGAACAGCGCCCACAGCAGCGGCGTCATGACGGCGAGCTTGCCGACGAACAGGTCGGTGAACGGCAGCTTCTCGCTCACCTGCACGGTGAAGCGCGCACCCTCCGGCAGCCTGGTGCCGGGATCCATCCACTGCACCATTGCGGCGACGTCCGCCTGGCGGTCCTTCAAGGTCAGGAAGCGGATCGACTCGGGCAGCCAGGTTGCGATGACGCCGAGCAGCAGCAGCGGCACCATGCCGCCGAAATAGAACAGGATCTGCCAGCCGTATTGCGGCATCAGATAGGCCGCCACCAGCCCCGGCAGCGAGCCGCCGAGCGTGATGCCGGCGAAGCTGACGATCACGGCGCTCGCCTGCAGCCGGCGCGGCGCGAACTCGGCGTTGAGCGCGACCACGTTGGGCAGGAGTCCGCCGATGCCGACACCGGCCAGGAAGCGCAGCACTGCGAGCTGCATGATCGAGGTCGACCATGCGGCCGCCAGGGTGAAGATGCCGAAGATCGCGTAGGAAATGAGAATCGCGGTCTTGCGCCCGTAGCGGTCGCCCGCATGCCCGATCAGCGGCGAGCCGAACAGCATGCCGAACAGGCTCGCGCCCAGCACCGGCGCGAATGCCCCCGCGTTCTCGACGCCCCAGGCCTTGATCTGCGCCGGGACTGCGAACGCCGCCACCGTGATGTCGAAGCCGTCGACCATGATCACCAGGAACGAGACCACGACGAGGTGGAAGTTGAAGGCGTTGAGCTCGCGCTTGTCGATGAAGTCGGTGACGTCGATGGTCTGTTGCGCGCTCATATGCCCTCCCCGGTTTTCGCTCTCGTAAGGTGGGTTGAGCGAAGGCGAAACCCACCGTCTGTCATTTCGCCGGTGGGTTACGCCGCCTCGCGGCCAACCCACCCTACATTGCAACGCCTACTGCGCCTTGGCGCCCGAGCGCCGCACGATGTCGGACCATTTGGTCTCCTCGCGGTCGATGTCGGCCGCGTATTCGTCAGGCGTCATCCCCATCACCTCGGCGCCGTCGGCCGCGATGCGGCTCGCCACCTCGGGCGCCGCGATCGCGACACGCAGCGCCGCCGCGAGCTTGTCGACGATCGGCCGCGGTGTGCCGGTCGGCGCAACGATCCCATAGTGAAGGACCGCCGCATAGCCGGGCAGGGCTGCTTCGGCGACGGTCGGCAGGTCGGGAAAGATGCTCGACCGCTGCGGCCCGGTGACCGCGAGCGCGCGCACCTTGCCGTCCTTGACGAGGCCGATCGCGGGCGGCAGCGAGCTGAAATAGATCGCCACATGGCCGCCGATCAGATCGGTCAGGGCCGGCGCGCTGCCCTTGTAGGGGATGTGGGTGAGCGTGATGCCCGCCATATGGGCGAAGAGCTCGGCGCCGAGATGGATGCCGCTGCCGACGCCGGCCGATGCATAGGTAAGCTTGCCGGGCTCGCGCCGGGCGAGCGCGATCAGCTCAGGGATGGTCTTCGCCGGGACCGCAGGATTGACCAGCACCACCAGCGCGCTGGTCGCAATCAGGCCGACCGGCGCAAAATCCTTGCGCGGATCGTAGCCGACGTTCTGATAGAGGGTCGGATCGATCGCGAGGGTGCCGGTGCCGCCGAGGCCGAGCGTATAGCCGTCCGCCTCGGCGCGCGCGACCTGGCGCGTCGCGAGGCTGCCGCCGGCGCCGCCGCGGTTCTCGATCACGATCGGCTGGCCGAGCGTGGCGCTCATCTTGTCGGCGACGATGCGCGCCATCACGTCGTTGCCGCCGCCCGCCGCATAGGGGACGATCAGCGTGATGGGCCGGACCGGATAGTCCTGCGCGGCGGCCGGCGCGGCGAGAAGCGCGAGCAGCGCCGCGACCGGCATTATTGATAGTGCCATCCGTATCATCCGAACTCTCACTCCACTTTTGCGCCGGACGTCTTCACGACCTTGGCCCATTGCGTCTCTTCGCGATCGATGTCGGCGGCATAGTCGTCAGACGTCCCCGGCAGCGGCTCGGCGCCCTCGATGGCGAGGCGCTGGCGCATGTCGGCGGAGGCGAGCGCGGCGTTGAGCGCCTGGTTGAGCCGTGCGACGATCGCGCGCGGCGTGCCGGCGGGCGCGACCAGGCCGTAGCGCAGCACGGCCTCATAGCCCGCAAGGCCCGACTCGGCGATGGTCGGCACGTCGGGCATCAGGCTCGAACGCGCGAGGCTCGTCACCGCCAGCATCCGCAGCATTCCCGACGTTGCCTGCGCGTGGCTTGCCGGAATCGGCGCGAACGCCATCGGGATATGGCCGCCGATCAGGTCGGTGATCGCCTGGCCGGTCCCCTTGTAGGGAATGTGGATCAACGTGATGCCGGCGCGGAACGCAAAATACTCGCCCGCGAGGTGACTGACGGTACCGATGCCGGCCGAGCCGAAATTGACCTTGCCGGGGTTGGCCCGCACGTAGGCGATCAGCTCGGCGATCGTTCTCGCTGGAAACGACGGATGCACCACCAGCGTATTCGGCGCGGTGGCTACGCGTCCGATCGGGACGAAATCGCTGCGCGGATCGTAGCCCACATTGGCGTAGAGCGTGGGCGCGATCGCGAGCGGCCCCGTATAACCGAGGCCGATCGTGTAGCCGTCCGGCGCGCTCTTCGCGACCGCCTTGGTTCCGACCGTGCCGCCTGCGCCGGCGCGATTGTCGACCACCACCTGCTGGCCGAGCAGTTCGCTCAGCTTGTCGGCAACGATGCGCATCACGATGTTGGTGCTGCCGCCGGGCGGGAACGGCACCACGAGGGTGACGGGCCGGACCGGGTAGTAGTCGTCGGCCGATGCAGCCGCGCAAGCCGCGATGGCGAGCGCCGCCGCCGCGATGACGCGGACCATCCCGCCGATCGGCATGGCTCTCCCCTCCCCGGCATCCGCCTGCTTGCGCAGTGTTTTCAGCAACCGAAGCTTATCACTCCCGCTCGGCCTCCTTCCACGGGGCAATCCGCGCCTCCATGCGGCGGATGCCCGCGGTGAGCAGGATGCCGAGCAGCATCAGCACCAGGATCGGCACGAACATCGACGCCGTGTCGAACTGGTTGCCGTATTTGACGATCAGCGCGCCGAGCCCGGTGAGCGCGGTGAAGAACTCCGCCACCACCATGCCGATGATGGCGCGGCCGATGCCGAGCCGCAGCCCGGCCATCATGTAGGGCAGCGCCGCCGGCAGGATGAATTTGGTGAAGAGCTGTCCCTCGGTCGCCGCGAACGCGATGCCGACGTCGATCAGCTGCGGCGACACGTTGCGCACGCCGCTCGACGTGTTGATCAGCACCGGAAAAATCGCGAGCACGATCACGATGAAGAGCTTGGCCGCGAAGCCGAGCCCGAACCACATCACCGCCAACGGGATGATCGCGACGAGCGGGGTGGCGTAGAGCGCGTTGACCAGCCAGTCCGTCGCCGCCTCGACCGCGCGGTAGCGGCCGATCAGGAGCCCGATCCCGATGCCGAGCAGCGAGGCTGTCACGAAGCCGAGCACCAGCGTGAGCAGGCTCTCGCGCAAGGCGTCGATGATCTCGCCGCTCCTCACCATCTCGACCGCCGCAAGCGCGATCGCGGACGGATAGGACATGAACAGCGGCTCGACCTGCCGTCCGAACCATTCCCAGGCCGCGATCGTGACGACGATCGAGACGAGGCGGATCAGCCACATCCGGTTCTTCTGCTGCGGCGGGCCGATCTCCTCGATCGTCGCGCCAAGCTCGGCGTCAGTCGTGGTCATGCGTCGCTCGATTCCCGTAGGGTGGGCAAAGGCGCGCAACGCGCGCCGTGCCCACGCGTGAGTCGGACGTGGGCACGCCTCCGCCTTCGCGCTCCGCGCTTCGGCGGACACCGAGGCGTGTCCTCATGCGGCGGCCGCGCTACGGATCAGGTCCCACATGCGGGCGCGGATGTCCTGGAACGCCTTTTCGCCGCGCAGGAGCGGAAGCTCCGGACGCGGACGCCGGAACGGCACCGCGATGATCTCACGCACGCGCCCCGGCTTGGCGGCGAGCACGATCACGCGGTCGCTCAAATAGATCGCCTCGTCGAGATCGTGCGTGACGAACAGGATCGTCTTTCGCGTCTCCGCATGGATACGCAGGAGCTCGCGCTGCAGCACCTCGCGGGTCTGCGCGTCGAGGGCGCTGAACGGTTCGTCCATCAGGAGGATCGCGGGATCGATCGCGAGCGCGCGGGCGAGCCCGATGCGCTGCTGCATGCCGCCCGACAGCTCGTGCGGATACTGCTCGGCCGATTGCGCGAGGCCGACCAGCGCCAAGAGCGCGCTCGCCCGCTCCGACGCGACCTTGGCGTCGACGCCCTGGAGCTCGAGGCCGAGCTCGACATTGCGCCGCGCCGTGCGCCACGGCAGCAGGCTCGGCTGCTGAAACACGAAGCCGCGGTCGCGGCCGGGGCCGCGCACCTCCTTGCCGTCGACGAAGATCGCGCCGCGATCGAGCCGGCCGAGGCCCTGGATGATCCGCAGCAGCGTGGTCTTGCCGCAGCCGCTCTCGCCCACCAGCGAGACGATCTCGTTCTCGCCCACCTCGAAGCCCACATGACGCAGCACCGGCAGAAGCGAATTGCCTTTGCCCTCGCCGCCGCGGACACGGAAGGTCTTTGAGACGTCGTGGACCCGCAGCTTCGCAGACAAGTGCATCACACTATGCGAGCACGCGTGTGGCGTCATCGAACAGCTCGTCGACCGTGAGGCGGCGCGAGATGAACTTCTGCACCAGCGACATCTCGATTGCGAGCTCGAGCGACCTGCGCACGTTCTCGATGCCGAAGCGCAGCGGGTCGAGCTTGCCGTCCTTCGCCGCATCGGCGCTCTGCCGGCTCTGCTTCACCATGCGGAAGACCTCGCGTGCGACGTCCGGCCGCGACGTCACGATCGACTCGCGCATCACCAGCATGTGGTTGATCGGCACGCCGCCACGCGTCTCGGCCCATTTGCGGTTGACCTCCTCGGCGTCGGGAATGACCGGCTTGAGGCGCGGGTCGCTGCGATCGGTGATGATGGCCGCATCGAGCTCGCCGTCGAGCAGCATCTGCATGAGCTGCTTGCCGGCCGGCGCGCGGCTGACGAACGGCGGGTCCTTGTACTCGGCAATGTGGCCGTCCTCGAACGTCACCCAGTTCACCTTCTCGACGTCCATCCCGTAGAGCTCGGCCAGCATGCCGCGCACCCACATGCCGGTGGTCTGCGTATAGGCACGCACCCCGACGCGCTTGCCGTGCAGCTCGGTGGGTTTGATCGGCCCGCGTTCCGAGTTGTAGAGCAAGTTGTGGATCTGCCCGCGCCCCACGATGGTGGCGGGCAGCAGCACATAGGGCTTGTTGTAGAACCTGGCCTGCAGGAACGTGTTGATCGCGAGCTCGGCGCAGTCGTATTTGGCCTCGCGCACCAGCGGCTTGAACGCCGTGTTCGGCACCTTGACGTCGTCGAACTCATACTCCACCAGATCCGACTTGATCGCGCCCGACCGCAGCGCCGACGTGTTGGGATATTCGCCGATCATGGTGAAGAGCTTCATCTTGTCGGGCATGGCGTTTCCTCTCACTTAATCTTTGAGCGCCGGATAGAGCGTCAGCGCCGTCGTCTCGAAGATCCAATCACGATCCTGCTGCGGCAGAAAGGCGAGCGAATCCCGCGCGAGCGCGACGAGCTCCGGCAGCTTCTGCCTGGCGGCCGGAAAGTTCGAGCCCCAGGCGATGCGATCGGCACCGAATTCCTTGACGAGGCGCGCGAAGAACGTCTCCGGACTCGCGCGTCCGTTGCGCGCCTCCTCGAAATTGCGGTGCGTCACCTTGAGGTAGACGTTCGGATGGCGCGCGAGCTCGAACAGCGGTGCCGCCGCCGCATAGGGCGGACCGTCCGCCATCTCGGTGCGCGCCAGATGGTCGATGATGAAGCGCACCTTCGGAAACCGCTCGAGCATCGGCCTGAGATGCGGAAAGCCCTTGGCGCGCATCTGCATGCAGACCGGGATCCCGGCCTCGCCCGCGAAGCTCCAGGCCGGAAAGGTCTTCGGATCGGTGAACCAGGTCGACTGCTCCGGCATGGTGCTGCCGGCCGTGTAGAGCCGCAGGCCGGTCAGCCCCTTGCCCATCCAGTATTTCATCCTGTCGACGGCGTCGGCGGCGAGCACGTCGACCGAGAACACGCCGGTGAAGCGCCGGGGGTGCGCCGCGACCGCGGCCGCCACGTAGCTGTTGTCGAACGCATAGGCGCTCGAGGCCTGCACCACCGCGGATCTGGTGACCCCCGCCTGGTCCATCGCGGCGACCATCTCGTCGTAGGAGACGGGACGCTCCTGCGACCAGTCGGACTGGTGGCCGCCGATCGGCGCCAGCGGGTAGCGCGTCGTGTCGGTCGAGATGACGTGCGGGTGGATGTCGATCAGGGCCATGGGCTGTCCGGGAACGCGGAGGGGCGGGGGCCGGCTGTTAGAAGACGGAACGGCCCGCAAGGTCAAGCGGACCGCGAGACGTCGGTCGTTTGCGCATGATCTTGTCGGAAAAGTCTGTCAACCCCGGATCAAGTCCGGGGACCGGCATTTTCGGGGTCATGCGCTACCCGACGCGCTCCCAGAAGAGCTCGCGGTGCTGCGTCACGCCGCGCCAGGGACGCGGCGGCGGCATCAGCACCAGGCGGTCGCCGTCGAAGCGCACCCGCCGCACCTGATCGGAGCCGATCCGGGCCGGGTCCGAGGCGGCGTCGACCCGCGTCACCAGCGTGGCGCCGTCGAACGTGTAGTTGCCGCAATAGGAGCCGTATTCGCGTTCCGGGTCATCGTCCGGCAGCTCCGGCCGCGCGTCGCACAGCACCGCGATCATGCGGCCGTCGGCCGAGAACACCGTGACGCCCATCGGCTTCGGCCCGTAGGGCGGATGCATCGCCTCGCCCGCGTCGTTGTGCGCGCGCGTCATGACCAGGCGCCAGGTGCCGACGATGTTGGTCATTGTTTCCCCCGATTTTGTAGGGTGGGCAAAGCGAAGCGTGCCCACCGCCGAGCCGCGCGTGGGCACGGCGCGCATTCGCGCGCCTTTGCCCACCCTGCAAATCTACATCGCTAACTGAGAAGTTTCAGCGCGTCGCGGGCGAGCGACATGTCGGCCACCTTGTCGAACGGCAGGATCGTCTTCTGCACGCCGGTGTCGACATTGAGCTGCTGCATGTAGCGGACGCGCTCCTCCGACATCACGAGGTCGACCGAATAGGCGGCCTTGTTGTCCTGGGCGAAACGCCACTGGATCTCGGCCTGCGCCGGATCGGCCTGCTTGATCGCCGTCGTGTAGGCGCGGATGAAGGGCTCGCGCGAGTCGGGACCGGAGATGAACCGGTAGAGCTTGGCGTAGGCGGCGAGCGTGCGGACGAGCTCGTCGCGCTTCTTCTCGATCGCCATGTCGGTCGTGTAGGAGCCCTGCCAGGAGAATTCCGGGATCTCCTTCCACAGTTCGGCGACGACGTGGACCTTGTACTTCTCCAGCTCGGCCGAGGCGTCGATCAGCGAGGGTCCGGCGTCGACCTTGCCGGCGGCGACGGCGCGAAACACGTCGGCGCTCGAGCCGATGTTGACGAACTGCACCTTCTTGAGGTCGACGTCGTGCTTGCGCAGCGCCGCCACCATGAACTGGTGCAGCAGCGCGCCCGGCGCGCCGCAGCCGACATATTTGCCCTCGAGGTCCTTCAAGGTCTTGACCGCGTCATTGCGCGAATAGACCGCGTGCGCCGGCAGGATCCCGCCGCCCGCGATCAGCTTGAACCGGCCGCCCTTGTCGATCGCCGGAAAGATCTGGCCAAAGCCGGAGAGCAGACAGATGTCGCTCGCGCCGCTCAGCAGTGCGCCGAGCAGCTTGACGCCGTCACCCACGTTGAGCGTGGTCGCGTCGAGGCCGAACTCGCGCAGGTAGCCCTGCTGCTTGAGCAGCTCCTGCAGCGCGAAAGTCGTATTCGAGGCGGTGTTGACGATGTTGACCGGCTTGAGCCCGCCCTGCGCGGCGGCCGGCAGCGCGCCGAGCGCGAGGCCGCCGAGACCGATCCGCAGGGCGTCGCGGCGGGCGTAGTGGTGCGTCGAATTCATGAAAGCTGCTCCGCGGTTTCGCGACGCTATGGGGCGACGAGGCAAGGGAGTCAACGCGACAAGGGCGCGCCCTTCCGCTCCCCGCCTGCAGGACGGGAGCGACAGGCCGAGCGCGGCCACCCTCTCCCCTCCTTGACTCCGCCCCGCCCGCAGCGAATGAAAGCCGCCGGACGAGGAACCGCATGGGCGCACGGCAATTCGGCGCACGCGTCAAACGGCTGGAGGATCCGGCGCTGCTGACCGGCCGCGGCCGCTTCGTCGACGACGTGAAGCTCGCCGGCACGCTCGAGGCCTGCTTCGTGCGCAGCCCCTTCGCGCACGCCCGGATCCGGTCGATCGACGCGCGCGCAGCGCGTGCAGTGCCCGGCGTGCACGCCGTGCTTACCGCAGACGACCTGCCGGGGCCGATGGCACGCGAACCGATCCCGATGATCCTGCCGGTGCTCGGCATCGCGGCCTTCCGCACCCAGCTCTGCCTCGCGCGCGACGAGGTGAGCTATGCGGGCCAGACGGTTGCGCTGGTCGTCGCCGACAGCCGCTACCTCGCCGAGGACGCGGCTGCCCTCGTTGCGGTCGACTACGAGGTGCTGCCCGCGATCAGCGACTGCCGCGACGCACTCAAGCCGGGCGCAGCCCCGGTGCATTCCGATCTCGCCACCAACCTGGCATCGCGAATCCCGATGTCCTACGGCGACGTCGATGCCGCCTTTTCGGGCGCCGCACATGTGATCGAGGAGGCGTTCTGGGTCCATCGCGGCGGCGGCATGAGTCTCGAGACCCGCGCGGTGCTCGCGAGCCACGAGCCGGCCGGCAACCTGCTCACGGTCTGGTCGTCGACCCAGACGCCGCACCTCGGGCGCCGCGTGCTCGCCGATCTGCTCGAGCGCAACCTCGAGACCATCCGCATGATCGCGCCCGATGTCGGCGGCGGCTTTGGGCCGAAGGCGCCGTTCTACGCCGAGGAGGCGGTCATCCCGGCGGCGGCGCTGCGGCTCGGCCGGCCGGTGAAATGGATCGAGGACCGGCGCGAGCACTTCATGTGCGCGACGCAGGAGCGCGATCAGTACTGGACCGTCGCGCTCGCGCTCGACGCCGACGGAAAAATCCGCGGCTTTCGCGGCACCATGCTGCACGACACCGGCGCCTTCGTGCCGTGGGGCATCATCATGCCCTACATCGCGGCCGTGACGGTGCCGGGTCCCTATCGCGTGCCCAACTACCGGCTCGACATGACCGTCGTGCTCACCAACAAGGTCGCGACCACGCCGGTGCGTGGCGCCGGCCGGCC
>Ga0209465_10001583_pt1 | contig 10103 bp, 7 predicted proteins | sample PanSoiPlot1MoBio_FD_188321 | JGI IMG/M metagenome (GOLD analysis project Ga0209465, IMG submission 188321) | Tropical forest soil microbial communities from Panama analyzed to predict greenhouse gas emissions - Panama Soil Plot 1 MoBio (SPAdes)... | ecosystem: Environmental > Terrestrial > Soil...
CGCCTCGACGATTGTTGATGTCGCGCGCCAGCACGGTCTAGACGTTCTGCATGCGCATTACGCAGTCCCGCACGCCACCTGCGCATATCTGGCGCGGCAGGTGCTGGAACCCATGGCGCTCCGCATCGTCACGTCGCTGCACGGCACCGACGTTTTGCGTTTCGGAATCCTTCCCGATTATCTGAGCGTCACTCGCTTCGCCGTGGCGCAATCGGACGGCGTCGTGGTGCCGTCGGCATTCTTGAAGGACGAAGCACGCCGGCTGTTCTCGCTGCCGGAGCGACTCGCGGTCGAGGTCATGCCGAATTTCGTCGATACCGACCGCTTTTCCCCGCGCGAAACTCGGGATACCGCGCTGCTTGAGCAGCTGTTCGGCGGCGGCAACGAGCGCTGGGGGCCGCTGCTTTTTCACGTATCGACCTTTCGCCCAGTCAAGCGCGTTGTTGATGTCATCGAGGTGCTTGCGCGCGTGCGCCGGAAGATCCCGGCACGTCTGGTCTTGGTCGGGGATGGACCGGAGCGGGCAAGAGTTGAAACGCGCGTGTGCGCACTCGGGCTCGAGGGGGCGGTGCGCTTCCTCGGTGCATGTCGTGACTTCGTCAGTTACCTCCAGCAGGCCGACGCCTTTCTCCTGCCGAGCGAGACGGAGAGCTTCGGCGTCGCGGCGCTCGAGGCGCTGAGCGCTGGTGTCCCGGTTTTCGGCTATAACGTCGGCGGGCTTCCCGAACTCGTGACGCAGGACGTCGGACGGCTGGTGGAGCCGTTCAATGTGGAGGCGCTCGCCTGTGCTGTGCTCGAAATCTTGGGCGACCCGGCGCGCCACGCGGCGCAACGGGAAGCCGCCCGCAGACGTGTGTTGGAACACTACCGGGCCGGGCCCGCCGTGGAGCGATATGAGGTATACTTGTGGGACATGCTAAGTCGTGCGCCTGGCAGCGGGCAGCGATGAAGCCCTTGCGTTGCCCTGCGCACCGCATTGATGACCCCAACAATGGCGCTGGAGCACCCTCCCATGCACTCAGGAGCACTCGCGCATGCCCTTGATCGCCTGTCACACACAGGGCGCGTGCTGTACGTCGGCGCTCACCCTGACGATGAAAACTCGCGCCTGCTTGCGTATCTGGCCAATGCTCGGCACGTCACCGTCGCGTACCTCTCCCTGACGCGGGGTGAGGGAGGCCAGAACCTCATTGGCACTGAGCTGGGCGACTTGCTCGGCGTCCTGCGCACCCAAGAACTCTTGGCGGCCAGACGCATCGATGGTGCCTGGCAGTACTTTGCCGGTTTGCGCGACTTTGGCTACTCCAAAAGTGCCGAGGAAACGCTGACGGCATGGGGTCATACCAGGGCCCTGGCCGCTGTGGTGTGGACCGTCCGCACGTTTCAGCCCGATGTAGTCATAGCGCGCTTCGATGAGCACACACCCGATCACGGTCACCACACCGCCTCGGCCATCCTGGCGCGCGAGGCCTGCGTCGCTGCAGCGGACCCGCAGCGTTTTCCCGAGCAGCTGCGCGGCGGTGTGCAGCCCTGGCGGGCCGCCCGGCTCTTGCAGAACGTCTTCCCAGGACGCGAGAAGCCCGCTGATGCGCTGCAGCTCGACGTGGGCGGCTACGACGCGCGCTTGGGCCTGTCCTACGGCGAGCTTGCGGCTCTTGCGCACAGCCAGCACAAGTGTCAAGGCGTTAGCGTACCGGGCGAGCGCGGCCCGCGCCTTGAGTGGTTTGTGCCGCTGGTCGGAACAAGGCCCGAGAAAGATATCCTCGAGGGCTTCGACGGTGGGTGGGAGCGCTTCGGAGCGCGGGCGGCGATGCTGGTGCGGGCGCTGGAGGGGGCCCGGGCCACGCTGGAGCGGGATACGCCCGAACGCGCACTGCCGTCGCTGCTGGAGGCGCACCGGGCGCTGGAGTCACTGCCCGACGAACCGCGCACGAGGGATGTGTCCGCCGCGCTCGACACGTTCATCGCCTCTGCGGCGGGTCTCTTCTTGCGCGCCACCGCCGAGACGCCTGTGGCGCCCCCTGGGATCACGATTCCTGTGCGAGTCGAAGTCGTCCTCAGGCGGCCGGCGGCCGTAACGCTCGACCGTCTGGTCTTTCCGGGGACCGGTGCCGTTGCGGTGCACGCCCCCCTGGGACTCAACGAAAGACAGGAACTGTCCGGCATGGCGACGACGCTGGTCGATGCGGACCTGTCATGGCCCGACTGGCTGCGCGATACCCACCAATGGCATAAGCAGGACCAATACGAAGAGAGCTTGTGGGGTGCAGCGCAAGGACGCGCACCCCTGGAGGTGCACGCGGAGCTGGGACTCGGTGACCGGACGATCCGCATGACGGTCCCAGTGCAATACGTTTGGACAGACCGCGTGCTGGGCGAGCGCGCCCGGCTGGTGATGTCCAACCCTCCCGCCACGGTGACTCCTGAGCGCAAGGCGGTGTTGTTGCCCAACGGGCGCGCGGGCCGGGTGACCATACGCGTGCGCGGCTGGCAAGAAGGGTTGCAAGGCAGCGTCCGCCTGCCGGCTCCACAGCGGTGGGTCGTGCGGCCGGCACAGTGGGAGATCTCGCTGGCCAGCACCGGTGACGAAACCGTGTTGTATTTTGAGGTGCAGGCCCCGCCCGGTGCAACGGCCATATCGCTCATGCCTGAAGTGGTGATCGACGGCCAGAGCTGGTCCCTGCGCGAAGACGTGATCGATCAGCCCCATGTACCGGTGCAGCGCGTTTTGCAGCCGGCGTCGCTCCGACTGGTGCCCTTGTCGGTGCGCCTGCCCGCCGGATTGGTCGGCTACGTCGCGGGTTCGGGCGACACAGTGATGGCAGACCTGGTTCACATCGGCATTCGCGTCCAACAGATCGACGAGGAGACCCTGCGCAACGGGGATCTGAGCCGCTATGCCGCCATCGTCCTGGGAATCCGCGCGTTCAATACCCGGCCGATGTTGCGCGCCGCACGCCATCGGATGATGAGCTACGTTGAGCAGGGCGGCACCTTGGTCGTGCAGTACAACACGCACGATCGGTGGTCTCAGCTCGATTTCGACATTGGTCCCTACCCGTTGACCATTGGCCGAGGTCGCGTCACAGACGAGAGCGCCGACATGCTGGCAGTCGATCCCGAGCAGCCAGTGCTGAAACATCCCAACCCGATTGGGCCGGACGATTTTGTGGGCTGGGTGCAGGAGCGCGGGCTCTACTTTGCGCACAGCTGGGATGAGCGTTATCAGCCCGTGTTCCGCGTAGCCGATCCCGGGGAGCTGCCCCTGTTGGGAGGCTTGCTCGTGGCTCGGTACGGCAGGGGGCGTTACGTCTACACAGGACTGGCGTTTTTTAGGCAGCTGCCGGCAGGCGTGCCAGGCGCATACCGTCTATTTGCCAATCTGATCAGTGATGGAAATTCGCCGTGAACGATTCCCGACAACCGCTGACCGAGGACGAGCCGGTGCCGTTGGGGAGCTGGCGTAACCTTTACCTTTTTGTTGCCTTGGAGTTGGCTGCCTCTATCGCCGCGCTCTATGCGCTCACACGGTGGGCGGCATGAGTGGCCTCGATTGGTTCGTGCTCGTTGGCACGATCGGCCTTATCGGTGTCTACGGCACTTGGAAAAGCCGCGGCGTACGGGACATGGGGAGCTACTTTCGGGACCGCTCGCTGCACTGGCCAACGATCGGTCTGAGCATCATGGCGACGCAGGCGAGCGCTATCACGTTCATTTCCACCCCAGGCCAAGCCTACGACGACGGGTTGAGATTCGCGCAGGTCTATTTCGGCTTGCCGCTGGCTATGATCATCATCGCCGCGGTATTCGTGCCGATCTATCACCGCCTCAACGTCTACACGGCGTACGAATACCTGGGGCACCGGTTCGACGCGCGCGTCCAATACCTGGGGGCGCTGTTGTTTCTGATCCAGCGCGGGCTTCTGGCAGGGATGACGATCTACGCGCCCTCAATCGTTTTGAACACGATCTTCGGCTGGCCCGTCAACCTCACCAATCTCGGCATTGGGCTCTTCGTGGTCGCCTACACCGTATCAGGCGGCACCCGCGCAGTCAGTGAGACACAGAAGTACCAGATGATCGTGATGCTGTCGGGCCTTGGCCTGGCGGCCATGCTCGTCGTCTGGCAGTTGCCCCAGCCCGTATCGTTGACCAGTGCGATCAAGCTCGCAGGGGCGCTCGACCGCATCAACGCGGTGAGCTTCGAGTTCGATTTCGCCAGCCGCTACAACTTCTGGTCGGGAATGTTAGGCGGGTGCTTCCTCGCGCTGGCGTACTTTGGTACGGACCAGTCGCAGGTCCAACGCTACCTCTGTGGCCAGTCAGTCGCGCAGAGTCGGCTCGGACTGCTGTTTAATGGCGTGTTCAAGCTGCCGATGCAGGTCGCCATCCTGTTTGTCGGCGTGCTGGTCTTCGTGTTCTACCTGTTCACGCCGCCGCCGCTGCTCTTCAACGCCTCGCTGCTCGAGCGCGCCGGCCATACGCAGTACGGGCCGCAGTTGCAGGCGTTGACGCAGCGGTACAACGAAGCATTCGAGGCGCAACGTGCTGCGGCAGAAGTGTATCTGGCCGCTCTGCACAGTGCAGGGGAAAGAGAACCAGCCAAGGCGCAGCTGCGTACAGCGGCCGCCCAAGTCAAGGCCGTGCGTACCGAGGCCCAAGCGCTCATTGCCCGGGCGCTCCCGGGCACCGACCCGCGGGACACGGACTATGTCTTCCTCACGTTCGTGCTCCGCCATGTGCCCACCGGCCTGGTTGGTCTGCTCGTCGCGGTCATCCTGTGCGCCGCGATGGGCTCCAGTGCGAGCGAGCTCGCTGCGCTGGGATCGACGACGACGATCGATTTGTACAAGCGCCTCTGGCGCCGCCCCGCCTCGGACCGGCACGACCTCCTCGCCTCGAAGCTCTGCACGGTGCTATGGGGGGCGGTTGCCGTCGGTTTTGCCACCTTCGCCACGCTGATTGAGAACTTGATCCAGGCCGTGAACATTGTGGGCTCTATCTTCTATGGCACGCTCCTCGGACTGTTCGTGGTGGCATTCTTCCTGCGGCGGGTGACCGCAACGCCAGTACTCATTGCTGCAGTCGTGGCACAAACGACCGTCGTGGTACTCTTCTTCACCTCGGAGATGGGGTTCCTCTGGTACAACGTCATCGGCTGCGGCATCGTTGTGCTACTCTCGTTTGCCCTGCAACTTGCCCGACAGTGCGCCTCTCCAACCTGATTCGAGTGAGGTGTCCACAACGTTTGGTAGTGTCCCTTAACTGCCGTGGTGAGTTTCCTCAAACGGTGGGTAAAGACGCTCTAATACACACAGCGGGTGATCTCGCATCATTTTTATAGGGCAGCCATCCGAAAGTGACTATGCTTCAGGGCCCCTCACAGGGACGGTGAAAAAGATTGATGCAAAGCTGCCCGCTGTGTGTATTAGTACAGCGCGCAGTAAATACATAGCGAGTTCCAAACGCCGTTTATAAGCCTCGCCACGGCACGATGCACCCCGCCAAACTGGCGGGGTAATTGCAGTGCGCAGCACTTAGCCGGCTGCTAGGCCCTGGGGTTACCGGTTAATATGGTCACGATCTGCTCCAGCATCGCTTCGGCTCGGGCACGGAGCTGCTCGCGGGTCAGATGACTGATGGGGTGCTGGGTGAAAATGATCGGATAGTCTGGGGCACCCCACATGCTGGCCATCGCCCGCGAAGTTTCGACGAAAATATCCGTACAGATAGTCACGGCCGGAATACCGGCTTTTTCGACATGGATACCATCGTGCACACTGCACGCGCTGCACGATCCTCAACTGCCAATGGCGACAATCGCATAGTCACACGTCTGGACCAGTTCCTGAATCACCTCTGGCGCCGCAGGTTTGGAGGCTGAAGGCTTGCGATGATACACCACATGGGCGATGCCAAAGCGCTGACGCAGGAGCGCCGTAATCTCTTCGAGCAGCTCCTGGGCGTTCTCTTTACTATCGTCGATAAGCCCAAGGCGCTTGTGCGTCACATCCTGGAGTCTGGGAGCCCCGTGAAACACCGTCGCCAGGGGCTGGGTCGTGGGGTCTACCAGCAGATACTGCTGGCGTGTCGTCAGAGCCATAGCCGCTCTCCTCATCTGGTGATGGCTTTCGTGACAGCTGCGGAGGCCACTTTGGGGAGTTCGCTCAGGATCACGGCACAGCGATACCCGGTGCCTTCCGGGCCACCAGCATAGACGATCAGGATATCGTCGGGCTCGGGCACAAGCAGGATACGGCGCTGTGCGTCGCCTGGCGCGATGGTTCCGTCTAATACCTTGACGCGCTTCAGGTCGGCCACCGAGCGCCCGATGCGTGGGTGCAAGTAGGCGCGCACGTCCTGCTTACTCCAGTCGCGCCAGAACGCACTGGCACCAGCGACCGTGAGGACCATCTGCCCCTGGCGTACCCCTAAATCAGAGTGCATGAGATTGGCACAGTGAGGTTCTCATATGATACGTTGGATATTCCCCAATACCCACGTATCAAGGAACCCCACTATGCCTGACACTACCTTACTGGATATCCCGGCAGAAGAGCAAGCCCAGATGCTCGCCGCGCTCCGCCGCGCCCGCTATGGTTACCTCCTCGCCTTACATGTGTTACTGCTCTGCGCCGCTGGCCGTAATCCGACCGACATCGCGCTCTTCCTGTTCTGCTCGCGCTCGAGTGTCTACCGGATTGTGCGCCTCTATCGCGCCCGGAAGCTGGGCTTCACCGTCGACCCAGAGGGCCAGCTGAGGGCGCCAGTCCGGACCACCGTCCTGATGCCCTGGATGAGGCGCTCTTTGAGGGCACTCCTCAAGGCCCCACCACGGGCCTATGGCTGGTGCCGCACGCGGTGGAGCTGTGCCACGTTGGCGGCCCAACTCCAGGCCAAGCATGGCTTGGAAGTGTCTGCGTGGACCGTCCGGCGCTGGCTCCATGAGATGGGCTGGGTGTGGAAACGGGCCAAGCTGAGGGCGAAAGATAACGACCCCCAGCGAGTCGAGCGATTGGCCCGGATTCGGTGGCATACGGAGCAGTTGCAAGCGGATGAGGTGATGGTCTTTGCGGATGAACTCGATATCCATCTGTTGCCCAAAGTCGGTGCCGCGTGGATGCCGAAGGGGAGCCAGGAGGAAGTCATGACGCCAGGGCAGAATGAAAAACACTATCTTGCTGGCGCGCTCAATCTCGCCACCGGGAAGCTCCTCTATTGTCTCGGCCCCCGGAAAACCAATGCGTTATTTCGTGACCTCCTGACCCTCCTGGATCACACCTACCCAGCGCGAGGAGTGAGGCGGATCTATGTCGTGGTCGACAACTACAAGATTCATAAAGCCAAAGCGGTCAACCAATGGTTGGCAACGCACCCGCGCTTTGCGCTGCTGTGGTTACCGACGTATTGTCCCCGTGCCAACCCGATTGAGCGGGCCTTCGGCGATGTGCACGACAAGTGTACGCGCAACCACAAACGGAAGCGCTTACGCGATGTGATCGGTGATATTGAGCGACACCTGGACCAGAACGGCCCGTGGTTGTACAAGCTGTCCCGGGTATATGATGCGCCCGAAGTCACCGATGCGGTCGCGTGCTTCACTGCTGAACACCAAGCGCAGAGAGCCGCGTGAGTGTACGAATCTTATGCACTCTGATTTAGTGCAGCTGGGCGAAAAAAAGAATCCCTTTTGTGTGAGACCTTCTTGGCATATGATGACTCTATACGCATAGACCCCACTGCCTGCAGAGTAGAGGAGCCGACGATGCCTGGCCCCCAGCCGCCTGCCGTGCCACTGTCAGAGACGGAGCGCCAAGCGCTCCACACGCTGATCCGTGCCCATAAGACGCCCCAACACCTGAGCTTCCGAGCCCACGTGATCCTCCTGTTGGCGGAGGGCCTGACGGCACCTGACGTAGCCCGGCGCCTCGGTACCACACGTACCACGGTCCGGCGCTGGCGTCGCCATTGGCTCAAACGCCCCGGCTGTGCCGTGCCCGAGCGTCTCCAAGACGCCCCACGCCCTGGGGCCCCTGCCACCTTCAGCGCTGAGCAGTGGTGCCAGATCATCGCCCTGGCCTGTGAGCCCCCGGAGGCGTCAGGGCGGCCTATCAGCCATTGGACGCCGCGTGAACTCGCAGATGAGGCCTGCAAACGTGGCCTTGTCGTGACCATCTCCAAGCGCCATGTCGGGCGTTTTTTAAAATCAAGCCGAGCTCAAGCCGCACAAGAGTCGCTCGTGGCTCAATGCCGCGCCTGATCAGGCCGCGCCAGAGAAAATGGCCGCTCTGACCACCTTGTACGCTCACGCCCCGGCGCTGGCGGCCGCCGGCGAGCGGGTGCTGTCGACGGACGAAATGACCGGCATCCAAGCGCTGGAGCGCAAACATCCCACCCGGCTCATGGAACCTGGGCAAGAGGAGCGACGCGAGTTCGAATACATCCGGCGTGGCACCGTCACGTTGCTCGCCAATTTCGACGTCGCGCAGGGCACAGTCGTGACGCCATCGATGGGACCAACACGCACAGAAGAGGACTTTGTAAGCCATATAGCCCGCACTATTGCCTCTGATCCTGAGGTGACGCGGTGGCATTTTGTCGTCGATAATCTCAACATTCATCAGTCCGCAGGCTTGGTGCGCTTGGTCGCCAAGCACGACAACATTCCCGATGACCTGGGGCATAAGGGGAAACGTGGTATTCTCCGGTCGATGAGCACGCGTGCGGCATTTCTGGCCGATCCCACGCATCGCATCGTATTCCACTACACCCCGAAACATGCCTCCTGGATGAACCAAATTGAGTTGTGGTTCAGTATCTTGGTACGAAAGCTCCTGAAGCGTGCCAGTTTCACCTCGGTAGAGGATTTGCAAGCGCGCGTGTTGGCTTTTGTCGAGTATTTCAACACGACAATGGCCAAACCCTTTCAATGGACCTACGGGCGGAAACCTCTTTATGTCTAAAGGGGACGTTATTTCCGCCAGACAGCACTAGTAATCAGGAAGAGAAGGGAGATTATGCATATACTGGTTATTGGTGGTGCGGGTTTTATTGGCTCGCATACGGTCGATCATCTCCTGGCTCGCGGCCACACCGTGCGTGTGTTGGACGCCCTAGTGCCACAGGTCCATGGGAGCACAGCGCAGCGTCCCTCCTATCTTGACCCTCGTGTCGAACTTGTGATGGGGCAGATCGGAGATGCGGACGTTGTGGCGCGGGTCCTGGATGGCGTGGAGAGTGTGATTCACCTGGCCGCGGCGGTTGGAGTGGGGCAATCCATGTACCAAGTGACGCAGTATTGCACGACCAATACACTGGGCACGGCGACCCTACTCCAAACGCTCATTGACCGCAAAATCTGCTTGCATAGCCTGGTGGTGGCTTCCTCTATGTCGGTGTATGGTGAAGGGCTCTACTGCACCCATGATGGTCGGTGTGTGGCGCCCCGCCTCCGCTCAGAAGCACAGATGGCGGCTGGCGACTGGGACGTGTACGCTGGTGACAATACTCCTCTCGAACCCATCTCCACACCAGAAGATAAAGCGCTACAGCCCACCTCCATCTATGCCATCAACAAACGCGACCAGGAAGAGATGTGCTTGTGCATCGGTGCAGCCTATGGCATCCCCACCACGGCACTGCGTTTTTTCAATGTCTACGGCTCCCGTCAGGCACTTTCCAATCCTTATACTGGCGTTGCGGCGATTTTCTGTGCCCGCTTGCTCAACGACCGCCCGCCGTTGGTCTTCGAAGACGGTAAGCAGCAGCGCGACTTTGTGCATGTGTATGACGTGGCTCGCGCTGTCGTTGCGGCTGCCGAACAGCCGGCGGCTGGTGAGGCGATCAACATCGGCTCTGGTGAAGCGTTGTCCGTGTACGAAATTGCTGAGCTCCTGGCGTGTGAGCTGGGCAAAGATATTGCCCCGCAGATCGTAGGCAAATACCGCCGGGGTGACATCCGTCATTGCTTTGCGGACATCCGCAAAGCACGGCAGTTGCTGCAATGGAAGCCCGAGTACGCGTTCCGCCAAGGTGTCACTGAGCTGGTGGCCTGGGTACGAGCGCAGCACGACGCCCGTGATAGCGTCCATAACGCCTGGGAT
>Ga0209465_10001585_pt1 | contig 10098 bp, 8 predicted proteins | sample PanSoiPlot1MoBio_FD_188321 | JGI IMG/M metagenome (GOLD analysis project Ga0209465, IMG submission 188321) | Tropical forest soil microbial communities from Panama analyzed to predict greenhouse gas emissions - Panama Soil Plot 1 MoBio (SPAdes)... | ecosystem: Environmental > Terrestrial > Soil...
TTTCGTGCAGGCGCAGAAGAAGTTCCTGCATGTGGTGGCCGAGGAGACGTCAAAGCTGACGGCGGGCAAGGACACCGTAGTGACCAAGGCCAAGAAGACGGAAATGACGAAGCTGGCCGAAGAGGCGGCAGACACCTTCATCGACGCACAGAAGAAGCTGATGGACGTTGCAGCGCGGCAGATTCATGTCAGCCTGAAAGCGGCGGGCACAGCGGCGAAGATGATGCCGACGGTACCGTATCGCGAGATTCCTGACCTGACCCGCGAAGGCTTCCGTAGCTTCGTTGAAGCAGAGAAGGCCGTGATCGAGTCGGTGACGCGGCGCCCTGAGCCGAAGAAGTCGCCGACGAAAAAGGTGGCACGCAAGCGCCCGCGGACGGTCAAGCCGAAGGTGATACCCGCGACCGCGTAAGAAAGATGAACTGAAATCGTGCCGACCCCACTTGTCGTCATAACCATCGTAGGTGGGCCGGCACTCGAAAGGGGACGTTCCACTGCAATCACGGTGGCACGTCCCCTAACTGCGAGTTTACGAGAATCACATGTGGAGTGAGACGAACATCACGGCAACGCAAGTTGCGCCGGAATAGAATCCAAAACGTACCCAGCACGCCAGAGGCGAAAATCATGGAGAACGCACTTGGCCTCGTGATGACAGGCGGAGGCGCCCGCGGAGCCTACCAGGCCGGCGTTCTCAAGCGTATCGGCGAAATCCCCCTGGTACAACGTACCGGCAACCCATTTCCCATCATCGGAGGCTCGTCTGCAGGCTCTGTCAACGGTTGCGCACTGGCTGTGGGCAGTGATGAATTCTCCATCGCAACGAAGATGTTGTCGCACATTTGGGCTGAGGTGAGACCCTCAGATATCTTCCGTTGTGACCTGCTGACACAGGCCCGCAACTCCATTACCTGGATTCTGGACCTTTCTTTTGGGGCGGTACTGGGCGGTGGTAACGCCCGTTCCCTTCTCGACGCCACGCCGCTGCGGCAATTCCTCAGCAGTCACATGGACTGCAACCGGATCCAGGAGAATATCCGGCGCGGTTATCTCTACGCGCTGGCAATTTCGGCCACCAGTTACAATTCGGGCAAGAGCTATCTCTTTATCCAGGGAGCGAAGGGTCACCCGATGTGGAATCGCAGCCGCCGGGTGACGCTGGCCACCAAGATCACGATCGACCACGTCTGTGCGTCGGCGGCGATTCCCCTGGTCTTTCAGCCGGTACGTCTTAAGGTTGCGAAAGGAACTGCATATTTTGGCGATGGATGCTTGCGCTTACAGCAACCGCTGAGTCCTGTAATTCGCCTGGGCGCGGAGCGAGTATTCGGCATTGGGGTTCGGGGTGAGACTCTTGAGCACCAGGAAGCCGCCAGCAACGAAGAGCCCTCGCTGGCGCAAGTCATGGGAGTGCTGTTCAACGTCATGTTCCTCGACCACCTGGCTACTGACGTTGAACACCTTGACCGCCTGAACAAGCTGTTGCGCAATGGTCAAATCAGCCAATTAGGGATTGAAGATTGCGAACGAATTCGTCCCTTGGCCACGTTGCTTATCGCCCCGTCCGTAGATCTTTCGGAGTTGGCGCGACAGCACCAGAAAGACATGCCCTACCTGATCCAATATTTTGTGAATGGCTTGGGACGTGATGCGGCGGCATGCTCCGACTTGATGAGCTATCTGCTGTTCACGCCAAGATATACTCGCGCTCTTCTTGAGATCGGGTATCACGACGCGGAGACACGAATCGACGAAATCGAGGAGTTCCTCTTTGCATCCTCCGACGGAACGAGCCGGCCAAACGGGGACAGCACAGCGAAGTCCAGACTGGAACGGCGGCGTTAATCCAGCTCGTCTGCTCAGCCGCTGCACAATCCCAAATCACACTATTCGTAGTGGAGCGATTCGATGGGGTCGAGTCTGGCTGCCAACCTTGCGGGCAGAGTACCAAACAAAATTCCCACGGAGCATGAAACCAAAATTGCAATCACCGCAGCCATGAATGGCACCGGCAAATAAACGTCAGTGAACAGGCGTAGTGAGAATGGGATGGCTACGCCTATTAACGTACCAATGAGTCCACCAACCAGCGAGATGAGGACCGCTTCGATGAGGAACTGCAACTCGATTTCCAGGCGCGTTGCGCCCACGGCTTTACGTATGCCGATCTCGCGAATTCGGGCACTCACGGTCGCCAGCATGATGTTCATAATGCCAACACCGCCAACAATCAGCGTAATCACTGCAAACAACAACAGGATGACAGTGAAAGCATTGGCGGTTTTCTCAGCCACCTGGAGGACGTCAGTGAGATTGTCGACGTTGTACTGCGACTCTGGGCGGTGGCGGGATTTGATGACGTGAAGAATCTCCTGTGTTCCCGCCGGCACGCTCTCCGAGTTGTACATCGTGAAGTAAATCTGGTTGATTGCCTTGGTTCCGGTCAGCCGGCGGGCTACCGTGTAGGGAATCAGAATCGTATCGTCTTGGATTTCCGAGCGGCCAAAGGTTTCCATGCTCTCGCGGAATGCGCCGATAATGACGAAAGGAATTCCCGTGATCTTGATGGTGTTGCCAAGCGCCAGATCGGCGCCGCCATATTGCTGCTCGGCATACTTCTGTGTGATTAGGCACACCTTGGCGAACATGTCGGAATCGTTGTCATCGAAAAACCTGCCCGCTACCACCACCATGCGGCGAATCTGTTGGTAGTTCGGGGCCACACCGAGGATGAGAACGTCTTTTTCTTTGCCCCCAAGTACGCTAATGCGCTCGTGAAGATTAAGCACTGGAGTAGCAGCCTTCACCGCCGGCACCTGTTGCTGAACAGCCTCCATATCTTCGAAGGTGATGTAGTCGCGTATCGAGGTTGTCGCGCCGGCATTGACCAGTCCGCGATATTCAGCCCAGACAAGATTGGTGCCGATATTCTCGATTTGCGCCAGCACATACTGCTTCCCGGTCACAGCCACGGTGACCACCAGGATGAGAGAACTCGTGCCGATGACCATGCCCAAAGCTGTCATCATGGCGCGCACTTTGTCCGCGCGAAAAGCAGCGAAAGCCTGGGAGAGAAACTCGTCGAAGGCGAGTGTGCGGCCAACGCCCGCGATGGTCTGCGGCATCGATCGTGTCGCCGGGTACGCCATGGATGTCTATCCCTTCCCCAAGAATACGAGGGTCACGCCGGTGCAAACCAGCGCGATACCTGTCCAACGTCCGGGGCTGATGCGTTCACCCAAAAAGAACCGACCACCGACGGCCCCGGCAACATAGCTTAACGCAGTCACCGGCACGACGAAGCTGACCTTCTCCACCGAAAGGATGGCAAGCAGGGAGAAAAAGGCCACGGCCATCAGGCCCACACCAAGCCACATCCAACCCACTCGCAGTGCCCGTCCGATCACGCCAACAATAGCTGAGGGGCGAAAGTTCTTCACTTCGCCAACCTGTTTCATCGCGCGAGAGACACAAAGTTCTCCGGATGTTCCGGCTACCACAATCATGAAGAAATAGATGAACTTCAGCATGCTATTGATCGTGCCAATGATGTTGAGTGGTACGTGGGTGAGTGCGGCCAACAATAAAGACGCCCAGGCAGATGATGACGATTCCCAACCAGCGCAAAGGAGTAACGGTCTCTCCCAGCAGAAGCATCGAAAGAAATGCAACTACTCCGTATGCCATCGCGGAAGCGGGTTGCACAAAGCTGTAATCCGCCCACGACAGCACTAAAAGATCGGCTACAAAGAACGCCAGCAGTGAAGCGATTCCGAGCCAGATTGTTGGGGTGACAAAAACGTGCGCGACAACGCTCAACAGGTTGGGCGCGGACCGGACCGAGCCGGTATCCAAGCCGCGCATCCCTTTGCCCAACAATACATTACCCAAAGGCCCGGCAATGATCATGATGAGAATCATCGCGAACGTCTTGAATTGCAGGTGTTTATGTGAATCCATCAGGCCAGCGCAGCCTCGATGGCTAAGAAGTAAGTTCGACACATAGGTCCATGCTATACCACCCGAGTTATGCGGTGGGACAATGCTGGAATGATCTTGATATCCTGATAAGTTGCGAAATAGCGCCTGCGCACGGCTTCCCTGGCGAATGGTGGTTTCGCCGCGTAACCTCGAATGCCTTACTTAGCTAATAGCGTTAATACTCGTGTTGACACTGTCTTAACCGAACCCCCCAAGCCGGTAATTGAGTCTTCATCGACCAACTTTCTGGATCGCACGATTTTCCAAGCTGACGGCAGCAACTGGCGGATCTATCTGGCCGTAATTCTTGTCGCCGCTGCCGTTTACCTCGCGTGCGCAATCTCGCCTCCGTCGCTTCAAGACGATGTTGATGCTGTGCAGGCTCAGATTGCCCGCAACATGATTACCTCCGGCGATTGGGTGACACCACGGCTCGATGGAGTTGTGTACCTGGAAAAGCCGCCACTCATCTATTGGCTAATCGCGGCCAGCTACGAAGTTTTCGGCGTGCACGATTGGGCAGCGCGGATTCCGATTGCAGTCGCGGCTATTGCGCTTTGTTGGTTGACGGCTGCGTTCGGAATCTGGGCATTTGGCAAGCGGGCTGGGTTCTATGCCGGCCTGTGCATGGCAACATGTGTCGGGTTGTGGCTGTTCACACGCGTTCTGATCCCGGACGTGGTGCTGACTCTGACCATTGCGTTAGCGACCTGGGCATTGCTACGGGTGCTGGATGATGAGGAGCCGAACAGGCGTGTTTGGGCCTACACCCTCGCCGCCAGTCTTGGGGTCGGACTCCTGCTCAAGAGCCTGATCGGCTTGGTATTCCCGGTTGCCGCGGGAGTAATCTACTTGGCGCTCACTCGCCAATTGTTGTCGGTGCGCACCTGGAAACGGCTGCACCCGATCGCCGGGGCTGTGATCATTCTGCTGATTTCGCTTCCTTGGCATGTACTGGCAACTTTGCGCAATCCGCCGTATTTTGCCTTTACCTTGCGCAGCGCGCCCAGCGAATATCACGGATTTCTTTGGTTCTTCGTCATCAACGAGCAGTTACTGCGCTTCCTGAATCTACGCTACCCGCGCGATTACAACACTGTCCCGCGACTGTATTTCTGGCTATTTCACTTGGCCTGGCTGTTTCCCTGGAGCGTCTACTTCCCTGCCGCATTCAAGCTGTCATATAAGCCGGAAGACCGCGCAGGAAAAACGCGACTACTGGCGCTCTGTTGGATTGGATTCATCCTCATCTTCTTCACCTTTTCAACCACGCAGGAGTATTACTCTATGCCCTGCTATCCCGCGATGGCCTTGCTGTTGGGATCTGCCATAGCAGCCGGCAGCAAATGGATCTCGCGGGGGACGCGTGCGCTTACGGTTTTAGCCGGCGTGGGTGCAGCCGTTGCAATCGCAATATTGTTCATCGTCCGCGACGTTCCCATCGCTGGTGATATTTCCAGCGCACTCAGCCAGCATCCCGGAGCCTATACCCTGTCATTGGGACACATGGAGGACCTGACGCTGCGCTCTTTTGCCTATCTTCGCTTGCCCCTTGCCCTGGCCGCATTCGCGCTGCTTGCCGGATTCCTGGGAACGCTGCGTAAACGTAATGAGGGTGCGCTGATCGCGACGGCGCTGATGATGGTGGTCTTCTTTCAGGCAGCTCGGCTGGCGATGGTAGATTTTGACCCGTTCCTGTCTTCACGAGCGATTGCCAATGCCATTGATCGATCGCCTCAAGGAACGCTAATCGTTGACCACCATTACTACTGGTTTTCGTCCGTTTTCTTCTATAGCGGGAGAAATGCTTTACTGCTCAACGGCAGATTCAATAATCTACTGTATGGTTCTTACGCTCCGGGAGCGCCGGATGTGTTCATCGACGATGCAAGGCTCAAGGAGCTTTGGGCCCAGCCGGGGATGAACTATTTGGTAGCTCGCGACTCGGCGGCTTCGCGTCTGGCGGGATTGGTCGGTGCGGAGAACCTACACGTGCTTTATGCCGGAGGGGGGAAAATACTTGCCTCCAATCACCCGGTTCCTGGTACCGTTCAACCGTAACTTTGCACATACCAGTTCGCGGATTGACACAACTTTGTTGTAACTGAAATAAAATCGAAGAATCTGCAAATCAGGCTTGTTGTAGCTAGCCGGCCCAGGCCGAATTCTGAGGAGATGAACAATGAGAATCGCCGTTCTCGGTGGCGATGGATACTGTGGTTGGGCGACTGCCCTCTACCTTTCCCGCAAAGGCCACGAAGTTGCGATTGTTGACAACTTTGCTCGCCGTTTGTGGGACCACGAACTTGGCGCACAGACGCTCACGCCGATTCGGCCACTGAATGAACGTCTTTCGGTTTGGCAGCAATTGACAGGTAAAACCATCCAGTCCTTTGTCGGCGACATTACCGATTACGACTTCCTCTGCTCGGCGGTGAAGTCCTTCGATCCGGAGGCCATTGTTCATTTTGCGGAGCAACGCTCGGCTCCTTATTCGATGATCGATCGCAAGCACGCCCTGTTTACCCAGGTCGGCAACGTCACCGGTACGCTTAACGTGCTGTATGCGATTCGCGAATTCGCTCCGGAATGCCATCTGGTGAAACTCGGAACCATGGGCGAGTACGGTACGCCCAACATCGACATCGAAGAGGGCTACATCGAAATTGAGCATAATGGTCGCAAGGACGTGCTACCGTTTCCCAAGCAGCCTGGCTCGTTCTATCACCTGTCGAAGGTGCATGACAGCCACAACATCGCGTTTACCTGCAAAATCTGGGGCGTCCGTGCCACCGACCTGAATCAGGGGGTGGTTTACGGCACTGTTAGTGACGAAGTAATCGCGGACGAAGCGCTAATCAACCGCTTTGACTATGATGAAGTTTTCGGCACCGTGCTGAACCGCTTCTGCGCTCAGGCGGCCTCAGGCTATCCGCTTACTGTTTATGGCACGGGCGGCCAAACCCGTGGATTTCTTGACATTCGCGATACGGTGCGCTGCATCGAAATCGCCTGTCTAAATCCCGCCAAGCCTGGCGAATTTCGCGTGTTTAATCAGTTCACGGAACAGTTCAACGTTCTGGAACTGGCGAAAATGGTGCAAATCAGCGGCAAGGAACTCGGGCTGAAAGTAGAGATCGAGCATCTGCCCGATCCGCGCGTGGAAATGGAAGCCCACTATTACAACGCCAAACACTCGAAGCTGATTGAGCTTGGACTCGAGCCGCACAGGTTGTCCGAATCGCTGCTAGATTCGCTGATCAATATTGCGATTCGCTACAAAGACCGTATTGATCCGGGGCAATTTGTCCCGACCGTTAACTGGCGGAATGCGCGGAATGAGAAGCAGACGGAGAAGCCGCTACCTCAGTGGGCGAAGAGCTTGGCGTAAGCACTGCCTTGCGGCCTCCCGCCGGCAGGAATTCTTCGTCCGTGGCAGCGGCCGGAACTAGCTGTCCCCCACGAATATAGTAATCGCGATCGCGCCAACGAATGGTGCTGCGCGTAAAGCTCATCAGCCAGATGAAGAACGCCATACCGTCCCACACCGGTATCAGTGCCAACTCTTGCCAAGGAATGGACTGTTTCAGTCCCCAGGACGCAATTTGCAACGTCATCGCGGTCCGCAGCCCAAGATAAGTGACAAGAAATCCGAGCGCAGCCAGTGGTGTTGGGGCCAGGAACGCCCCCAAGACCGACCACGGAAACCCAAACGTAAACATGAGTCCGAGGTGTCCCCACGGCCGCATGTGGCGCATCACAACGATCCAGCGCAATCGCTTCAGAAACAAATCGCGAAGGCAGTGGAAGTCAGCGACCGTGCGTACGGCATAAGGGATGAGCTCAACCCTGTGTCCGTGTTCGGCAATCAACCGCCCGACCAGAAGGTCATCTGCCGGGCGATTCTCAATAACCTCGTAGCCGCCAAAATCGGCCAGTCGCGTCCGTGTAGTCGCGATCGTCGGGCCAAGCGCGAATTTCACCCCATCTAACTGCCATGCCACTACGATTCCCGGGTAGAAATCGGAATACATTCCGACACTCTGTAGCTTCTGCACTGAAGTCTCGTCGTTAGTGGGAGTATAGAAGCACGTTACTGCCCCCACTTTAGGGTCGGCTAATGGCGCCACGATAGTGTTGAGATAGTTGCGTTCTACCCGCACATCGCTGTCGTTGATAACTAGTACCTCGTACTTTGCCTCCTGCGAAAGACGCGCCAACTTGGCGACCTTGTCGTTGGTTGCTTCACGCCCTGAGCCGTAAAAAATGCGGATGGAGCGCTCAGGGAAATCCGCCCTTATTTCCTCGATTATTGGCAGTACAGGATCGGAGTAGTCACTGACGCAAAAAACTATTTCGTAATCGGCGGGATAGTCCTGGCGACAGAAACTGGCAAAATTTTCGTAGGCATCTGGGTCGAGCCCACGCACAGGCTTCAAAATGCTGAGAGGCGGCGTAAAGTTCCCAGTAGGATGGGCACGATCAAGCTTGCCGGCGAAGAACCGCCACCCGCTGAAGATAGCGATTCCGTAGTACAAGAACGGGACGGCGGCCAACACCAGCAGCACATCCCAAATTACCCACAGAGCCATTTCACCTCTCGACAGGACCTAATTCTATTATCGCCGGTCGGCGCAATAATGCAACGTAAGGCGCCTTCTGATCACATCTTGGAATTGCGAGTCCATTAATATTCCGGAAAGGACCGAAAGCAAATGTTCTGCAACTATTTAGCGTTTTAAGTGTCGTATTCCTTGAGAGTCATGACGAAGTTCCATTTTTTAGGAATGTTCGTGGCGGCTGTTCTGGCAGCTAATTACAGCGCGCTAGGCCAGCCGAACACAAACCCGCAACCAATTGTCATTGAGCTATTTACGTCGGAGGGTTGTTCGAGCTGTCCGCCGGCCGACGCCCTGCTCGGTCAGTTGAGTCAGCAGCGTACTGGGCATGCAGTCGACCTGGTGCTACTGGGAGAGCATGTCGAGTATTGGGATGGTCAAGGATGGAAAGACCGCTTCTCTGCCCCGGTCTTTACCCAGCGACAATATGATTATGTACGTTATCTGCACCTGGCTACCGCCTACACCCCCCAGGTTGTCGTTGATGGGCATCTGCAGGCGTCAGGTGGAAATGCCTCTGCTTTGCAGCAACTGATCGCCGAAGCAGCGCAGACCGCGAAACCTTCAAAGGTTTCGCTTCAGCTCGTCTCTCCGGACAAACTCCAAGTGAACGTGTCCGCTCCACCAAGCCCCAAGTTGCAGGTGTTATTCGCCATCACCGAAGACAATCTGACGACCAATGTGCATGGCGGTGAGAACAAGAACCGCGTGCTTACCCATGCCGCCGTAGTTCGCGAACTGCACTCCTTGGGTAGCCCTTCCGATGGCCATTTTGAAAAGACCCTCGGTTTCAAAGTAAAGCCCGATTGGAAACCGCAGGATCTGCGCGCCATTGTCTTGGTGCAAGACCAAAGTACCGGCAAAATCCAAGGTGCCGCGTCGATACCTCTAACAGCCTCCGGCACCATCGCAACCGGTCGCTAAAGCTCGAAAGCAATGGACCGAGCGGATATCCCGCCAACAACTCCGGAGCCTGCAAAGTGTTAGCCTAATTACGGAATTTCAACAGTTTTTCTGCGGGGTTGCACTTGCTTCGACTATTAAAGTCATTCCTGTTACTGATTCTGGCTATCACCTGCCTGGCCGACAACCTGACCTACCTGCGCGTGGATCGATCCGTCATCGAAAAGCGCCTCCAGCCCGTACCGGCTACTGAGAAAGAGCGGGTCGAAAGCCTTGCAACGCAATTTCGATCAGCGGGATGCGCGCAAAACCTGATGCAGGAGCAGGCGGTCCCTGATGAAGAACTGCCAAACGTAATTTGCATGGTGCCTGGGCCCGATCCCGGTGCAATCATCATCGGCACGCGTCTCGACTCAAAGGCGAAGGGCGATGATGTGGAAGTCGATTGGGGCGGTTCGGTCATGTTGCCTTTGCTGACCGACTCCATAATCTCCGCGCCGCACCATCAAACGTTCATCTTCATTGCCTTCTCGGGCCATGACCATAACTTCGCCGGGGCGAATTACTTCCTTTCGCACCTGAATGACGATCAGCG
>Ga0209465_10001586_pt1 | contig 10092 bp, 5 predicted proteins | sample PanSoiPlot1MoBio_FD_188321 | JGI IMG/M metagenome (GOLD analysis project Ga0209465, IMG submission 188321) | Tropical forest soil microbial communities from Panama analyzed to predict greenhouse gas emissions - Panama Soil Plot 1 MoBio (SPAdes)... | ecosystem: Environmental > Terrestrial > Soil...
TCCGCATCGTCTCCGTCCGACGCGGGGCCGATCCGCGGCGTTTCGCTCTCCTCGCCTTCGGCGGCGCGGCGGGGCTGCACGTGACGGAGGTCGCACGCATGCTCGAGATCACGCGCGTGGTCGTCCCGCGCGTGGCCGCTGTCCTCTCCGCGTGGGGCATGCTCACCACGGATCTACGCCACGAGCTGGTGCGGACCCACGTGGGCGAGGCGCAGAAGGTGGGCAGCCCGCGCCTGCGCAAGCTCTTCGGCGAGCTGGAGACGGAGGGCAGGAAGCGACTGGGGGTGGACTTCGCGGGGCGTGTCCGCGTCACCTACGCGGTCGACATGCGCTACGGCGAGCAGACCTTCGAGATCACCGTACCCCTTCCCGGCGTGGACATCGGGGCCGCGGACCTGATGGAGCAGGTCGTCGAGCGCTTCCACCTCCGCCACGAGGAGCTCTACACCTACAGCGCGCCCGGCCAGGATGTGGTGCTGGTGAACGCGCGCGTGGCGGTGATTGGCGAGCTGCCCGCCCTCCCCGCCGAGCAGGCGAGCGCGACGAGCGGCGACGCGCAGCCGAAGAGCCGCCGCGTGTACCTCGGGCGGTGGACGGAAGTCCCCGTGTACGACCTCGAATCGGTCCGTGCCGGCCTCGAGGTCAAGGGCCCGGCCATCTTCGAGTCCTCCACCACCACCGTAGTCCTTCGCCAAGACGAGCGCGCCCTCGTCACGCAGCTCGGCTGGCTCGACATCAGGCTGACGTAGCGATCCAGTCGGCAGTGTGCGCGCAACCCCAACATTGCGTAGTGGGTCGCCGCGAAGCGGCTCAACGGGCAGGCGGTGGGGCGGAGGCGCACTCGACGGAGTGGGACCCCCGAAGCCTGTGCGCAGCCATCTCGTGGCTCGTCAGAGTGGGGAAGCGGAATGCAACTCAGCGTGGTCTACGGGGGGGAAGGCCCCCCGCCGCACCCGGCGTGTCCCTAACGACTACTTCAAGCGGCCGAGGAGCGTGCGAGCGGCCTGGACTATGGCCGGGGCGTCGATACCGTAGTGAGCGTAAAGGTCACGCCGGCTGCCCGACTGGCCAAACGTGTCGACGCCAAGAGCGAGCTGAGGCGCGGCGAGGGCCGAGCCGAGGAAAGCGAGGCCGTGGGAATGGCCGTCCAGGACCGAGACGATGGGCACCTCTTCCTCCTCGGGGCTCACCAGCTCCTCCAGGTACGGGCGCGCCTCGCGCAGGCCTCGATACAGCTTGTCGGGGCTCGTCACCACGAACACGCCGGCGAGGATGCCTTCGGTCCGGAGCAGTCGGGCCGCCTCCACGGCCTCCGGCACCATGACGCCCGCCGCGAACAGATGGACGGCGTTTTCCTCCGGATCCCAGCCCGGTTCGCGGCGCGCGTCGATCAGACGATAGCCGCCGCGCAGCACGCGCTCTCGATACCCTGCGCTGGGCGCGGGCGCCAGCGCCTGCTCCACCGGCTTGGTCGACAGCCTCAGGTAGAGGCTCTCGCCATGCTCGCGATCGAGGAGCGAAGCGAGGGCGTGGAGGATGATCCACTCGACCTCGAGGGCGAAGGCCGGCTCGTAATACGAGATAGCGGGCAGCGCCACGCCGATACCCGGCGTGATGACGGATTGATGCGCGCCGCCCTCGGGCGAGAGGCTCACCCCCGAAGGCGTGGCCACCACGATGAACTTCCCGCCCGCGTAGAGCGCGTGATAGAGCGCGTCGAGGCCGCGGGCGACGAAGGGATCGTAGAGGGTGCCGATGGGGAGGAGCGGCACGCCCGTGAGCTCTCGGGAGAGTCCGAACGCGCCCAGGGCGAGGAAGAGATTGTGCTCGGCGATCCCGAGCTCCACGTGCTGCCCCGCGGGCGACTCCTTCCACTGCATCATCTGCGGCGTGTCCGCGAAGTGGTCCGGGCGGGCCGCGCGCGTCCACACTCCCTTGCGGTTGATCCAGCCCGCGAGGTGCGTGGTCACCGCCACGTCGGCCGACAGCGTGACGACGTGATCGCCCACGGGGAGGCGGCCGAGCTTCCCAAGAATCCGCCCGAAGGCTTCCTGGCTCGACGATTGCGCGGGATAGCTCTCCTCCAAGCCATCGGGTATTTGAGGCTCCGGGCCGTGGAGGGCGGATGCGGTGAAGGGTGCGGGGCGGCCCGCGATCAGGCGCGCCTCTGCGCTCGACTCCGGAAATGCCTCCCACTCCTTCCCCGCCTCCACCCCCAGCGACTCGCGGAGTCCGTCGAGCTGCGCCGCGCTGAGCAGCGCGCCGTGATTCATGGGATCGCCCGCCATGGGCAGCCCCCATCCCTTCACGGTCTCAGCGAGGATGACGCAAGGGCCGACCGGCTCCGCCTCGGCCTCGGCAAACGCGTCGACGATGGCCGCAAGGTCGTGGCCGCCCACATCGCCGACCATCGCCTGGAGCGCCTCGTCGGAGAGATCGGCTAGGAAGCGATCCAGGGCAACGTCGACCTGGCCGTCAGACGCGGTGACGAGGGCCTTGCGCACGGTGCCCGCCGGACGGCGCAGGAGCGCCTGGTACTCGGCATTGGCCATGCCGTCGAGGCGCGCGCGGAGCCGCTCGCCTCCCGCTCTCGCGAAACAAGCCTCGAGCCGGCGCCCCCATCGGAGCTCCAGCACGCGCCAGCCCGCGGACTGGAACCATTCCGCGAGGTGTCGCCTCCGGCCGTCGGGCACGATGCGGTCGAGGCTCTGGCGGTTCATGTCCACGATCCACAGGAGGTTGTCGAGGCCGGCCACGTGGTCCTCGAGGAGACACTCCCAGACATTGCCCTCGTCGAGCTCGGCGTCGCCGACCATGGCGATGAAGCGCGCCGGCGTCTTCACGCCCCAGCGGCCGCTCACGTATCGGCTGGCCAGCGCGGCGAAGCTCGCGGTGACCGCGCCGAGACCCATGGAGCCGGTGGAGAGATCGATGATGGCCGGATTCTTCCGACGGCTTGGATAGGCCTGGAGCCCTCCGAGCACGCGCAGGCTGCGGAGATCGTCGGCGCCGAGGCGGCCGCGCAAGTACTCGATGGCGTAAAGCACGGGCGAGGCGTGGGCCTTGGTCGCCAGCACGTCGCCTTCGCGCAGGGCGCGGAAGTAGAGCGCGGTCATGAGGCTGACCACCGAGGTCGAGGAGGCCTGATGGCCGCCGACCTTGGTCCCGTCCGGGTTGGAGCGGGTGTTGGCATGGTGCACGGTAAGGGTGGCGAGCCAGAGGACGCGGCGCTGGATGCGCTCGAGGAGCTCGAGGTCGTCGCGCGAGACGGAGCCGGTCACCACCGCAATACCTTAGCGCATTCCGCGCTCTCTGGTATGGTAACGACTCGTCGTGGACTTCCTCTCCCTGCCCACTCTCGGCGCGATCTGCGCCCTGGCCTCGGCATTCACGTGGGCGGTGACCAGCCTTCTCGTGCGCACCGTATCGCCGCCTTTGAGCTCGGTGACGGTGAGCGCGGTGCGCGCGCTCTTGGGCGGGAGTCTCCTTCTCACCTGGGTCCTCGCCACGGGTGGCGTGCGTCGACTCGCCGCCATCGGAGAGACCAACTTTCTTCTCCTCGTCGTCTCCATCGTGGTGGCCATCGCCGTCGGGGACGTGATGTTCTTCGAGAGCGCGCGCTTTCTCGGACTCGCCCGCGCCATGACCGTGTCCATGATCTACCCGCTCATGAGCGCGGGCTTCGCCGCGGCCTTCCTGGGCGAGCCGCTGAACGTGCGGGTGGGCACAGGCTCGGTGGTGACGCTGTCCGGCATTGCCCTTATCGTGCAGGCGCGTAGCGGCGAGCGCGGGCACGAGGAGCGACTCGGCGTGGGCATCGCCGCCGCCTTGACGGCTGCGGTAGCCTGGGCGACTTCCCTCCTCGTCCTCAAGCCGGCCATGGGCAGCCTCGACCCCGTCACCGCGCAAGCGGTGCGGCTGCCTCTCGCCTCGCTGGTGCTTTTTGCGACGCCGTGGGGTTGGGGCGCACCCCGTCAGGTGCAGGCGGCGGACCGCTCCACGCTCTGGCGCGTGGTCCTGCTCGGCGCCGTCACCGCGGCGAGCTCAGTTCTCTTCGTGACGGCGATCAAGTGGGCTGACGTCGCGGTGGCCGCCGTGCTGTCCTCCACAGCGCCGCTCTTCGCCCTGCCCCTGGGACTGATCTTCCTCGGCGAGCGCATCAGCCGCGGCGCCCTCCTCGGCACGGCGCTCGCGGTGGTGGGTGTGGCGATGCTGCAGCTCGGCTGAGACTCGCCCCCTCACCCTACCCCTCTCCCCGGAAGGGCGAGGGTTCGAACATCCCTCTCCCCCTGAGGGGGAGAGGGCAGGGTGGGGGAGGAGCCTACGCGTGCTTGCGGAGCTCGAGACGGCCGATCTGCCGCCGGTGCACCTCGTCGGGGCCGTCGGCGAAGCGCAACGTGCGGGAATGCGCCCACATGGAGGCGAGCGGAAATTCCTGGCTCACCCCACCGCCCCCGTGGAGCTGCATGGCGCGCTCCACCACGGCCAGGGTCATGTTGGGCACGGCAACCTTGATTTCCGCGATGGCCTGCTTGGCCGCCTTGTTCCCTACCGTGTCCATCATGTAGGCCGCGTGGAGGACGAGGAGTCGCGCCTGGTCGATCTCGATGCGCGACTGCGCGATACGCTCGAGTGTGATGTCGTTGTCGGCGAGCACCTTGCCGAAGGCCACGCGCTTGGTCGAACGCTTGCACATGAGCTCCAGCGCGCGCTCGGCCACGCCGATCTGGCGCATGCAGTGGTGGATGCGGCCTGGCCCCAGCCGCCCCTGGGCGATCTCGAAGCCCCGCCCCTCGCCCAGCAGCATGTTGGTGGCGGGCACCCGCACGTTCTCGAAGAGGACCTCGCCGTGGCCGTGGGGCGCGTCGTCATAGCCGAAGACGTTGAGCATGCGCACCACCTTGATCCCCGGCGTGTCGCGCGGCACGAGAATCATGGACTGTTGCTTGTACTTGTCCGAGTTCTTCGCGTCAGTCTTGCCCATGAAGATGAGGATTTTGCAGCGGGGGTCGCCGATGCCTGACGTCCACCACTTGTGCCCGTTGATGATGTAGAACTCGCCCTCGCGCACGATGCTCGACTCGATATTGGTGGCATCCGACGAAGCGACCTTCGGCTCGGTCATGGCGAAGGCGGAACGGATCTTGCCCTCGAGGAGGGGCTGGAGCCACTGCTTCTTCTGCTCCGGCGAGCCATATCGCTCGATGGTCTCCATGTTGCCCGTGTCGGGAGCGGAGCAGTTGAAGGCCTCGGGCGCGATGGGCGAGCGGCCCATGATCTCGCACAGCGGCGCGTACTCGAGGTTGGTCAGGCCCGCCCCGCGCTCGCTCTCGGGGAGGAAGAGATTCCAGAGACCGCGCTCGCGCGCCTTGGCCTTGAGCTCCTCCATGATGGGCGGCACCTGCCAGCGCGTGGGACCGGAGTTGAGTTGCTCGTGGAAGATGGGCTCGGCAGCATAGATGTGCTTGCTCATGAAGTCGGTGAGCTGCTCCATGTACATCTTCGTCTTCTTCGAGTACTCGAATTCCATCGAGGCCTCCCCCGGGATGTGAGTATGTGGCCTAAATAGACACCATCCGGCCGCCCGACGCAACGGACTCCAGGACCGCATCGAGCACGGCCTGAGCCCTCATGCCGTCCTCGAAGGAAGGCGACGGGCTCTCGCCCTTGCGCGCGGCGGCAAGGAAGCGCTTCACGAGCGGCCCGATCGTCGTCTTCCCTGTTACCTCGAGGGCGTCCCCCTCGCCCGCACTCCGGGGCAGGCCCGCCGACACTTTCACGGGCGCGAAGCCGCTCCCCTTGGCCGCCGCACGCAGCTCACCCCGCCACCAGCGCGGTTTCTCGCGATCGAGACGATACTGGAGCGCTCCCGCCGCCCCGTAGACCTCAAGGGTTTGCTCGGCGGTACCGCGAGCGGCGCGGCTCGTGAAGAGGTTGACGTGGGCGCCAGAAACGAGCTCGGCGGTGACCGTGCAGAAGTCCTCGGAGTCGACGATCTTGCTCGTGCCGGGCACGGTGCGCCCGGGATAGGCGATGCCCGCCTGTGCCGTGAGCTGCTTGAACTCGCCGAAGGTCCAGCGGATGAGATCGATCACATGGACGCCCATGTCCCCCATGGCCCCGTGGCCGGCCTGGGCGCGGTCCATGCGCCAGGTGATCGGCGCTTCCTCGTCCGCCCAGCGAGCCCCCATCCAGCGCACGTTGATGTGGAAGAGGCGGCCGAGGAAGCCCGCCTCGGCCATGGTGTGCAGGCGCTGCATGGCCGCGATGTAGCGCCAGTTGAAGCTGGTCATGGCGGTGCGCTTCGCGCGCCGGGCCGCCGTGATCATCTCGCGTCCTTCCTCCGCGGTCATGGCGAGCGGCTTCTCGCACAGCACGTGCGCGCCCCCCTCGAGGGCGGCCACCGCGATGTCGCGGTGGATGGCGGGCGGGGAGGCGATCACCACGATGTCGGGCCGCGCCTGCTCGAGCATGTCTTGCCACCGCTCGAAGACGCCAGAAACCCCGTAGCGGGCGGCAATCTCGTGGGCGACCTTCTGGTCGCGCTGGCAGACCGCCACCACCTGGCAGCCCTGGCTCTGAAAGGCGGGAATGTGGGCACGACCGAAGCCGAGCCCGATAATGCCGACGGTGCGGGGAGCGGAAGCCACGATCAGGTCTCCTCCTTGGGCGGATAGCGGAGATTGACGTCGCGCTGCGGAAACGGAACCTCGATGCCTTCGGCCTTGAGCCGGTTGTTCACGGCCACCGCCATTTTGCTTCGAATCGACCCCCATTGCTCGAAGTGATCCGTCCACGCCCGAAGCTCGAAGTTGAGCGCACTGTCTCCAAAACCGAGGAAGAGCGCCATGGGTGCCGGGCTCGCGAGCACGCCGGAGATAGACGACGCCGTCTCCGTGAGTAGCCCCAGGACTCGCTCGGGATCGGTCCCGTAGGCGACGCCGACGGGCAGCTCGATTCGGCGCGTGCGATCGGAGAGCGTCCAGTTGGTGAGATTGCCGGAGATCAAGGTGGCGTTGGGCACCAGCACCTCTGCGCCCCGCCAGGTGTGGACGGTAGTGGAGCGGATGCCGATGCGACGCACCTCGCCGTCGAGGTCGCCCATCTGAATGGCGTCGCCCACCTGAATGGGACGCTCGAGGAGCAGAATGATGCCGGAGACGAAGTTGTTGACGATGGTCTGAAGACCGAAACCCACCCCCACTCCGAAGGCGCCCGTGAGGATGGTGAGCCGGTCTAGATTCACTCCCATGGCGCCCACCGCGACCAGGAAGCCGAGGAGCAAGATCACATAGTGGAGGAGGTTCGAGATGGCATAGGGCATGCCCCGACCCATGGGCAGCCGAGGATAGACGTCTTCCTCGAGAACGAAGCGTATGAAGCGCGAGAGGAGAAAGGCGACCCACACCGTCACGATCAGCCCCACGACGTCCCCCAGCGAGATGCTGACAAGCCCGCGGGAGACCCTGTAGCCGAAGACGGCCGTCAAGCCAGCCTTGAGATCGTCCAGCGCCGAGAACCACTCGAGGGTCGCGGTCACCCACAGCACCACGGCCCCCCACCACAGGAACACGGCGACCCGCCGCTCGATGAGGGCGCGATAGCTGGCGACCATGTGCAGTCGCGAGAGCGGCCGGGAGCGCAGGAGATACGAGAAGACACCCATGGTCACCACGAGGCCGGCGAAGAGCCCGAGCGCCGCATACACGCTGCGTAGGACGCCGCCCGTGAGCAGACGAGCGAGGCGCATGTAACCGAAGACGGCGAGGAGGCAGGCGAGAGCTTGGACTCCCGTCCCGACACCGGCGAGGACTCCCGGGAGCTTGAACCGACCGACGGAGAGTAGGTCACGACGCCACAACCACGCCATGGCTACGGCCCCACCTCCGGAAACGAGGAGCACGGCCTCCTGCTCGACCACGGGAGCGCTGAGGAGGGTCAGGTCCCGGAGTCGGTTGAGCACGATCAAACCCCCCGCGAACCAGAGCGCGGCGGAAGGCGCGGGAAGGGTCACCTGTCTCAGGATGCGCAAGATGGGCAGGACGAGAGCGAGCCCGATCAGGTTCAGCGCGATCATGGGCTGTCTCACGTAGACCCAGTCGCTGAGCATCAGGGTCACGATGAGCGCGGTGGATCCCGGGAGCTCGAACACGCGGAGCGTGGGATCCATGCCGCCGCTCTCCGCCGCCCACGCCCGTACCCGCCGGCGCGCGACCAACGCGAACCAGAGCAGCGCGACGAGAAGCAGCACGTGCAACACGGCGCGCCGTGATCGATCGGCGATATAGCGCTTGAGCACGGCGAGCTGCGGTGCCGCGGAGTCGCGCACCAGGGCGGGAAACTCGGACCGCGGAGGCGCCTCACGCCAGGCCCGCCAGACGGGCGGCCGATCTGCCCGGAAGAGCGTGTTGAAGTCCTCGCTGGTCGCCCGCGCGACCAGTGCGGCCGCCTCCTGCGTGGCCGCGAGCTGTTCGCCAACCTTCACCTGCAAGGTCAAGAGCTCCGAGCGCCGCTCGAGGGCGTTCTTGCGCACCGCCGCGATGGCCGCCAGGGCGTCGTCGATCCGCTTGAGCAGCGCGGGAGGCGCCTGGGTGCGCGTCGCTTCCGCCTTGGTCCGCGTCCAGGTGTTGGCCAGGTCCTCGAGCTGATCGAGAATCGCTCCCTCATCGGTGGCTCGCACCCGCAGATGATCTGCCCAGACCTTCAGGTCGCTTTGTAGCCCTGCCCAGAGATCCCTCAGGTTGGCGAGGATGGTCAGCGAGGACGCGCCAGAGATCTGGGCTTTGGTCTCGATCTGGGCGTCGGCGATGCGCTGGGACATGCTGGGCAGCTCGGATTCAATGATGCGCACGGTGGTGGTGGGAGCGAGGCGGTCATCGAGGGAGCGCAACAAGGTCTGAAGCCGATCGGCCTCCAGCGGGATGTCGGGGGCCGCGATCGCTCCCTCGACGGGCTGGCTCGGAGCAGGGGTCCGCGCGGGCTTGGGCGGCGCCGGCGCGGACGCGGCAGGCGGGCTCGCAGCGGGCGGGCTCTGCCCTTGGGACGGCGGGGATTTGCCGAGGGCCAGGGCCTCGGGCGCCATGACGAAGGCGAGTGCCCAGGCGAGCAGAGTCGCCGGGGCCAGACGAAGGCAAGCGGCAGGAGCAGACCTCTCCCTTTTACCCTCACGCACGGACCGCTGCATTCTCTCCGGCCTCAGCGCGCTCCGAAGGGCGACGAGGCGGGCAGCGGCAGCACGGGCGAGGCGTTGGCGAAGGCCTTCGGATACACGATGGCGAACTTGCCGTCGATGACCTGGTACACGGCGGGGAAGGCGCGCTCGTTCTGCCCACGCATCGGGCTGCCCTCGGGGAAGAACTTCACGCCGTAGCCCTGCATGGTGCCGCCATCGGGAATGTCCGTTTCCCGCGCCGCCTTGGCCAGGGCATCCGCGGACCAGCCGCCGTGCCTCTGGATGGCGCGGGGCAGCACGTCGTTCAGGAGGATCCACATGTTGTTGAACCCGATCGAGACGTGCATGGGGGGCGCCTCGCCGAATTCCTTCTTGTAGCGGCGCACCATCTCCGCCGTCACCTCACCCACCCCGGCCCGGAGCTTCTTCGGATCGACGAGGGTCCCATCGATGGGATCCACGGTGTGGAAGCCCTCGATGTCGGTGCCGAAGCCTTCCTTGAGCTTGTCGATCTGACTGTGGCCGGCCCCGTGGCCGAGGTAGGCCTTGACGCGGAAGCCCTGCTCCTTGGCCTGGCGGAGGAAGAGCGCGATGTCGGGGTTGTAGCCGGTGTGGAAGAGCACGTCGGGGCGCGCGGCGCGCAGCTTGGTAATGAGCGAGGAGAGATCGGCGGCCTGGGCGGAGTAGCCCTCCTTCATGATGATCTGCATTCCCACCCTCTTGGCCTCCGCCTCACTGGAGGCGGCCACGCTCGAGCCGTACGGTCCGTCCTCGTAGATGATGGCGATGCGCAGGTCCTTGGGCGCCTTCTTGAAGCGCTCCTCCGAAAAGGCGGCGATGTACTGCACGGACAGTGCCCCGAAGGAGCTGCCCGGGGCCTGGGGCCGGAACGTGTACTGGAGGTTCCGATCCTTGAACAC
>Ga0209465_10001587_pt1 | contig 10091 bp, 5 predicted proteins | sample PanSoiPlot1MoBio_FD_188321 | JGI IMG/M metagenome (GOLD analysis project Ga0209465, IMG submission 188321) | Tropical forest soil microbial communities from Panama analyzed to predict greenhouse gas emissions - Panama Soil Plot 1 MoBio (SPAdes)... | ecosystem: Environmental > Terrestrial > Soil...
TTGCCGTTCTCTGTGCTGCGGCCATGGCCGCCGCCGCTGCTGCGGGTGAGACCCCCAAGCGCGGCGGAATACTCACGTTCATGATCCCGGCGGACGCGCCGCCGAGCTTCGACGGCCACCGCGAGACCACCTACGCGACCGTACACGCGGCGGCGCCGTTCTACAGCGTGCTGATCCGCATCAATCCCGACAATCCGTCCTCGACCACCGACTTCGTGTGCGACCTGTGCACGGAAATGTCCAAGCCGACCGATGGCGGCAAGACCTATACGTTCAAGATCCGCGAGGGCGTGAAGTTCCACGACGGGACGCCGCTGACTGCGATCGACGTCGCGGCAAGCTGGGAAAAGATCATTCGCCCGCCCGAAGGCATCATAAGCGCGCGTGAAAGCTATTACATGATGGTCGACTCGGTCGAAGCGCCGGACGCGACGACTGTGGTATTCCGTCTCAAGTTCGCGACCAACGCCTTCCTGGCCGCGCTCGCCGATCCGTACACCTGGATCTACAAAAAGGAAATCATCGACAAGGATCCGCGCTGGTACGAGAAGAACATCATGGGCTCGGGCCCGTTCAAATTCGCGGGCTACGAGACCGGCCAGTCGATCAAAGGCGTGCGTAACCCGGACTATTATCACCCGGGGCAGCCCTATCTCGACGGCTTCACCGCCATCTACGCGCCCAAGCAGGCGGTGCGCATCGACGCGATCCGCGCCGACCGAGCAGCAGGTGAGTTCCGCGGCCTGCCTCCCTCTGCCCGCGACGAGCTCACGCGCGAGCTGGGCGATAAAATCGCCATGCAGACGAGCGACTGGAACTGCAACACCGTGATCACGCCCAACCACAAGCACAAGCCGTTCGACGACGTGCGGGTGCGCCGCGCGCTGACGCTCGCCATCGACCAGTGGCGCGGCGCGGCCGCCCTTTCGCGCGTCGCTAACGTGAGGACCGTCGGCGGCATCGTGTTCCCGGGCTCGCCGCTCGCCGCCACCAAAGCCGAGCTCGATACCCTCGCCGGGTACTGGCCCGACATCGAGAAATCGCGCGCCGAGGCGCGGCGGCTGCTCAAGGAGGCGGGCGCCGAGGGTCTCAAGTTCGAGCTGCTCAACCGCAACGTCGACCAGCCCTACAAATTCGTCGGCACCTGGGTGATCGACGAGTGGAGCAAGGTCGGGCTGCAGGCGATCCAGCGCGTGGTGCCGACCGGCCCCTGGTACGAAGCGATGCGCAGCGGCAACTTCGACGTCGTGGTCGATGGGAGCTGCAACAGCGTCGTGAATCCCCTGATCGACGTGCAGAAATATCTGCCGCACGAGGTATTCTCGGAGAATTACGGGCAATTCGACGACAAGGAGGCGATCGACATCTACAGTAAGATGCTGCGCGAGACTGACGCTGCAAGGCAGCGCACGCTCATGCGTGCGTTCGAGAAGCGCGTGCTCGACACCGAGGCGCACTCGATAGTGATACCGTACTGGAACCGCATCGTTCCGCTGCGCGCCTACGTGAAGGGTTGGAAAATCAGCCCAAGCCATTACCTCAACCAGGACCTGGCCAACGTATGGCTCGACAAGTAGGCCGTAGGGGTGCGGGGTGTCGCCTGCACGCTCGCCCACCTCGTCGGCGCCGACGAGGCGATCTGAACTTACGGTTCACGAAGTGATCGAATGAGATCGCGAGGACCGCATTTCCTGGGTTGCGCCGATGTCCGCTTTGGGTCCTGGTTGTGCGAAAACCCCGAAGCGGGCGCGTTCCGATGCACGGTAGTGTGTCGATGTGGTGAACTCTGAGGACTCCCTCAGCTTTTCAGCGCGGACGGGGTCGATTGGATAGTGAGCGCCGTCAGGACGGGTGCAAACCGCCAGGCGCAAGCGCAGAACAGCCCGAGCCATCTAATGTCGAATACTCTGATGACGCTCTTCAATATGGATCGGTACGATGAACATTATCGCACGGGTTTTTGGCGAGATGACACGATTTATGCACTCGTCCAGGCTCATGCCGCGCGCATGCCGGATCGCATTGCAATCCGCAGCGCCCAAGGCGATCTGAGCTACCGCGAGCTTGTCGCACATGCGGATGCTTTCGCGAGCGACCTTGCGAGCAAAGGCGTGATCGCCGGGCAGCGTGTCGCCGTATGGCTACCAAGCCGAGCGGAGACGGTCACCGCGCTACTCGCTTGCAGCCGCAATGGCTATGTATGCTGCCCCTCGCTGCACCGCGATCACACTGTCGGTGACATTCTCGCTCTTCTCAAGCGCGTGCGTGCGGTCGCGATCATTGCCGAAGCGGGTTATGGAGCCGATGACACCAAGTACGATGTTTGTGCCCAGCTATCGAAGGTCGAGAGCCTCCAGCATGTCTACCGACTGGAGAGGAGCGGCCCCGACCGCACAATCGGCATCGTCGCGACGCCGCCCCCCGAAGATTTGAGTCCACCCGCGCCGCAAAATGCAAACCGGATTCTCTATCTGGCTTTCACCTCAGGCACGACCGGCGTGCCGAAGGGGGTGATGCACAGCGATAACACGCTGCTGGCGAATGCCCGCGCACTATCTGCGGATTGGAATATCAACGAACAAGCGGTCGTCTATTCTTTGAGCCCGCCGAGCCACAATCTGGGTTTCGGCGCCATGATCATGGCGCTCGCGGTGGGCGGCCAAATCGTCATTCATGACCTGCTCCGCGGTGCGAGCCTGGTCGACCGCCTGATTGAGACCGGCACAACGTTCCTCGTAGGCGTGCCCACGCATGCGTTCGATCTGCTTGCTGAGATCAAGGCCCGAAATCTCTCCGGAATCGGCCAGCTGCAGGGCTTCCGGATTTCTGGCGCTTCCGCCTCGCGACAATTGATAACTGATCTGCTCAAATTCGGCATCATCCCACAGAGCGGTTACGGAATGACGGAAACCTGCTCGCACCAGTATACATTACCCAACGACGACCCGCAGTTGATCGTCGAAAGCTGCGGGAAATCCTGCCCCGGCTACGAAATCCGGATCTTTGATCGAGATGACCCGAACCGCGAAGTACCAGCGCACCAGATCGGCGAGATCGGCGGTCGCGGCGCAAGCCTGATGCTCGGCTATTTCGACGATCAGACGGCCACGGAAGAGTCCTTTAATCGGGACGGTTGGTTTATGACCGGTGATCTCGGCTGGGTCGACGAGAACGGCTATCTACGCATCACGGGTCGCAAGAAAGATGTGATTATTCGCGGTGGCCACAACATTTATCCGGCTAAGATCGAAACTCTGGCCGCAACCCATGACGCCATTCAACGCGTCGCGGCGGTGCCCGTGCCAGATCAACGGCTGGGCGAGCGTGTGTGTCTCGCCGTGATGTTTCGGCCTGGTAAGGCCGCCCCTCCTGAAGACATTCTCAAGCATTTGCACGACGTTGGCCTGTCGAAATACGACATGCCCGAGTTCTTCCTTCAAATCGAACAGCTCCCACTCACGGCCAGCGGCAAAGTGCGCAAACGCGACATCGTCGAGTGGATTGCCGATGGGCGAGCCAAGCCGACGACGATCCGCTGGCGGACATGAGGGGAATGACGCTTGATCGCAGCACCGCGCGCGGTTGCGCAATTGACGCCCAATCCGAAACCACCCCGCGACGTTGGCGCAACAAACCTACACGCGCGCAAGGCGCCATCGCCCGTGATTGGTAGCCTGATCGATTTGCCCGGCCATGCCGCGGTCGGCATCAAGATCGACTTCGCCTCCATTATCTTGGTCCATCCGCCGGCGCAGATCTGTTTGCGCCTGCTCAAGCCTGGCACCACGATGTGGCGTGTGTCGACAGCTCGGCGAGGTGCTTGGCCTTGCCGCACTTGCCAATGTCGGAGTTTCCCCGCGGGGCAGCTCGACGAGCTACTGCTGTGACTAAATGTCGCCCGCGGCTATCGCATGGATGGTTCTGGAACGCATGTGCAGAAAAGTGGACGCGGATCGACGACGATACGTACCGCTCAGTTGCGCCGGCCGTCGATGATTGCTTTCAAAATCTGCGGCTTGATGGGAATCCGCGTGATTTCTCCCGTGCCTCCAAGCGCATCATCGATCGCGGATGCAATCACCGCCCCAACGCCAGCAACTCCGCCCTCGCCCCCACCCTTGATGCCGAGGGGATTGCAGGTGCTCGGCGCATCCTCCGTGAGCAAGACGTCTATTTCGGGAACGTCATGAGCGCTCGGAATAAGATAGTCCGCGAGCGTGACCGATAGTGGCTGACCGCGATCGTCATACTGAAATTCCTCGAACAATGCGCCGCCCAAGCCTTGGGCATAGCCGCCAACAAGCTGCCCACGCACGAGCATTGGGTTAATTGCGCGCCCAATGTCGAACGCGATGAGCATCTTCTCGATGTGAACGGCCCCGGTGCCGGGATCGATCGTCACCACGGCGATCTGCACGCCATACGGATAGGTCATGTGCGCGGTCGTGAACCAGCCGTCCGCAGCAAGGCCAGGATCGCGGTTGCCGCGCGTGGACGAACCTGGCCGCAAATGATGCGCGAGGTCGCCGAGGCTTATGCTTGCACGAGCGCCATCGGTGCGAACGACGCTACCCTTGACAATAATTAGCCTCGCCGCATCCACCTGCAAAAGCTGCGCGGCCATATCAAGCGCCTTGGCGCGCACCTTGTGCGCCGCTATGGCCGTCGCATTGGCCGTCATCACGGTCGCACGCGCCGCATGCGCCCCAATGCCGTACTCGATGCGGTCGGTGCGTCCGTGCACGACGCGCACGCGGCGATAGTGAATGCCGAGTGTCTCAGCACAGACCTGCGCAATAACCGTTTCGAAGCCCTGCCCCACCGAAGCACCTCCGGTGATAACCTCGACCTCGCCGCTCGTATGCACATGAACGCGCGTGCCGTCCACCGGCCCCAAACCGCTCTTTTCGACATACATTGCAAGGCCTAGGCCGATATACTCGCCGGCGCTACGACGCTGCTGCACATCGTGCTCGAGTTGATCCCAGCGGCAGCGCGCAAGGGCCTTGGCTAGTAGCCCTTCATAGTCACCGGAATCGAAAACCACATCGTCACCCAGTGCGACAAGGGGCCGTTGATAAGGCATTTCGTCAGGACTGATCAGGTTGCGCCGCCGCACCTCGATGCGCGACAGACCGAGCTTCCGTGCAATGGCATCCATCAACCGTTCGCGGACGAAATTCGTCTCGTATCGGCCGGGAGAGCGGTAGGTCGCGGCGGGCGTCTTATTGGTGAGGCGAAAATGACCATGCACGCGGAAATGCGGCAGCCGGTACGGACCAGGAAGGATGCCACAGGACATATCGGCGACCCGGGTGCCGTGGGTGCGGATGTAGGCCCCCTGGTCGTGGAAGAATTCGTCATCGATACCTAACAGACGGCCTTGTGCATCCACCGCGGCCCGAACGAGATGGCGTTGCTGGCGCGAATGATTGGCGGCAATCATGTGCTCGCGGCGATCTTCCAGCCATTTGACCGGACGCCCGAACCGCATCGTCGCGACAAGAACGAGAATGTCCTCGGGATAGATCTCGCCGCGTATGCCGAAGCCACCACCGACATGGCCCTCGTACAGATGGATGCCCGCGGTGCTGCGTCCCAACATGTTCGCGAGTAACTCACGATTCCGGTGGGGAACCTTGGCGGCGCCGTGCAATTCGAGCACATCGCGCGCTGCATCGTAGCGGCCAATCGCGCCGCGCGTCTCCAGTGGCACGCCGGAATGGCGCCCGACGGCGAGATCCAATTCAACTATCGTTGCGGCGTCTTTGAACGCCGAGGCGATGTCGCCGTAACCTTGGCGACAAACGGTTGGCTCCGTGCACAAGCCCGGCGCGAATTCACCGGGCGGCCGCGAAGCATCGATGATGGGCTCGAGCTCGTCGACATCGACCGTCACCAGTTCGGCAGCATCTTCCGCGATGTAGGCATCGTCGGCGAACACCGCCGCGACCGGCTCTCCGACATAGCGCACATGATCTTTGGCAAGCACGGGCTGCCGAAACGGCTCGAGCTTGGCATTTGGTCCCTCCCGAAAGTCGATTGGGGGCAGGTCCGCGACCTCGATGGCCGTCCACACGGCGATTACACCGGGCAGCGCACGCGCCGCCGCAACATTGATGTCTCTGAGGCGCCCGTGTGCGTATGCCGAGCGCACCACACGCATGTGCAATTGGTGCGGAAAAGACAGATCGCCCGCAAAGCGGCCGTGCCCGGTCAGCAGCGGTAAATCCTCGAGTCGTTCGACCGAGGCTCCGATCCAGACTGCCGGTTCGAGCGTCATGCCCGTGCTTTCATGTCAGCCGCCGCCGCGCGGACGGCCTTGATGATGTTTTCGTAGCCGGTGCAGCGGCAGAGATTCGAGGAAATGATATCGACCAGTTCCTGGCCGTCGAGGTCCGGCCTTTTCTCCAGAACACCGACCGCGAGCATCAGAAAGCCCGGCGTACAGAAGCCGCATTGCAAGGCGTGATGCCGCATGAACGCTTCCTGCATCGGGTGCAACCGTTCACCCTGTTGCAATCCTTCGACGGTGCGGATGCTGTGACCTTCCGCTTGCACAGCGAACATCAAGCAGGAGCGCACCGGTTCGCCATCGATGAGAATTGTGCAGGCGCCGCAGACGCCGTGCTCGCAGCCGATATGCGTGCCGGTCTGACCGCAATCGTCGCGGATAACATCGACGAGCGTGCGACGCGGCTCGACGGTCACCGTGTGGTCCTTGCCGTTGATCGAGAGAGTGATCGCTCGGCGCTCGCTCATTGGGTCCCCTCCAGCGCGCGTTGCAAGAGAGTACGTACAAGGCTCCGGCGATAAGCAGCGGTGTTGTTGATATCTTCCATTGGCTCGATCACGGCTGCGGCAGCTTCGCCAGCGTCCGCAAATGCAGCCGCGCCGGGAGTGCGCCCTCGCAACGCGTCCTCAGCTTGTGGCACACGCCGCGCACGGGACTCGGCACCGCCGATTGCCAAGCGTGGCTCGACCATCATGCCATGCCTAAGCTGATAGGCCACGAGAACCATAGCAATCGCGAAGTCGCCCTTGCGACGGCTGAACTCCGCGAAGCCAGTACGGGTGCCTTCCCGCAGTAACGGTAGCTCGGCCGCGACGAGCAACTCATCCTCCGCGAGCGCCGTCATCATGGCCCCTTGACAAAATTCGTCGGCGCGAAGGCGGCGAACGCCGCGGTGGCTGCGCAGCACCACGATGCCGTCCAAGGCTGCCATGACACAGCACCATTCCGACGCCGGATCGGCGTGGGCTACGCTGCCACAAAAGGTCCCGCGTGTTCGGATCGGATAATGCGCGATGTTGCGGACGACCTTACGCAATAGTGCGCCCGTTGTGCCCGGCACCGCATCAGTATCGAACGCCGCATGGCGTACACAAGCGCCGATGCTGAGAACACCATCCTCGACCGCAATCCTCGACAGTTCGGCAATGCCATTGATGTCGATCAGATGCGCCGGCTGCGCCATGCGGAATGCCATGATCGGCACCAGACTCTGTCCACCCGCGAGGATGCGACCATCCTGCGGCCCCCACTTGGCAAGCAGCGCAACGGCTTCATCAACCGAGGTCGGGGCGTGGTAGGTGAAGGAGGCGGGTTTCATGCGGGAAGCTTAGCTCGCCTGAAATATCGCCGCCGCAGCCAGAGCTCGCGCGGCACCACTGTTCCCTTATCTACAACCTAGATTTTCCCTTGCGCATTTCAAACGCACCGAGAGGCGATACATCACATGAAACGCAGAGTATCGCACCCATCTTCAATTTGCACGCGTGAGGTGCGTGTACTAAAAATAGCATTCAGCATATGGTGCCCCGGAGATGCGTGCCGTCGTCGTCAAGGAGTTCGGGCCGATCCATAGCCATGCGTTGGATGTGTTACCTGACGCGGCTCCCAATCAGGGCGAGGTATTGGTCACAATCAAAGCGACTGCCGTGAACTATGTTGACAGCCTGGTTGTCACCGGCAAATACCAATTTCTTCCCGAGCGCCCCTTCGTACCAGGCAAGCTACCCGCTGGCGTTGTCAGTGAGCTTGGCGCAGGTGTGACGCATCTTGAGGTCGGCGACCGTGTCCTCGCGCTGGCCGAACAGGGCGGCTATGCCGAGCGCATCGTCGTTGATGCGCGCCAGTGCTTCGAGCTCCCGCCCACAATGAGCTTCGTCGACGCTGCCTCGATGGCATTGGTCTACGACACTTCATGGTTCGCGTTGCGAGAACGCGCACGGCTATGTGAGGGCGAAAGCGTGCTGGTTCTCGGCAGCACCGGCGGCGTCGGTTTTGCTTGCGTGCAGCTTGCCAAGACACTCGGTGCGAAAGTGCTGGCTGGCGTGTCTAACGCGGCTAAGAGCCCATTGGCATTTGCCGCTGGAGCCGATGCCATCATCGATCTGTCAAAGGACAACCTGCGGGACTCGCTGCGAGTACAGGTTTTACAAAATAACAACGATAGCGGCGTAGACATCGTCATCGATCCTATTGGCGGCGATGCCTTCGAAGCCGCGCTGCGCGCACTAGCCTGGCGCGGCCGCTTAGTCGTGATCGGATTTGCTTCTGGACGCGTTCCGAGCATCAAGGCAAATTATTTGCTGGTCAAGAACATCGAAGTCAGCGGTCTTCAGGTGAGTGACTATCGCAAGCGTGCGCCCGATCTCATGAATCAGTGTATGCGTGAAATCTTCGCTCTGTTCGAGGCGGGCAAACTCAAGCCCGCCCCGGTTGTCATCCGACGGCTCGAAGATTTCGCCCAAGCATTGCAGGACGTTGTAGATCGGCGCATCAACGGCCGGATTGTTCTCGTCCCGAACCCTTGAAGCCGGAAACATCGATGCCTTTCCGTTATGGCAAGGTCGGCAATTGTCTCCAGGCGAATCGTCTCGGGGTCGGGCCTGAGCGCTAATGAGTTCTAATAGCTCGGTATCTCCCCGGCCCAAGCACGGAAAACATAAACGACCTCCGGCTTTCACAAGATCGACCTGATTGAGTAGGCGCGCGTGACCACGATAGTAGGAAAGTCGACTCCCAGGATCGAGGACATGGACCTCGTGCGCGGCAAGGCGCGCTTTGTTGGCGATATCCAATTCCCGGACATGCTGCACGCATCTTTCGTGCGCAGCCCCCACGCGCATGCCAGAATCGATTCGATTGACAGGCGCGCCGCTCTAGAATTGCCTGGCGTCGTGGCGGTGCTGACCAGTCATGACATCCGTGGTATTGCGGAGAGCGATCGCCTCCACGTTGCGCTACCCGACCGTACCTACAAGCAGCAGCGCGATCGCTTTATTCTTGCGACTGATGAGACCGTCCATGTCGGCGAAGCGATTGCGATGGTTCTCGCGACTGACTCCTACATTGCTGAAGACGCAGCTGCACTAGTAGAAGTTCAATTCGGGTTGCTGCCGGTGGTGTCCGATTGTCGGGCGGCGCTCGAAGCAAACGCGCCGCGGGTCCATAGCGCCGCACCTGATAACCTCGTGGCCGCATTCGCGACCGGCTACGGCGATGTCGATGCCGCCTTTGCTGGCGCCGCGCACGTCGTCAAGGACTCCTATTGGCTGCATCGTGGCTGCGCGCACCCGATGGAGTGCCGCGGCTGTGTCGCGGCTTACGATGAAGTCGACGATAAGATCACGCTATGGAGCTCGACGCAGACACCCCTTGTAGCCGCCCAGCTTCTGGCCGAGCTGCTTGGACGTCAGGAAGGGTCGGTTCGCGTCGTCGCTCCCGATGTCGGCGGCGCCTTCGGGCCCAAACTTGTGTTCTATCCCGAAGAGGCTGCGGTTGCGATCGCGGCGCTAATGACAAAACGCCCGGTGAAGTGGATCGAGGATAGACATGAACATTTCATTGCAACCACGCAAGAGCGCGACCAATATTGGGACGCAGAAATTGCGCTTGATCCCGGCGGCAAAATCCTCGGCGTCCGTGGATCCATGGTACACGACCATGGGGCATACACCGCGCGCGGGCTTACCGTACCGCAAGGCGCGGTCGCCGCATTATCGCTGGCTTACGTCGTTCCGGCCTATCGGATCGACGTCAAAGTCGCGCTCACCAACAAGGTACCCGTCACGCCCGTTCGCGG
>Ga0209465_10001588_pt1 | contig 10090 bp, 9 predicted proteins | sample PanSoiPlot1MoBio_FD_188321 | JGI IMG/M metagenome (GOLD analysis project Ga0209465, IMG submission 188321) | Tropical forest soil microbial communities from Panama analyzed to predict greenhouse gas emissions - Panama Soil Plot 1 MoBio (SPAdes)... | ecosystem: Environmental > Terrestrial > Soil...
ACAGCGCGGTTTTCGGCGAAACGCCGGGACCGACGCCGCCGTTCTTTTCGCCGGCGATGGCTTTGTGCAGCTGGAGCGCATCGCCCCAGAACGCTTCGCTGCCGAATGTATCGTAGCGAAAGGTTTTTTTGCCCTCCTCGATCTGAGCCTGCGCGTGGCGCAGATTCTCAGCATCGACGCTCTGGCGCGAATTTTCTGTGACGCCGCGCCGCGAGTTCTCGGCTGCGGCGCCCTGGCGCGACGTAGGGGCGGCGAAAGCGATGACCGATCCGGACGCGGCGATCCCGCCGATGCCGGCAATAATCATGGTTCGAAGCTTCATTGGATCCTCCCTCATTTGGAGTTCGTGCAGGTCGCACGGTCAACTCCTCACCCACCGGCGGTATCAAGCGCATTTGCGGCCGGATTTCAATCTGAGGATGTATAGTTGGATGGAGTTCCGATCAAAAAGTTCCCGCGTGATGTAAAAAGATTTCACCGGGCGCATCACACGGCCAAGCCGAGCTGCTCCAGCACTTTATTCGTCGTCCGTTCGCACCGCCAGCCATCGAACGGAAAGGCGTTCGTCAGAACGGGACCGGCCTGCTTTTCCAGCGCGTCGCGCAGCATCCGCCGCGCGCGATGCAATCGGGTCTTGACGGTCTCGGGGCGCAGGCCGAACAGATCGGCGGTCTCCTCGACGCTCATTCCTTCGACGACGCGCGCAACCAGCACAGTTCGAAAGTCGTCCGGAAGGTCGTCGATGGCGCGTTCCAGGAGGATTTGAATCTGCCGTTGAGCCATGGTGCGTTCCGGGTCCGGTTGTGTCGACGCAAGCGGGAATGGAATAACCGTGCTTTGCGCTGGCTGACGGTTCTCGATCGACGTGACGTCAATCGTTGGACGGCGGCGCCGCAGCCGCCCCAGCGCTTCGTTCAAGACGATGCGCGAAAGCCAGGTCGAAAGGCTTGAGTCGCCGCGAAAATCCGCAAGGCTGGTAAACGCGCGGACGTAGGCTTCCTGGACGACGTCCTCGGCTTCGCTGTCGTCATGCACGACGGCGCGAGCGATCCGATAGAGGCGCCGGTTGCTTCGCTGCATGATGACGCGGAAGGCCGCGCCATCCCTCTGGCGCGCCATCCGCACCAGCTCGACGTCGTCGAGGCCGGTAAGGTCGACACTCCGGACGTTGGACGGCTCCATCGCGATCTCCTTTCGCTATCTTCTCCTCGCCTCATCCGCTGTGACCGTGCCGGCGAACTCCTCCCCTCCCCTTGTGGGACCCTCGTGGGGGAGGGTGGGGTGGGGGTCGTGAGAGGCGACACAACATTGCCACGCCTCCCCGACCCCCTTACCCCCCACCCCGCCCCACAAGAGGGGAGTCGGCGTTCATGACCGCGCCGATCCCCGCAGATCGATCGCCGAGAGGAATTCGTGCCGCGTTGCTGGTTGATCACGAAAGGCGCCCAGCATATGGCTCGTCACCATTGTGGCGTCGCGCTGGGATACGCCGCGGCTTGTCATGCAGCCGTGGATGCCCTCGATCACGACCGCGACACCTTGGGGTTGGAGAACCCGTTCCAAGGTGGTGGCGATCTCCGCCGTGATGCGCTCCTGAATCTGCAGCCGCTTGGTGTAGACCTCGACAAGTCGGGCCAGCTTGGAAATCCCGACCACGCGGTTGTTCGGAAGATAGCCGATATGAGCGCGTCCGATGATCGGCGCCATATGATGCTCGCAGTGGGATACGAAACGGATGCCGCGCAGCAGCACCATCTCGTTATATCCGGCGACTTCCTCGAAGGTCCGCTGCAGAAATTCCTCCGGCTCCTCGCCATAGCCGGCAAACCATTCCTCGTAGGCGCGCACGACCCGGGCCGGCGTCTCGTCGAGACCTTCGCGATCGGGATCGTCGCCGGTCCAGCGAATGAGCGTGCGCACGGCTTGTTCTGCCTCGGCGCGGGAGGGACGCCTTTGCGGCAGTTTGGCCGCTGGAGCATGGACGGACGTTGCACTATGTATCTTCTCAACTTTGTTCATACCGGCTTCTCCAAATCCCTGATCCATCACGAGGCCCATCATTGGATGCCGCTGACGCCAAAAGGTTCCCACCGGATTGCGGCTGACATCCGGCCAATATCGGGAACATTATTGCAGATTCTGCATCTAGTGTTCTGACTCTAACACCTGTTCGATCATTCCGGGTCCAAAGCGAGGTGGCCCGGATCCTATGGTCGATCGCTTGGAATCACATACCAGCGTCGTCGCCGGGCTCGTCCCGGTCACCACGAACTTTGGGGGGGAAGGATCAGTATAGCCGGGACAAACCCGGCCACGACCCCGGGAGGGATAACAGGTACTTCAATGTGACCGGAGTTCATTCTAATCACTAGATCACCCGAACTAACGGCTTGTCGTCCGGCAGCAGATGGAGAAACCAATGGGCGCACAGCAATCGAATCCGGCTGGTCCCGATCTCGCAGCGGGAATCCCTATCGGCGATCTGCCGGACGGGCACATGGTCGCCGGGCATGTGGGCGAAGACGCCGTTCTGGTCGCGCGTCGAGGCAACGAATTTTTCGCGATCGGCGCGACCTGTTCGCACTACGGCGGCCCGCTGCCCGAAGGGCTCATGGTCGAAGACACGGTGCGGTGCCCCTGGCACCATGCGTGCTTCAGCCTGCGCACCGGGGAAGCGTTGCACGCCCCTGCGCTGAGCCCGGTCGGGTGCTGGGCGGTCGAGCATCGCGACGGCAAGCTGTTCGTGACGGGCAAGAAAGAGACGCCGGCGCCTGTGCATCGGGCGGGCACGGCGCCGGCCGCCGCCCTGCCCGAGCGGATCGTCATCGTCGGCGGCGGAGCAGCCGGTTTTGCGGCGGCCGAGAAATTGCGGCGCGAGCAGTACCAGGGGAGCATCGTCATGCTCAGCAACGACGATGCAGCGCCCGTCGACCGGCCGAATTTGTCCAAGGACTATCTGGCCGGCAACGCGCCCGAGGAGTGGGTGCCGCTGCGGCCGGATGACTTCTATCGCGATACCGGCATCGACCTGCAGCTGAACGCGAACGTCACCGGCATCGACGCCCGCTCACGGGAAGTGGCGCTCGCCGACGGAAGCAGGGTCCGCTACGACCGGCTGCTGCTCGCGACCGGCGCCGAGCCGGTCCGGCTGTCGATCCGCGGTGCCGATCCGCACCAGGTCATGCTACTGCGGTCGCTGGCAGACTGCCGCGCCATCATCGCGCGCGCCAAGACGGCCCGCCGCGCCCTTGTGCTGGGCGCGAGCTTCATCGGGCTCGAGGTCGCCGCCTCGCTGCGCGCCCGCGAGATCGAGGTCCATGTGGTGGCGCCGGAAAAGCGGCCAATGGAACGCATTCTCGGGCCGCAGATCGCTGATTTCGTGCGCGCCCTGCATGAGGAGCATGGCGTGGTCTTCCACCTTGAAGACACGGCCGCCGCCGTCGACGGCAAACGCGTGACGCTGAAAAGCGGCGGCACGCTCGACGCCGACCTCGTGGTCGCCGGCGTCGGCGTGCGCCCGCGCACCGCGCTTGCGGAGCAGGCCGGCCTCAAGCTCGACCGCGGCGTCAGCGTTGACCCGTACCTCGAAACGAGCGCGCCCGGCGTGTTCGCGGCGGGCGACATCGCGCGCTGGCCCGATCCGCACAGCGGCGAGAACATCCGTGTCGAGCACTGGGTGGTTGCCGAGCGCCAGGGCCAGACCGCCGCGCTCAACATGCTCGGACACCGCGAGAAGTTCACCGCCGTGCCGTTTTTCTGGAGCCAGCACTACGACGTTCCCATCAATTACGTCGGCCACGCCGAAAAATGGGACGACATCGCCGTCGACGGCGACGTCATTGCAAAGGACTGCCTGCTGCGCTACCGGCACAACGGCCGCACGCTCGCAGTCGCGTCGATCTATCGGGACGTCGAGAGCCTTAGGGCGGAGGTAGAGATCGAGCGGGAGGTGGCGTAGGGGTGAGGGGCTAGTGGAGCGCGTCAACTGAAAATTGAAGGTCTGCAAGACGTTCGCCTTCGTAGGGGCGGCTCTCGTGGCCGCCCGGCAGGCCACAGTCTGCGGCAGCGCGGCGGGCGGGCACAAGGCCCGCCCGCTACGTAATGCCTTCCCCTTCAATTTTTGGTTTCGGTCCGTCCGCGGCAAATTTGCAAATTTACGGATCTCCACTGTTCCGTGGGCGTTGAGTACCGGATTGCGACCCGGGGGATTCGCCTGATCGAGGCTATCAGAATTCGCCCGGATGAACCCGGTCAGGTGCGCTGTCCATTAGGCCGTGGATTTTCGCGTCCGCTGATCGAAAGTGCCAGTGCATGCCGCATCGTGAAGGTATTATTATACCGCATCGGACTGTCAAATAAAGTTCCATGGCCGTGGAACCCGGCTGCCCTATGTTGGGTTAGTAACGCGCGGTAGGCGGGACTCTGTCGTCCGCCCCATAATATTGTGGCTGCGGCGAGTGGGTTGGCGTCATCCGGCCTTCTCGAACCAGCTGCCCATTAGGCGCAGTTCATTTAGAACTATCGATTTTTGCCTGCGGGGAGCCCGATGCTGACGGTCGTTACTTACCTTGAAGCTTTGGTCATATCCGGGTCTATCGTGTATGCCACCTATGTTCTGACGCGTCTCGCCGCTCATTTTGTTCTGTGGGTGGTCCGTTCGATACGACGGTTCGACGACGCTGTCCGTAATGTCCGGGCAACTCGCGCGGACGGCGTCGCTTCAATTTTCCCCGATCCTTACGATCCCAAGGACCACTCGGACATGGGCGTATTCGCGGCAGAGCTGCCTCAGCCCTCATCTGCAGATGTCGCGATCTATGTAAGGCAAGCGAGTGAGGCTCTGTTTATACACGGGCGACACGCGCGTGGTGCGCTGTCTGGAATGAGAGAGACCGCTGCGCGGGGGCGCGAGACGATTGCCCAAACACGGGCGCTGAGCGTTCAGGCTGATGCGATAGCCGAAGGAATGTGTTTGTGGAGGCGGGTTCCCGTGATTGGCGCAGGCGTGCCGGAGAAATCCGCACACTTGCGGACAACATGCGTGATGTCGAAGCCAAAGAGATAATGCTCAAGATAACCGCCGATTACGACCGGCTCGCCTGATCCACTCGATATTCAGCAGATCAGTGCCCAGCCCTTTTAGGTGATTGGCATCTCGAAGCTTCGCAGCCGTAGGCTCTAACCGCGACAGCATTGTCATTCGGGAGCCCGCGTGTACGGCGCGGGCGGTGCGGAGAACCCATTCTCGTTTGTTCCGATTAGGTCCTTCCTTGGCACCATCTCACTTCGAGGGTCGCTTGCCCTGGTTCGTGCGGATGCGTACCAACATCTGGTGCCCTCGTGGCCGGGCGCTCTCAAGGTCCAGGACGGCCATCCTCCCCGGTGCTGCTGCAGCACAGCCGAAGCTGACGGAAAGCAGGAAGCATCGTGCCCCTTCGCCGCAGAGAGCTGCTTTCCTTTTTCTGATAATGTCTCCGGCGACCTCGCCTCGGTGGGCTTTATGTCCAAGCGCACCATCGGCTGCAACGACGTCCCGTCGGTTCGGCTCTCGACCGTGATGCCACTGGGATTAGCGGAGGGGACCTGAGCGACACCGGCGGCGGGCTGATCGGTGGTGCGCATTGTCTGCTCGCGACCGATCGCAATACTGGTGGCGATTTGGTCGGTGGTGCGCGCTAGCTGCTCTTGACCAGCGGCGATCCGGTCGACGCTTTGCTGCATCGCGTGGAGGTCGCGCAGCATCGCATCGAGCTGCTGGTAATCGCGGTAGGGGGCGGGTGATGCAGCCGGCGCGATCATGTCGGGAGCCTTCTGCACGGTTAATGCGCGCTGCGGGATCAACCAGCCAAACTGAGGGTGCGAGTTTGCGATCATCTGTCTTGCTGCGTCGCCATACGACTGCCAAGCCAATGTAGCAGCCACGCCGATGCAAAACGTCATCATGAAACGGGCGAGGGCGCGCGAAGCTCGCTTGCGGGGTGGCGGCTGGAGCGGGTCGTTTTCGAGAGTCGTCGGGCGAACAGGAGGTGGGTCGTCTGACAGCGCAACGGGCAACAAGCCCGCGTAGTGTGCGGAGCCCCTTGTCGTACTCATCTTAATCTTCCCCCCTGCAGACCAACGTGGCTTGACGTATGGATCGCCAAAGATATTCGAGCGGCGCCGACCTGACTATAGGGGCTAAAACGGGAGGTTGGAACCGCGTCGATCACGCGGGCCCGCAACGGTCAGATACCGGTTTTTGGTGACGCTGGGATATCGGCCCACGAATGCCGCCCCGCCCGCAACTGCAAATGGCAAGCGGCTTATGCCGGTTGTCCCTAATGTCAGCCCCCAGCATCGCGAACCACTCAGGTCCTAGCGGCGGCAATCAGCATAAAAATCGATTTCATTTTCATTGTGGCTTGTCCTTCAGCTTTTTTTGGCCCAAGAAGAATCTATTTCCTCACTGCCGCTCCGGCGGGCAATGCTGGGCATCCGCACGAATTCGCTTCGACGCGCGCTTCGTTGTCACTGCTACTCGCAGGTGATATCACGTCCTCGGCAGACAACCGAAGTTATGCGGCTGAGGGGCTAGAAGCCAAGGGTTACGTGACGCGATCGGGCAAGCGCTACAGCGCGTCAGCAGTAGCTTCGATGTTGGCATAAGGCGGATCGAAGCGACGTTGCGACACCTGCGATTGCCGTAATGTCTCAAACGAGTACGGTCGCGGTCCACTTCCTTCTCAAGGTCGTTAAGGGTGGCTCTCGGCATCACCGCTGGTCCGGAAAAGTTGTGCGCATTTCTGAGATACGGCATTCGTTTTCTCGATCATACTTGGCGGAAACGTGTGATACTGGCTTATGTATGCCAGTTCGGTTCTGGTGATCACATCGGCCAACGAGTTGCCGTAACATGAGCAAACCGCATCTATTGCCGCCTCGGAAGCCTTATTATTTCTGTTGACGGTCCGCTCCAGTTTGGCGCAAACGGACGATGCATCTATCACGAATGAATCCCGATCAGCGCCGGCATTTCTCAAAGGAAGTTCTTTCTTTGATTGAATTATCGCAACGGCAACCACGGCACAACTGATAACGAACGAAACACCAACGACTGCGCCAAGACCGGTGAGAATCGAATTGCGCAATCCCGCCTTGCGAGCGGTCGCACCAATTGCGATCGCAATGCAGATCAGGGGCAAAACGCCCAAAATCCCGACCCAATAGCCAAGGATGCGCAGGTTGAACGGGTTGAAGATATCAAGCTGCGGCATGTAGCCAATAGGTATCACACCTAACGATTGGCTCAGGACTGCGACCGTCAACCCCACCAAGGCGGCAATTATTACAGCATTTATTTGGTAGTTCATTGTTTTATCCTGCCCCTTCCGCATGGCCTTGATGACAGCCTTCATTGCCGAGCCTCGTGGGTATTGCAAGCCGCCAGCGGGTCGCGCTCGATCAGCGCCAGCTGGTACTGGATACCAGTCACGCGCCGACAAGGAACGGAGCCTCACGGACTGCGCATGATTCGTGATTATCAAACGACGCCACATCGACGAGGCACTGACCGATGACCACGACTTCACGCAGAACGGCTACAAAGCCTTGCTGAAGACCTTAGCCCATGCATCGCGATCAGTTTGCTTGACGGCCATACAAAACAGCAATACAGAATGCGGAAAGCTGGTCTGAATTTCTCGAGTTTAATCAGTTGGTTGGGCGACTATGGGCGGCGTCCTCTCGACCGCACCCATTGCCTGTGGCCCACGCCTGCAGCGGATCGAGAGCATAGTGGCGCCGCACTCTCGTCATCCCTCGCCTTTGGTCACGTCTATCTTTGCCTGATCGGGTCCGATCAATCCCGCAAACGTATCGCGGAGATTGTCGGGCTGCGGCTTTCCCATTTCGCCGCGCGTCGGGGGCATGCCGCCGGATCAGATCGACTGAGCTGGGGCGGGCCCCGGAGCACAAAAAAACCCGCAGGCGCGGGCACTGCGGGGAGGCCAAGTAATTCCGGCACTGTAACTATCCTGCCACTAAAATTCGCCCCGTCAAGGCAAGATCGACATCCGAACGTGGGTGTTCGCCGATCCTTGCCGGCCTCGACAACTCACTGCCCCGACGAAAAGCCTCCCCTGCGCCGGCGCAATGAGCTCCCTGCCGCTGCGGGCAGGGAATTTGTCGCAAATCTTCGCAGCAGCAGCACCAATCCGCGCCGGAATCGCCTGACCGAGGCGCAATCCGCGAAAATTCCCTGCCAAATTCCCTGCCAGCAGGGTACTCGACCGACCATGGCGGTATCGGCCGCTCTATCCAGGACTGCCTTCGGAAGTTGAAGCCCCCGCGAGCAGGGACCGCGTGTCTTGTTTTGGCCCAAGGAGCCTCCCACGTTTGCTACGGCCCGGGATCAGCCCCGGCGCTGGAGACATTGGGATGGTCAGGTTCGGAACGCACGGGGTCGAGATCGAAGACGAGGCCTCGGCAACGCGGGAAGAGGCGCGGGTCCGCCGCGAATTCTGGCCGAAGTTCAGGCGATTCGCCGCGCGGCTTCCGTTTGCCGAGGATCTGGTCGCGGCCTATTTCTGTGCCTTCGACCGCAACACGCCGCGGCACGTTCAGATTGCTCTGATCGGCGCGCTTGCGTATTTCGTGCTGCCGTTCGACTTCGTTCCCGACATGCTGCCGTTCATCGGCTTTACCGATGACGCCGCCGTGCTGGCCACGGCGATTCGCCTGGTTTCCGCTCACATCGGCCCGCAACACCGTAAGGCAGCGCGTCGCGTCCTCGCGCACGCCGCAGCCGGCCCGGGATTTGGCGAACTGAACGCATAAGCGTCGGAATTTGGCACTTTCTCGGCCTAACTGGCCGGTCTGATTGCGAAATCTCACCCGCCGCGGCGACACCCGCCGGTACAACGGAAGATATCCACCGCGGCAAAGTGCCATTAAGTTGCGGCTTGATGGATAACCGCAATTACTTAATTTGGCCAAGGGGTGTTCCTCAGGCGAATCATTCATCATGCGCGGTAATATGTTCCACCAGATGACCCGTCGGATTGCCTGGGCCGTGCGTGCGGTCGTTGCGGCGAGTTTCGTTGTCGCGGGTGTCGCATCGGCGCAGCAGCAGGCGCCGGCGACCAAACCCGCTACGACACCGCCGAAGCCTGCAGCTCCGAAGCCGACCACGGGTGCCGCGGCCCCGTCGGCGCCGGGACCGGTACAGCCGACGTTGCTCGGCCAGTTCGGCGATTGGGGTGCGTATACGGCGAGCCCGGGCGGCAAGAAGGTCTGTTTTGCGCTCGCCAAGCCGACCAATTCGAGCACCTCGCCGCCGAATCGGCCGCGCGATCCGACCTACATATTCGTTTCCTCGCGGCCGGCCGAAAAGGTGAAGGACGAGGTCTCGATCATTTTTGGCTACGGGTTCAAACCCAATACAGATGCCAGCGTCGAAGTCGCGGGCGCGAACTACGCCATGTATACCCAGGCCGACGGCGCCTGGGTGAAGAATGCGGCGGAGGAAGGCCGGCTGGTCGAGACCATGCGCAAAGGCCAGGACCTGACGGTCAAAGGGACCTCCGCCAAAGGGACCAACAGCACCGACGTTTATTCGCTCAAAGGGCTGACCCAGGCGCTCGATCGGGTCGGGCAGGAATGCAAATAAGCCGTTACGGCGCCTCCCGGTTGTAGTGAACCACCTCTCCAGAGTCATGGCCGGGCTCGTCCCGGCCATCCAGGTCTTGCTTGCTGAGGCGCGGTTGGACGTGGATGCCTGCGACAACCGCGGCCATGACAGGAGACAAGTGCTTCGATTAGCGGCGAAGACGATCGTCTGACTCAATCACAACGAAATCCGCCATAGTTCACAGGTCACGGGACGGTCGTTCGATGTCGTCGAATATGCACGGCGCGCCGTCACGGCCATGGTATTACGGTCCCGCGGCCTCTATGTTCGCTGTGATCACCGTCTGTCGACGCAGAATATCATGAGCATTGAGCTTGAGGCCGCAGCCGCGGTCATCCCGGGCTTTATCGAGAAGGCGCCGCTGGAGCGCTATGTGGACCCGGACCGACCCTCGCTGGTGGGCCGGTCGCGCGCCGAACTGAC
>Ga0209465_10001590_pt1 | contig 10090 bp, 9 predicted proteins | sample PanSoiPlot1MoBio_FD_188321 | JGI IMG/M metagenome (GOLD analysis project Ga0209465, IMG submission 188321) | Tropical forest soil microbial communities from Panama analyzed to predict greenhouse gas emissions - Panama Soil Plot 1 MoBio (SPAdes)... | ecosystem: Environmental > Terrestrial > Soil...
AGCTGGCGGGCCATCAGCGTGACGTTTTCAGCCGCGGTCAGGTGAGGGAAGAGGCCGCCGTCCTGGATGACGTAGCCGATCCGGCGGCGGAGCGCCTCGATGTCGTGCGCCGGCAGCGGGCGCCCGTCGACGGAGATCTGGCCGCCGTCGGGCGCCACCAGCCCGACCAGCAGCCGCAGCACCGTCGACTTGCCGCAACCGGACGGACCCAGCAGCGCGGTCGTCTTTCCCGATGCGAACGTCAGGTCGATGCCGTCGACGGCCGCCCCGGCACCGTACCGCTTGATCACCTTCGAGAGCCGCAGCTCCATCTATATCTTTCTTAACTCCCTCGCCCCGCGAAGCGGGGAGAGGGTGGGGGTGAGGGGCCGTCGCTGGCATGGACCCCCTCACCCGGCTCCCTCCGGGAGCCGGCCTCTCCCCCAGGGGGGAGAGGCGAGGGAGAGCGTTCCGTCGCCCCAACCGTCACTCGTCGTCGCCTTCGCCCGATTCGTCGCCTTCGCGTTCGAGGGCGCGGTACAGCGTGCGTCGATCGATCCCGAGCTTCTCGGCGGCGCGCTTCTTGTTGCCGCCGCTCTCCTGCAGCACCAGCTGGATGTAACGCCGTTCCAGCTCCGCCAGGCTGGGCCGGTCGGCGATGATGCCGCCGCTGTCGGCGCCGCCCGCCGCCGCGACGGCCGCCGCCGTTCCCGCGCCGCCGCTCACCTCGGGCGGCAGGTCCGACGGCAGCACGACGTTGCCCTTCGCGACGGCGACCGCGCGCTCGATCGCATTCTCCAGCTCGCGCACGTTGCCAGGCCAGCTGTAGGCGTTCAGCAATTTCAGCGCCTCGGGCGACAGCGCCGCCGCCGGTCGCCGCTCGCGCCGCGCCAGCTTGGCGAGAAAGTGCGCCACCAGGATCGGCACGTCCTCGCGCCGGTCGCGCAACGGAGGCAGATGGACCGTGACGACGTTGATGCGGAAGTACAGGTCCTCCCGGAAGCGGCCCGCCTTCACCTCGGCGTCGAGATCCTTGTTCGTCGCGCAGACCAAACGGACGTCGACGCGGATCGGCTCGCTGCCGCCGACCGGTTTGACCTCGCCGTCCTGCAGCGTGCGCAGCAGCTGCGCCTGCATCTTCGGACCCATGTCGCCGATCTCGTCGAGGAACATCGTGCCGCCGTTGGCCGCCTCGAACAGACCGCGCTTGGCCGCGACCGCGCCCGTGAACGCGCCGCGCGCGTGGCCGAACAGCTCGGACTCCAGCAGCGACTCGGTCAGGGCCGTGCAGTTGACGGGCACGAACGGCGCGCCGGCGCGCGGCGAATGCGTGTGGATGGCGCGCGCGACCAGCTCCTTGCCGGTGCCCGACTCGCCCTCGACCAGCACCGTCGCCGTCGATCCCGCCACCCGCGCCACCAGCTTGTAGACCTCCAGCATCACCGGGCTCTTGCCGACGATGTCCTGCAGGTGGGTCTTCGATTCGCTCGGCTCGGCCTTGTGCTCCTCGACCAGCCGCTTGCGCTCCAGCGCGCGCGCCACGGTCAGCCGCAGCTCCTCGATGTTGAACGGCTTCGAGACGTAGTCGTAGGCGCCGCGCTGGATCGCCTCCATGGCGCCCGCCACGTCGCCGAACGCCGTGATCAGAATGACCGGTGTCGACGGCGCCTTGCTGGTGAATGCCGCGAGCACGTCCAGGCCTCCCGATCGCTCCATGCGTACGTCGCTGACGACCAGATCGTAACGATCTTCCTGGGCGCGCTCGACGGCGCCGGCGCCGTCGTCGACCGCCTCGACCTGGTAGCCCTCGCCGCGCAAAATCTCGCAGAGCAGATCGCGCGCGACGCGATCGTCCTCCGCGACCAGCACGCGCGTCGCGCCCGTCATGCCCGCGCCCCCGCCGCGCGCGGCCGCGATTCGGCGACCGGCGGACCCTGGCGCGGCAGCCGCACGAAAAACGTCGACCCCTTGCCCGCCTCGCTCTCGACCGAGATGGTGCCGCCCAGCGCCGCGGTCAGCTGGCGGCAGATCGCCAGGCCGAGGCCCGTCCCCTTGCCGCGCCCCTTGGTCGTGTAGAACGGCTCGAAGATCCGGCGCAGGTCGTCGGGCGGGATGCCGTGGCCGGTGTCGCTCACGGTGATCAGAATATCTCCGTCGGCGACCGGGTGCGCTTCCACCTCGACGCGCCCGTTGCGATCGACGGCGTCCAGCGCGTTCGACAGCAGGTTGACGACGATCTGCCGCAACAGGCCCGGATCGGTCACCACCTCGCCGACGCTGGGCGCCACCTTCCAGGTGACCGACGCCTGCTTGGCGGGCGCGACCCCCTGCACCAGCTCGACGGCCTCCTCGAGCAGGCGCGGCAGCGCGGTCGGCTGGCGCTCCGGCTCCAGCGGCCGGGTCGAGTCCAGGTAGTCGCGCACGATCTTGCTGATCCGCTCGATCTCGCGCGCCGAGACGTCGAGGCGCTCGCGCAGCGCGGGTGACAGCTCGCGCTGGGCGAGCGCGAGCTGCACGTGGCCCGACACGGACGACAGCGGCGTGCCGATCTCGTGCGCCAGCTGGGCGGCGAGCTGCCCCAGCGTCGCCAGCCGGACCTTCGACGCGTTGTCGAGGCGCATGTCGTTGAGCAGGCGGTTCAGCTGGGCCAGCGTGGCGTTCTTCTCGGACAGATCGTGCGTCGCCGCCTCGATCTCCGCGGCCAGGCGCTGGTTGAAGGCGCGGATCTGCGCGTCGGCTTGCGACAGCCGCCCGAGCATGCTGTTGAACCCCTGCGACAGGCGCCCCATCTCGTCGACTGTCTCGACGGGGATGCGGCGCGAAAGGTCACCGCCCTCGACGTCGCGCATCGCTTCGGCCAGCACCTCCAGCGGCCGTCCGATGATCCGCTGTGTGATCAGGCCGGACATCAAGGTCAGCACGATGACGATCGCGACCCCGAAGCTGATCGAATACCTCTCCTCGGTCTTCAGCACCGATTCGACCGCGCCGAGCGACCACTTCATCACCAGCGTCGCCTTCCACGGTCCCGGCAGGTCGACGGGCAGCTCGATCGGCTCCTCCACCGCCGACCCCTCCGACGCCTGCCGGAAATGACTGATCGGCTCACGGGCGGCGAAGCGGGTGATCTCGGGGCGATCGCCGCGCGGGGCAGCGATCCGGCTCGAGGGCGTGGTCGCCTCGCGATAGACGTAGAGGTCGAGGCGCACGATGCGTGTGTGCCGGTTCAGGTAACCGAGTAGCTTCTCCTCCAGATCGCGGTCGTCGGCGCCGGGGGGAACGCTCTTCAGATCCTCCGCGAGGTCGTGCGCGATCTCCTGGGCCGACGTCTGCGCATCCGTGATGATGCGGCCGCGCACGAAGTAGATGCGCACCCAGGACGCGAAGCCGACCGCGACCGCCACGCTGACGGCGATGAACCAGATCTTCGTCCGAATCGTCACGATCCGTCGACAATCCTACCCCGGAAGTGCCTGCTAGGATTGGGGCCGTGAGGCTCATCGGCCAGATTCAGATCACCATGACCGCGGCGGAGGCGGTGCGCCGCGAGCCCGGTTTCTGGGACAAACTGAAGCGGGGGCTGGGCGGCAAGGTCGACCTCGACACCGGCGAGGTGCGCGTGGCGCTGGAGGCGACGGCGCTGGTCGATTCGATCAAGCGCGCGTTTGCCCGCGTCGGCATCGACAACGCCGTGTCGCTGGTCATCGATGACACCGTCATCTTCCAGGACAGCGAGGGGCGTCCGGGCGATCTGCCCGATCTGATCCTGGCGCTTTCCGAGCACGCCTCCGTGTTCGGCCGCGGCTTCGGCGAGATGAAGCTGGCCGCCGAGCATGAGGAGGCGGGCCTGCACATCCTGGCCGAGGTCCGCGCCCTCACGCAGCACCGGCGCGGCGAGCCGTCGGCGTTCGTGTCGCTGGGCGGCCGCATCAAAGATCTCGAGCCGCGCGCGGGCGAATCAGCCGACGCCTACCGCGCGCGCGTCGAGCCGCTGGCGCGCGACGCCGGCCTGCTCGAGACCGCGCGGATGCAATTTCAGTCATTCGTCGGCCGCCTGGAGGCCGCGCTGCGCGCCGCCCTGCCCGAAGCGACGGTCGAGGAGAAGCGCGCGGACGCCGTCGTGGTGCGGCCCACGAGCCAGCCGACCGCGCCCGCCGAGGATCCGCGCAGCCCCGTCTACGATCCGTACGCGCTCTACTACCCGAGCCCGGTCGGCGCGATGCTGGATGTCATGCTGATCTCGTCGTTCATGAGCATGATGGCGCCGCCGCCGATGATCATGGTCGTCCACCCGTCGGGCGTGCCGATCGGCGGCGCCGACACGATCGCGTCCCACCCGGAGGCGGTCGAGGCGTCGGCGATCGATCCGGGCGACGGCGGCGGTAGCGGGGATCATGATGGCGACACCGGCGTCGACGATCACGACGCGTACGCCGACAACGCGGACGTCGGTGACGATGGCGGCGGCGACTTCGGCGACGACGGCGGCGGCTTCGACGACGGCGGCGGCTTCGACGACGGCGGCGGCTTCGACGGCGGCGGCGGCGGCGACTTCTGACTCTTTCTTATCCCCTCGCCCCGCGAAGCGGGGAGAGGGTTAGGGAGAGGGGCCGTCGGAACCTCGCCCTTCGCACGTTGTCCCCTGGTCATGACCAGCCCCGCGATCCGACTGCCGACGCTGCGAACGGTCGGGATCGCCGGCGCGGCGCTGGGCGCCGTCGGCCTGGCGGCGCCCTTCTTTATACCGCCGGACCCGGTCGCGACCATCGACGTCCCGGCGGAGAACGCGATGGTCGCGCGCTGCTTCGTCGCGAAGGGCCGCGTCGATCCGAGCACGATCGGGCGGCCGCTCTGGCTGCTCGAGGCCGAGGCGGGCGAGCGCTGGCGCGAGGTCGGGCGTGTCTATCCGGCGCCCGGAACGTGGGGCGGCCGGGTCTGTGCGAGCGGCAGCGGTTTGACCAAGGTTCGACTGGCCTTGGTCCTCGTCGATGATGACCTGGACGCGAAGCTCGCGGGACCGCCAATCCCGGAGCCCGAGGAGGACCTACCGGATTGGCTGAAGCCGGGATGCACCACGCAGCAGCAGGGCGGCTGCGGCCGCCGGCACGGTTTCTCACCGTTGCCGGCGGGAGCGACGATGGTCGAAGCGGTCGACGTGCGCGTCGCGGCCGGCGCCCGCTTCGACAGATAGCACGCCCTGAACGAAAACTAGTTGCAGAGGAGCGGCAGCGGCGTCGGCGGCACGACGAACGTCGGGTCGTGCGCGGCCGTGTCCGCTTTCAACGTTCCGTTGTGCGCCGTGTGGCCGGCCGTGGTGACCGCGTCGGCGGTGGTCGTCCCCGACGTCTCGTCGAACTTCCAGTAGCCGACCAGGTTCGCGGTGGTGGGCGCGACCTGCCTGTTGTAGTTGCTCATGATCTCCGTCGCCGTGCGCGCCACCTTCCAGACCCGGAACTCGTCGTAGAGGCCGCTGAAGTAGCCCATGTTGGACGGGTTGCCGCCGATCGTCAGCACCGACGTCCCGGTTGCCAGCGTCGTCGCGCCGTTCCCGGTCGCCGTGATCTTCGGCAGGCCGTTGACGTAGGTGATCAGGTTGGTGCCGTTCCAGACCATCGCGATGTGCACCCACTGATCGGTCGATGAGGTGATGCCGAGATCGGCGGTGCTGTCGACGGAGAAGTTGTTGCTGCCGCCGCCGGTGAACGGGTTCAGCGTCGCGTGGTTGTTGGTCATCCCGGTCACCGGGTTGGTTCCGAAGTCCATGCCGAAGGCCGTGTTGGCGGCGCTGCCGCCGTAGAAGTAGAGCTCGTTCTTTTCGCCCACCCAGTCGGTGGTCTTGATGAAGGCCCAGAACTCGACCGTGCGCTGGGTGTTGGCGGTCGGCAGATCGCTGCCGAGGTCGACCTCGACGCGCGCCTGGGCGGTGTCGGCGTCGGATGAGGTGCCGTTCGCGCTCATCGAGATGGCGCGTCCCGAGCAATTGCCCGCGGCGCCGCCGCCCGCGCCGCCGGTCCCGCTGCCGCCTGTGCCGCCGCTGCTGCCACCGCGCCCCGCCGCGCCGCCGCTGCCGCTGGTTCCCCCCGCGCTCGTGCCGCCGCGGCCGCCGCCGCCCGCCGTGCCGCCTCCGGTGCCGCCCCCGGTCCCCGTCCCGGCACTGCCGCCGCGGCCGGTGGTTCCCCCGGCCGCACCCGCGGCGCCTCCTCCCGCGCCCGTCGTGCCGCCGGTGCCGCCGGCCGTCCCGGCGCTCCCGCCGGCGCCCCCGCCGGTTCCCGTGGCGCTGCCGCCCGTGCCGCCCGCCGAGCCGCCGCTTCCGGTGGTGCCGCCGGCCGAGCCGCCGATGCCCACATTGCCGCCCGCGCCGTTGCCCGCGGTCCCCGTCGTGCCGCCGGAGGATCCGCCCGTCCCGCCGGTTCCACCGGACATTCCACCGCTGGAACACGACAGCGCCGCGACGCCGCCAAACAGGACCCAGATTGCCGCGCTCGGTCTCATTCGCATGTGGAGGAGAATGCCCGAGAAATACCCCCCTGATCTCGCAAATTGTCGGTGAACGCATTACGGCCGCTGATGTTTCGCGGGTGTATCCATAAATCGGCGATGGGACACCCCAGCGACGTCTTGTTCCTCGACGACGACGACGATCTGCGGGCGACGTTCGCCGACCTGGTGAGGACGATCTTTGCGCGCGAGTGCCACGGGCTCGCGAGCCACCGCGACCTGATCGCCCTCGGCGAGCGCGCGCTTCGCTGCGGCGTCGCCATCCTGGACATCAACCTGGGCCCGGAGGCCCCGAACGGCCTCGAGTCGTACATCTGGCTGCGCAAGCACGGGTTCGAGGGGCGCATCGTCTTCCTGACCGGGCACGCGGCATCGCATCCTCTGGTCGTCGAGGCGCGCCGGCTGGGCGACGCCGAGGTCGTCAGCAAGCCGGTGTCGCTGGACCGGCTGACGACGATGCTGGACGGCCAGCCTTACGAAGAGCACGCGTCGCAATGATCCCGGCGGCGCCGCACGAAACCCAGCGGAGCCAATACAGCTGGCGCGGCGCCCTGCTGGCGTGCTGCCTGAACGCGATCGGGATGCCGATGGATCTCGTGCTCAACCGCGGCATTCCGGACATGCCCGCCTGGCCGCCGCTGCTGTCCAGCGCCGCGGGCGCGGTGCTGGTGATCGTGATGCTCGCCCGGCGGCGTCATCCGACCGCGCGGCTCGCCACCACGGTCTTCCTCCTGAACACGCTGGTCATCCTGATCGCGCTCTGGATCACGAGCGGCGTGTACGCGACGGCGCCGGGCCGGTGGATTCCGTTCCAGGCCAACAAGATTGGCGCGCTCGCCGCCGCGGTGCTGGCGCCGGATCTCGCCACCGGGATCGTCGGGATCGGCGGCTTCGTCGGCATGGTGCTGCTCAGGTACGCGACGTTTCCGCCCGCGTTGCAGCGGCGGCTGCCGATCGCGGAGCCGTGGGTGATCTTCATCTATGCATTGTTCGCTCTCGCGATGCTTGGCTATCGCGTCCACAGCGTCGCGCTCGCGCGCCGCGTGCTGCGCATCCGCACCGAGTCGATCGCCACCCAGCGACTGGCCCGCACGTTTCTGGCGCTGCGCGATTTCACCAACACGCCGCTCCAGACCATCGAGCTGTCCGCCCACATCATCCGGGCGCGCTGTCCGGAGCTGTCGCCGGTCCTGGATCGCGTCGACCGTTCGATCGATCGTTTGTATCGGCTGAACCACGCGCTCGCGGTCTACGAATCGCGGATCGACTGGACCGACGACGATCTGACGCCTGATCCCACGGTGCTGGTCGTCGGTCATTGATGATTTCCGGAAGGTGACCGGGCCGGTCGGACGCGGTAGAAGCGTCGCGTGAATTCCGGCGCTCCCGAGGCGTTCCTCTTCGATCTCGACGGGACGCTCGTCGACAGCGAGCGCGAGAACATCGAATCGGTGGTGCTGGCCGCGCGCCGGCACGGCGCCGAGCTTTCGTCGGAGGAGCGCGCCTTCGTCATCGGCCACTCGTGGAACGAGATCTACGAAGTCATCGCGACCAACCACGCGCTGCCGGTCGGGCTGACCCAGTTGATCGCCGAGGCGGTCGAGGAGAAGCGGGCGCTGATGGCGGCGACCGGGTACCGGGCGTTGCCGGGCGCGGTCGCCCTGATCGAGCGCATCGCCCGCACCTCGAAGGTGGCGGTCGTTTCGGGCGCCAGCACCAGCGAGGTGAAGGATGCGCTGGCGGGCATCGGCGTGGCCGCCCACTTTCAGGTGGTGATCGCGGCAGAGGATTACGCGCGCGGCAAGCCGGCGCCCGAGCCGTACCAGAAGGCGATCGCCTTGCTGGGCGTGAACGCGGCGCGGTCGATCGCGATCGAGGACGCGACGCCGGGGATCCTGTCGGCGCGCGCCGCCGGGGCCCGCGTCATCGCCGTGCGCGCCGGCAACTTCGCGGGCTACGATCTTTCGCCGGCCGACGTGGTCGTCGACACGTTGAACGACGTCACCGACGAGCTGGTGGCCGGGCTGTTGCCGTGAAGGTCGATCCGGCCGCGCTGTCGTCCGACGCCGCCTACGCCTGGCAGGTGGCGACCATCTTGCCGCGACCGATCGCCTGGACGTCGACGCTGAACGAGGACGGCTCTGCCAACCTGGCGCCGTTTTCCTTCTTCACGGGCGTGTCGTCGGATCCGCCCAGCTGCCTCATCTGCGTGGCGCGGCGCAAGCGGCAGCCCGACGGCACGCGGCCGCCCAAGGACACCTGGCGCAACATCGAACGCACGGGCGAATATGTCATCCACGTCGTCAACGACGCGCTCGCGCACCAGATGAACGCGACGTCGCGCGACGTTCCTTACGGCACCGACGAGTTCGCGGTGGCGGGCGTGACGAAGGTGGCGAGCGATCGGGTGGCGGCGCCGCGCATCGAAGAGGCGCCCGTGGCGATGGAGTGCCGGCTGGATCGGATCGTCGAGGTCGGGCGCGCGGGCACCGCGGTGATCGTCGGCGAGATCCTCCTCTGGCACGTGCGCGACGAGCTGGTCGTCGAGGGGCGCCTGGACCTCGGCCGTCTCGACGCGATCGGTCGCATGGGCGGTCCCAGCTACGCGCGGACCCGCGATCTCTTCCAGCTGCTCAGGCCGAAGTAACTTCGGGAGTAGCTTCGGGGGGTGGTTCCGGGGCGGGCGTGACGCGCGTGGTAAAATTAGGGCCGGTGTTCGATCAGCTGCCACCCGATGTCACGCTCTACGAGGTCGGCCCGCGCGACGGCCTGCAGAACGAGTCGCGCATGGTGCCGACCGACGACAAGGTCCAGCTGATCGATGCGCTGTCCGAGACCGGGTTGCGCGCCATCGAGATCACCAGCTTCGTCAATCCGAAGTGGATCCCGCAGCTGGCCGACGGCGGCGAGGTGTCGCGGCGGATCGCGCGCAAGCCGGGCCTCATCTATTCGGCGCTGGTCCCGAACCGGCAGGGGCTGGATGCGGCGATCGGCGCCGGCATGACAGAGGTCGCGGTCTTCATGTCCGCGTCCGAGACGCACAACAAGAAGAACATCAACAAGACCATCGCCCAGACGCTGGCGGCGTTCCGCGACACCGTGCCGCCCGCGCTGGCGGCGGGGCTGCGCGTGCGCGCCTACGTGTCGACGGTCTACGGCTGCCCCTACGAGGGCGCGGTGGATCCCGCCAAGGTGCTGGAGCTGTGCCGGGCGCTGCGGGCCCTGGGTTGTTATCAGATCTCTCTCGGAGACACCATCGGGGTGGCCACGCCCGTGCAGGTACGTGATGTGCTCGGCCGCGTCCTGGCCGAGAACCCGTCGCGCTCGGTCGCCATGCACTTCCACGACACCTATGGCCAGGCGCTGGCCAATCTTTATGCGGGCATGGAGGAGGGCGTGCGCGTCATCGATTCCGCCGCTGGCGGTCTCGGCGGCTGTCCGTTCGCGCCCGGCGCTACCGGAAACGTCGCGACTGAGGATGTCGTCTACATGCTGGAAGGCATGGGGATCAGAACCGGCGTCGACATGGAGAAGCTCGTCGCTGCCACGAACGAGATCACCGCGCTGATTGGACGCACGCCGGCGAGCCGGGTGGCGAACGCGTTGAACGCGA
>Ga0209465_10001592_pt1 | contig 10084 bp, 8 predicted proteins | sample PanSoiPlot1MoBio_FD_188321 | JGI IMG/M metagenome (GOLD analysis project Ga0209465, IMG submission 188321) | Tropical forest soil microbial communities from Panama analyzed to predict greenhouse gas emissions - Panama Soil Plot 1 MoBio (SPAdes)... | ecosystem: Environmental > Terrestrial > Soil...
TCGCGCAGACCGGGGATGTTCTGCTGCACACGCTCGAGGATGCTCTGCGGCACCTGCTGGGGCATCTCCGCGGTGAGCGTCTGACGCTGGAGTGGGTCGGTCATCTGCGCGATCGAGCGCACCAGGCCCGACTCGGGGACGACCCCGCCAGCGATGCTCGAGGCGACGTCAGTCAGCCCGGTCATGCCCACGTTCGCGACGCTGTTGGACTTGAGTGCGTCGTACAGGTTGGCGAAGGTACGCATGGGCGTGGTCGAGGCGAGCTGCTCGCCGACTTCGGACACGAGCTGCGACGCGGCAGCCATACGCGGGTCCTGGACGCCGTACGCTGCGGGACCGGCACTTCCCTGGGTCTTGAGGGCGCGGTTGTACGCCTGCACCGCGTCGGCATACGCGCCGGCGGCCATGAGTGGGCCGCGCAGCGCCGGCGCCAGCCTGTCCCAACTGTGATAGGCACCGTCGGGTCCGATGAAACTGTTGGGTTGATTGCCGTCGGCAAGCCACACGGCACGCTGGGCAGGATCACTCGGGCCAGTGCCGGTGATCGCGCCACTGGTGGCCTTGCTGGCCAGCCACACGCTGAGCGCGGTGCCGATGAGGTTGTTCGTCAAACGCTCGCTGAGTGGGCCGACGGCACTGCCGGCCGGTGTCGAGCCGAGTCCCGCCGCGTACGGGCCACGTCCAGCCAGGCCGCGAGCGACGTCGAAGGCCGTGCCGGCCAGTCCGAGCGGCGAGCTCTCCACCGTGCGACTAGCCAACGCCATGCCCATGCGATAGACCGGGAACAGCGCGTCGCCAAGCGGGCCTGCCGCGTTGACGAAGCGCCCGAACGCGCTGGTCAGCGTGCCCAGGTCGCCACGCGCGGCGGCGCGATCGCCCATCGCCTGCACCTCGGCGCTGGCTGGCTGCGCGAACTGGCGCTGAAACTCGGTGAACCAGTCAGCCCCGCGCTGGCCTGCCGCAGATGCTGCCTCGCCCGCGGCGGCGCCGTGCTCCATGGCCTGAATCAACTGTGAAGTCGCGTTCTGGAAAGCGCCGTGCAGTGCGCCCGCGCCCTCGAAGACGTTGGCCAGCGCGCCAGCCAAGCCACCGCCCGCACGCGCCGACAACGAGGTCGGCCGAGCCAGACTGTCGCTCAGGCCCTGCAAGAAGTTATCGCTCCAGTTGACCAAGCCCGATTGCGCTCCCAGGACGCGCCCCTGGACGCGTGCAGGCTGGAAACTGGCCAGGTCGCGGGCGACGCCGCTGACACCGTTCAGCATCGGCGTCAGCGTGGCGTTGAACGCCACGTCGGCCATCGTGTTCAGTCCACTAATGACTCCGCCCTTATAGAGCCCCTGCAGCCAGTCGCCGAGCGTTGGCGGGCCGAGTCCCGCAGCCGCACCGGTCGCACGTGCGGCCCCCACGGCAGCCGGCACACGCGAGGCGATGTCGATCCCAGGACCGCCTGCGAGCGCGCCGAGTCCGGCAGCTCCGGCGACTTTCAGCCAGCGATTCGGGTCGTTGGGATCGGTCGTTTCGTAGGCGCCCAGACCGCCCAGCGCACCACCACCCAGCGCGCGCGCGAACGCCGGGCTGGCCTGGCCGAGTTGACGCGCATTGACCATGTTCTGCAGCCCACTGATGACGTCGCCGGCGGCCTGAGGCGGTGGCGTAACGACCGGCTCAAAACGGTTGCCGGCCGTGCGCACGAAGCTGGTCGCTTCGGGATTGGCGGCGACTGCGGCGGCGTACGAGTTGGCCGGCGTCGGCGGGCCTTGATCGACCCGGACGCCGTACTGGTCGTACTGGATAGGGTGCGGCGGCTCGAAACCCTTGAGCACGCCGTACTGGTCATAGTTGTTCGGATCCCTGAGAAAGTCGTCCATGGCGATGCGCTGGTCGGCGTCGGCGTTGATCGACCGCAGCAGGTCGTCCTGGGCAATGCGGCGCTGGGCTGAAGCGTTGATGTCCTGCAGGAGTTGACTCTGCGTTTCAGCAAGCGTGCCTGGGGCCGCGTTCTCGAGTGCCGCCGCGGCTTCGGGTGCCACTGCCGTCGGCGCGCGCGAGCCCAGCAGACTCCTCAACACGCCGGGCAGGCCGCCTTCAGGCAGACCGAGTGCTGCCAAATTCGGCGCGCTGGGCATCTCTATGGCACCGATCTTCTGGGCCTGGCTGGTCAGTGCGTCCTGCTCCGCCGGGCTGATCGGCTGGTGCTGCAGCAGCTTATACGTGCCGCTCAGGGCAAGGTCCTGCTCCTGCTGCGCCCGCTCGGCGAAGCCCGGATCGAAGATGGTCGGGAACACCTGCTGGCGGATGTCGCCGAGGGCCTGCACCGTCGGATTGCTGAGCGGACCCTGCTGCAACGCCTGACCAGCGGCCTGAAACCCACCGCCGATAATGTTGCTCGGCATCAGCGGGTTCTGGCTCAGGTCGCGCAGGAGTGACATGTCGCCGAACCCGCCCAGGCCACTCGGGATGCCCTGGGCGCTCAGGTTCGGCATGGTGCCGATGCTGGGCTGGGTCGGGATGCCCTGGGACAGCAGCGCGTTCTGGGTCAGCATGTCACTCAGCGACTGGGGAGCCTGCTGCGTCGTCTGGAGCAGGTTGCTGGCTTGCTGGGTGACCGGCCCGCCGACGTCCTGGACGGCTTGCAGCAGATCGTTGGCGCGGTTCTGCACGCTCGGCTGTCCAGAGATGCCCGGCTGAATTTGATTGATGAGCTGGTTGGCGAGTTGCGCGCCCTGCTGCACCTGGCCGAGGGCGCTGCCGATCTCACGCGGCGTCATGCCGATCATCGGGATCGGGATGTTCGAGGCGATATTGCCGACCGACTGGGCGATGCCGTCGGACTGCGCCAGCGGATGGTCGGCGTAGATGGCGGCTCGAGCCGCGCCGCCTGACTGGGGCATGCCGTTGATCTGATCCGGCGACATCCACTCGCTGCCGCCTTTCAGGTCGGTGCCCGAGGTGCCGACGTGCAACTTGCCGGTGTCGGCGTTATAGCCGTCCACGTAGTAGTAGTGGCCGGGCGTGTCGATGATGACCGGGTTGCCGCCCGAAGCGTCGCGGCCGACCTGAGCCCAGTCAACACCGCTGGTCATGTGCGCATCCACACCCATGGCCTTGAGCAGGTTGACTTCTGAGCTCGGCCCGGCCATGCCCTGGTCCGGGTTCCAGCCGGTCTGCTGGGCGAGCTGCTTGGCCTCGTCGACGGTCGGATTGCGACCGTATGTCTGGGCAAACGCCAGCGCCGCGGCCGGCCCGCAGAACGCCATCGCGTCGCCGCTGGACAGGCCCATGCCGAACTGGGAGACGCGCGCGACGGCCGACTGCACGCCCTGCGCCGCGGTGTTGACCGCCGTCTGACCCTGCTGAACCGCGCTCTGCACGACGTTCTGCGCGCCACCCAGGATGTTCTGGACGTAGCGCTGGGTCTCCTCGAAGGGCGGGATGCCACCGTACTTGTCGACGTTGCCGGGGCCGGCGTTGTACGCGCTGAGGGCTTTGCTCCAGTCGCCGCCGTACTTGTCCAGGTAGCCCTTCATCAGGTTCGCCGCGCCCGGTAGCGCCGAGGCCGGATCCCACGGATTGACGCCCAGGCCCTGCGCGGTCTGGGGCATGAACTGGGCGATGCCCTGCGCGCCGGCTGGGCTGCCGGCCTGCGGGTTGAAGCCGGACTCCTGGTTGATCTGGCGCGCGAACAGGTCGGGGTCGATGCCGGCGGCCTGGGCTGCCTGGCGGGTCTGGTCGATCAGGTCGCCCGGCGCCTTCGGCTGCGGCCCGGCGGGGCCCGCGGGTGCAGGAGGCGCGCTGGGCGGGCCGCCAGGCGGTGCCGGCGCGGGTGCAGGTCCTGGGGCACCCGTGGGCCCCGGTGGCGTCTGGGGCGCGCCAGGGCCCGTTCCCATCAAGTTCTGGATCTGCTGGTTGGCCCAGTCCTGGCCGGCCTGCGCCAGGTCGGGCATGTCCGGTGTGGCCGCTGGTGTCGGCACCGGCGGCGGCGTCGGCGCGGGCGTCGGCGGAGGAGTGCTCGGCGTGCTCAGCGCGGGTGGTGGCGCAACCGGGGTCGGGGTTGGTACGGGAGCCGGCGCGGGCGTGGGTATCGGCGTGGGCACGGCCGTCGGCGTGGGTGCCGGTGCAGCCGCGGCTGGCGCTGGTGGGGCCGGCGTCGGCACCTGCGGCACCATCGACTGCAAACGCTGCGCGCTCTCGGCGATCGCCTGCTGGGCCCAGTCCTGGCCGGCCTGCACGCGCTGGCCCATGGCCTGCATCTGCTGCTGCATCCACATCTGGCCAGCCTGCTGGTTGAACGTGTCCGAATCGAGCCAGATGCCGGTTCCGGCCATTTTTTATCCAGGCTTAGGCCAGTGCGGTCTGGGCTACGGGCGCCTGCTGGGCGACGCGCGATTGCTGATATTGCTGCATGAAGCTTGGCAGCGAGCCACCCACCGCACCCAGGCCCGAGCCGAAGGCGGCCAGCTCATCCGGTGACAGGCGCTCGAGCGCGCCGGGGCCGAGGGCCTGCGCGCCGCGCTGCATGATGTTCTGGATCGTGCCCAGGGTCTGGTTGTAGTCCCAGCCCGGCGTGGCCGACTGCGCCCCGCCGAGCTGGCCGGCGATGCCGGCCGCGGTCTGCAGCGTCGGTGCGTTGGTGCCGGTCGCCTGGAACGCGGGCATGCTCACACCACCGGCGAGTGACTGCAGGTAGGTCGGCACGTTCTGGTTGCCCTGCGCGCCCCTGAGATAGTTGCTGAGTTGGAACGTGTTCTGTGGACCTTGGAGTTGCGCGGCGGTGGCCAGATACTGCTGGCCGAGGTTTGCGTTGAACTCGCGCGCGGCCTCAGTCGGCGCGCCCTGGTACATGCCCGAGAGTTGTGCCTGCTGCAACTGGCCGGCCAACGTCTGCTGCCCTTGCCCGGTACCGAGCGTGGCCTGCGGCTGATTGGCACCGCCCGACGGATTCAACGTCGGTAGGTTCGGCGCGACCCAGTAGCCCGTCTCCTGGGCCTGGACCTGGGCCAGTTGGCTGATGAACTGCTGCTGCTGCAGGGCGGCCGTGTATTGATTGATCTGCAACTGCGGAATGCCGAGTTCCTGGAGTTGTTTCTGGGCAAACGCGAGCTGCGCGTCGAACTCGGCCTTTTGCTGGGCGAGCTGCTTGTCGGTGACGCCCGAGGTCTGCGCCGCGAACTGCGCCAGGGCGCCCGAATAGTTTGGGGCGCTGGTCGTCGTGCTTCCACCACCGCCGCCCCCGCCGCCACCACCCCCGCCGAAGGTGTTCGCGCCGAAGGTGCCGCCGCCCTGCTGCTGGGCCAGGCTGGCGCCGGTTTGCGATGCGGCGTTCTGCTGCGCCTCCTGCAGACTGCCACCCGAAACAGTGATGCTGCCACCGTGCACCGTGTCGGGCAGGGTGAACTGTGCCACGGGCTTACATCACTCCCGGTACGTTCGGCAGGGGCACGGCCTGCGGCATCTGGACCGAGCCCTGGCCGAGCTCGTTGCCCCACAGCGACATCAGCGAATTGGTCGTGGCCGGCGCGTACTGCTGCAGCGCGCCCGGCAAACCCGTGCTCTGTTGCCCGCCTGGGCCGGCACCGGGCATAGCGCCAATGTTCATCGTGTTGCGGGTTGGCAATTGTTGCGACTGGGCCGGGCCTCCGGGCATGGCGGCTGGGTTCAGGCCGGGGATCGTCTGACTGACGGGCGCGCCCATGGCCGGCAGGGTGGGCGTGACCGCGGCCGCCATCGGGTTCGGCGGCGCGTTGCCACCAGCGCCAGCCCCGCCGATGTTGATCGTCACCGGCGCGCTCGTCGACCCCGGACCACCCTGCTGGCCAGCCTGGATGCCGGCCATCCTGGCCAGAAACGCCGGCAGTTGCGGTGCGTTCGGCTGTGCCGGCGGGGCGAACGCGCCGCCCTGGCCCATCTGGCTGGCCATGTTCTGCATGATCTCGTTGAACGCGCCGGCCATAGCCGTCGAGCCGGCCGGGGCGTTCGCATTCAGCCCGGCCAGCGTGCCGAGGACGTTGCCCGCCGCACCGGCGTAGGCATTGGCGCGCGAGGCCATGGCCTGCTGCGCGGCATTCGTCAGGGCCGCCTGGGTTTGATAGATGTTCTGGCCGTAGTTGGCCGCGGCGACGTTGGCCGCGTACGGCGTGGTACCGCCCAGAGTGGAGGTGACGTACTGCTTGAGCAGGTCATCGGCTTCGCCCGCGTCGCCTGATCCGCCGGGCCCGAACACCTGCGACTGGATGGCGCGAATGGCGTTGACCTGATCCTGCAGGCCGTAGGTGGGCCCGAGCAGGCCCTTCTGGACGTTGGCCTGGGCCTCGGCCGCCTGCGCGCCGTACAGCCCGGCTTGGGCGGGGACGGTTTGTGTGGCCTGGGCATTGCTGAGGTTGGCGTCCGCCGTCGCCTTGGCGCCTTGCGCCTGGTAGTAGTCGGATTGCGCGTCGGTCAGGCCGACCTGGTGCTCGGTCAGCGTGGTGTCGGCTTGCTGCTTGGCCAGCAGGCCAGGCAGGAGTTGCTTGATCTGATCGGCCTGCTGGCCGTAGAGGCTGGCTTGCTGCTGGAGTGTCGCGACCTCAGCCGGCGTCTTGGCCTTGGTGGCATCGGCCTGGGCCTGCGCTTGCGCCGCCAGAGCCGAGGCTTGCACTGCCTCAGCCGCGACCTTCGCTTTCTGAGTATCAGCACCGTCGATCAGGACCTGCGCATTGGCCTTGGCCTGCGCGGCGTCAGCGTCCGCCTTTGCGATCTGCGACTGGACCAGTTGGACCTCGTTGGGATCAACCAGCTTGATCGCGTCGGTCAGCGACTTGGAGTAGGCGGCGTTCGCGGTTTCGACGCGGCTCTGCGCCGAGGACAGCGTCGAATACGCCGAATTCAGGGTGGTGGCGGCCGCCGAGACTGACGCCGGGTTCGCCGCGGCGCCTTGCGCCTGCAGGTCGTCGTATGTCTTTTTGGCCGCGTTGACCTGGTCCCAGATCTTCGTGACGTCGACGTTGGCCTGTTGGACTTCCTTCGCGGTCTGTTCGGTGGCCTGGTCGACCGTGTACATGCCGCCGGCACCCTTCGGCGCGCCTACAGTCGGCGGCAGGGATGGCGTCGTGCCCTGGCCGGGGCTCGGCGGACCCTGCTGGCGCGACGCATTCGGGTCGATGTTCTGCGAGGTGGGTACCTGCGTGTCGCTGGGCGCGACGTATGGCGTACCCGGTCCGCCTGGCTGCGTGGCGGGCTGGCCGGTGGCCGAGTCGACCCAGATCCACTTACCAGGGTTCTGCGGGTCGGGCTGGGCGGTGATCGGCATGTCTTTTTAAGAACTCATCGGTGGCTGCGGCGGCAGCAAGGGCGGCAGCGCTGGGCCGACGGCCGGCGTCGGGGGGAGTGGTCCGGCCATCGGCGGCGCCGGGAGTGGAGGTGATGCTGTCTGGGGCATTTGCATGGGTGGCTGGCTGCGCTGGAGGTTCAGCAGCAATGGCGTGGTCGAGCCCTCGGGCTGTGGGGGCGGCTCGGTGCCGGCCGCGTCATGCACCCAGCCCTGGATCTGCTTGGCCGTGTCGATGGCCGAACGCAGGTCAGCGCCCTGATACAGCATGCTGCGCATGGGGTAGACCTGGTCGAGCGCCTGGCCGGGCGAGGTGCCCTGCGCCACGAGCGCGTGGTACTGGGCGTCGGCTGCCTGCGTCGAGCCGAGTGGCGTGAAATTCCAGCGTTGCACCACCTCGTCACGGCTGAGCTGCTTGCCGCTGAGTGGTGAGCCGAGGCGTCCCGCGATGCCGTCAGCGTATTGCTGGACACGGCTCGCAAAGCCGTCGACCGTTTGCGCCAGGACGTCCTGCGAACTCTGGCCGGCCATGCGTTTACTTCCGCTTTTTGGCCTGGCGCTGGGTGTTCAGCGCAATCGCGACGGCCTGCTTTTGTGGCTTGCCGGCTTTGATCTCCGTGCGGATGTTCTGGCTGACGGCTTTGGGCGACGCGCTTTTGATCAGGGGCATGGTGTGCACCGGTACGCTGCGGCCCGCGCCTTGTTGGCATGCAGTCGTGCGAGATCAAGCCATTCGACTGCGATCAACGCACACGCTTTTGAGCAAACGTCTACGGCATCGCTTTCGACACCTTCGAATGGGTCTTCTACCCGCTCAAGACGGTCGAGCGTGTACCACATATCGCCAAGCGGCCCCTTGCACACGGGACAAGAGTGGTCCATCAGTGCCCGCTGCCGTTCCCATTCTTCGTCGGCAGTCGCTCGTGGAGAAAACCGCCGCCGGCGCCACCGGTCGGGGTCATGCCGTTATGCACGCGGCAGGGTGGGCACGGATAGCTATGACGGTCGGCCTCGAGCACGCCCGGCTGCGGCGGCAGCAACTGCGCATTGAGCCGCGCCAACCGGTCGAGCTCGGGAAAGCTGGCCGGTCCCGAGGGCGAGCCGGCGTTCCTGGGCCCGTTCTCGGCGCAGGCCTTGGTCATGGACGGATGCGCGGCATGGGCGCCGGCCGCGGTGCGCGCATCGCGCGGCCAGCAATGTTCGGTGCCCCGGCCATGGGCATGCGCGGAGCGACTGGCGCACGCGCTGGCATCTTGGGCATGCCCGCGGCCCTGGGCATCTTCGGACCGGGGATCTTCGGCGTCTTTCCGTTCGGCATTATGAGAAAACCTTCACTTCCCGAGCTTCTTGAGGGTTTGCGCCAGGCGCGCGCGCTGACCGAGTTTGCCGCCCTTCTGCGCTGCGGCGTTCAGCGTTTTGGCCGGGATGGGCTTGTCGCCTTTCACGCCGAGCTGCGAGCGCAGCGCGCCCGGCTTCTTGATGGCTCCCTGGATCCACTTCTCAGCCATCGCTACTTGCCTTTCTTGACCGGCACCCCGCGTTTCTTGTCGAGTGCATTGTCGCGGCTCGAGCCTTCCTTCACGCCGTGCGCCTTGTCCCAGGCTTTGTCTTTCGCCTCAGTCCACTTTGACCCCTTGCCGTTCGGCGCTTTGGCCATGGCTAGTTGGCGTTGCCAGCCTCGCCCTTGTTCCAGCTATATGACTTCTTGGTCGCGGGCGACTCGTTGAACACGGGCGGCTCGGCAGGGAAGTTGGACGCGTTCAGATTGGCCGGGCCCAGCCCGCTATCGTTCATTGGCCCGTCGCGGCCGTGGTCGGGATGCGGATACGACGTGGCTTTGCCACCCTTGCCAATGCTCGGCATCTTGTCTGCCATGACTGGTCCTTTCTATGTGCCTGCTCTCACCGGTGGGGTGAGCATACTCGCGAGGACGTCCTGACGCATGGGCCCGGCACCGGTCGCGCCGGCCATCATGCCGCCGATGGCCGCGTTCACCGGCTGCGGTGGCGTCGTGCCAGGCAGTTGCCCGGTCGGCATGCCGGGTGAGCCCGGCGGCTGACCACCACCGGGTAGCGCCGCGGTGGGCGTGCCGTCGGGCATGGCCTGACCCGACTGCACGGCCTGGAACAGTTGCGCCATCTTGTCGTCGTCGAGCCGCTTGGCGACCAACTGGAACAGGTACTGCTGGCCCTGCGGCGTGTTGAACAGCAGTTTTTCCGTCTGGATCTCGATCATCGTTTCGTCGGGACTCTCATCGCCGAGCCCCTTCTCGAGCGCCTGGCGCAGCGGGATGCGACCCTCCAGGCTCCATTGCATGAGCATCTGGGCGTACGGCAGGTTCTCGCCTTCCTCGGGTGGGTACTCGGCCCAGTAGTCATACACGCCCTGGCACATGTCGCTCGTGAGCTCCTGGGCCTTGCGCACGCTCTGGCGCATGCCCTTGGGTTGCACGCTGCAGTACACCGGCACGGTCACGCCGTAGTGCTCCGAGATGCGGTCGGCGATCTCGGTGGCCATGCTGCCGACGAACGTCATCGCCTGCAAACCACCGTTCAGCACGTCGTCGTAGGCGTCCTGCAGCATGCTCCTGATGAGCGCACGGTCGTGGCCTGAGGTGGCACCTGGCCCGCCGCCCGCGGCGGCTGATGGCGCCTCCTCGTGCACGCTGCCGAGCATGAGCCCCATCAGCTCGTCGACGTCCTTGTTGGTACCCGGATGGGTGGCCGGTATCGGGTTACCAGCCACGTACTGGGCTTTCATCGGCTGGACGTCGATCTCGCG
>Ga0209465_10001595_pt1 | contig 10074 bp, 11 predicted proteins | sample PanSoiPlot1MoBio_FD_188321 | JGI IMG/M metagenome (GOLD analysis project Ga0209465, IMG submission 188321) | Tropical forest soil microbial communities from Panama analyzed to predict greenhouse gas emissions - Panama Soil Plot 1 MoBio (SPAdes)... | ecosystem: Environmental > Terrestrial > Soil...
ACACCGGCGCCGCCGCCCTGCCCGCGGGGGCGCGCGCCATTTTCCAGTTGGGGATCTGATGGAGGCGCCCAAGATCATGATCTCCGCCGCCTGGGACTCGGTGATCGAGCGGTTCGCCGGGAACGTGCCGATGGCGTTCATCCGCGCCCTCGTCCACGGCGAATCCGGCGGCGACTCCCAGAAGGAGAACCCGGTCAGCCACGCGGCCGGCCTCCTGCAGATCACCGAGATCGTGCGCAAGGACTGGAACTCCGCGCATCAGGACGCGCCCGTCAGCCGGACCGATCTCTTCGATCCCGAGATCAACGTGCGCATCGGCGCCGCCCTTCTGAACCGCATCGTCCAGACGTACCGGCATCACCGAACGCTCAAGCCCGATTGGACCTCGCGCCGATACGCCGAGCTGGTGGCGCTCGGCTGGAATGCCGGCTACAGCGACCGAGGCGGCGTCGGGCTTGCGGTCACCGAGCTGGAGGCCGCGGGCGCGCGGCCCGATGACGTCACCGTCGACTCGGTCGCGCACGTCGCCGCCGGGCTGCCGCAGGCCTCGCGGTTCGTGTCGCTGCCCGAGCGTGTGGCCTACGCGAAGGCGGTCGCCGACCTCTACCTCGGGAGCCGCCGCGCGCCGGTGGTCGCCGCGCGCGGTGGCGCCGTCGGTCCGGTCGTCGTCGCCATCCTCGGCGCGTTCGGGCTCGCCCACTTTGGGCGTCGGGGGGCGGCATGATCACCGTCGCGCAGATCGATGGACTGGTCGTCGCCGACGATGCCGTCGCCGCCCGGCTATGGCCGCGCCTGGGCCCGCGCGTGCGCCAGGCGTACACCGCCGACCGCGACGCGTGGGTGGTCCTTCGCCGTAAGGTCGACGCCGGCGAGGCGCTGCCGGCGGCTACTCTCGCGGCCCAGCACAAGGTGTTTTCGGGCTGGGCACGGGCGTTCCGAGCGGCGTCGAGCCGGCCCAAGCACGTTGCGGCGCGAGCAACCTCGCGCCCGGCAGTCGTGCCCGCCGCCGCGGCGACGGCGGCGGCGGCGGTCCCGGCTGCGGCCCCGCCGGCCGCGCCTCCGCTCGCGACCGCCGCCCTGCCCTCACTCCCCACAGTTCCCAAGCCCAAGGGCGGCGCAGGCACGGCCGTCGCAGGCGGCCTACTGCTCGCCGGCCTGGTCGCCGTCGCCGCCCGGAGGAAGCGCGCATGAAGAGCTTCTACGAGAGCGGGTTGACCGACGTCGGCGGCCGCCTGTTCTCCGTGCTGTCGCCCTCGGCGATCAAGCAGGAGATCGACTCCGTCGACCTCTACATCCGCCGCATCGACGGAGACGTTCAGGCGCACAAGGCGAAGGTGGCGGACCTTCTTCGCGACTGGCACCTCTTCGTCGAAGAGTGGACCACCTTCCGCGACGGCGCGGGCTGGTGGGCACGGACCACGGGCGCCACCTACGACAAGGCGCTGGACTACCGCAAGCGCGCCGATGCCTGGGACGAGCTGATCCACCGGCGAGGGGCGTCGACCGCACCGGTCGGAACAACGCCGGCGCCAGCGCCCAAAGGAGACCTCGTCGGCTCGCTGGTGAAGCTGGCCGGCATCGGGCTCGCCGCCTACGTCGGCGTGAGCCTCATCCAGATCTACAAGCACCGGGAGGCGCGGCATGACGACCGACCTGGAACGTGATTCGGCGTCGCTCGACCGGATCCGCAAGTGGCTGGCGCGGACGCTAGAGGGTGATGCCGTCGACCGGCTCGCAATCCGGCACGACACGGGCGCAGAGGTCGCGACCATGCGAGGCGATGAGGGCGGTCCTTTCGAACACGCGGATGGCGCCCTCGACGAGCTGGCCGCCGCGATTGCCCACAGAGTCCTCGAGGACGCTATCGGGCTCGGCGGCGTCCAGCGCTACGTCGTCATCGCCTACGGCGCCGAAAAGGTAATCGGCCGGCTCACGCTGCGCGAAAACGCAGACGCTTCCGGCGCCGGACGGTTGCCCGGCGATCCGCTCGACAGCGAGCCGCCGACCGAGAAGGGCTTGCTCACGCAGACCATGCGCCATCTCGAGATCAGCGAGCGCACCCACGCCACCGTCGTCGCGAACATCTTCGCGATGCAGACGCGGATGCTCCACGAGAAGGACGAGCGCATCGCCCATCTCGAAGAGCGGCACTGGGAGACGGTGATCGCCGCCGAGCAGCTCGTCAGCGACCACCACCGCCGCCAGCTCGAGAACCGTGCCGCGGACCAGAAAGCTGAGGCGATGCGCGAGGTGCTGGGCACGTTCCTGCAGCTGGCGCCTACCGCGGTCAACAAGCTCGCGGGCCGCCGCGTTCTGCCGGAGAAGACCTCGCCTGCGTTGGTCGGCCTGCGCGCGCTCGTCGGCACCTTGAAGCCCGAGCAGCTCGAGGCCCTCAAGTTCGTCCTCTCGCCCGCCCAGCTCGAGAACTTCACCGAGATCGTCACCTCCGAGGTCGCCGACGAGGAGAAGAAGGCCACCACCCGATAGGAGCGCGCCATGCCCAACACGTTCACCACGCTCGACGTCCCGATCAACGACGGCTCCGGCGTCCCGTTCGTCACCAGCGGGCTCGGCCGGCCAAAGACGATCGTCTTCTCGGGTCCGGTCCTCGGCCGCTACATCGTCGAGGGATCGAACGACGGCGGCAACAACTGGGACATCCTCGTCGACGACAGCGGCGCGCAGGCGCTGTTCACGGCGCAGGCACCGGGCGTCCGCACGTTCGATTGCATCGTCGACCGCGTGCGCGTGCGCAGCTCAGGGAACAGCGGGCTCGGCACGCCGCCCACGATCGCACTGGGCGCGCCGCCCGCGGTGGGGACGCCCGTCTTCGGTGTCCTCGACATGCCCACCGGTCCAGGGCTCGGGGCGCCGGTCGACTTGGGCCTTTCGGCCGGGGCGTTCAAAACATTCATCCTGCGAGGAGCAATCCCACCGGGCTCCCGGTACGCAGTGCAAGGCTCGATCGACGGGGCTCGCTTCGACGAGGTCCTGCTCTTCACGAGCGACCAACAGGGTGCGCGGCCGGTCGAGTTCTTCTGCCGTTTCCTCCGGGTCCAGCGCGCCGCGGGCGGTCCGTCTCCCGTGCTGGCCTTCGGGGCCGAAGGAATCCTCGAGCCAACCAGCGGGCCGGCGGATTTCTCGATCCCAGACCAGGGAGAGGCGGCAACCAGCTCTCTCGGCACCGAGGAGGTTCTGCGCCAGTACCACGTGCCGCTCGCCCTTCTCACGCCAGCGAGCCTCCGAGTCGCTCTGAACGGTGAGGGTCGAGGACCCGCCGCCGCCCGAAATGTCACTTTCCGGGTGCGAAGCGGCGGCTCGCCTGATCAGCCCGACGGGCCCGCGCTCCTTACCGTCCCGGACGTCGGCCCCTCGGACGCCGTCGTGTCGGCCGACTCATCGCCGTTCGCGCGGCCGGCCGACCCCTCGACCCTCATCAAGCTGACCGGACAGGGCGACGGCACCACGGCCGCCGCCCTCCGCAACTTCGTCCTCCTCTTTCACTCCGCGTAACACCAACCCCAACCAGGAGACCAACCCATGTCCAAAGACGTCGCACAGAGAGAGCTCGACCAGGCAGGCTTCAAGATCTCGAACCTTGGGGATCCGACCGTCGCCGGCGACGCCACGAAGACCGACAACGCGACCGTCCCCCGCGCCGCCTCCGGGACCGGCTCGGCAGGCACCAGCCTGCTCGCCGCACCCGCCGACCACGTCCACCCGGCGGCGGCCTCGTCGAGCAGCTACTCCGCCACCTTCAGTGACCCGAGCGAGCAGTCGCAGTCCGGCCCGGCCGAGACCGTGATCGCGCAGTTCCCGGTCGACTTCACCCCGTCAACGCCGAACCTCATCCCGACCTTCGCCGCCATCGTCGACGTCGACTCGGGCACGGCGACGTTCAACGTCCGCCTTTCGACCACCCCGGACGTTGTCGACGGCGGCATCCTCGCCACTATCACCAAGACCGCCGAGGGCGGGCCCCAGCTCCTGTCGAACGTGGGAGCGTCGTTCGTCCCGCTGACGGTGCCCGCGCTCATCAAGATCACGGCCGCGAACGACAACGCCGCCGTCAGCTGCCGGATCCGCGACAAGACGGTCACGCTCCGCGCCGCCTAGGCGATCCACCCCGCGGCCGGTCGGAATCTGGCCGGCCGGCCGCCTTCCCTCAAACCCACGAGCGAGGACCCATGACCGTCACCGCCCACGCCATCCACTTCTTCGGAGGACGCATCCGCATGACCTGGCAACGAGTCGCTGCCCTCGGCCTCCTGGTTGGAGGCGCCGTCGTGGCCGCCGCCTTCCACAACGACGTCATCGCCGCGACCCTGGCTGGCGCGGCAGCCGGATTCGCCGTCAACCGTGACTCTGCTCAGACCCCAAGCTCCTTGACGTCCAAATCATAGTCAGCGGCGCCGCGGGTATGTCGCTGACTCGATGAAGGGTGGCTTAGGCTCTGGAATTGATGACCAGAAGATCTGCGACCCGGAGCGCCACCTGCGACGGACCTATCGGAGCCTCGGGGTTCTCCGGGCGCGTGATAGTGGCTGGTGGCCTCCGCCGGAAAGCCGGCCACATTTGTGGGCGCAATCTGCCTATTGCCTTGGTACCGTAAGAGCCCGTACAATGCCCTACAGCGTTCAGGCCCACGGCCAGGGAGGTCTAGCTCATGGACGGAAACTCGGGTTGGAGAAGCAAGCTCGCGGCGCTTAGGTCCTCGTTCGACCGAATTTGGGGTCTCAAGTCGCGGCTGGCCCTTGGTGTCACCATCGCATCTGCCGGAGCGCTTGCAGGTCTGCCAGCAGGCACGGCTCAGGCGGCGTCGCCGACCTCTCAGGTTGTTCAGGCGTCTGCCAGCAAGCCAAGCAGACTTGCAGGGAAGTTCCTTCTCAAGAAGGCAAACGGCACGACCGGCAAGACGTTCGCGGAACACGGTTCTCATTCGTCGCACTCGTCGCACTCGTCGCACTCGTCGCACCGTTCTGGTGCGATGGTTCTCTAGACACTTAGAGGATAGATGTTCGGCGAGACCGGCGCCTCTGTCGAAGGCGAGCGCGAGCTAACGGTCGACCTTCCGCTTTACGGCCACGAGGGGCTCTTCCGGGCGTGCTACGCGTTCACAGACCGGTGCTTCATGTTCCTGCGTGAAGCCGGGCCGTCGAAGGTCACCGTGATCTTTCGTAAGCGACAGAGTCCCAAGACACTCGATGCCCTGATGGAGGAATTCGCGAACGAGCTGATTAGCCAGCGGCTCCGCGCGCAGCTCGCCGCCGAGACCAAGACCGTTCGCGAAATGATCGTGACTCAGGCGTTTGCCGAGTCCGACCTTTGACGACTCATTCCCTGCTCTTCTCAGCGCGAATCTATCCGCGCGCTGCGATCGACAGTGCGGCGGCTGCCTTTCGAGGCATTTGCGACGTTCGTGTCGATGACGGTTCAGATGGAACCCGTGCAACTTTGGAACTGCCTGAGGGTGCCGGCGAGGAAGTGGTGGGCGAGTTCTGCAATATCGCTCTCGCGGCCGCGGTCGAGATGCAGCTTGGCTCGGTTCGATGAGCAAGGTGTCGTTCCAGCCGCGTAGCCACTACGAGGCTTCACGCGTCCCCTATAGCTTCCTACCCTTTCGGTTCATCGACCTGGCGAACCGGAAACTGCTGGTGAACGAAGTCGGCGAACATCTGCTTCTCGATGACGCTTCGTTCGCAGCTTTCGTCGGTAAGACGCTCGCGCCGAGCGCCACCACTTACAACGATCTCAAAGCGAAGCACATGCTTCTGGACGGGCCACCGGGCGTGCCGGTGAAGATGCTCGCGACCAAGTACCGAACGAAGCGAAGCTTTCTGTCCGGATTCACTCGGCTCCATATCTTCGTGGTGACTCTGCGGTGCGAGCACTCCTGTCACTACTGCCAGGTTTCCCGGGTTAGCCCTGACAAAGCTCGCTATGACATGACTGCGGAGACGGCCGCTCGGTCTCTCGACCTCGTTTTCCGCTCCCCGGCGCCGCAGATCAGTATCGAGTTTCAGGGAGGCGAGCCACTCCTGAACTTCGACTTGATCCGCTTCGTGGTTGAGGAAGCCCGGCGTCGAAACGAGACCAGTGCCAAAGACATTCAGTTCGTCATCACGACGAACCTGGCACTACTCACCGACGAGATTCTGGAGTTTTGCCGAGAGCGCAAGATCCTGATCTCTACATCCCTCGATGGGCCGGCGCATGTCCACAACACCAACCGGCCCAGGCCTGGAAACGACAGTCACCAGCTAACGGTTCAAGGCATTGAACGGGCGCGCGCTGTCCTTGGGCATGACCAAGTCTCAGCGCTGATGACCACGACGAAGCTAAGTCTGGAGAACCCCGAAGCGATCGTGGACGAGTACGTGCGCCTCGGATTCGATCACATCGTACTTCGACCGCTCAGTCCATACGGCTTCGCGGTGAAGACCAAGCTCAAGACAGGATACGAGACGGATGCCTATCTCACCTTCTACGAGAAGGCGCTGGCTCACATCGTAGAACTGAACCGGCGGGGCACGTTTTTGGTCGAGGGATTCGCGCAGTTGCTTCTGACGAAGATCCTGACTCCATTCCCAACCGGATATGTAGACCTCCAGTCACCTGCGGGTGCTGGGATTTCCGCAGTCGTCTACAACTACGATGGTGACGTCTACGTTTCCGATGAGGCCAGGATGCTCGCTGAGATGGGTGACAAGACCTTCCGGATGGGTAGCGTTAACACCGATAGCTACGAGGACCTCTTTGGCGGCGAACTGCTACGAACGCTGGTGGACGCGTCGTGCGTCGAGTCTCTGCCAGGGTGTTCCGACTGCGCCCTCCAGACATGGTGCGGAGCTGATCCCGTCGAGAACTACGCGAAGCAGGGAAACATCCTCGGTCATAGGCCGACGAGCGACTTCTGCCACCGGAACATGAGCATCATTAAGCACCTCCTCCGCCTCTACCACGATGGCGATGAGACCTTGAGGCGCATCTTCTGGTCTTGGGTCAACAACACCTCTGCTGAGCAGCTCGTCCCGACTCTGGAGGGCCGCTGATGATCCGGCTTGTCACTCGTGGCGCGGCGGAGAACACTTTTGACAGCGCTGTCTTGGGCCGGATCACGACGGCGTCTCTGCCGGTCGATGTCCGCCGCGACCACGCATTTCTAATCAAGGACTCGACGCCAACACCTGACCTTGAGGGATACGCTGGCGTGATTCTTCTGCCGGGAGTTGATGTCCCGAAGGTCAACGCGCCGGTAACTCGGGTAGGCGAAGACCTGAGCTACCTCGCCGATGGTGACGTGGTGCTGATGGCGCCATCTGGCAGAACGAGTGTCCTCTACCGAAAGGCGTCGCGGCACAACACCATCCTGGCAACCGAAAGATGCAACAGCCTGTGCCTGATGTGCTCGCAGCCCCCGCAGCCGGAGGACGACAGCTACCGAGTGAAGCAGATATTGCGTCTCGTGGAGCTCATCGATTCCGGATGCGTCGAACTTGGGATCAGCGGGGGTGAGCCGCTGCTGCTGGGTGATGGGTTCTTCGCCATCGTCGAGAAGTGCAAGACCTCCTTGCCCGCGACGGCACTCCATGTGCTCACGAATGGCCGCCTCTTCAAGGACAAGGGACTCGCAGAACGGCTCGGCCGGATCGAGTATCCCGACATCATGCTGGGGATCCCCTTGTACGCCGACGTCGACACGGTTCACGACTACGTCGTCCAGGTGCGCGGCGCGTTCGACGAGACGGTCATGGGGCTCTACAACTTGGCTGAGCACGGTGTTCCGATAGAGATCCGCGTGGTTCTACACGCCCAGACGTATCGTCGACTGCCTCAGCTCGCTGAGTACATCTACAGAAATTTCCCATTCGTCTCGCACGTCGCGCTCATGGGCCTGGAGATGTTCGGATATACGAACATCAATCTCGCCGACCTTTGGATCGACCCAGTCGACTACCAGTCTGAACTGAGGGCCGCCACGATGATGTTAGCGGAGCGTGGGCTTAACGTTTCGATCTACAACCACCAACTCTGTACGATTCCGCAAGATCTCTGGCCTTTCGCTCGCCAATCGATCTCCGACTGGAAGAATATTTTCGTGCCCGAATGCGACAGATGTGCGGTGAAGGCGGTGTGCGCGGGGTTCTTTCACTCCGCTGCGAAGAGACACAGCGCTCACATCGCGCCACCAACCGTGCAGCAGTCGGTCCTTGATCGCCTGCACGGTTTCACCCATTCGTAACGTGCCCGCAGAGCGTCGTCGTCAGAATCCAGGCCCAGTTGATCCTTTCGAAGCATCACCGACGCTGAAGAAGTACGTCGACGTCATCGCCAGTGAGGCCCCTGGCCCGATTCTCGACGCGCCGTGCGGCAATGGCCGAAATGCGCTCCCGTTCGCACAACGCGGATTTGATGTGTTCTGCGTTGACCTTGACCAACACGCCTTGGCATCAGTAGCTGCTCTACAAGCATCGCGTTCCCTCTCAGGTCGACTGATTCCAGTGCGGGCCGACCTCTACGCCCCGCTCCCCCCTCGTCTGGCCGCGCACAGGTTTGGGGCGATCATGAATGTTCATTTCGTCGGCCTAGACTTGGCTAGATGGTCGACGAGCGCCCTTCTTCCGGGAGGCTTCCTCTACATAGAGACCTTCGGCAACAGGGGAGGGAACTTCAGGCAGCTTCCGAAAGCCGAGGAGTATCGAAGACTCCTTTCTGATGACTTCACGGTAATCCTCTATCGTGAAACGCATGCTGGTCCCCCGTCGACAGACGCGGTGACCCTGCGCTTGCTTGCTCGGAAAGCGGCGTGATGCCGGAGCGTCAGTCTTCGGGTAGAGAGCGCCGCGATGCGCAGTGCACACTGGTGGTTCTATGAGCGCCGGTTGCGACACCACCAGATCATTTTGCGGCCTCGACGCCGAACAACAGAACCGCCCAACCGTCTCCACTTAGTAGCTGACGAGAGCTTTCGGTTGGGAGGGCCGATAGACCACGCGCATATCGCTTTTTGTCGATTGCTGACTGGTAGCGGTCTAGCCGCAAGTACAACACCCTACCGCCGGCTTCGCGCAGTCGTTCCGGGGTCAGGAACGGCAGGCTGATCACCTTGATCGAAGGGGAGCCGTAAAGCTGCACCAGCAACGGCTCGAGGGTTACGATCGGGAATCGCTCGCCCAGCTCATCGGCAACAGCAATGGCCTGTAGCGCAGGTCGTCTCCGAACGTCGTCCTCCAACTTCACGATGTTCCTTCGTAGGATCCATGAGGCGAACACGCACCCTCCGACGTACAGAACAAACGCAGCAAGATGAATCGGTTTCCAGGGTTGGTGCCTGGTGCCGGCTCCAAACAACGCCGGAGCAGCGAGGATACAGAGTGTAGCCCCCGCGTTACTGAGGTATCGAAGGAACTCAAAGGGCTCGACCGCCGCCCCTGCCAGCTCGTAGGTGCTCCGCACATGAGATGCATAGAGCATCAGCATCGCCACAGTCACAACCGCGACGCAGAGAAGAACGGCTGCATCAACGTCAGAACCACCAGCCCGCGCTCGACGAGCACGCCAGAATCCGACGCCCGCGCCGAGCGCAACGAGCCCAAACCATTGCGGGTAAAGCAGCGCCCGCGAGATCACGGGGAGGCCGTGCAGGAACCGCCCTACGCCGAAAGAGAAGGTCCCGTACTCGCCCACTTCCGAAATGAGTGACGGGACGAACATCCAGCCTGCTATGAGACCAATCGATACCCAAGCCGCCAGCAGCCACCAGCGTCTCGTCGGAGGCCCCGGAACTGTTTCCTTGGGCCGGAGAAACAGGCTCGCCAACACTAGGAGTGCCGCGTTCTCACGCCGGATACTGACCGCGAGGCCTGTCGCAAGAAGCACTAGTGCCTGCCAGGCCCACCAACCCCGAGAGCTTTCCGAGCGCCGACACGTTGCTGCTGCACCGATTGCGACCGCCACGTCCGGATCTTCTTCCCGGCGGGGAAGAACTGGCCGCAGATGATGCCGGGCTTCGGGCACGCCTCGTCGTAGTTGCTGCCGAGGACCTTCTTGTAGCCGACCTTCTTGAGCGCGGCC
>Ga0209465_10001596_pt1 | contig 10071 bp, 9 predicted proteins | sample PanSoiPlot1MoBio_FD_188321 | JGI IMG/M metagenome (GOLD analysis project Ga0209465, IMG submission 188321) | Tropical forest soil microbial communities from Panama analyzed to predict greenhouse gas emissions - Panama Soil Plot 1 MoBio (SPAdes)... | ecosystem: Environmental > Terrestrial > Soil...
CCTAGCGTGCATCTGGAATTTCACCTTGATCTCGCTTGTCCGCTTTTTGAAAGCCACCACTATTACTGAGCGGCGGCGAAGGATTGCTATTTTGCGAGAAGCGGTGAAATCTCTTCACAACGTCGCGAGCACATCTTAAACTCCTGGTTACGAGCAAGCCGCTGATGTAGGTACGAGCGGGAAACACGCACGGTTTGCCGACGCCGGAGTTACGGGGTTGGGACGTTAGAATCCCGTTGCGAGTCTATCACTAGAACCTATCTCATAAATCGCCTCCAGCCGGTTTACTCACCTTCGGCATAACTTCCGGTTTGCTCGTTATTCGGGAGTAGTGCGATTGATTCTGTGGGGCCGAACCCGGATACGCGTTCATTTCAAGGCGTAAGCGCAATGACTCTTAAAGGACTACCGGAACCGCCCACTATCTTTAACGGCGCGGCGATAACGACTGCTCCCGTCGGCGGGAGCTGATCCAAATTGCAAAGGCTGGCCAAGCCAAACTTGCCGCTTCCGTGCATCAGGTAGTGGTTCGGAAACGGAGGATCGAAGGTGAACGCTTGGCCGGCATCGGTCCCAACCGTTTCCACGCCGACTCCCAACACGTCCCGCTCCTGAGCCAGCAGCGCCGAGGCTTCCTTGGCTAATCCGGGTGTATGCGGACCATTGTCTTTCGCGTTGATGTAGTCCTTCGGATCTTTTCGCTTCGACCAGTCTGTGCGCAACAGGACCCATGCACCCGCGGGAATACGGCCGTACTGCTTCTCCCATTGTGCGATGCGCTCTGGAGTTACCAGATAATTCGGATCTCGTGCCGCCTCCGCGCTGATGTCGATCACGCAAGCCGGACCGACAAATTTTCTGGGCGGAATGCGGTCTACAGAATTGTCCGGAAGGTCCTTTCCCGAGACCCAGTGCACGGGAGCGTCGAAATGGGTACCCGTGTGTTCGCCGGTTTCAAATCCATTCCAGTACCAGGCGGGACCACGCTCATCATAGTGCGACAGTTCCCAGATCTTGAATGCGGGCGTGTTGTTGAACTGTGGCGGCAGTGGCAGCAGCGGCGTCTGCGGGCTCAACGGCTGAGTGAGATCCACCACACGGAGCCGGCAACTAGCGAGCTCTTCGAGTAATTGAGCCAAGACCTGTGACATTCGCACTCCTTATTAACGACGCGATATGGCAGGCCGAACTCTTGTCACGCCTAAGCCCCAGCACCGGATCACTGCCGTTTTAGCGACTGGATGTATCGCCGGAACTGGAAGCGATTCTCTACCAATGAGAGGTCTGTGACATAGCCGGCCGGGCCCGTCGGTTCGACTTTTGCAACAATGGTGGTTAGTTGGCTTGTATGCAATGCGTTTTTCACTGCAGTCTTGAAATCTTCAAGTGTGCGCACCGTGCGCACTGCTGGAATTCCGGCAGCACGAGCAATTCCTTCCAAATCCGTACCTGTGCTGGTTGCAGTCGGAAAGCCGCCAACCGATAACAAGCTCTCATTGTCAAACACAACATGGAACAAGTTCTTGGGCTGGTAACGAGCCATCGTGCTCAGGCTTCCCAGATTCATCAGAAGCGAACCGTCTCCGTCGAAGACAACTATTTTTTGATCCGGCAGAGACAGCGCCAAACCCAACCCGGTGGACGAGGCGAGGCCCATGGCATGCTGCAGGTAAAAGAAATTCGGGCGATGACCAAGCGAATGCAACTCGGCCGCGGTTGCTCCCATGATCGTAACGACCAGGCACTTTTCCAGATCCGGATAAACCGCACGCAGACAATCGAGGCGTAGCATTACTCCTCCCACATCAGGTCGCGTGTCAGCAGAAGGGCGACGGGTTGCAAGCTGCTTTCAGCAAGCGCCTGAGCCTGCCGGATGCGCTTTTCTACGCTTTCGATGCTGTCGAGAACGGAGTACGGAATGCCCATTGCGCGCAACAACGCTTCGGTAACGTTGCCTCCCTGCGTCTGCCACGGATCACGCTCGCCGAAACTGCCGCGGTAGCTGATGACCATCAACAGGGGAATCTTGTACAGGTAGGCGAAAGAGACGATGCCATTAATCGACGCCAGAAAGCCGTGATTCTGCATCAGCATCGCCGACTTGACGCCGGCGAAGTGCGCGCCCGCCGAGACGCCCACGCCCTCCTCCTCCTTCGCCAGGCGCACAAGAACCATGTCAGGATCATCGTCCGCCATGCGAATCAAATGTACCAGCCATGTTTCCGGCAAGGCTGAGATTAGTCGGACGTCGCACTTCTTCAAAGCGTCGAAGATGACCTTGGAACTTGTGACAGATACTGGCATGGTTCGCTTTCGGTCCGACGAACTGTTGCTTCTCGTACAGATGTGCCGCAACCTTTTACGCGGGCGGTGAAAAGAGATATTCTAGCCCACGGCGGACAGTGCCGCCCTTTTCAATCTCTTGGGGACAGGTTTGCAGGCCAAAGGTCTTCTCAATTCCGAAAAGCCGGGGTCGACCGCAGCGAACTTTCCCATTGCGGCCGTTCGCGCTGCTTTCCCGGCGCTGAATCGGGCTCGCGGGTTCACCTTCTTTGACAATGCAGCCGGCGCGCAGGTCCCACAGATCGTTCTCGACGCGGTGAACCATCATTTGCTCGAGTGCAACGTGCAGCGTGGTGGACGATACGCTCAAAGCCGCGAAGTGGACGCCACCATTGCGCGCGCGAGGCAGAGCGTGGCCGATCTCGTGAACGCCCGCGATCCTAACGAAATCGCGTTTGGCATGAATGCCACGTCCTTTATTCGTCTGGTGAGTCAGGCCATCGGGCAAACACTCGGCGAACGAAATGAAATCGTGGTCACGGACATGGACCACGAAGCCAACGTCGCCACCTGGCTGGCCTTAGAACGCAACGGCGCCAGATTCTTGTGGTGGAAAGTGCGGGACGATGGCCTCCTGCATGTCGACGATCTTGCTCCGCTGCTCTCTTCAAGAACGCGACTCGTGGCCTGCACGCTCGCTTCGAATGCCATCGGCTCAATTGTTGACATTGCGGCCGTGGCAGAAGTCGCGCACGAGGCTGGAGCAGAAATCTTCATCGACGCCGTGCACTACGGCCCGCATGGACTCATCGACGTGCAGGTGTTTGACTGCGACTACCTGGTGTGTTCGGGCTACAAGATATTTGCTCCCCACATGGGCTTTCTCTGGGGCCGCCTGCATTTGTTGCAAGATCTCCCGACGTTCCGCGAGGATTTCATCCCTGACATTCCGCCGGGAAAAATCGAAGCCGGCACATTTATCTATGAGAATGTCGCCGGCATGGATGCCGCGGTGCGCTATCTGGAAGAACTCGGAAACAATCTCAGCGAAGGACACAAGCCACGTTCGCGGCGAGCGGCGCTACAAAAAGCGCTGAGCGCAATCCGAGCCTACGAACAGTCGATTTCTCTTGAAATGCTGCATGAATTGAAGCGTTGGGGTGCTACGGTGTATGGCATCACCGATCCAAATCGGATCGACCAGCGTGTGCCCACGCTTTGCTTCAACCTGCCGAAGATTCCGCCCTCAAAAGTCACCGAAGAATTTGCACGAAAGGGTATCGGCGTGCGCGACGGCCACATGTATGCGCCTCGTTTAATGAAACGCCTGGGCCTGGCTCTGGAGAGCGGTGCGGTGCGCTCCTCCCTCGTGCACTACAATACGCAGGATGAAGTGCGCCAGTTCGGCGAGACCCTGGCCGAAATTACACTCTCATGCTGACGGACAAGCAAGTTCGAGAGATTCGCTCCCGCTTCCAGATTTTCCAATCCAAGATTTACCTCAACACCTGCTCGCAGGGTGCGCTCTCGGATGCCGTCGAAGCCGGCTTCAATGACTACATCGCGAGTTGGCATGAGCAAGGGTCGCCATGGCAAACCTGGGTCGAGCGCTATGAAGAGGCGCGGGCCGCATTCGCCAAGTTCATTCACGCTAGCCCTGACGAAGTGGCTATCGTCACCAGCGTTTCGGCGGGTATCAACGGTATCGCGAGCGCGTTGAATTTCCGCGAGCGCCGCAAGGTCGTCATGGGCGAGTTCGAGTTTCCGACCATGGGCCAAGTCTGGCTCGGGCAGCGGGTGCGAGGCGCCGATGTGCAATTCGCGAAGGCAGAAGGCAATTCGATTCGCGCAGCCGCTTACGAAAAGCTCATCGATCGCGATACGCTCATCGTTCCCCTCACGCATGTTTGTTTTAAGAATGGATTTCGCACGGAGGCCAGCGCCATCACGCAAATGGCGCACAGTGCCGGCGCTCTCGTCATACTCGACGACTACCAGGACTGCGGCACGCGCCCGGTTGACGTGAAAGCGATGAACCTCGACTTTTATCTGACCGGAACTCTCAAATATCTTCTTGGCCCCCCTGGACTCGCTTTCCTGTACGTTCGCAAAGAACTGATTCCATCGTTGGCGCCTACGGTGACGGGATGGTTTGGGCAGGCGAATCCGTTCGCCTACAACCCAGAGCATTTCGAACTGGCACCGACAGCCCGAAGGTTCGAATCCGGTTCTCCTTCTGTGCCGAATGTGTACGGTGCGATGCCCGGCTTCCAGATGCTCGACAAAATCGGGATGGAACATGTGGCCGGTCACGTCAAATCACTTGCCCAAGTACTTCTAAATCGTGCTCGCGAACTTGGCATTCAAATTAAGACTCCCGCCGGGAGCGCGGGCCCGCTCGTGGTGTTGCAATGCCGCGATTCAACCCTGATGCTGCAAGCGCTTGCCCAGAGTGGCATCGTTTCATCCAACCGTTTCGACGGCCTGCGGATATCGTTTCACGTCTATAACACGCTCGACGATGTGAACGCTGTGGTTGAAGTTCTCAAGAAAAACATGCATCTGCTAGCCGTTGCCCCTTCCACCGTTGCCGGCTATGACTGATAAACAACGCTCCGGGGCAATCGCCTCTCTCCCACTAGAAACGTCTTCGCCAACCGATGCGGAGGGCTTGCATCGACGACTCAGCCAAAGGCAACTCACGATGATGGCGATTGGCGGCGCGATCGGCGTCGGCTTGTTTCTGGGAAGCGGCGTCACCATTCGATTGGCTGGCCCAGCCGTCATTCTTTCTTATCTTTTGGGGGCCGCCATTGCATTGATCATGTCCTATGCACTTGCGGAAATGGCGGTCGTGCATCCGGTCGCCGGGGCATTCGGAGTGTACGCGGAGACTTACCTCAACCCCTGGGCGGGACTCTCCGTTCGTGCCACTTACGGTGCCGCACAGATCATCGCCATTGGTGCGGAAGTCACGGCTGCAAGCATATACATTTCCTATTGGTTTCCGAACGTTCCGCGGTGGCTCTTGGTGGTGCTCGTTTCGGCCGCACTGGTCGCCCTCAATTCCATGAAGGTCAACCGCCTCGGCGAGTTTGAATACTGGTTCGCTATGATCAAAGTAGCGGCCATCGTGGCCTTCATCGCGGTCGGAATTTTTCTGATTTTCGGCCGCGGATCGCACGACTCTCCTCCCTGGGCTAACTTGACGCAACACGGCGGATTCCTTCCTTCAGGCTGGAAAGGAGTGTGGCTTTCGCTGACCATCACGATCAGCAGCTATATGGGAGTGGAAGTCATCGCCGTGGCCGCAGGAGAGGCCGAACATCCCGAAGTCACCATACCGCGGGCCATGCGAAACATCGTCTGGCGACTAATTCTTTTTTATGTGCTGGCGGTTGCGATTATGGTTGCCATGGTTCCATGGGACCAGAGCACGAGTTCGTCGGGTCTTTCCGGCAGTCCTTTTGTCACCGCATTCTCGGCAGCCCATGTCCCCTTCGCCGCCGCGATCATGAATTTTGTTGTGCTCACGGCGGCGCTCTCAAGCGTCAACACCAACCTGTATCTCTCGACCCGCATGTTGTTCTCTCTTGGACGCGAAGGCTACGGCCCTGATTGGATGGGTAGAGTGAGTCGGAACGGCGTGCCGCATCGCGCCCTGCTGGCTTCCACCGCGGGAGTCGTCGCCGCTATTTTGCTGGCCTTCTTCGCGCCGAAAAACGCTTTTCTCATGCTCTACGGAACCGCAGTCGCCGGCATGTTCTTCGTATGGCTGGTGATTCTGAGCAGCCATCTCCAGTTTCGCAAAGCGGTTGCTCGTGAACGACTCCTGACATTGCCCATGCGGTTGCAGGCGCACCCGATCTTTACCCTGGCCGGCATTGTGTTGCTGGTTGCCATTGCGATGACAACCTTCTTTGTGGACGGATTGCAATGGTCGGTCCCTGCTTTTGCGGTTTTTCTGGGACTAATCACTCTCTTTTATTTTCGCAACCGGGAGAACAAGGTCGCGGGATAGTTTTTTCCAACATCATGGCGATTCAGACCGATCCTACGCTGGACAATCATGAACGAAGTCGCGCATGCCGCGAGGCTTACTCTTCATTTCGAGGTCAATTCAAAGGCGATCTTTTGCGCCCCGGCGATCCCGGGTACGAACACGGTCGGACGATTTGGAACGGCATGGTCGCCCAGAAGCCCGGCCTGATCGCACGCTGCGCCGATGTGAGGGATGTCCAGACTGCGATCCGAATCGCAACCGACACCCGCATTCTCACGGCCGTCCGTTGCGGAGGGCACAGCCTCGCGGGGTTCAGCACGTGCGACGGTGGCTTAGTGATCGACCTGTCGAGAATGCGAAAGGTCACGGTCGATCCCGATTCCCGCCGCGCCCGTGTTGCCGGAGGTTGTCTCTTAGGATCGATCGATACTGCCACGCAGAAAGCAGGGCTGGTCTTCCCCTCGGGAGTGGTCTCCCACACCGGCGCTTCTGGACTCATCCTTGGCGGCGGCACTGGTTGGCTCACTCGCCGCTTTGGCTTGTCCTGCGACAATGTCGAAGCTTTTACTGTTGTCACCGCCGATGGCTCCGTCGTGCGTGCCGATGCAAGAGAAAGTGCGGATCTCTTCTGGGCTCTGCGCGGGGGCGGCGGGAACTTTGGAATCGTCACCGAATTTCAACTGAACCTTCATCCGCTGAACTCAGTTGTGCTCGCGGAAGGACTGACTCCCGAGAAGGGCATCCGGCGGCTTCTCGAGTGCTGGCGGGACTTCATGGCCGACACTACTTTCGACCTAAAATGGAATCTTGACCTTCGCCTTGCCCCGCACACGGAGAAAGTCCCGTCGAAGCTTCGCGGGCGGCCGGTGGCCGGCAGTTCGTTGGTCTGGACTGGTGCTCCTGAGGGGGCGAAGCGGTACTTTGAGCATGCTTTTTCGCTGTGCCATCCGGATTCTGTACGCAGCCAGACCGTGTCGTTCCTGCATTTGCAAACGATGGCCGATTCCGACTTCCCGCACGGACGGCGTTACTACACCAAGTCAGGCTATTTTCAATCCATCAATGATGGAACGATTGACCGTTTTCTCGAGGCGCTCACCACGATTCCGTCGCCGGAAACTCAGATCGAACTAACTTACCTCGGCGGGACAGCCGAGCAGGTCGCCGCCAATGAAACTGCATTTGGCGACCGCAGTGCCCCATTCATCACGAATCTGCTGGCGAATTGGCAGGATGCCGCTGCCGATGCTTTGCACATTTCCTGGATCCGCTCGCTCTTCCAGAAGCTGCGGCCGGCCATGACACCAGGCGTCTATGTAAATTTCATGAGTGGCGACGAGCAGGACCGCGTCCCCGAAGCTTACCGGCAACGATGGGAGCGTATGATCGCAGTCAAAACGCACTATGACCCCGATAACTTCTTCCGCCTGAACCAGAATGTACGACCGCATGGGAGACCATGAGACGAAGTTACCATAATGCCAAACATACCGAACGCGCTGGTGACTAGCGCGGGCTTGCAGCGTGGGCCGGGCCGATCTCGAAGGCAAAGTGCACGGGCCTGTTGGAAGTGGACGTCAATGGAACGACCAACCATGCCAGGAGCGATTCGTGGCTAGGTCGGTAAGGAATAGACACCCCCTTGTGTCCACCAACCAAGCCGGTTCTGGATGGTCGGCAACCCTTACCTTACCGGATTATGGAAGGTTTGCCCGTCATCCGCTCACAACGCGTTTTTGAGCGGCCGGCTGCGGTCGGTGAGTCGCGACCTGCTCCTAATGTTCAGTCTCCAAGCATCGATGCCACCGAAGCAAACAGAGGAGACGGCAATGATCGAGGCTCAAAACAGCCCCAGCCGCCGCTTGCCCGTTTACTCCTTCAGGCCAGCAGCTATTGATCGCATCGCCTCGCGAAGCCATACATGGCGCGGATCGGTGTTGAGTCTCGGATGCCAGGCCATCAGGAAGTGAAACCCGTGCAACTCTTGAGGTGCTTTCACAAGGCGCAACTTGCGATCACCTTTGACAACTGATGTCAGGCCACTAGGCAAGGTAAGCACGAGTTCTGTGTCGGCGAGGCATTGGAGGGCAGCGCCGAAGTAAGCCATTCGAATGCACGAGTGGCGTTTTGCACCAATCGCCGCCAGCCGCTTGTCCGGAATCGTTTGCATACCGGCAAGAGGGGACACAGCGATGTGGGCCGCAGCCACGTACTGTTTAAGCGAGAGCCGGTCACCAAAGTGGCTGTCACGCGCCACAGCGCAAACAAAGTCCTCGCGATACAGCTTTTCCGAGTGAAAGTGCGCCGGCAGGAGCCCGTCATCAATGCGGAGTACAAGATCGATCTGCCCGTGTTCCAGAAGGTCCAAGACGCCGCTCTGCCACGGAAAGAATTCGAATTGGATCTGGTAGCGCCGGTTTGCATAACGCTGACACAAGCGTGGGATTATTACCATGCACACGGCGTCAGTGCCGGAAATACGAAAGGTGCTTTTCTCCCGCATTGGATCGAACAGGGCTGGCACCACGAGGTCTTCCATCTTGGGCAGCAACCCCTCAAGCTCCTGAAGGATCTTCCGTCCTCGCAAGGTGAGTTCGAAGCCGTGCGGGGACCGGACCAAAAGGTCGTCCTGAAACATCGCGCGTGCACGCTGCAAGGCTCTGCTCACCGCCGGTTGGCTCAGCAGTAGTCGCGATGCCGCCGCCGTAATGCTTCTCTCCTCTGCAATCGCCGCAAATGTAATTAGGAGGTTCAGGTCGACTTTGCGCAGTTTCTCTAGACGCATGGCCGTCATAACCATTATGCATGAGCCGCATGTACTTGTGCACCATCCAATGAAGTGCAAGTCAGCAGTTCCTAGATGACGATGCAAAGGAGAACTCTTTATGGCAATCCAGGATTCGACAAAAGGAGTAGCACCAATTGCCGCGGGCTCAGGCGAATTTCCCGATCTGGGTGCTCTTTGCGACGGGCACATCGCAAGAGAGTTTGCCGATCTTGATGTTGACTCCACGATGGCAACTATGGTCCCCGAACCCTATGTGCACTGCGTTGCTGTCATGACGGGAGGCTTCGGAGGCGAAGGAGTCCGCCGCTTTTACAGTAAGCACTTCATAAACCAGATCCCTAAAGATGCGAAGGTGACGCCCATCTCGCGCACTGTCGGCAAAGACCAGGTGGTGGACGAATTCATACTGAGCTTCACTCACGACGCGCAATGGGACTACCTGCTCCCCGGAATCCCGCCGACGGGCAAACGCGTAGAACTACCGCACGTGCTGGTGATGAAATTCGAGAACGGAAAGGTCGCGCACGAGCACGTTTGGTGGGACCAAGCTTCGTTGCTTGTGCAGGTGGGCCTGCTGGACCCGGGGAAGCTCCCGGTTGTGGGAATCGAGCAGGCCAGACGGCTATTGCGAGTCGCTGGGAAAAACAGGGATGCCGCGGCGTAGGCATCTAGAGACTCCGTGCGGAGGGATAGTTGTTGAGCAGGAACAGAAGTGGAATGGAGAACGCTGCCATGAAAATAACGAAGTCCGATGCCATCAACTTCGCGGAAAGAGTTCGGCTCAATCAACAAAGGCTCGCGGCCGAGCTGAAGTCGCACTACGACTTCATCGTTTGTGGCGCAGGCACCTCCGGCTCGGTTGTGGCTGCGAGGCTTGCGGCTGATCCGAAAGCACAGGTGCTGTTGCTTGAAGCTGGTGGCACTGATGAGACGGACTTAATCACGAATCCGAATCGTTGGCCTATGACGCTTGGAAGCGCACTGGATTGGGGCTTCG
>Ga0209465_10001597_pt1 | contig 10068 bp, 8 predicted proteins | sample PanSoiPlot1MoBio_FD_188321 | JGI IMG/M metagenome (GOLD analysis project Ga0209465, IMG submission 188321) | Tropical forest soil microbial communities from Panama analyzed to predict greenhouse gas emissions - Panama Soil Plot 1 MoBio (SPAdes)... | ecosystem: Environmental > Terrestrial > Soil...
CATTGCGTCCATGACGGCGCGAAACACCGCTTGACTTGTACGCACCGGATCCGCAAACGCAGGCGCCAGCATGGTTCAGTTCTCGCCGCGCACGAGGGTGAAGAAATCGACACGGGTCGCCGCCGTCTGCGCGCGCTGCCGTGCGCGCTCGCTCTCCAGGCGGGCCTTGATGGGGGCGAGGACCTGGCGCTCCACTGGCTCGCGCCATGCCGGATTCTGCCACAGGGCGTCGCACAGCGCCGCGAGCCGCGCCTTGTCGCGGTCTCGCCCCAGTACATAGGAAAATCCCACTTCACCGGAGGGAATGCTTACGGCGGCGCGCGTTACCGTCGCCTCGCCGAGGTTGAAGGCGGCGCCATCGCTGCCGATACGGCCCTGCAGCATTACGAGCCCGGTTTCGACCGGACGCAACTCCACGTGAGCCATATGGTTGCCGAGTGCTGCGAGCCCGCACGCGATTTCGCTCGTGCGTGCATCTGCGAGCGTTGCCATGGCGGCTCGCCGGCCAGCTACAACCGCGTCATCTGGAGATACCGACTCACTTCCCATTCGGCAAATTCCCCTTGCCAAGTTGTCTAATATACTAGACAACTATGACAACGAGTCAACGGCAAAACACCCGGACCGGATTTCGATATGGTTGAATCAAAGACGTTGCCGCGTCGCCCTTCACCCCTCCCCCAAGGGGAGAGGTCGGATCGCGCTTGCGCGATCCGGGTCAGGGGGAAATGGCCGAACAATAGGGTCCGCGGCCCCATCACCCGGAATGTGCAGGCTAAGCGCGCCTATTCCGACCTCTCGCCGACGGGGAGAGGTGAGGAGGAACTCGCTCGACCTTATCGGAAAATGCGCTGGCGAGGCATCGCCTCAGACCGACGAGTCATGTTCCGCCCGCAACAAACTTGGCTCATCTGCACCACATTTGGCTCGTTCAAGAACCTAGTCGCATGTTGAACGCTTCGAGCGATCGCACCTTAAAGGGCGTTACCTTGTGGCGCCGGATTGCGGACGATGTTGAACAGCAGATCATCGCCGGCGTCTATGCGGTCGGCGAGCGGCTGCCCGGAGAGGTGGAGATGGCGCAGCGCTTCGACGTCAACCGCCACACGGTGCGCCGTGCGCTGGCCGAGCTTGCCCTGCGTGGCCTGGTGCGCGCGGAACGCGGGAGCGGGACCTTTGTCGAACCCCGCCGCATTGCCTATCCGATCAGGAGGCAAACGCGATTTTCTGAAATCGTCGGCGGGACCGGACGTGAGGCGGGCGGCCGACTGATCGCCGATGGCGAAGAGCCGGCGCCAGGTGTTATCGCGGAGCGTCTGTGCATAGCGGTCGGCGAGTTGGTGATCCGGCTCGAAATCCTGCGCAGCGCCGATGGATTACCGATTTGCGCCGCAACCACCTGGCTGCCAGCGAAACGCCTGCCCGGTCTCGCGCAAGTCTACCGATCAAATCGCGGCATGACGGCGACGCTTGCCCGGTTTGGTATCCGGGACTATCGGCGGCATTCTACGCGGATTTCCGCGACCTCCGCTGACGCGCTTGATGCCCAACGGCTGCGCACGGTGCCCGGCCGTCCGCTGCTTCTGGTCGACAGCGTCGACGTGTTGCCGTCCGGCCAACCCGTGTTGACCTCGCGCACCCGGTTCGCGCCGGATCGCGTTGAATTGGTGGTGGAAGCTGAATCGGTCGTGCAGGATCCATGATGGACATGCGGATTGAAGGCGGGCGCATCCTCGTCGGGGACAGTTTCGAGGACACCACCGTTTGCGTGAGTGATGGCGTGGTCGACGCCGTCGGCGGGGGGAGCAGCGCCGCGGCAGCGATCGACGCGCGCGGTCTCATCGTCCTGCCCGGCGTCGTCGATATTCACGGCGACGCATTTGAACGTCAACTGATGCCGCGTCCGGGTGTCCATTTCGCCATGGATATCGCGCTATTCGACACCGACCGGCAGGTGATCGCCAACGGGATAACCACCGTGTTTCACGGGGTCACCTGGTCGTGGGAGCCGGGGTTGCGCAGCGCCGACAACGCGCGTGCGATCCTGGCCGCAATGGAAGAGCTGCGGCCATGGCTCGGTGCCGACACCAAATTCCATCTGCGCCATGAGACCTTCAATCTCGACGCAGAGCCGGAAATCATCGACTGGATCAGCTCCTGCCGCATCGGCGTGCTGGCGTTCAACAATCACATGCCGGCCATGAAAAACCAGGCGCCAATCAGGCCCGCCAAAATAGCGGAGATGGCCCAGCGATCCGGCATCTCGCACGACGCCTTCCGTGAATTGGTCTCACGCATTGCCATGCGCGCCGACGAGGTGCCCGACTCGATCGCTCGACTTTCAGCGGCCGCGAACGCCAATGGCGTTCCGTTGTTGTCGCATGACGACATCAGTCCAGAGCAGCGTCGCTGGTACCGGTCGATGGGCTGTCGGCTGGCGGAATTTCCGACCACCATCGAAACCGCGCAAGAGGCCGCCGGTGCTGGCGACCACATCGTGCTTGGCGCGCCTAACGTGGTCCGCGGCGGCAGCCATATCGGCTGGATCGATGCCAAGGACATGATCGCGCGCGGTCTGTGCTCGATTCTGGCGTCGGACTACTATTACCCGGCCCCGCTGATTGCGGCCTTCCGCCTGGCTGCGGACGGCGTGACGACCATCGAGAAGGCGTGGGCACTGGTGTCGGAAGTCCCAGCAGCGGCGGTCGGTCTTGCCGATCGCGGCGTTATCGCGGCGAGACGGCGTGCTGACTTGATCCTCGTCGCGGCGACCAGCGGACGGCCCCGTGTGGTCGCTACGATTGTTGCGGGGCGTATCGTTTATCTCACCGAGCCAGCGCGCGTCCGTTGCGGACATTGAGCGATCAAACCACCCCATTTGAAGGGCAAGCGCGGTGGGAAGCTCCACGCGACGATGGTGAATGAAATCGCGGCCAGACGGTAGTCGGCGGAGGAGTCGGCGCAACATCTCAGGCCATGGGTCGCCGCGCATCAGCCCGGGTTGCGGCTTGGTCGGACATAAATTGGTCCGATCTGCTTCCGGCGCCTAAAGCGAACGAGTGGCTCGTCGTCAACCTTGAGCAAAAGGAAATAGAAGTCAGGCTCGACCAAAGCTCGCGCTAGCTGGTTGCGATCCGAGGAAATTTCTGCTTTTGACCCGCAACAACTCGGTCGAGGCCGATAATGATGAGGGATCCGCGATACGCCATTTACTTCGTCCCGGACGCGGACACGGCATTGTATCGCTTCGGCGCTGCCGCGCTCGGCTATGATTGTTTTACCGGCGCCGACGTCCCCACGCCTGACGCGCTGCCGATCGACGCCGGCGCGTGGCGCGAGCTGACACGTGAGCCGCGCCGCTATGGCTTCCACGCCACCCTGAAAGCGCCGTTTCGGCTGGCGGCAGGACGAACCGAAGCCGACCTGATCGACGAATTTGTCGCGTTCTCCGGCACGATCGACATCGCTCCCACCTTTGAACCGGCCGTCAGTCTGTTGCAGCGGTTCGTCGCGATCGTGCCTGCAACTGCCCGTGCCGCGCTCGACCGGCTTGCATCGTCATGCGTAAAGCATTTCGACGGCTTCCGTGCGCCCCTGACCAGCGCCGAGCGCGGCCGGCGCCTGGCGGCTGATCTCACGACGCGGCAAATCGGGCATCTCGAGCGCTGGGGATATCCCTACGTCTTCGAGGATTTCCGATTCCACATGACACTCACCGGGACACTTTCTGCTGATTGCCAGGAGTCTATGCTGGCATATCTGCAGCGCAGTCTGGCATGCAATCACGGTGACGGTCCAATTTCGGTCGATCGCCTCGCCTTGTTGCGTCAGTATCACTGCGGCGCGCGATTTGTTGTGTTGGCCCACAATGCAATTTCTCAAGGCGCGTTCCAGTAAATGTCGAGCCATCGCATGGAGGCTGAAGATCATGGTCGGGCCGAATACAGCACTTTGCACGATCCTGCCGATCGCCGGCTGGTCCGAGGGGCAGGCTGCGGCCGTATCCTTCACCGGCGGCGACGATCCAGTGTTGCCAACGCCGTTTCGCATCGGCACGGCCGGTGCCGCGACCATCGCGGCGGCCGGGCTCGCGGCTGCAGAGCTGTGGCAGTTTCGCACCGGTCGACTTCAGCGCGTGACGGTCGATCTTCGCCAGACCGCCGCCGCGCTGCGCAGCGGCCACTACATGAAGCTCGCCGGCGCGGAAGTCTCCCATGCGCGCAACACTATCATGGGCTTCTATCCGACGCGGGATGGGCGCTGGTCCTATCTGCACTGCAATTTCCCCAATCACCGTGCTGCCGCGCTCAGCGTGCTCGGTGTTGGGGACGATCGTGACGCGGTCGCGCGCGCGGTTGTCGCCTGGAACGCTGCCGATCTCGAGGAGGCGATCATTGCCGCCCATGGCGCCGGTGGCATGGCGCGCACGCAGGCCGAGTGGGCGAGACATCAGCAGGCACAGGCGGTCGCCGCCTTGCCGCTCATGGAGATCATGCGCATCGGCGACAGCAAGCCCGAGCCGCTGCCGGCCGGCGATCGGCCGCTCTCGGGCATCCGCGTGCTTGACCTCACCCGGGTGCTGGCCGGACCCACCTGCGCCCGCACGCTCGCCGAGCACGGCGCCGATATTCTGCGGATCACCGCCGCGCATTTGCCGAACCTCGCGTACCAGGACCTGGACACCGGGCACGGCAAGCTCTCGGCCAATCTCGATCTGCGCCGGGCGGATGCCGTCGAAATCTTGCGCGGGCTCATCCGCCAGACCGACGTGTTCTCCCAGGGATATCGTCCCAGCACCCTAGCCAACCGCGGCTTGTCGCCAGAGGAACTGGCGGCGATCCGACCGGGACTCGTCTATGTGTCGCTTTGCGCCTTCGGTCATACCGGCCCGTGGGCCTCGCGGCGCGGCTTCGACACGGTGGTGCAGACGGTGAGCGGTATCGCGACACGCCAGGCGGAGATCGTTCCGGGCAACACACCCGGGCCGCAGTTCTATCCGGTCTCGGCGATCGATTATTGCACAGGTTACCTAATGGCGTTTGGGGCAATGGTGGCGCTGGCGCGGCGAGCTCGGGAAGGCGGCAGCTGGCTGGTGCGCATCTCCCTCGCTCAGGTCGGCAAGTGGATCGTCGACTTCGGCGAGGTGCCGGCCGCGGAGCTGAAAGACGTGCCGGCAGAGTTCACCGTCGAGGAGCTGGAACGCTGGTCGACGGTGAGTGAGACACCGGCTGGCCGGCTCCGCCACCTCAAGCCGGTCGTCCAGCTGTCGGAAACCCCGCCCCACTGGGCGCGGCCCTCAGTTCCGCTCGGCTACCACCCGCCCGTGTGGCCATGAGGCTCGAGGAAGTTCGCGTGGCTTAAGTGTCTGTTTGATAAGTCCTACGGCAACGCCTCGGCGATTTGTATCGCATTCAAGGCCGCGCCTTTCCGCAGGTTGTCGCCGGTAACGAATAATGCCAGTCCGTGTTTGACGGTAGGGTCTCGGCGCACCCGGCCAACGGAAACCGGATCACGACCCGTCGTCGCCAGCGGGTTGGGCACTTCGACCACGATTACGCCCGGTGCCTTGCGGAGAAGATCGAGCGCAGCTTCCGGAGGCAGGTCGTGTTCAAATTCGGCGTTGATGGACAGTGAATGTCCCGTATAGACCGGAACCCGTACGCATGTGCCGGACACTGTAAGGTCTGGGATTTGGAGAATCTTGCGACTTTCATCTCGCAGTTTGATCTCTTCCTCTGTGTAGCCGTCCTCGACGATCTTGTAGTTCATTGGCACAACGTTGAATGCGATGGGCACGGCCCATTTTTGCGGCAGCGGAAAATTCAACGCGTTTCCTTCACGGGCAAGTGCAACGGAGCCATCCGCCGTTTGCTGAACTTGCGTGTTGAGTTCATGCATGCCTGTTATCCCTGCGCCGGAGACCGCTTGATATGTACTGGCGACAATGCGAGTCAAGCCGGCGGCATCATGCAGTGGCTTCAAAACAGGCATCGCCGCCATGGTCGTGCAGTTCGGGTTTGCAATGATCCGTTTGGGGATCGAGGCGAGCGCATGAGCATTGACCTCCGCTACGACCAGCGGTACGGCTGGGTCCATCCGCCAAGCCGAGGAATTGTCGATAACAACAGCGCCCGCCGCCGCAACGATCGGTGCTAGTTTCCGCGACGTATCCCCGCCTGCCGAAAAGAAGACAATGTCGAGCCCGGCATAATCGGCCTGCGACGCATCCTCGACGACCAGGGATCTGTCCTTCCATTGCAGCACCTTGCCTCTTGAACGTTCCGACGCGAAGAGACGCAGGCTAGCTACTGGAAAATCACGTTCAATCAAGATTGATCGCATCAACTCGCCGACCAGTCCGGTCGCACCGACAATGCCAATATGTTTGGGGCTAGCCATGTTACAGCCTGAATGAAAAAACTGAGGTTGCGCACGGCTGAGTCGGCTGATTCCCTTGAGTTAGCTACAACTTGAGAGGATCACATGTGGACCAGCCGCACACGCAAGCAGTATGCCCGCGACCAACTTACCTATGCAAGCAATTTGACCGCTGAAGAGTGGGCGATCCTAGAACCGCTCCTGCCAGTGCCGGCGGCCACCGGTAGACCCTGGCAATGGCCGTTGAAGCTTATCGTCGAAGCGATCTTTTATGTGCTGCGTACCGGCTGCCAATGGCGTTATCTGCCGTCGGATTTTCCGCCATGGCCAACCGTTTATTACTGGTTCCGGCGCCTGAGCGCCGACGGCACCTGGGAACGCGTCAATCACACGCTGGTCATGGCCGCGCGCCAACGCGGCGGCCGCGATGCCAGTCCAACAGCCGCGATCATCGACAGCCAATCAGTGAAAGCCACAGAAGCCGCCGGGCCACGCGGCTATGATGCCGGCAAAAAGATCATGGGCTGCAAACGTCATATTCTGACGGACACAGAAGGGCATCTGCTGTCGGCCGTGGTCCACGAAGCCTGTATCCAGGACCGCGATGGCGCGGTACTCCTGTTCAGCCAACTTTTTGGCCTCTTCCCGTTCATCAGCCGGATTTTTGCCGATGGCGGCTACGCCGGTGAGAAGTTGAAACAGGCGCTGCGTTCATTCGGCAACTGGTGCATCGAAATCGTCAAGCGGTCCGATCAAGCGAAAGGCTTCGTACTGCTGCCGCGGCGCTGGGTGGTCGAACGCACCTTTGCGTGGTTCGGCCGCAACCGGCGCCTCTCGCGCCAGTTCGAGGCTTCGCCCGAAACAGCGGTAGCCTACCTCTACGCAGCCTCAGTCATGCTGCTCGCGCGCCGTCTTGCGCGATCATCGTGACTTTAAACGGACTCTAAAACATCGCGTCTGTGAGTATATTCCTAATTTCTTGCTGCATTCATCGCGATGTCACATGGGCCTGTTAGCCGAACAACATGAGCGACGGGGCAACCGTAATGCCGGAAGCCGTGGTCGAGGTTCGGCGGATTTGGAAATCCTTTGACCGGCGCCGCCCGATCCTGCGGGATGTCTCCTTTTCATTGAGGCGCGGCGAAATGGTCGCTCTGATTGGCGCCTCGGGCAGCGGCAAATCCACTTTGGTGCGTACCATCGCCGGTCTTGTGCCGATCGACATGTCCGTTGCCGGCGACGATCTGGGCGTAGCAACCGGCGAGATCATGCTGTTCGGCCAGCAAATGCAATGGCGCGGTCGCATCACGCGCGCCGCGAAACGCCTGCGTGCGCGGGTTGGCGTAGTGTTTCAGCAATTCAACCTGGTGCCGCGGCTTTCGGTCCTTACCAATGTCTGCCTTGGCCTGCTCGGCCAAATGTCGTTTTTTCACAGCACGATCGGCCGATTCACGGCGGCGGACAAGCGCCGCGCGATGCAGGCGCTCGCTCGCGTCGGGATTGCCGATCATGCGCTCAAGCGCGGGGCCGATCTGTCGGGCGGACAGCAACAACGTGCGGCCATCGCCCGTACGCTCGTGCAGCGTGCCGAGTTGCTGATCGCCGATGAGCCGATTGCCTCGCTCGATCCGGGTGCGGCGCGGCGCGTCATGGACATCATTGCCGACCTCAATCGCCACGACCGCATCACCGTGCTCGTGTCGCTGCATCAGGTCGAATACGCGCTGCGCTATTGCCCGCGCACCATCGCCCTTCGATCTGGTGAGGTCGTCTACGACGGCCCGTCAAGTGAGCTGACGTCCGCACAGCTGACGGCGATCTACGGCGCCGACAGTGAAGACCTGTTCGTGCCATCGCTGGAGCCGGCGGGCGCCCCGCACGGGCGACCCGCTCCCGCAACGATGCCGGGCGCGCGCTTGGGGCTAGCTCCTGACCCGGCGTCGGCCACGGGGCAGGCGCGGCAATCGAGTGAAGCAGAACGGCTGAGAGCTTGAGGCGTGCGCCGTGCATCCCGCGTCGATCTTCAGCAGACCAAGAAGGACCCAAAACCATGTCACGAAATCTGTTCCTCTGTAAGGCCTCCCTCCTTTTGTTTATCTCCTCGGTTGCTACCGCGGCGGCGCAGGCGCCGGTCGAGATCAATTTCGGGGTCATCTCGACCGAGGCATCGGTGAACCAGAAGAAAAACTGGGAGCCGTTCCTGCAGGCGATCTCGAAAACGACCGGATTCAAGATCAACGGATTCTATGCAACCGACTACGCCGGCGTCATCGAGGCCATGCGCTTTAACAAGGTCCAGGTGGCCTGGTTCGGCAACAAGTCCGGCATGGAGGCCGCTGACCGCGCGGGTGCGGAGGTGTTCGCCCAAGTCGTTGGCCGCGACGGCAACGTCGGGTACTACTCCCATGTCATCGTCCATCGCGACAGTCCGTTCGCGAAGCTTGACGACATTCTCAAATGCGACAAATCGCTGGATTTCGGCATCGGCGATCCCAATTCAACTTCGGGCTTCCTGGTGCCGACGTCCTACATTTTCGCCGCTCGCAACATCGACCCGAAATCCTGCTTCAAGACCGTGCGCAACGCCAATCATGAGGCGAATGGCATGGCGGTCGCGAACCGCCAGGTCAGTGCGGCGACCAACAACAGCGAAAATTTGCAGCGCCTCGCCATGACCGCGCCGGAGGCCAGGGAAAAGATCAAGATCATCTGGACGTCGCCGCTCATTCCGCTCGATCCGCTGATGTGGCGCAAGGACCTCGATCCGGCTGTCAAGGGCAAGCTCTACACGGTCCTGATGAGCTACGGCCACGTTGGCAGCGACGCGGAAATCAAAGCCGCCCGGGATCTGCTCGGAAATCTCATCTGGTCGCCGTTTCATCCCTCGTCTGACGACCAGCTGCTTTCGACCCGCAAGATGGAAGCGAACCGGGATCTTCTCAAGGTCAAGGCCGACGCCAAGCTCACCGATGAGCAAAAGGCGAAGGAGATCGCCGTCATCCAGGCCCAACTCGCCAAGCTCGACGAATTGGAAAAAAAGGCCGAGGTCAACCCGTTCCGCGGCCGTGTCGCGGCGTTCATCGAGGCCGAAAAGGCCGGTCGTCAGGATGACATGAAGCGCATAATCGCCGAGTTCGCGGCGACCTACGCCCGGACCAACTAACGGCCGGATGGCGGTGGATGTGGCAGACGTCGCGGCCGCCCCCGCGAAGGATGAAGCAGGTGCTCCGCCGGGGGTGCCGCAGCATCCTCTGGCGCGGCGGCTGCGGGGGTGGCTGCTCTGGTTCGTGATCTTCGCCCTCTTGGCCTGGGCATGGACGCCGGCCGAAATGTATCGCGGCGTCGATCTCGTCCACGACTGGCGCAACATGGCGGAATTCGGCTCCGCTTTCCTGCAGCCGAATTTCCATGATTGGGACAGCTATCTCGCCGACATGGTGGTGACGCTCCAGATCGCCGCCTGGGGGACGGCGCTTGCGGTCCTGTTCGGCGTGCCGTTCTCGATTCTGAGCGCCGCCAACGTCTGCCCCGCCTTCGTCGTGCAACCGGTGCGCCGGCTGATGGATGCGTGCCGCGCCATCAACGAGATCGTGTTCGCCCTGATGTTCGTGGTCGCCGTCGGTCTCGGTCCGTTCGCCGGCGTCATGGCCCTGGCCGTGCATAATCTCGGGGTGTTCGCGAAGCTGTTCT
>Ga0209465_10001598_pt1 | contig 10066 bp, 10 predicted proteins | sample PanSoiPlot1MoBio_FD_188321 | JGI IMG/M metagenome (GOLD analysis project Ga0209465, IMG submission 188321) | Tropical forest soil microbial communities from Panama analyzed to predict greenhouse gas emissions - Panama Soil Plot 1 MoBio (SPAdes)... | ecosystem: Environmental > Terrestrial > Soil...
GCTGTCCGTGAGCGGCATGTCCTGGGCCTTGGCCATCTTGACGGAGATGGGATCGAAGCCCTTCAGATACGACGAGCAGCAGAGCTGCCGGCCGCAGGGACCGATACCGTCCATGAGCTTGGTCGTATCGCGCGCCCCGATCTGTCGCATCTCGATGCGGGCGTGGAACTCGTGGGCGAGGTCGCGGACGAGATCGCGGAAGTCCACCCGCTCCTCCGCGCTGAAGAGCACGGTGACGCGGCGATGGCGCGGATCGATCTCCACGTCCACGATCTTGAGCCGGAGCCCGCGGCCGCGCGCGCGCCGCCGGCAAGTCTCGGCGTGGCGCAGCTCGCGATCGCGGCGATCGTGCCACTCCGCGGCCTCGGCCTCGGTGGCGCGGCGGATCAGCTTGCGATAGAGCCGCCCGCGCTTGAACTCGGGCAGCGGCCGCTTGGGCCGCCGCACCTCCCCCACCGTGGTGCCCTGTCCCGTCTCCACCACGACGAAGTCGCCGACGTGCAACTCCTCTATGTCGGTCTGGTAGTCCTCGGCCTGCAGGGGCTCGCGCAGTCGCACCCCGATCAGGTACGGCAGATTGGCTTCAGGGTCCGACGGGACCGCTTCGGGAGTCTCGATGATCTCGCTCATGGTGTCCTTAGGCCGCCCGGGTGAGGCGGCTCAGTAGCACCTCGACGGTGAGTCGAGGTGAGACATTGCCTTGGATGGAAAGCCACGCCTCGCGGCAGGCAGACAGCCCGGCCACGATCTCGTCCAGGGTGCGGCGCCCCTCAGTGGCCTTGCCCGCGAACACGGCAAGGTCAGCCGCGGCGCCCGCGTGAGCGCAGAGGAGATCGCGATACCAGAGCCAGCAGGTCTCCACCGCGGCCTCGGCCAACTCGCGGTCGCGTCCGATCGCCTCGCCGATTTGGAGTATCGCCTCGGGGCCGCGCGACTGCGCCTGTGCGAGCCAGCCGAGCGCGCGCTCGCGCTCCGCCCCCGAGCCCGAGGGGAGCAGCGCTACGCCCTCGGCCACGCGCGGACGGAAGCGCACGATCTGGCAGCGCGAGAGCACCGTGGCGGGCAGCGCGCGCGCCTGACTCAGGACGAGGACGATCACGGTGCGGGCCGGTGGCTCCTCCAGCGTCTTGAGGAAGGCCTGGGGCGCGGCTCCTGTCATGGTCTCCGCCTCGTCCACGATGAAAACCTTGTGCGAGGCTTCGGCGGGGCGGAGCGCGGCGAGCCGCTCCAGCTCGCGGACGTTGTCCACGCGGATGGCCGCGATGCCCTTGGGATTGCCGGCGGGCGGCGTGGGCCCGATCACGTGCACGTCCGGGTGGAGGCCGCGGTCGACGCGCGCCGCACTGGCACCGCCCGCAGGCGCTACCAGCGCCTTGGCGAAGGCGATGGCGGTGGTGCGGCGGCCGGAGCCGTGGGGGCCAATGAACGCGTAGGCGTGGGCGACACGGCGGCCGTCGATCGCCCGGCGCAGGATCTCGACGGCCTCGGCCTGCTCGCGAATCGTCTCAAGCGCCACGCGGCGCCTCCCGGCGATCGAGGAGCTCCTGGACCGCGCGCACGCTGGCCGCATGCAAGCTATCCTTGGGCTGCGCGGCGTCGAGCACGACGAAGCGGCCCTTCTCGGCGCGGGCGATCTCCAGATAGCCCTCGCGCACGTGACGATGGAAGGCCAGGTCCATCTTCTCGAAGGCATCGAGCGCACGATCGCTGATTCGTCGAATACCGTCGGCAGGATCGAGGTCGAGGAGGAGGGTCAGGTCGGGCATCACCCCGCCCGTGGCCAATGCGTTGAGATCGCGGATGGTCTCGAGGTCCATCCCACCCCCGAAGCCCTGATAGGCGAGCGTGGCGTCGGCGTAGCGGTCGGAGATGACCACGGCGCCCGCGGTGAGAGCCGGCCGAATCACCTGCGCCACATGCTGCTGGCGCGCCGCCATGAAGAGAAAGGTCTGGGCCAGCGGGCTGGGCGCCGGCCCTTCACGCTCGAAGAGAGCGCGGATGGCCAGGCCGAGCGCCGTCCCGTCCGGCTCGCTCGTGGCAACCACCTGACGCCCACGCGCGCGGAGCCAATCGGCGAGGAGCTGCGTGTGGGTCGACTTGCCAGAGCCTTCCACGCCTTCGAGGGTGATGAGGAGACCGCGCATGAAGCCACTCTAACACATTGAAATAATTGATAGTGGTCACTGATCGCGCCGGAGTCTGCTCGGGCACGGGCCTGCACGCGAAGCGAGGAATTCCCGGGGTGTCTCGTCTACCCTAGAGGCAACGGTTACACTTACCTTGCGCCGGATCGTGTCTAACAGACAGGAGCGCCATGGCCGCGCAATCGTCGAAGACCGCTGAGACCATCCTCGTCGTCGACGACGAGCCGGAAGTCCTCTCCATGGCCGCCGACATGCTGCGGATGATCGGCTACACGGTGCTGAGCGCGGGCGACTCGCTCGAGGCCATCCGCATCGCGCGCACTCGGACCGGGCCGCTGCACCTCCTCATCACCGATATCGTGATGCCTGTCATGACTGGACGTGACCTCGCCGAGGAGTTCAAGAAGATTCGTCCCAACGTGAAGATCCTCTTCATGTCGGCGTACAGCCCCGCCTCGATCGAGAAGTATCGCGTGCGCCTGGGACCCGGCGAACCCTTCCTCACCAAGCCTTTCACGCTGGCCCAGCTCCGCGCCACCGTGCGGGCCGCCCTCGTGTACCGCCTGCCGTCGTCGACCCACCGCGCCGCCGGCGGCGACCTCCGCTCGCGCCCTCGCCCGAGTCGCTGACTCGCCCGCGCCCGTCGACTTTCTCCGGTCGCTGTGGTACGACTGATCGCCACCATCTGCAGGCCGGAGGACGTCATGGATATCCAGGAGCTGCTGCAGCGCCGTGTCGCCCGCTTCATCGACCGCGTCGCCGATTGGGACGCCTTCGCCGACGCGCGCATCGAAGGCTTCCGACGCGCCCAGCATCGCTACATCGGCGCCGGCGCCTCCGGCAAGGGTGACGCGCGCGCCATTCCCGCCGAGCGCTTCACACTGTCGATCATGTACGTGCCCCCGGGCCAGGGCAATGCCGCGCATACCCATCCCGTGGAGGAGGCCTTCTTCATCCTGGAAGGCAAGGTCAAAGTCTTCCTGGAAGATGGCAAAGGCGGGCGCGCGGAGACGGTGCTCGGCAAGTGGGACTGCATCTCGTGCCCCGCCGACGTCATCCACGGCTTCGAGAACGTGGGGATCGAGGGTGCGTATCTCCAGGTGATGCTGGGCGCGGGTCAGCCCGGCCTCATGTCGTACGCCGATCCCGAGCTCGCCAAGCAGCGCGACGCGCATCTGAAGCCCAGCGGCGTCTGAGCCTTCCCCTGGATTCTCACGGACCGCTCGTCGGCGCCTCCATCCGACGCAAGGAAGACGATCGCTTGCTGCGCGGCGTCGGTCGCTACACCGACGACCTCACCCTCCCCGGCATGCTCTGGCTGGCCATCGTCCGGAGCCCGCACGCGCATGCCCGCATTCTCGGGATCGACAGCGCGCTCGCGCGGAAGATGCCGGGAGTGGTCGCCGTGCTGACACGCGCCGAGCTGCCCGAGGGCGCGGCCTCCGTTCCACCGCTCGTGCCCGCGCCAGATTTCCACCGTCACCACCATCTCGTGCTCACCGGGGACCGCGTCACGCACGTGGGTGAGGCGGTGGCGGTGGTGGCGGCCGAGAGCGCCTACGCCGCCGCGGACGCCGTGGAGCGCGTCACCGTCGACTACCAGCCGTTGCCCGCCGCCGTGGCGCCCGAGCAAGCCCTGGCCGAGGGCGCCCCCCGCGTCCACGAGGACTGGCCAGACAACCTGGCGGGCATCTCCGCCTCGCGCACGGGCGACGTGGCCAGCGGCTTCACCCGGGCCGACGTCACCGTGGAGATGGAGCTCTACTATCCCCGCGTGGCGGGCATGCCCATCGAGCCGCGCGGAGTACTCGCCGCCCTCGATCGGGCGACCGGCCTCCTCACGGTGTGGCTCTCCACCCAGGTGCCCTTTGCGGTGCGCAGCGGCATCGCCGCCGCCCTCGGCATGGCCGAGGAACACGTGCGCGTGATCGCGCCTGACGTCGGCGGCGGCTTCGGCGTCAAGGGTCACGCGTATCCGGAGGACATCCTGGTGCCGACGGTGGCGCGGCGCCTCGGTCGCCCCGTCAAGTGGATCGAGACGCGGCACGAGCACTTCTTGACCGCCGCCGCCGACCGCGACCAGCGTCACCGGGCGCGCCTCGGAGTCGCGCGCGACGGCATTATCGTCGCCCTCGAGACGGAGTTCACGCGTGATCACGGCTCGCACCCCACGCTGGGAGCGGCCATCAGCTACAACACCATCAATCATCTCGTCGGCCCCTATCGCGTGCCGCACTACGCCGCCACCGGGCGCAACGTCGTCACCCACAAGACCTTCAGCGCTGCTTACCGGGGCGCGGGGCGTCCGGAGGCCAACTTCGTGCTCGACCGCCTCCTTGATCGCGCGGCTCGTCGGATCGGCATGGATCCCGCGGAGCTCCGGCGGAAGAACCTCGTGCGCATGGAGGAGATGCCGTGGGTGACCGGGCTGCGCTACCGGGACGGCGCCGTCATTGCCTACGATCCTGGCGACTACGTGAAGATGTTCGATCTGGCGCTGGACCACCTCGGCTACACGGAGTGGCGCGCGGAGCAGGCGAAGCGCCGCGGCAGCGCGCGTCCCATCGGGCTCGGCGTCTCCGCCTACGTGGAGGGCACGGGTATCGGGCCGTACGAGGGCGCCAACGTGCGCGTGGATCCCGACGGCACGGTGTTCGTGGACATCGGCGTCTCCTCGCAGGGGCAGGCCCACGAAACGACACTCGCCCAGATCTGCGCGGACGCGCTTTCCGTGCCTCTCGAGCACGTGGTGATCCGCGGCGGCGACACACAGCTCCTCGGCTACGGCCTCGGCACCATCGCGAGCCGCGTGGCCGCGGTGACGGGTCCGGCCGTGTCGCGCGCGGCGCGAGACGCCGCGCAGAAGGCGCGCCTGGTCGCGGCGAGCCTCTTCGAGTGCTCGCCCGAGGATGTCGTGCTGGACCAGGGCCGCGTGATGGTGGCGGGCATGCCGAGCAAGAGCCTCAGTCTGGCCACGGTGGCCAAGGCCGCGGTGAGGAGCCTCGCTCTGGCGGACACGAGCGGCCCGGGGCTCAACGCCTGCGCCTTTCACTATCCCGGCACGGTGGCGTGGGCCTTCGGAGTCCACGCGGTCGTCCTCGAGGTGGACGTGGAGACCTGCGCCCTCAAGCTGCTCCGCTACGTGGCGACCCACGACTGCGGACGGCCGATCAATCCCATGATCGTAGAGGGGCAGATTCACGGCGGGCTCGCCCAGGGCATCGGCACCGCGCTGGGAGAGGAGCTGCTCTACGACGGGGCGGGACAGCTCCTCACGGGCACCTTCATGGACTACCCGATGCCGCGCGCGGACGACATGCCGCCGCTCGAGATCCACCATCTCGACTTCCCGTCGCCCGTCAACGAGCTCGGCATCAAGGGCGTGGGCGAAAGCGGGGTGGTCTCGCCGGCGGCGGTGATCGGCAACGCGGTGGAGGACGCGCTCTGGGATCGCGGCGTCCGCGTCACCCGCGTCCCGCTTACCTCGGCGCGGATCTTCGAGCTGCTTCAGAGCGGCGCTAGATAGTAGGTTCCGTCTGATTCCCCGGGGGAAGGGTGGGGGCGTGGCCCGCCCAGACCACACTGAGCCGCATTCCGCGTTCGCTCTCTAGACGAGCCACGAGAATCTGCCCGGCGGCTTCGAACACACGCAGAAGATATGGGTCTGGGCAGACCACGCCCCCACCCTTCCCCCTCTGCGCGTGTCGATGTGGACCTGCGACTCTTTCTTGCGCCGCGCGAGCTGGGTCTGCGTCTGTTTCGGCGGGCGAGGGTGGGGCATGCCCTCCCCAGACCACCCTGAGTCGCGATCCGCGGGGCCACTCTGGCCCTCCACGAGATTTTGCCTGACCGCTTCGATTACACCCAGAAGATAGGGGTCTGGGGAGAGCACGCCCCACCCTCGCCCTTGGCGCGTGGTGATTGCTCAGATCAACGGGCCCGGCTTGGTCTAGGTGGGATCGGGGGTGGGGGCGGGCTTGTTGAACCGGAGCTTGTAGTAGGTGATCCAGAGCGCGATGAGGGGGGAGCCGATGACGGTAGGCCAGAGCCAGCGCACTGTGGTGGGGAGGAACGTGAAGTTCACCACGGAGAAGGCGGTGACGGCGGCGAGGTAAGAGCCGATCATGTTGGCCATGTGCCTGTACCACCACGCCATGCGCTCGGTGGGCGGGCTCAGGAAGCGCCAGACGTCGAGGCCGGCGATGGTCAGGCCCACGAGGCCGAAGATGACCGCTACCGTGGAGAGCTCCTGGAAGCGCGGCGTGGGCTTGAGGATGCCGAGTGCCAGGAGGGACGCGCTGGCCGCGAGGGTGATCGACGCGGCGATCCAGTCGAGGAGGCCGGCGCGCTGGCCGAGATCGGGGCGCTTGCGGAAGAGAACGCGATAGCCGGACAGCGCGGCATAGAAACTGAAGATGGCGACCAGCTCCAGGAACAGGATGGAGCGCCAGTAGCCGACCACGAGTGCGCTCGCCGCGACCACGGCCATGGCCCAGAAGTACACCTTGCCCCAGCGCCGATGGGTCGGCCCGCCCTTGGCGGTCAGGAGGGCCACTGGCGCGACCACGAGGGCGACGCTGCCCGCGAGGACGTGGATCCACAGCACGCCTCTGACCACACTCTCCATCACGTCTCCCTCGCGCTTCCTGGCGGCGTATTCTGTGGACAGCCAACCCCGGAGTCAACCGCGCGGCCGCGCCGGAGCTCCACGGCCGGTGGTAGGCTACGGCGGTCAGCATCCACGAGACACACAGGAGGGCTCACCCCATGCGCGGCGTCGTCTTTCTCGGAGGACGGAAGCTCGAGATCCAGGAATTCCCCGATCCCACGCCGGGCCCGGGAGAGATCGTCATCGCCATCAAGGCCTCGGGCATGTGCGGGAGCGATCTGCATCCCTATCGCGCTGCGGGCAACGCCGCGGCTTCGCTGGGCCTGGGCGGCAGCGGGCCCGTCATCGCGGGGCACGAGCCCTGCGGAGTGGTCGAGGCGGCGGGACCCGGCGTGTCCGCGGACTTCGCGCCCGTCGGCACCCGCGTGATGAACCACCATTACAAGGGCTGCGGGAAGTGCAAACACTGCCGCGTGGGCTGGTCCCAGCTCTGCCGCCACGGCATCACCGTGTATGGGATGACAGGCCACGGCGCGCATGCGCCCTACATGAAGGCGCCGGCTTTCACCATGGTCCCCCTGCCCGACGAGCTTTCCTTCGAGGAGGGCGCGGCCATCTCCTGCGGCACCGGCACCGCCCATGGTGCGCTCAAGCGCATCGACGTCTCGGGACGGGACACGCTCGCCGTGTTCGGCCAGGGTCCCGTGGGCCTGTCCGCGACTATGCTCGGTCACGCCATGGGCGCGCGCGTGATCGCCGTGGACGTCTCGAAAGAGCGGCTCGATCTCGCCAAGGAGTTCGGGGCCGACGAGGTGGTCAACTCCCAGGACACCGATCCCGTGAAGGCCATCCACGATCTCACGCATGGCGAAGGCGCCGAGACCACCATGGACTGCACGGGCGTGCCCGAGGCGCGGGTAGCCGCGGTGCGGAGCGCCGGCACCTGGGGCCGCGTCGCCCTCGTGGGCGAGGGCGGCGGACCCACCGCCTTCGACATCAGCCAGCACATGCTGCGCCGTCAGCTCACCATCCACGCCTCGTGGACCTTCAGCGCCATGGGACAGGCCGAGTGCGCACGCTTCATCGTGGACAAGAAGGTCCCGCTGAAGAAGCTCCTGACCCACCGCTTCAAGCTGGACGAGGCCGAGCGCGCTTACAAGCTCTTCGACACGCAGACCACGGGCAAGGGCGTCTTCGTGTTCTAAGCGCACGACCGCACGATCACTCTACTGGATGACCTCGTTCGCCTGACGCAGCAGCGTCTGCGAGATGGTGAGAGCCAGAGCCTGGGCGGTCTTCCGATTGATGACCAGGTGATATCGAGAGGGCTGCTCGAAGGGCAGGTTCGCCGGGAGGTTAGGCCATGGCACAGGTTTGGATCGAGGAAATCATTAGTCACTCGCCACACGATCTGCGGTTGCGCCAGAATGACCCGACGTTCTGGCCCAACGTAGTCCCAGCGGATGCGGGAAGAGACGTAAACCTTGTATACAAGGATATTTGGATAGATGTGAAGCCCGGAGCTAGACTCAGAGCATCACGGTTCATCATTCCGTGGGTAAACTCAAAAGGTCGACTTCAGATCGAATATAGAGGTCGCGCCTGTTATTGCATCGTTGGCCCCATCTCAGCCTCAAGCAACGACTTTCTACGTGTGTTCGACGACAAGGATACTCCTATCGGCGAAGCCGAGATGGGTCCGAGGGGCGATAACTTCATATGCTCGGTGAGTTTGCGCCTGATCACTCGAGGCGACGACAAGCCCGTCGAATTTCAGTTCTTGGATTCGAGCGGTACCGGAAAGATAGACGGCAAAGCGGTATTCGATGGGCTGATGCAAATTGCAACTTTGGTCGCCGGGTTCTTCGGCAAGAAGTGAGCTGCGAATCATGCCTCGGACGGAAACGGGACGGCCCCTCTCGCCCTCACCGAGGGAGCGAACCTGAGTGAGGGTGGGGGCGTCAGCCCACGCATGATACGCGTTACAGCCCGTGGGCCGGGAAGATGTGCTGGTGGATCAGCCGGACCTGGCGCATGGCATACTCCTCGGCCCACTGGCGCGTGTCCGGCGGAAGCTCCATGGGCGCGTCCCAGAGCCGGAGGCTCTTGAGCCCGTGAGCGGAGAGGTCCTTGTGGCAGGCGCGCGGGATCTCCGCGGGCAGCTCCACGCCGTTGATGGCGGCCCACGCCGCCGTCCATGCCCGCGCCACGTTGGGCAGGTCGTAACCGCCGCCCCCGAGAGCGAGCACCCGCGGAGAGTGCTCGAGCAGCCGCGTGACGATCTTGGTGAAGCCTTGGACCGTCCACGCGAGATGAGTCAAGGGATCCGTGCGGTGCGAGTCGATGCCGAGCTGGAGGACGAGCACGTCGGGCTCGAAGGCGCGGAGGAGCGGCGGCACCACCGCCTCGAAGGCCGGCTCGTAGACCGCGTCGTCGGTATAGGGCTGGAGCGGCAGGTTGACCGAGTAACCGACGCCCTCTCCCTTGCCTATCTCCTCCACGAAGCCGGTGCCGGGGAAGAGGCGGTCGCCTCGCTCGTGGCTCGAGATGGTGAGCACCCGCGGGTCGCTGTAGAAGGCGAACTGCACGCCGTCGCCGTGATGGGCGTCGATGTCCACGTAGGCGACCTTCAGGTCCCGCCGCCTGAGCTCCATGATGGCAAGCACGGCGTCGTTGACGTAGCAGAAGCCCGAAGCGCGATCGGGCATCGCATGGTGCAGTCCGCCCGCGAAATGGAAGACGCGCTCGACCTCGTGGTCGAGGATCAGCCGGGCGGCCAGGATGGAACCGCCCGCCACGAGTTCCGCCGCTTCCCAGAGCCCGGGGAAGATCGGATTGTCGCCGGCGCCTAGGCCGTAGCGCGCGGCGTGGGGTACCCAGTCGCCCGCGCTGACCGCGCGCAGGACGTCGAGATAGTCGCGGCGGTGGAAGCGCGTGATCTCCTCGAGCGACGCGGGGGCGGGGGCGAAGAGCCTGACGCGGGGCCCCGCGGTCAGCCCATAGGCCTCCATGAGTCGCCAGGTGAGGCCGAGGCGCTCCATGCGGAGCGGGTGCTCCGGCCCGTAGTCGAAGCGCCGCCACTCGTCGGAGTGCACGAGCGCGGTCTTCATGCCTTCCTCCGTCGCCACGCGCCCGACTTGCCGCCCGTCTTCTCGAGGAGGCAGAGCCCGCTCAGCACGATCCCGCGGTCCACCGCTTTGACCATGTCGTAGATGGTGAGGCCGGCCACCGCGGCCGCGGTGAGCGCCTCCATCTCCACGCCGGTCTTGTCTACAGTGCGCACGCGGGCCTCGATGGTGACGGTGGAATGCTT
>Ga0209465_10001603_pt1 | contig 10053 bp, 9 predicted proteins | sample PanSoiPlot1MoBio_FD_188321 | JGI IMG/M metagenome (GOLD analysis project Ga0209465, IMG submission 188321) | Tropical forest soil microbial communities from Panama analyzed to predict greenhouse gas emissions - Panama Soil Plot 1 MoBio (SPAdes)... | ecosystem: Environmental > Terrestrial > Soil...
TGCGTCGAGCATTTTGGCCGTGGCCTGCTTGCGGCCGGGCGATACTGAATTGATGTCAAGCAAGAACGGATTGCAGCGCAGATACGCCTTCACCGATCGCGCCGCCTCGCCGCTCGATGCCGCGGTGACTGCGGAAATGACGAGTTCGGCTTGTCGCACCGCGTCCGCTGCCGAAGCGGCACAACGCACACCGCTCGCATCGGCGGCGCGCCGCAGTTTGTTCCCGACGCTTTGCGGAAAAAGAATATCCCAGGCGGTCATCTGTGCCGCGTCGTCATCATGCAGTCCGGCGGCGATGGCCTGGCCGGCTTCGCCGAAGCCGATGAAAGCGATTCTCGGTTTGCCGTTGGCCATGCATTCCTCGTAGAGTTTTGGGTGCGGCGCGCCGGCTGCGGCGCCTCGTCCGCATCATTTCTGCAAATGATCGCAGCTTTGTTGCAGGTTTGCTATATGGTCCGCAATCTGGCTGGCTTGGCGTCGCCGCGGAGTCATCTCCCGCATAATCCTTGACGAGTAACATGACAGCTCACCCTTGTCGCGACCGACTGGAACAAGCGCTGGCGCGCATCGCCGATCCGAAAGGCGAGGGCGCGCGCACATGCCTCACCGTCTACGGCGACGCCGCGCGGGCGGCGGCCGATGCCAGCGATGCGCGCGCCGCGCGCGGCCGCTCGCTTGGATCTCTCGATGGCGTTATCGTCAGCATCAAAGATCTCTTCGATGTTGCCGGCGAACCGACCAGGGCCGGCTCGAAGATCCTGGCCGACGAAGCGTCGCCGGCAGTTTCCGACGCCATCATCGTGCAGCGGCTGCGTCAGTCCGGCGCAGTCATCGTCGCCAAGACCAATATGACCGAGTTCGCATTTTCGGGGATCGGCGCCAATCCCCATTTCGGCACGCCGGGCAATCCGCGCGATCGCCGCCGTGTGCCGGGCGGCTCTTCAGCCGGCGCGCCGGTCGCCGTTGCCGACGGCATGTGTGACATAGCGATCGGCACCGATACCGGCGGGTCGGTGCGGATTCCTGCCGCGCTATGCGGTCTGGTCGGTTTCAAGCCAAGCCGCCAGCGCGTTCCGACCGAGGGCGCTTTTCCGCTGAGCAAGACCCTCGATTCCGTAGGACCGATCGCGCGCAGCGTCGCCGATTGCGCCAAAGCCGACGCGATCATGGCTGGCGAGGAATTTGCGCCGATCGAGCCGGTCGCGCTTGGCAGCCTCCGCCTTGGTCTTGCCGAAGGGCTTCTGCTGGATCGCCTCGACGATACTGTCGCTCCGGCGTTCACGGCAGCCGTCGCGCGCCTCGATGCGGGCGGCGTCCGCATCAGCCACGAGGACCTGCCGCTGCTTGATGACTGGGGCGCGCTGAATGAAAAAGGCGGGATAATCCCGCCGGAGGCCTGTGCCGTTCATCGCGACCGGCTGCGCCGGCGCGGGGGCGATATCGACCCGAATGTTCGTATCCGCATCGAACGTGGCTGCGCGACCAGCGAAGCGGATCTTGCCGAGACTCTGCGCCAACGCCACCGCCTTGTTGCGGCGATGGATGCCCGGCTATCCGGGCTCGACGCGCTCGTCATGCCCACGACCACAATCGTCGCGCCGACCATCGCCGAGGTCGACGATCCGAAGGTTTTCGCCGTGCGCAACGCGGCACTGCTGCGAAACACGAGCATGGCGAATTTCTTCGATTTGTGCGCGATTTCACTGCCGCTTTCTGCTGGCCTGCCGGTCGGCCTGATGCTGGTCGCGCGCAATGGCCAGGATCACCGGCTGCTGCGGATAGCCGATGCCGTGATGCGATTGTTTGGTGGGGTGATTTAGCCTCGAACGGCCATTGCGCGGCTGTTTGACCAAAGACTTGTTGACTAAGGCTTGCCGCCAGCACGGTCATTTTCTAGCATTTTGCCAAACATAAGGAGAAGATCGCCATGCCGCGCCATATTTATCTCAGCCGCCGTGGTCTACTCGCCAGCGCAGTTGCCGGCGCAACAAGTCTGGCCGCGCCTGGCATCGTTCGCGCCCAGGGCGCCGGCGGTCGCGCGCCACTGAAAGTCGGCGTCCTGCTGCCGCGCTCGGGCTTCGAAGCCAGTATCGGGCAGGACTGCCAGCGCGGCGTCGATATCGCGCCAGGCATTCTTAAGTCCTTGAACCTGCCGGAACTGGCGGTGATGAATGCCGATACCGAATCCAATGTCGATGTCGCTCGCGAGCGCGCCGAGAAGCTTATCAATGATGGCGCTCAGCTTCTGGTCGGCGCTTTCGACTCGGGCCAGACGACCGCGATCGCCCAGGTCGCCGAGCAGAAAGGGATCCCGCTCGTCATCAATATCGCCGCAGCGCCGGACATTACCGAGCAAGGTTACAAGTTCGTGTTCAGAAATTTCCTCACGGCGCAGATGATTCTCAGCAGCGCTTTTGAAAACCAACTGGAATTGTTCAACCTCATCGGCGCGTCTCCGCAGTCCGTCGTTTTCATGCACGTCAACGACACGTTCGGCACCGCGATGTCGAAGGGCATCAACGCGGTGATGCCGAAGTTCAACATGCCTTATAAGATCGTGGATGAGATCGGCTATGATCCGACCGCGCGCGATCTTTCCGTTGAAGTCACCAAGGCCAAGGGCGCCAAGGCCGATGCGTTGCTCATCGTCGGCCGGCTCAACGACGCGATGTTGATCACGCGGGAACTGGTCAAACAGCGCTGGACGCCGCAGGCGATCTTGAGCATGGGACCGGGCTGGTATGAGGATCAATACCTAAAGACGCTCGGCAAATTGTCGGACGGCCCGATCAGCTTGGTTCCGTTCCAGGATCCGAACAAGAAACTCACCAAGGTACTCGAAGCGGCGCTCGCCAAGGCCTATCCCGGGATCAACCTGAGCACCAACCACGTCTATACATTTGAGGCGCTCTTGATCGCCGCCGATGCTTACAAGCGCGCCGGCAGCGGCGATCCCAAGGCATTGGCCGATGCCATCCGCACCACCAACATCACCGACAATGTCAGCATCGGTCCTGGCATCGCGTTCAACGCCAAGGGCCAGAACGACAAGCTCAAATGCGGCGCGATCCAGAATCGCGGCGGCAAGCTCGTGACCTTGGCGCCGAAAGGCGCCGCGAACGCCAAGCCGGAATGGCCGATGGCGTCCTATCAGAACCGCGCCTGAGGCCGCGCGGTGCCGATCGATGTCTATCTGAACGTAATCGTCGCCGGAATTTTGACGGGCCTGGTTTACGGCCTGATGGCGCTCGGCCTGTCCGTCATCTTTGGCGTCGTGCGCGTGGTCAATTTTGCCCACGGCGAAATGATGTCGATCGCGATGTATCTGACAGTGCTGTTGTTCTCGAGCCTCAATCTCGATCCACTGGTCATGCTTGTGCCGATCGCGGCGGTGCTGTTCGTGTTCGGTTATGCGCTGCAAGCTGGATTGATCAATCCGTTCATCAGTCGTCCCGAGCACAGCCAGTTCCTGCTCCTGGTTGCGCTCGCTCTCATCATCGTCAACACGCTTTTGATCCTATTCGGTCCGGACGCGCGCACGGTGCAAACCTCCTACGCCTTCGACAGTTTCCAGGTTGGGGCGCTGATCGTTGACGCAACCAAGCTCTATGCCGGCGCCGCAGCGATCGTCGTCGCAGCGCTGCTATTCGCGTTTTTCCGCTTCACGCCGCTTGGTAAGGCGATACGCGCCTGCGCGGATAACTATACCGGCGCGCTCGTCGTCGGCCTCGACGTCAAAAGGCTCTATGCGCTGACGTTCGGCATCGGCGCGGCCTGCGTCGGCGCTGCCGGCGTCATGATGACCTTGATCGTCGATGTCACGCCGATCATCGGCCCGACATACACGCTGCTTGCCTTCGTCATTGTCATTACCGGCGGGCTTGGCTCGATGGCGGGTGCGCTTCTCGGCGGCCTTTTGATCGGCGTGACCGAAGCCTTGGCCGGACTTCTGTTCACGCCTTCGGCCAAGAGCATGTTTGCCTTCGCTATTCTCGTGCTGGTGCTGTTGTTTCGACCGCAGGGGATTCTTGGCAGAAGATCGATCTGATGGTTGCCGAGACACCCACTAAGACGCCCGCTCATTTTGCCGATCGTCTTACCTATTTGGCGGTTTCGTTGTTCGGCGATGTTTCGCCGCGCGTAATAATCTTGCTTGGCGTTTTGCTCGCAGGTCTTTTGATCGCGCCCTGGGTCATCAACGACTACCTGCTGACCGTTCTGATCGTCGTTCTTTACTTCGCTTTTACCGGCCAGGCCTGGAATATCATGATGGGATTTGCCGGGCAGCTTTCGCTTGGTCATGCGATCTATGCCGGTCTCGGCGGTTATATCGCGGCCGCGCTGTTCGCTCGCTTCGGCGTCGCTCCGTGGCTCGGATTTCTCGCCGTCATACCTGTGGCCGCAGCCTGCGGCGCCACGATCGGATTTCTCGCGTTTCGCTTTCGTGTCGCCGGTGTTTATTTCGCGATTTTGACGATCGCTTTTGCCGAATTTGCGCGCATCGGCTTCGACCACTTCGATTTCGTCAATGCCTCGGCGGGTCTATTCCTTCCGGTTGCCCAATATGCACACAACGATCTGTGGCATCTGCGTGGCAATCCGACGATGTTTTATTACGTGATCCTCACTGCCGCGGCGCTTGTTTTTGTGCTCTGCCGTGGGCTGTTGAAAAGCCGCGTCGGTTATTGCTGGCTCGCCATCCGCGAAGACGAACAAGCCGCGCGCGCGGTCGGCATCGATAGTTTCCGCTACAAGATGGCCGCGGTGATGATCTCCGCCGTCATTACCTCCTTCGCCGGCGTGTTCTATGCATTCTTCTACAACAACCTGTTCCCGGAACAGGTCTTCAATATTTCTCGATCGATCGAGATGATTCTCGGCCCGATCATCGGTGGCATTGGCACGCTGTTCGGGCCAATCCTGGGCGCCTTCGTGCTCACCGGCCTCGCCGAAGCGCTCAATTCGGCGCTAGCGGCCCTAGGCTTCGACCTGCCCGGTGCGAAGCAGGTCTTCTATGGCGTTTGTCTGCTGCTGGTCGTTGTCGTTTTGCCCGACGGCGTGTGGCCTTGGCTGGCGCGGCTCATTGGGGTGGGGGAGGGCCGGCGATGAGTGCGTTGCTTTCTCTGCAAGGCGTGAGCAAGCGGTTTCGCGGCCTTGTTGCCGTGGACGGCGTCACTTTCGACGTGGCGGCGGGGCAGCTGTTCGCGATCATCGGCCCCAACGGCGCGGGCAAAACCACACTATTCAATATGATTGCCGGCGCGATCGCGCCCGATGCAGGTTCGATCAGCTTTGCCGGCGAAGGGATCGGTGGCTTGCCTCCCGATGCAATTTGCCGGCGCGGCATCGGGCGGACTTTTCAAATCGTCCGCCCGTTTCCCGCCTTGACCGTCGAGGACAACGTGGTCGTTGGTGCGCTCTTGCACAACCGCGATGTCGGCAGAGCGCGCGCTCGCGCGGGCGAACTATTGCGCCACCTCGACCTCTTTGACCAGCGGCAGCGGATCGCCGGCACGCTGACGCTGCCCGATCGAAAACGCCTTGAGGTCGCGCGCGCGCTCGCTACCGAACCGAAACTGCTGTTGCTCGATGAAGTCATGGCCGGGTTGCGCCCGATTGAAAGCGATCGCATGGTCGCGATCTTGCGCACGCTTAACCGCGACAGCGGTTTGACCATCGTTTTGATCGAGCATGTCATGCGCGCAGTGATGGCGCTCGCTTCCAACGTATTGGTGCTCGATCATGGAATTGCGATTGCGCAAGGCAAACCGGAAGCGATCGTCCGCGATCCTGCCGTCGTGCAGTCCTATCTCGGTGCGGAGCCGGTGTGATGCTGCGTATCGAACAGCTCGACGTCTTCTATGGCGACGTGCAGGCGCTCGATAGCGTATCGCTCGATGTCGAAGATGGCGCGATCGTCGCGATCATTGGCGCCAACGGCGCCGGTAAGACGACGCTCATTCGCGCGCTCGCGGGCATGAACCGATCCGCCAGCGGCCGGGTGGTATTTCGCGGCGAAAATATCCTGGGCTGGCCGAGCCACCGCATCTGCAATCTTGGCATCGGGCAGGTTGCCGAAGGCCGCCAGATCTTTCCGACTTTGACCGTCGATGAAAACCTCGACATCGGCGCCATGCTGCCGCGCGCCCGCGTCGGCAGAGCGAAAAACCGGGAGCGGGTGCTGGCGCTGTTTCCGGTGCTGGCCGAACGCGTGCGTCAGGCAGCCGGCACGTTATCGGGCGGCGAGCAGCAAATGCTGGCGATTGCCCGCTGCCTGATGGGTGCGCCGCAGCTCATCATGTTCGACGAACCCTCACTTGGGCTCGCTCCGGCCATCGTTCATCGATTGCTCGACACGATTCGCGATCTCAATCGCGATGGAGTGACCTGCTTATTGGTCGAGCAGAACGTCGCGCTGTCGCTGAAGCTCGCAAGCCGCGCTTACGTTTTGGAAAACGGCAGGGTGACCTTGAGCGGCGCCGGTGCCGAATTGCTAGCCGACGACCGAGTCCGCAGCGCCTATCTCGGATTGTGATGCGGCCGTTCAGTGGGCGGGCCGGCGAATCCTGTCCATCAACATAGCCAGCGCGCCGACGCGCGCGCTCAAGGGCGCGAACGGGAAAGCCTGCCGAACACGGCTGTACACGTCGGCCGCCGTCGACGATTCATCGTCGGCAAGCGCCGCAGCCATTGCGCGCGCCATTTCGGCTTCCGAGCGGCTGCTCAAGGGCGCCGGCACCATGGTCACATCGCCGAGCGGAAGCGGCGATTTTACCCGCAAAGTGATGCGATGAGCGGCGGCCATGGATAGTCTCCCAGTCCAATCGAGTCCCCCTTCAACGCGTCATCCCGGTTCCGGTTCCATCGTCGCGGGGCCTGCCGCCGGATTTCGTTTGCCGCTTAGTCCCGTATGACAGCGCCGTGACGTAAGGAAGCGGCCAAGGGGGCGTGAAAGGAGGGAGGTATTTGAAAGCCGGCGCCCGTTTCGTGAATGCGGGTTACTTTAACGGCTCGCCGATGGCGACGTGCAGCGTGCCGACACGCTCGATCTCGCATTCGATCTTGTCGCCGGCCACCGTCGCAGCGACGCCCGACGGCGTGCCGGTCATGATGATATCGCCGGCAGCGAGCTCGACCATTTCCGATAGTTTGGAAATGATTTCGGGCACTTTCCAGATCATCTGATCGAGATTGCCGTCCTGGCGCACTTTACCATTGACCTTGAGCGTGACGCGGCCTTTCTCGGGATGGCCGATTTCACTGGCCGCGCGCAGCGGTCCACAGGGAGCCGAATAATCGAATGCCTTGCCGATCTCCCACGGCCGCTTGATGTCGCGCGACGCGATTTGCAAATCGCGCCGGGTGAGATCGATGCCAACGCCGTAGCCGTAGATGCAGTCCAGCGCCTTTTCGGTCTTAATGTTGCGGCCGCCGCTTTTCAGGGCCACCACCAGTTCGACCTCGTGATGCATATCTTTGGTCAGTGACGGATAAGGCACGGTGCCGCCATCGGCAACGATGGCGTCGGCGGGCTTGGCAAAGAAGAACGGCGGCTCGCGGACGTCCTGTCCCATCTCCTTGATATGCTCGACGTAATTGCGGCCGACACACCATAGGCGCCGGATCGGAAAATATTTGCCGGTGCCGGTGACCGGAATTGCCGCCTGCGGCGGCTGCGGAATGACATAGATCTTGCTGTCGGTGCTCATTGGACTTTTCAGCGGGTAGGAAGGGAAAATCGATGGGATGGACGCTCGGCTTATAGCGCCGTCGCAGCGCCGTCAATCGAACTTCGCAGCCGGCTCAAAGCGATGAGGCGGCGATCGGCTCCCGCTCCGCAAGCGGCGGCGACTGCTCCTTGAGCTGCAGCCGGTAGAACGATGCGTAGCGGTTGCCCTTGCGCAGCAATTCTTCGTGGCGGCCGGCCTCGACCACGATCCCGTTCTCGACCACGAGAATGCTGTCGGCGTGCATAATGGTGGACAGCCGATGGGCAATCATCAGCGTCGTGCGGCCCTTGCACAATTCGGTCAGCGCCTCCTGGACATGGCGCTCCGACTCCGAATCAAGCGAGGCGGTAGCTTCATCGAGCAATATGATCGGGCAATTCTTGATCAGCGCCCGCGCAATCGCGATCCGCTGGCGCTGGCCTCCGGAAAGCTGCAAGCCGTGCTCGCCGACCGGTGTGCCGTAGCCCGCCGGAAAGCTCATGATGAAATCATGAGCGTGCGCGGCCTTGGCGGCCGCGATGATTTCGGCATCGGCCGCGCCGAGTTTGCCCAACGCAATGTTCTCGCGAATCGTGCCGCGGAATAGATGGACAATTTGGCCGACATAAGCCATCGACCCGCGCAGCGAGGCGCGGGAAACCGACACAATGTTTTGAGCATCGATGAGCACGCGGCCGCTGCCGGCATCGTAGAAGCGTAACAACAGGTTCAGCACGGTCGACTTGCCGCCGCCCGACGGTCCGACCAGCGCCGTAACCTTGCCCGGCTCCGCGACAAAGCTCATGCCGCGCAGAACCGGGGTGTGATCGCGATAAGCGAAATGCACGTCGGCGAATTCGATGCGAGCTTTGGTCAGCTTCAGCAGCGGCAGATTTTCATCATTCGGCTCGCCGGCCGGGCTATCGATCACTTCATAAAGAACCCGCACGCCGACCAGGTTGTTGTTGAGATCGATATTGAGCCGCGCCAGCCGCTTGGCGGGCTCATAGGCGAGTAGAAATGCGGCCAGGAACGAGACGAAGGCGCCCGGCGTCGCGCCAGTCTCGATAACCCGGTAGCCGCCATAGATCGTGGCCAGCGCGACCGCAAAGCCGCCGAGCATTTCCATCAGCGGGCTGGCGCGGTTGGAGACCCGCGCCATCTTGTTGGATTCGTGCTGCACGTCGGCGACGCTCTGATCCAGCCGGCGCTGCATTTCGTCTTCGAGCGCGAATGCCTTGACCATGCGCAAGCCCTGCAAAGCCTCTTGCATGGTCTCGATGATCCGCGTGCCGCCGGTGAATTGCATCCGCGCGATGTTGCGCACACGGCGAATGAGCTTGCGCAGGACAAAGAACGCGGGTGGCGCCATGACGAAGCCAATCAGAGCCATGACCGGATCTTGAATCACCATGACGATCGTCAATCCAATCAGCGACATCAGATCGCGACCGATCGCGGTGATCAGGAGACTGATCACCTGACTGACCGCGGCGGCCCCGGTGGTCAGCCGCGCGATGAATTCCGAGGAGTGCCGATCGGCAAAAAATCCGACGTTTTGCTGCAATAGCTTGTCGAACAGACGCCGCTGATTGCCGGCAATGATGCTGTTACCGATCCAGGACAGCATGACCGCCGAGCCATAGGTGGCAAATCCCTTTACCGCGAAAATCCCGATCGCGATCACGCCAATGACGACGATGCCGTGGAAATTGTGGTTGACATAGGCTTCGTTGGTCATCGTGCCGAGAAGATAGGCGGTGAGCGCGGTGGCCGCGGCCGTAATTCCCATCAGCAGGAAGGCGACGGCGTAGCGCGGCCAATAGCGAAGCGCTTCGTCGAGCAAAAGACGGCGCACCAGCGCATAGGTCGAATAGCGCTGCGATGTCTCGATCACGCCGGTTGTCATCCCCAATCCTAGCCCCGTTGCGGCGCCGGTGCGCAGTCTAGCGTTGCATGCCCGGATAGTGTGGAGTTTTCAAGGGAATTTCACGAGCTTGCGCCATCTCGCTACGCCGCGGGAACAAGCGGCGGGAACGTCTGGCGAACTGCGGCCAAGACTTCCTCCGGCGCAATGTCACGCATGCAGCGGTGATGCACGAGCCGACAGACCGGTTTGTGACATGGCCGGCATTCGACTTTGCTTTTCGCCTCGATCGTCGCCGCAAGTGGATTCAATGGCGCCCAATGCCAGGGGCTCGTCGGGCCATAAATTCCGATGGCCGGAGTTCCCACTGCGGCGGCGACGTGTAGAAGCCCGGAATCATTCGAAACCGCGACCGCCGCTGCCGCCAGCGCGAGAATCGCGTTGCGCAGATCATGACCGGTAAGATCGCGCGCCGTC
>Ga0209465_10001604_pt1 | contig 10047 bp, 9 predicted proteins | sample PanSoiPlot1MoBio_FD_188321 | JGI IMG/M metagenome (GOLD analysis project Ga0209465, IMG submission 188321) | Tropical forest soil microbial communities from Panama analyzed to predict greenhouse gas emissions - Panama Soil Plot 1 MoBio (SPAdes)... | ecosystem: Environmental > Terrestrial > Soil...
CGACGTGGCCCTGCGCGAATCAATCGCCGCACCGTCCACCTCATATGTGCTGGGCTTTTCTCCGCAAAATTTGAAGCTCAACGGCAGCTTCCATACGCTCAAGGTCACCCTCACTGGCAAACAAAAGTTCACGGTGCAGGCGCGCCGCGGCTACTACTCGCCGCACACCAGAAAGAGTCCGGAAGAAACGGCCAAGGAAGAGCCGGAAACGACGATGGAAGTTCTGGATGTCGCTGAGATTGTGGCCAGGAGTTTAAAAAAATAGCATGGACCATCGGCGCGCTTTATCAGCGATCGCTTTAATCGTGGCGTTATTTATTGCAACCGCGTGTCAAGGGCAGCCCAAGGTGACGATCGTGACGAAGGAGGGGCGGGAGCGGAGTTTCCAGGTGGAAATTGCGGACACGCCGGCCAAAAGAGAAATGGGTCTCCAATACCGCCGCGACTTGGCAACGGACCGCGGCATGATATTCTTGTTCCCAAACGAATCGCAACAGGCCTTTTGGATGAAAAACACGCCTATCCCTTTGGATATGATCTTCATCAATCGCGACCGCAAGATTGTTGGCATTGTCGAACAAGCAACCCCTTTCACGCTGGATTCCCGGTCCGTGAACGGGGCGAGTCAATATGTCTTGGAAATCAACGGGGGGCTATCGCGAAAATACGGGTTCATGAGAGGCGACAGCGTGCGATTTGAAGGTATCAACGGAAATGTAAGTGAGTAAAGGGATTGAAGTATTGAAATAACGGAGCAGTGGAGTAATGAACGAACCTCAGATCCAATGCTCCATTATTCCAGGTCTTCCATTTTCTCTCGTTCAGATTTCGTCAAAGAAGTAAGGCCGAACCGGTTCGAGCTTTTCCTCGTAGGAGTCCGGATAGAGGAACCACAAAGTCGCGGCCAAGCTGCTAAGCAACGAGTTTCCGTCCTGCGGCGTGAAGCAGGTCCCGATAATTTCTTTGTCACCCCGCATCGCCAAACTTTGTGTTACGATGACGGTCTGATTCAATATTCTTCCAAATAAACCGTGATCCCGGCCAAAAGAAAAGACCGCAGCCGACGAGTTCTTGTTGGTTAAGGCAACCCTGCGGGTCGATTTGAAGCGGCGCATTACCTCGTCCTTGGTAATCCCACGGCGCAACTTCAAATTAAAGTGAATCGTGTGCATATACTGCGTGTTTAGTTTTAGAGCGGAAGAGAAAATGTTCAAGTCCAAGCCCACCGTCTTAAACAAATTGTGAGCATCGCGCCCCTGGTGGGTGCCGAACATAGTATCATCATGTTTGCCAGCTTCTGGTGCCGGGATGAATTCTCCTTCTTGGCTCAAATCATTGGCACGACGCATACAGACGAAGCGGCCTTCGTCAAGATTATCTTCCTTTTCCGGGCCTAAGGCGATGGTGTCGATAAGCACGGCCAGGTTGTGTGTATTACAGCTGACGACTTGGATAAATTGATCTTTTCCTTTCACCAATGCCTTGTCGTTAATTCCCCGGGCGTACTTCTTACCGAAGCCGTCTTCACTACCCTGGGCGATAAAGCCGCGGCCGTTATCGGCGTATTTGTTGTAAAGTTGCGCTTTGTTCTCGTTTCCCACCGGGGTGCAGTCGATGATGACGCTGGCTCGCTCGATGGCCTCTTCCGCCTCATAACTGGGCTCCATCCCCATTTCGATAAATTTTTGCCGGCGTTCTTTATCGACGGCCAGCTTCGCGCCATTTTTACAAGAGACTATGACTTTGGAGCGATCCGAAAGCAGCGGGGTGCGCTTGTGAAACGTGACTTCGTCTATGCCGAATTTTTCCCGGAAGGTCGAGAGGATACCAACCAACGGCTCTCCAATGGTGCCTGTTCCAACAATGTGTACGATCTTTTTGTGCGCCATAATCCTCACCCATTCCTTTAAATTGGGCCGAATTGTAGCCTAAGAATAGAAGCCTAGCAAGCGCAATTCGCAACAAACCAAACCATCAGTGTCCCCCGCGGGGCCATGAGCTCTATCAAGAGTTCTCTTTAAAGAGCAGCTGTTTATATGTTAAAACTATTGTACAGGAGCACAATATGAAACAAGAAATTATTCCAGCGGCAACGTTTTTTGACCGCAATTTCGGCGTGGGCTCCCGGGATTTGGATAAAGTGCTGGCAACGGCATTGGGCAAGAAAGCGGATTACGCGGACCTTTACTTCGAATACAGAAGAAATGAAGGAGTTAGCCTAGAAGAAGGACTGGTCAAAAACTGTTCACAATCGACCGCCAATGGAGTCGGCGTGCGGGTATTGGCGGAGAGCAAAACTGGATATGCCCATACCGATGATATCACCACAGAAAATCTGGAACTGGCAGCGCGGACGGCGCAATACATCGCCCAAGATCGCCGCCCGGAACTGCCGGTGGCGGTTGGCAAGGTAAAGGGCGAAGCGCACGATCTCTATCCCATAAAGACATCTGTCACAGATATACCCTTGGAGCGGAAAGTGACTTTGCTCTACGAGATCGACAAATACGCACGCGGCCTGGATCCGCGAGTAAAAAATGTTTTTGTCTCCCTCGGAAGCGAGTACAAGGTGATATTGGTTGCCACGTCGCAGGGTTTGGTTGTGGGCGATATTCAGCCCCTGACGCGCCTGAATGTCACCTGCATAGCAGAGGAAGGCGGCAATCGCCAGGTCGGCAGTTTCGGCGGTGGTGGGCGGGTGGAATTTGGTTTCTTTGTTGACGCCAAAGATTATGAACGCTACGCGCGCGAGGCGGTGCGCCAGGCGATACTTAATCTGAGCGCGCAAGCTGCTCCTGCGGGCACTATGGATGTGGTCTTGGGTCCGGGTTGGCCCGGCATTCTGCTTCATGAAGCGATCGGTCATGGTCTGGAAGGCGACTTTAACCGCAAGAAGACTTCCGCGTTCAGCGACCGCATCGGCCAGCGGGTCGCCTCGGAGCTTTGCACCGTGGTCGATGACGGGACGATACCTTCACGCCGCGGGTCGATGAACGTAGATGACGAAGGCACTCCGACAGGGCGAAATGTTCTCATCGAGAAGGGCATCCTCAAGGGATATTTGCAGGATCGGCTCAATGCCTCTCTCATGAAGATGCCGCTTACGGGGAATGGACGGCGCGAAAGTTACGCGCATATTCCGATGCCGCGCATGACCAATACCTTTATGCTTGCCGGGGAGAGCGACCCCGAAGACATTATCCATTCGGTTAAAAATGGACTCTATGCAGTCTCCTTCGGCGGCGGGCAAGTGGATATCACGAGCGGAAAATTCGTTTTTTCCGCCAGCGAAGCTTACCTGATCGAGGACGGCAAAGTGACGCAACCGGTGAAAGGAGCGACTTTGATCGGCAATGGCCCGGATGTTCTCACCCGAGTGTCGATGGTGGGCTCTGATCTCAAGTTGGATGAAGGGGTGGGGACTTGCGGTAAAGACGGACAGTCGGTGCCGGTAGGTGTGGGGTTGCCTACGATTCGCATCGACGGACTGACCGTCGGAGGGACGAGGGCGTAAGTTTCGAGTTTCGTGTTACGAGTTGACTGGAAACCCGAGACTCGAAACTAGGAACGCGAACGGAGTGAGAATGGAACGATACGAACTGAGTCAGGACTTGGCGCGTGACATTCTTGCGCGAGCAACAGCCAAAGGCGCATCGCAGGGCGACGTAGTCATGGTGGAGGGCGATTCTTTCTTTGTTACCGTCCGCATGGGGGAAGTGGAAAAGATCAGCCAGGCGGGCGAGAAACGATTAGGGCTACGACTTTTCTTCGGCAACAGCTCTGCGTCTGCGTCCACGTCGGATATATCGAAAGAATCCGTTGAGCGTCTTGTGGATGACACTGCACAGATGGCGCGTGCCACGGCGCAAGATCCCCACAGCGGGCTCCCGCCGGCCGAAACCCTGGCACGCGACCTTCCCGATCTGGAGCTTCTCGACGAGGAAGCGCGCGGCGTTTCAGTTGAAGAAAAAATCCAGATCGCCATGACGGTGGAGAAGAGCGCGTTGGAATTTGATTCCCGCATCACGAACTCCGAGGGTGGCGAGTTCTCCAACAATTTTGGCCGTGTCATCTATGCCAGCAGCCATGGATTTTCGGGGGAGTATCAAGGCTCGACCTTCGGTCATTCGGTGGCGCCGGTGGCAAAGTCCAATGGCTCGATGCAGCGGGACTATTGGTATTCGTCGAATCGCAAATTCGCTCGCCTGGAATCGCCTAAGAGCGTCGGCGAAAAAGCAGCGCAGCGTGTCTTGAGAAGACTCGGCGCGAGCAAAGTCAAGACTTGTGAGGTGCCGGTAATCTTCGATCCAGAAATGGCCGCCTCACTCCTGCGCAACCTGTCATCCGCGATCTCTGGCTACGCGTTGTACAAGGGAGCCTCGTTTCTTGTGGGGAAGCTCGGAACCCAAATCGCTTCGGAGCTAGTGACTGTAATTGACGATGGGACGATAGCGGGCGCTTTGGGATCCCGGCCCTTTGACGGTGAAGGCCTGCCTATAAAAAAGAAGATCATTGTCGAGAAGGGGCGGTTGCAAAGCTACCTCTTGGACAGTTATAGCGGGAGAAAACTTGGCATGGAGTCTACCGGTAACGCCTCGCGCTCGCTGGGTGAGCCGCCGGGAGTAGCTCCGGCTAATTTCTTCTTCGCCGCCGGAGGCAATACACCGGAGGATATCATCAAAACAGTCAAGCAAGGTTTCTACGTGACCGAGTTGATCGGCTTTGGAGTAAACCTCGTGACGGGCGATTACTCCCGAGGCGCCGCCGGTCTATGGATCGAGAACGGCGAACTGACCCATCCGGTGGAAGAGGTCACCATCGCTGGAAATCTGAAAGAGATGTTCCAAAACATTGAGATGGTTGGCAACGACCTCGAGCTGCGCGGCAGGATCGCCGCTCCGACGATCAAGATTTCCCAGATGACGGTGGCGGGGAACTGATCGCTTGAAGATAGAGAATCGAAGATCGAGAATCGCAATATTCTATCCTCACTTCTTGCTCTTTAGGCACATCCAGCGCCATACGCGGAAAGTATATATTCAATTTTTCCCTTCAGTAACGGAGCGATAGTTTCCAGTCGCTGACTTCATAGGTAGTAGCTGATGATTGTCTCGTTGCGTCGCCGGGCCCGACGGCGCAAGCTTGCACGAATCTTGACACGTCAATTAACCGCGTTGTAGGTGTAGAAACCTATCCAAGAGAAAATGTTCGAGTAAGACCAAGGTGTTAGTCCATCGTTGCTTATGGTCTCTATTGTTTCTACTGTCTTTCATTTACTTTCCCAAACTTGTCTTTGGCGAGATTCAGACCCTCGTAAACCCAATCAATAGCTTGCCGGAGGAGCACAGAAACCGAACCTACTGGAAGAAGCCCTGGACTTACGAAAGTATGCGAATTCACCACGCCTGACAGGTTAATATCGTTTGCAAACGTTCAAAACGAAAACACAAAGGAGGAATTACCAGTGGCAACGATTCGTCATTTAGCCATCCGGACAGAAGATCCCGAGAAATTGGCAAGTTTCTACATCAACGTGTTTGGTTTCAAGGACCTGCATCGGGGGAGCCATCCCGGGCATCCAGGGAAGAAAACAGTTCACCTAACGGATGGATACTTCGAGCTTGCTATTTTGGATAACAGCGAGCAGCAAAGCCCCAACGGGCTTTATCACTTCGGTATACAAGTTGACAACATGGAGGAGACTCTGGAGCGTATAAGAAAACACGCGCCGGAGAAGAAAATCAAAAAACGGCCCGACGGGACACCTTTTGCCGAGACGCGGGTGGCGGATCCGGATGGAAATTTTATGGACATCTCTGTTCATGGGTTCATGGATTACAAGCCGTTGAAATAGATGTTAAGCGGTTGAGCATTCACTGTTCGGCGTCGACCTTGAGCCGCGCAAATGATCAAATAGCTGAGGATCGAGATTTTACGATGTAGGAGTGGCTGGTAGCTGATGATTGAGGACAGAAAATCGTCCTCAATCTTTGGGCCGTGGTCCCACAGTACTTTCAACGGATGATCCTAAACGACCGCTGGCTCTTATCTGGTGTCGAGTTTAAAAGGACTTCGAGTCGAAGGTTGTTGCTACGAGAAAGATTCGTGTTCTGGGTTGCAGGTAGTGCGCTTCAGTGACTTTCCTTAAAGCTCTGATCCCTGCCACTTTTTTGAGCCACTCTTAGTCGAGGTTTTCGTGGAAGTGGAGCCCGCAAATTAGATTCACCCGCATCGTTGGTTTCCGAGTCATAGAGCCATAAATAATACCAGTGGTATTCCGCTCTGCTCCAACCAAACTCACTAATTGCCAATAGAAAATTAAATTCCTGTGTCGTCATCATAAAATCTTGACGCTCCGTTTTTTACTTAGATAAGGGAGCAATTGGGGTGCCAAGTTATCCACAGGTGCTTGTGGATAAGATTATGATTTGGCCCTTCGTGCTATTGTTTAGAATACTTCGTCGGCTTTTATAACCCGTTGTGGTCAACTCATTAGGCTCTACCTATTTGTTGTGTCTCGGGCGATAGCACTTGGAATTATTCCCTTTTTTCTATGACTGCATAGCCTGAAACCACGCTCTCGCCTTTGTCATGTCTCGCTGCGTGACTTTTGTCATAGTTGTCTTAGGATGATGAAAGGATTGACGAGACAGGAGATAGGCGGTATATGTGTTCGCGAATTGTTGATGCCGGCAGTAGCCTTTTGTTTCCGAGGAATAATATTTTGTTAAAGCTTCAAAGTTGATTTATCACTTCAGAAATGGCGTTTAACATAGCGTGTTGGCGATGATGCTTTAGATAGCTGCGGAGCAAATGGCCAAAAAGATTCTTATAGTCGAGGACCACAAGGATTCGCGAGATGTGCTCGTCGCCTTACTGCGGTTTTCAGGATACCAGATTGAAGAGGCAGGGAATGGACTACAGGCATTGGAAAAGGCGCGTTCCGAAAAACCCGATCTGATCGTGATGGATCTTCAACTGCCCGGGATGATGGGTATTGAGGCGGCTAAGATATTGAAAGAAGAGGAGAGCACCGCGCATATACCGATCATTGCTTACACCGCTTTGCTCAATGAGACGTTAAAAGAAGAGGCGCTGAAGATAGGCATGAAATCTTTTCTCGATAAACCAGCTTCTGTGAAATTGATAAAAGAGATGATTCAGAAGTACATCCTTCCATAAGAATCGATTAGAGCGGAACGATACAGACACCCCCTCATCCGAACGGGACTGGCAATTTTATGTTGCTCCAAATTTCGACTCTTCAGCAAGATACAAGAGCTGAGGGGTAGCCCACCCGCAAGCAAATACAAGATTAATACAACAATATGGGGTGAGCTCGTGAAGCGAGTAATCTGCGGCGCAGTGCTTGCGCTGCTGTCGGCGTTACTTATTCATCCAGTCTTTGCGGCTTCGTCCGAAGTCGGCGTGGTTCTCATGCACGGTAAGTGGGGCTCGCCTCAGGGTATGTTGCCGATTGCGCGAGATTTGGAGGCGCACGGTTATATGGTGAGCAATGCGGAAATGCCCTGGTCCGGCCGTCGGCTGTACGACGCCGACTATCCGGCAGCGCTCAAGGAAATCGAGCAGCAGGTGCGCCAGTTGCGTGCGAAAGGTGCCAAGCGCGTGGTCGTGGCGGGACAAAGCATGGGCTCGAACGCGGCTGTGGCGTATGCTTCATCGGGCTTCGATCTCGATAGGCTGGTGATCTTGTCCCCAGGCCATTTTCCAGAGGGAAGCATGGGAAGACGGCTGACTTCTAGCCTCGAGAGGGCGAGACGGATGGTCGCCGAGAACCGGGCCGCTGAGGCCGAATCCTTCGATGACATCAATCAAGGCAAGCAGAGAACGATCAAAATGACGGCCAGCACCTATGTTTCCTATTTCGATCCCGATGGTCTCGGGGCGATAACGAAGAATGTTAGAAAGCTATCAAAGGTCGTGCCCGTGCTTTTGGTCATAGGCACCACTGATCCATTCTATCCTGAATCGAGAGCGATGTTCGATTCAACCCCGCCTCACCCTTTGAGCCGCTACGTCGTGCTGGAGAGCGATCATTTCAATGTGCCGAAAGTGGTTTCGACGGAGTTCCTCAAATGGCTCGATTCGTTGGGCCCGTGAAGAACGCAAAGCCCAATCAGCTAGGCAGAACTCCTTGTTTCTTGTAATCGATTCCCGTTGCCATCGAAGAGATTCTCCACCATCGTTGTTTTCGGTTGACAGCTTCCTCCGCCGAATATAGAAACACAATCTTCGCAGGAAGAAGGGCAAAATTCATGAAAGATGCAGTGAGAAAACTCGATATCGAATACGGATTCAACCTGACCGAGCAGGAGATTGATACTGTGGCGAAGCAAGCGGAGGAAGCTGCGCTCTTATTTCAGCCATTGTTCGAAGTTGACATCGCAGACATAGCGCCGCTGACGAAAGTCGATAAGAGGGTTAAGCCGCCGACTATTAAGAAAGGGAAAAAATGAAGGCGTTGGATGTCGAAGGTTTGACGATTAGTGAGATTGCTCCTCTGATCAGAAAAAAGCAGATTTCTCCGCTGGAGCTGACCAACTGTTATTTCGATAGGATCAGGAAATTAAATCCCACCCTCAATGCATATCTGGCCCTGACGGAGGAGGAGGCGATGGCTGCAGCGAGAAGGGCTGAACGGGAGATCGCCAAGGGAAACTACCGTGGGCCGCTCCACGGCATTCCGTTTTCCATCAAGGACAATATCGCCACCAAAGGCGTAACAACGACAGCCGGATCGAAGATCCTTTCGGATTGGGTGCCGGACTTCGATGCCACCGTGGTCGAGCGGCTTAAGCAAGCGGGGGCAATTATTCTGGGCAAGACCAACATGCACGAGTGGGCCAAAGGCAGCAACAGCATCAATCCTTTTTATGGCACCTCTTACAATCCTTGGGATAAGACCCGAATTCCCGGAGGATCGAGCGGCGGCTCCGCCGTGGCGGTTGCCGCAAGTCTTTGCCCCGCATCACTTGGTACCGACAGCGCTGGATCGGTGCGAAACCCCGCATCGCTGTGTGGCGTGGTGGGACTCAAGCCGACTTTAGGCAGAATCAGCGTTTTCGGCGGCGTCGCGGGGACCGGCGGTTACACCGTCAATCACTTCGGCATACTCACGAAAACCGTCAAGGACTGTGCTTTGGTTCTGGGGCATATAGCGGGACACGATCCCAAGGATCCGCTGAGCTCGAATGAGCCGGTTCCCAACTATACCAAGCCGATTGGAATACCGGTGAGAGGAATGAAAGTCGGGATCATCAAAGGCGGATACTTCGAGGAATGCTTGACCAGCGAAGTCCGGCGCGGATTTGAAGAAGCCTTGAAGATGCTAAAAGCCCTCCGCATAAAAATTCGAGAAATTACGATTCCGCACATGGATCTGGTCCCCGCGTTGCAAGCCGCCAGCACCCGACCGGAAGCGAACTCCGATCATGATCACTATTTAAGAACGCGGCCCCGTGACTATAGTCCTGGACTGCTTTATGGGCTCATCGCTGGACTTTTGATTCCCGCTCCCGTCTACGTAACAGCCCAGCGAGTCAGGCGCCTGCTCTGCCAGGAGTTCGATACCGCCTTCGAGAAAGTGCAGTCAATTGTCGCGCCGACGTTGTTCAGCACTGCCCCAACCATCGAGGATTGTAACCGCGGCTATATCGAGGCCGACGGCAAAAGGATCAATCTTGCGGATCGAGCGGGAAACTTTTTGACCAGATACAGCATACCTTTCAATGTGACCGGGCTTCCGACGATCAGCGTTTGTTGCGGTTTCTCATCTTCCGGTCTGCCCATCGGCATGCAGATTTCTGCGCCGGCCTTCCAAGAGGGTAGGCTGTTTCAAGTAGCGCATGCCTATGAGAGGGCCGCGGAATGGTACAAGCGAAAGCCGCAATTGTAATGGCTTTCTCAGGACAATAACGCGATCCCACTACGAAGTGAGTCATGAGCTTAGGCGCGCCTAAAGGACAACGAAATCAACTGGTTCGACTGGACCGCGATGGAGCGCAACCGCGACATGGTGGAGTTCTT
>Ga0209465_10001609_pt1 | contig 10027 bp, 11 predicted proteins | sample PanSoiPlot1MoBio_FD_188321 | JGI IMG/M metagenome (GOLD analysis project Ga0209465, IMG submission 188321) | Tropical forest soil microbial communities from Panama analyzed to predict greenhouse gas emissions - Panama Soil Plot 1 MoBio (SPAdes)... | ecosystem: Environmental > Terrestrial > Soil...
CCTCAGCAGCGCAATCATCCGGTTCCACATCGACGGTTGCAGCAGCGTCGCATCGCTGCTGGGATCGGTTTTCGGCGACTGAAACAGCGGCGGGGCGAGCGCCATCAGTACCAGCCTTCCGCGACCCAATCCTGGGTCACCGCCGGCGGCACGAGCGGCGTGGTCTCGAGTGCGACGCAGAACAGTTGCAGCTCGATGTCGCGGTCATCGACATTCGTCACGCCGGTCACCGAGAAGGTCTGCCCCGTGTCCGAGATCAGCCGCGTCTGCGTCGTAATCTGCTTGTGAAACGGGACCGTGATGACATGGGTCGCGTTCGCCGTCACCGTGCCGTCGACGGTCCGTTCGCTGGTGCCCGGTCCGCTCGCGCGAATGGACGCCCCAAGCCACGACGGATCTGCGTTCGTCCACGTCTGCGTGAACGTTCCGTCACTGCCGATCGCCGGCGCGCCGGGATTCTGGATCGTCACCAGCCGGTTCGCGCGCAACCCGCTCGGCGTCGTCTTCATGCGATCACCGGATCGCGGGTGCGGCGCAGCAGGCCGCAGACCTGCGGCGAGAAATCGGTGAGCGGATCGCGGTGCGGCGTGTCCGGCGCCGCATCATCGCCGCGGAACCGCCAGAGCTCGCCCGTGACCAGCAGGATCGCGGCGGTCACGGGCAGCGGGACGTTACTGGTCGTCCACGTCGCGATGGCATCCCGCCACGTCTGCGTGGTCTTGAGGTAATCAAGCACCGCGGCCTCGGCCGCATCGAGCTTGGCCTGGAGATCGGCATCGCGCGGGTCGCCGGCAGCCCATGCCTGATAGAGGTGTGTCTTGGCCGTCGCGAGCGTCACGTAGGTGGCCATCAGCGCAGATCCTTCCCGTCGCGGCCGCGCTTGACTTTGAGCGTCCACGCCTTCGACCCGTCACCCGGCTTCGTCGTCGTCGCCGTGAAGCAGTGCCACTCGGATCCGCCATGCGTGACCGAGTCACCCGGTTCGTAGGTTTTGCCCTCGAGCCAGACGCCGCGGTAGATGGCGACCGGAAACGACACCACGCCGAGCGTCCGGACCTGGTCCCCGCGCACCGCCTTGACGGTGACCAGCCGTTCGCCGTCGTGTTCCACGGTCAGATCGCCAAAGCTCAACCCGTCCAGCCCATCCTTTCCGTTGGTGCCTGGCGTGCCATCTCGGCCAGCCTGCCCGTCGCGGCCATCGCGCCCCTGGGCGGTCGCCTCGAGCGCCGCCAGCCGACCCTTGACCTCGAGGAGATCGCCCGCCAGGAGCCGCTGGAGTGCCGGGACGAGGCTATCCACGAGCATGTCGACTTCCTCGGCGGTCATGCCGCCCAGGCCTTCTGCACCCGCCAGACAGCACGCGCGCCGAGCTCCTCCAGACTCAGTTCCCGCGGCGGCTGCGTGACCGCCGGCGTGGCCGGCATCGCCGGCGCCGGTTTCGCGAACGGCTGCGCCTGATCCCGTTCCTGCAGCGCCGCCAGGCTGAAATACTGTTGCTGCAGATACGGCGTGTCCCCGCCGGCGACCGGCCCGAGGCCGAAGTACTTCGCGCGCGCCTCGTCCGGCGAGAGCGCGCCCGACCCGATCCCGTCCGCGGCCGCCTTGGTCCGCGTCCCGGTGTCCATCCAGATCAGGTCGTCGATGTCGATCTGCGCGCCGTACTGCGTGCCGTTGATCGGCAGGGTCAGGCCGAGGCCGTCGTCGAGCAGGGTTTCGATCGAGGTGATCAAAATCTGCAAACACTGCGCGTAGTACTGCTGCAGCAGCGCCTCGGTCGTCGCCACGTGCGTCGGCGGCGCGCCGATGCCGATCATGTAGGCCGGCATGTGGAAACAGCGCGCGACATCCTCGCCGCTCCACTTCAGTTGATCGATCAACTGCGCGTCGACCGCTGACACCGTCAGCGATTCGTATTTCAACCCATCGCCGAGCACCGCGACCTTGCCGACGTTGTCGCCGGTATAGTTCGCGTCCCAGTAATCCTTCAGCCGTTTGGCGGTCGTATCCGAGATCGATCCCGGCGCGGTCAGGACCCCGCCGGGCGCGGATCCGTTCTGAAAAAACTTCGTGCTGTTGTTCTGAATCGCCAGGCCCGTCATCGCCGCCATCCCGCAGGCGTAAATCGGCGAGACGCCGACCAGCGGGTGATAGAGCGGGACCATCAGGTCGTGAATGATTTCATCGGCCGGAATCGCCGGCAGGCCCGTCGCGGTGATGAGCTCGTCGGGCAGGAGCTGCGCCAGCGGGTCGCGCCCGACCGAGTAGTACACCGACCCGTCCGGCGCCACCAGCGGCCACACCCGCCACGGATCGAGGACGTAGAGCGCCGTCACCACGCCGCGCTGATCGCGTGCTTTCAGGATGTAGGCATTCCCGTTCACTAGTTTGCTGACGACCCACGCCTGCAGAAACTGGATCGGCGTCTGGTACCGGTTCGGCCGGCGCAGCACGGGTGTAAACGCCGGATTGGTGATCTCCTGCCACACGCCGTCGTCATCTTTCGCGACCAGCAGCAGCGGCAATTTCGAGATGTCGGACGCAATCGTCGTCACGCACGCGAACACCGCGCCGTAACTCAGCACCGCGTCGGGCGCGATGGTGGTGTTCTGTTGCCACGCGCCCGGGAACGACTCGCGGACGATCGGATACCAGCCGCCGGTGCCGACGCCGGCGCCCCGTGTGGGCACCACCGGCGCCAGCGGCGGCGTCGCCTTCGTGCGCGTGATCGTCCACCCGAAGAGCGTCATGGCACCGGCGCATCGGGCGGCGGCATCCACGCGGTCGGTTTGGCGAACCCGATCGCGAACAGCGTTTCGGCGAGCGCCGGATCGCTGACCAGGTAGACGTCGCCGGGGTGATGTCCGGCGTCGTGATCGATCGTGTGATAGACGAGCGCGGTCATGTCGACCGGCATCGTCGCCAGCGGATCAGGCGTCGGACTCATGACAGCACATAGGTCTGCTGCGTGAACTGCACACCCGCGGCGCGGGTGCGTTTCCAGTTGATGTAGCGCTCGGCCCGCAACCCCACCAGGTTGTTCTGCCAGAGCGAGGTGAGAATGGTCGTCGCGACCGGCGGCGCATCGAGCACCGTATCCATCTGCACCGAGGCTTCGACCGACGCATCGATCGTCACGCCGCCATCGTCGGCATAGAGCACCGTCGACGGCTGCAGCAGGATCACGTTGTTCCCGGCGGTCTGCGAGGTCACGACGGTGATCCCCATCGCGGTGCCGCCGGTCGGGCCGAGACTCGGATAGAGCGGTTGTCCGAGCGGGTTCAGCGCCGAGGCGAGGACGGCGGCATTGGTCTGTGACATGACCAGGACGGCGCCCTCGACCGAGATGTTCGCGGTCGTCATCGCGTTCAGCAGCGCCTGAAAATCGGTCCGCGCATTCGACGGCGTCGTGCCGGCGCTGGTGATCGGCGTCAACCCGTTGGTGATCCCGCCCGGCGAGACGTTGGCCACTGGCGCCTGCGTCGAATCCACGAACGTCGCGTCGAGGAACTGCGCGATCCCGGCAATCATGTCGGCGCGAATCACGGCTTCGGCGGCCGGCGTCGAGTTGCGCGCCAGTTCGTCGGTGATGATGATGATCCCGGCGCACTTGGTGATCGCCAGCGTGATCGTCGAGAAGGCCAGCGTCCCGACCGGTTTCGGCGCGCCCTGCCCGACCCATTTGTAGGTGCCGCCGGCGGTTTGAATCGGCACGCTGATGTTGAACGGCACCTGGCGCAGGCCGCCGATCTTCCCGATGATCGTCGCCGGCCGCAGCAGCGCGAGAAACTCGTTCACCAGCGGCCGGATGGGCGCTAACGGTCCCGCCCAGGTCGCGTCGGTCGTAGTGCCGGCCGCGACCGCAGCCTTCAGCGCCAGACTCACTTCGGGCGTCGACTCGTCCCAGCGTTTGGCATACTCCGCCGCCTGCATCCAGTTCCCGCGACTGAGGCCGATCGCCTGGGCGATGCGGGCGAATCCGGTACCGGGTTCAACGTTCGCGCGGACCTGAATTACCGGCACGCCGCTGCGGAGCTCGGAACTTTTCTGTTGCTGGATGACCGGCGTAATCGGGACCGCCGCCGCGACGTTCACCTTCTCGAGCTCGCGCAAGCGGACCAGGTGTGCATCGATGCTTTTCAGTTCCGCGCCGAGCGTGTCGTATTCCTCGGTCTGCGCCGCGTCGAGGGTCACTTCGTCTTTCGCCGCCGCCGCCATCAAGGCGGTCATCTGGTCGTACTTGGTCGTGCGGGTTTTCTCGAACGCGGTGATCTGTTCAGGAATGGTCTGTCCCATCGGTGGCGCATCCTTTTGTGCGCGAACGACTGGGAGGGAGGCCGGAACGCCGGCCAGGTCTCGGCCCGACGCGGCCTTGACGGCGAGAATGCTCGCCTGGATGTTCTGGGGAATCGTGACCGCTGAGAGCTCGGCCCACAACCATTTCAGGATGTGGAACCCGGTGCTTTTCGCGATCGGTTTCATTTCGATCGGCTTGAACCCGATCGACAGTCCGCGCACCAGCCGCGCCTGGATGCTCGCCCACGCCTCGTCGAGCCGATCCTTCAACCGGCCCGGCGTCTCGACCTGCGCGACCTGCGCCCGAATCCAGATCCCGGCGTCGGTCACCCGCGCCTCGGTGACTTCGCCGATCGGTTGTTTGGTGTCGTGCTGCCAGAGCAGCGGCAGCGGGAGCTGAAACTGCGCGCCGGCCGGTTCGACGATGTCGCCACTCCGGTCGGCGGTCGCCGTGGTGGCGATGCCTTCAATGATCCGGCGTTCGTCGTCGGCGGACTTGATCTCGAGGACGGCGTAGGCTCGGTGCGCCATCTGGCCCGAGCAGTATCGGCCATCTGCCAGAGAGCGGATTTATTTATTAGAACTATTCGCTGGCAGGGTCCGCTGCAGCAGTTGCCGCACCAGTGACGAGACCGAGGTCTCCTGCTGTTTCGCCAGCCGGATCAACTGGTCGTGCTCGCCCGCCCGCACCCACGTCATCACGGCCGACCCTGGCTGCTCGACCCGCGGGCGCCCGCGTTTGCTGGCCACTAGGTCACCGTAACACCAGCATTTGATATTCCGGCGTCTTCGCCTCGCCCGCAATCATCGCCGACATCGCCTGCAACAGTGCATCAATGCCATCGATTTTGTTCGCTGACATGTCCCGGTCCTTGATCGGCAGCAGCGAATCGTCGCGGCCACGCCGCACGCAGACATTCGACGCCATCCACTTCAGACACGGATTCCCGTCATGTCGGAACCGCCGATGTTTGATCCGGGTCTCGAGCTCACGCGCCGGCGGCGTCATCGCCTTCGGCGTCTTATCCAGAATCGCCGCCGGGAATCCCTCACCCGCCAGTGCCGACACCATCCCCGCCGAGCCGTACTGGTCGAACCGCAGCGCCACCACGTTGTACCGCGCCAGGTCCGCCCGCAAATCCGCCTCAATCTGCCGGTAGTCGACCATCGTGCCCTCGGTCGCGATCAGAATCCCTTCTCGCAGCCAGGCCGCATAGGCAGGGACCGCTTTCGTCCGTTCATGCACCACACCCGCCGGCAGATAGAACCGCGCAAACGCCACGACATTATCGTCGTCCTCGAAACACAGCACTACCGCGGTGATGTCGTCGAGCTGCGCCAGGTCGGCCCCGATCCAGCACCGCGTGCCGGCGAACCGCTCAAGCGTCAGCGTCGCATCCGCGCAGGCGTCCCACTGCGTCATCGACAGCCACGCGGTCGCCGACGCGAACCATTGCGAACAGACCTTGATCCGGAATTCGCCTTCGAGGCCCGGCGTCTGCTGCGCGTCCTGGCAGTACGTCCGGACCCAGTCCACTGTCGGCGTCACGCCGATCATTGGATTCGCCTTGATCCACACCTGCGGATTGCGCCAGTCGTCGCCCTCGTCGAGCGTGTAGATCACGCCGAGCAGATGATCCGCCTCGAACACGCCGTCCAGCACCTTCGTGACTGTCGTCCGCAGCGCATAGCCGACCGAAAGGAGGTCATAGCCCGCGGTCGTCGGACAGAGCAGCAGCGGATTGAGCCGCGCGCCCTGTGCCGACTTCAAAACATCATGCAACGCAAATTTCTGCGCGTGCGACTCGTCCAGCACGATGCAGCTCGGATTCAGCCCGTCCTGCGTCGAAGCCTTCGCATTGACCGGTTTAATAGTCCCGTCCGTCGTGATGATGGCATTGGCGAGCGCCTGCGCGCCGGCCTGCCGGAGCCAATACGCGCGCCGCACCATGCGCTGCGCAATCGCAAAAACGATCCGCGCCTGCTGCCCCGTCGTCGCCCCGCACACGATCTGCGCACCGGGTTCATGCTCGCGGAGCAGATGGAACAGCGCGAGTGCGGCCATCAGCGTTGACTTGGCGGCCTTGCGCGCGACCTCGAAATACAGCACCGTAAACCGCCGCCGCGCTGGATGCGCCCGCTGCCGCCAGCCGAACAGCGTCGTCATCAGAAAGACCTGGCACGGCTCGAGCGTAATCGTCGGCGTGGCCCACGCGCCCTCGACGTGCGGACACTGCTCGATGAATCGGCAGACTTCGACCGCGTGCGCGTCGGACCACACGTACGGCCAGTCCGAATCGGTCGCCGCCCGCATCACGTCCCGGTCCTGCCGCTCGCAGACCAGCCGGAGCCACCGGCACGCGACAATCCGGCCGCTCAGCACATCGGCCGCATACTGCCGGGCTATCGCCACGTAATCCCGCGTGGATGCCGTCGCGGCCCGTCGCGGACCCTTCGCGGACGGTTTCCGATCCCGCCGGGCATACGGCCGTAACGTCCCGCGCCGGTTCCGCTCGCGATCCGACAGCCGCGGACGTCCACCTTTGTTGCGTCGCGCTGGGGATGCGGGCGAATCGGCCATGGGTGACGTCGTTACTGTAAGTTGTTGAAATTTAAGGTTTTCTGCGCGCGATAATTTGAGGCTCGGCCGGTTTCCGGCGTCGTTTCGCCAGACCTTTGCCACTCCCCCCGGTGGTCTCGCGCGCGAGGCCACAAGCCGTTTCGCTTCACACATCTGCAGCTTCAGTTACGGCGATCGCATCATCGGTAACTGCATCGAGCAATTCGATCAGCGTCACGACTGACCGGAACCGGCGACCCTTCGGCCAGCTGTCACGTGCCAGCTTCCCGGCCTGATAGAGCGCCCTGGGCGTGCCAGTCGACACGAACTCGCCGCGGACGGTCTCCACTGGCTCCATGTCGGATTCGTAGCTGATGGCGTAACGGTACCGCACTACGAAACCTCCACAGTCCGCCGACGTATGCACCCTGCACACGAGCACTGATAGTGCTCCCAGTCCTGGTCGCCTTCCCGTTTCCAGCTCAGTAACCGAAACGCGGACTCCATCAGCGCGTGACTGACCCGACCGCTCATCAGCTTCTCGAGATCGTCCTCGGTCACGATCAGCTCGTAATGATCGACACCAGCGGCGACGACTTCGTCACGAAAGACAAACGGGGATCGCGTCGCACGTCTCATCAGGCCCGTCCACGCTGCGCTTCCCGCTGCGTCTTGCCGTCATGGCACGCCGCACACAGCGGCTGCACGTTGGTGTCATCGTCGCGCCCTCCTTCGGCGAGTGGGACGATGTGGTCGCGAATGGTCGCCAGATGGCCGCACGCGCAGAAGGGTTGCGCGATCAGGAGCGCCAGCCGGGACCGCTGCAGCTGTCGGCCGCGGATCCGCGGCGGGGTCGTGCTCGAGCGCCACGGCACCGACTGATGCCGCGTACAGCCTGGTTGGCCGCAGCTCTTACACGCACGCGGCGGCGCTATGGGCATCGGGTCGACTCCTCCTGAGCGGGAAGGGAGGCACGCCATCAATCGTTCGGCTGTTCGCTCATGGGGCTGTCGTCTAGCGCTTCCCGCAGGCGTGCTCCGGGTGACTGAGGCTCACTCATCGCGGCACCGTTCGCTTAACAAATTCTATCAACCGTAAATGCTCATCTCCGCAGACAGGACAGACTTCAATCAATTCGCCCTTCCGGTAGTCCAGAAAAGCCTGAACCAGTGCGCGGCATTTCTCGCAGAAATGTGTTGGCTGGTCGCTCATGGGGCTGTCGTCTCCTGATTTACGCCTTCGGCTTCTTGGATCCGCCGCGCGATCCATTCCGCGATCTGCGGGACGATGGCATTGCCGAGTCCTCGCAGGCGGTCCACTCGCCGGGGTATCCCATGAGCCACTCGTGGCACATCTGGCCACTCATCTACCCATGGTCCTCGACGAGCTGCCATGATTGCCCACGCCTGACTTTCTTCAGGAGCGGCGAACCATGCCTCAAGAGACGGGAGCGATGCGTCTCGCACAAACCCAATCGCTTGGCAGGCTTCCCGCAGACCGTGCATGAATCTGGATGCCGCCGCCATGCTTGCTTCCCGGTCTCCCAATGCGTTGCGGTATGACAGGCCGAGCAGAGCGTCGCCAAGTTCACGATGGCGTTGTTGTTCCGATCTCCGTCCTTGTGATGCAAGCCGAGTTGTAACGCTGTCCCGCAGCGTTCGCATTGCCCCTTGCGCGCCTGCGTCCTGATCGCCTTCGGAATCCAGCCATCTACGGGCATTGTGTAATCCTTCGGATAACCCATCAGCCATTCCACGAACGTCGGGTTCAGTCCTTCTTGCATTCGTCGCTCCGGTGAAGATGGACCCCGTTTCATCCCATCCCGCGCCTGCGGTGAACGCCATATCCGATTTGGCTGAACCGCGCCTGGCAGCATCGGATACCGAGTGCCGTTCTTGCCTTTCTGATACGGGACGTTCTTCGCATCCTCCGCACATGGGGTAGGCCACAAGCCACACGCGATCGCGTCGGTGAGGGGCGCCAAAGGCACACGCAGGTAGGCAATCCCATTCCGCGTCATACCCGCTCTCGGCCAGGTCTCGGAGTATGCCTCCAAAGAACCGTCCAGCCTCACTTGAGAGTAACCCTGGCACGTTTTCCGCCACGACCCATCTGGGCCTAAGCTCGCGAATGAGTCGCATGAACTCGGGCCAGAGGTCGCGGTCGTCTGCGGCGGCAGCACGGCGACCGGCGAGAGAATGGGGTTGACAGGGAAATCCTCCACAGAGAACATCGACAGGTTCGATGAACACGGCGCGTCTGTCCCAGCATGAGCAATCCGATACCCCCGAACCTGAGTGAGGAGATCGCCACGTCCCCCGCGCTCGCCGTCCGCAGCTCTCGGCGTGGCCCATAACGTGCCTGACGTCGCCGTACCGTCTGACATTCGGCCAGTGCTTGGCGAGGACTCGTTGGCAGAAGGGATCGATCTCAACTTGCCATCGAATGTCGAATCCTGCTCGCTCGAACCCAAGATCGAATCCCCCAATTCCTGAGAAGAGGCTACCGACCGTGAGCGTCTGATCGCTCATGGGGCTGTCGTCTCCTCGCCTGGATACCCGACGGCACCCGCATCAGTGGCCGTGATTTCGTACGCGAGGTCCGGCATGAGCGCGCTGATGTTCGCGTGCGCCGGCGGGATGTCCATACCGCCATCATCGATTTTCCAGCCGTACTCGGTCGGGCAGTAGCGCCAGTTCCGGAGCGTCAAGCCGACCGGCTGCTTCGGCACGTTCGCGAAGTTGCCGAGTGCGCCCATCCCGACGCCGTCCATCGTGATCGCATCCAGCGTGATGGTGCGGCCGACGTTGTTGAACATGGTGCAGCGGCCTGATCCCCAGTACCCGGTAAAATCCTGCCACGGCCCGGCCGGATTCATCTCGAGAAACGCGCAGTTGCGGACGGTGACGCCGTCCAACTCGCCGCTGGGATACTGGTCGTCGTAGCCCAGAAAGTTGATGCCGCCGCCGCCGTGCCGGAACACGCAGCGTTCGATCAGCACGTCCTCGACACAGCTCCAGACGGCGTTCCCGTCCTGATTGCGCACCGTCAGCACCAGCAGATACGCGCCCTGCCCTCCGGCGACGCCGGCCCACTCGCACGTGCAATCGGCGATGTAGACGTGGCGGCAGCATTTCAACTCGAGCGGCGTCTTGATCTGCACGCCCATCCCGT
>Ga0209465_10001610_pt1 | contig 10026 bp, 8 predicted proteins | sample PanSoiPlot1MoBio_FD_188321 | JGI IMG/M metagenome (GOLD analysis project Ga0209465, IMG submission 188321) | Tropical forest soil microbial communities from Panama analyzed to predict greenhouse gas emissions - Panama Soil Plot 1 MoBio (SPAdes)... | ecosystem: Environmental > Terrestrial > Soil...
CTTCTTCGAGACGTGCTCCTTCAACGTGTCGACGAGCTGTGCATTCGCGGCGGTGCCTTCCTTCACGGTGACGAATGCTGCTATCGCCTGTCCCTTGATCTCGTGCGCGCGTCCGACGACCGCCGCCTCCGCGACCGCCGGATGATCGACGAGCGCGCTCTCGACCTCCATCGTGCCGATGCGGTGCCCGGCGACGTTGATCACGTCGTCGACGCGGCCGAGCAGCCAGTAGTAGCCGTCGGCGTCGCGCTTGGCACCGTCGCCGGTGACGTACACACCGGTGCCCCATTTGTTCCAGTACTGCCGGACGTAGCGATCGGGGTCGCCGTAGATGCCGCGCAGCATCGACGGCCATGGCCGCGTCAGCGCGAGCAGCCCGCCGCCGACGTCGACCGTGTCGCCGCGCTCGTTGCGAATCTCCGCGGAGATGCCCGGAAACGGTTTGGTCGCCGAACCGGGTTTCAGCGTCGTCACGCCGGGCAGCGGCGTGATCATGATCGCGCCGGTTTCGGTCTGCCACCACGTGTCGACTACCGGACAGCGCTCGCCGCCGATGAACCGGTAGTACCAGACCCATGCCTCCGGGTTGATCGGCTCGCCGACCGATCCGAGCAGGCGCAGCGACGTCAGGTCGTGCTTGTTCGGCCACTCAGTGCCCCAGCGCATGAACGCACGAATCGCGGTTGGCGCGGTATACAGCACCGTGACGCCGTGCTGCTCGACGAGCGACCAGAAACGATCTTTCTGCGGCCAGTCCGGCGCGCCTTCGTACATCAGCACCGTCGCGCCGTTCGCCAGCGGACCGTAGACGACGTAGCTGTGACCGGTGACCCAGCCGATGTCGGCAGTGCACCAATAGACGTCGTCGTCGCGGAGATCGAACACGATCTTGGTGGTGGCGTAGGTGCCGACGAGGTAGCCGCCCGTGGTGTGGACGATTCCCTTCGGTTTCCCGGTGGTGCCGGACGTGTAGAGGATATAGAGCATGTCCTCTGCGTCCATTGGCTGCGGCTCGCAGGTGAGCGGCGCGTCCTGCATCAGCCGGTGATACCAGTGATCGCGTCCTTCCTTGATGTGGACCGGCATGTGGGCGCCGCCGCGCTGCACGACGACGACGTGCTCGATTGACGGCGTGTCGGCGATGGCTTCGTCGGCCACCTGCTTCAACGGCACGATTTGACCGCGCCGATAGCCGCCGTCGGCGGTGATCAGCACGCGGCACTTCGAGTCGTTGATGCGATCGCGCAGCGACTCGGCGCTGAAGCCGCCGAAGACGACGCTGTGGATGGCGCCGATACGGGCGCACGCGAGCATCGCGATCGCGAGCTCGGGGATCAGCGGGAGATAAATCGCGACGCGATCGCCCTTGCCGACACCGAGAGACTTCAGCACGTTTGCAAACGCCGACACCTGACGAAGCAGATCGAAATAGGTCAGCGTCCGTCGGTCGCCCGGTTCCCCCTCCCAGATCAGCGCGGCCTTGTTGCGCCGGGCGCTGCGGACATGACGATCGAGACAGTTGACGCTGACGTTCGTCTCGCCTCCGACGAACCACTTCGCATGCGGCGGCTGCCAGTCGAGCACGGTGTCCCACCGACGCGACCACTCGAGCTCTCCGGCCAGCCGCGCCCAGAACGCATCAGGATCACGCGCGGCATCGGCATAAATGCTCTCGTCCTTCACGACCGCCCGCGCGCGAAACTCGGGCGGCGGCGCGAACGTGCGGTCTTCACGAAGCAGATCGCTGAACTCAGCGGTGCTCTTGGGATCGGCCATGCGGCGAAGAATACGCCGATCCGCGCGTCCGCGGCAAAGCACCGCGAGACCTGGATCTGCCGAGCGCGTTGACTCGCGACGACAGCCGCTACGGTGCGGGCGGAACGTCGATGACGCCGGGCGGCGTCTCCTTCTTGAAGATCATCGCGCCGAGGACGCCGCCGATCGTCGAGAAGACGGCGCCCACGAACAGCCCGAACACGAGCGCGACCATGCGGCCGAGGATCATGAACCCGAAGCCGAACTCGCCGCTCCGTCCGGAGTACCGCTCGATCGCCTCGCGCATCTCGGGCGGCATCGTGCCGGCCATCTCGAGAACGCGCTGGAGCATTTCCCGCTCGAACGGCGCCACCGCGATGCTCACGGGAATCGCGACCAGGAACTGCACCAACGCGCCGACCAGCCCGGCGAGCAGGCCGACGAGGGCGCCGTCGCCGGGGGTAATCGCCGTCGACTGATTCTGCTGCAGCAGGTACGCGGCGATGGCGCCGCCGATGACGACCCACATGCAGCAGCACAGATTGCCGGCCGCCACGAACGGCAGCGCCGACAGCACGCCCATCACGACGCCGCCGATGAGCGCCGGCTGACCGTAGCTCGGCTTAGTCGTAGTACTCACGGCCAAGATGCGTGATCAAATCTTCGCCCTTGAAGTAGCGGAGCGTGTTCTTCAGCTTCATCAGCTGAATGAACAGGTCGTGTTCCGGGTAGACGCTCGGCGCGTGCACCGGACTCTTGAAGTAGAACGACAGCCATTCCTGGATGCCGTGCATGTTCGCACGCTTGGCGAGATCGAGAAACAGCGCGACGTCGAGCACGATCGGCGCCGCGAGAATGCTGTCGCGGCACAGGAAGTTGATCTTCAGCTGCATCGGGTAGCCGAGCCAGCCGACCAGATCGATGTTGTCCCACCCCTCTTTGTTGTCGCCCCGCGGTGGATAGTAGTTGATACGGACGACGTGACACAGGTGTTCGTAGAGATCCGGATAGAGCTGCGGCTGCAGGATGTAGTCGAGGACCGACTTCTTGCTCTCTTCCTTGGTCTTGAACGACTCCGGATCGTCGAGCACTTCGCCGTCGCGGTTGCCGAGGATGTTGGTCGAATACCAGCCGTTGACGCCGAGCAGCCGTGCCTTCAACCCCGGCGCGATGATCGTCTTGATCAGCGTCTGCCCGGTCTTCAGATCCTTGCCGGCGAGCGGCGCCTTCGTCCGCGCCGCGAGCTCGACCAGCGCCGGGATGTCCGCGGTGAGGTTCGGCGCCGCGTTCGCGTACGGGATGCCCTCGCGGATGGCGGCGTAGGCGTAGACCATGCTCGATGGAATCGACGGATCGTCGGCCTCGAGGGCACGCTCGAAGTTCTCCACCGTCTGGTGCGCCGCCGTCTCCGTCATGAAGATCTCGGTGCTGCCGCACCATACCATCACGAGGCGATCGAGATCGTGCGCCGACTTGAACGTGCGGATGTCGTTGACGACCTGCTCGGCGAGGTCCCGCTTGTTCTTGCCGCGCTTCACGTTCGGGCCGTCGAGCCGCTTCACGTAGTGCTTGTCAAACACCGCCGGCCACGGGCGGATTTTCTCGAGCTCCGGGCGCACCTGATCGAGGAGCGCCGGCTCGATCACCCCGGCCGTGCGCGCGGCAGAGTAGCAGTCGTCCGCGAAGATGTCCCAGCCGCCGAACACCAGATCGTCGAGTGATGAGAGCGGCACGACGTCGCTGATTCGGGGAGAGCGTCCTTCGGTCCGTTTTCCGAGACGGATCGTCCCCATCTGCGTGAGTGATCCGATTGGCTTCGCGAGGTTCTTTCGAATGGCGATCACGCCGGCAATGGTCGTGGTGCTGACGGCGCCGAGGCCGACCAGCATCACGCCAAGCTTGCCGCGTGCAGGAGCGATATCGATTGGCGTAGGCATGAACGACGGATCATATCCCGCGATTGGTGCGGCGCGAAGCCTCCCCCTCGCCGCGGCGCGCAGGAAGAGCGCCACGCCGCTGGCGACGTGGTCCGGCGAGCGCCCGTGTAAGCTGTTAGGCGAATGTTCCTGAAGCGTCAGAACCCGCACAGTCTCGCGGTGAGCATGGCGGGACCCAAGATGGGCGATCGACTGCTGCACGTCGGTTGCGCCCACGGCGGCCGCCTCGGCGCGGTGGCGGTGAAGGTTGGGCTGTCGGGCCGAGCGGCTGCCGTGGTTCCGGACGAGGCATCCGCCGAGCGCGCGCGCAAAGGCGGCATCGAAGCGGGCGTGCTCGTCGACGTCGACATCGCGCCGATGTCCCGTCTGCCGCACGACGACGACGCCTTCGATCTCGTCGTCACCGACGATACCGGCGGACTATTCGGCACGATGCGGCCCGACGATCGCGCCGCGGCCATCCGTGAGATGGCGCGCGTGCTGCGCCCCGGCGGCCGCGTCGTGATGATCGGCGCCGCGCCGCGCGCCGGCATCGGTGCCATCCTGTCGCGTGCGCCGAACCTGCCGCTGTTCGTGTCGTCAGGCGATGCGGTCAAGGCGCTGGAGGCGGGTGGATTCCGTTCCGCTCGCATCATCGGCGAGCGCGAAGGGCTCGCGTTCGCGGAGGCGATAAAACCGCGTCATGGCTGAGGGCTGATGGCTGATGGCAATTGCGAAGAGGCAGACCATCAACCATAGCCATCAGCGATTAGCCAGCGGCCATTAACGAGCGCATGTCAAATGGCGCCCGCCGTCGATCGGAATCGTCTCGCCCGTCATCCACGCCGCGCGCTCCGAGGCAAGGAAGACGATCAACTCCGCGATCTCCTCGGCCTTGCCCGGACGCCCGAGTGGATGCGTCTCCTTCGAGCGTTCGAGAAACGCAGCGTATCGCGTCTCGTCCATCCCGGAACGCCGATGCAGATTCGTGACCGTGACGCCTGGATTCACCGCGTTCACGCGCACGCCGAGCGGTGCCATTTCGATCGCGGCGCAGCGCGTCAGGTGATCGACGCCCGCCTTGCTCACGCAGTACGCGAGCACGCCGGGAAACGATCGCAGTCCGTTCACGCTCGACACGTTCACGATCGCACCGCGCGACGCGCGCAGGTATGGCGCGGCCGCCCGCATCAAGCGGAAAGGCGCCGAGAGATTCACCGCGATCATCTCGTCCCACATCGCGTCGGTGGTCTGCTCGAGGGTGCCGCTTGCGATGATCCCCGCCGCGTTGACGAGCACGTCGAGTTGTCCATAGGCGTCGAGCGCCGCCTTGACGACGGCGTCGGCCGACGCCGGGGACATCAGGTCCACCGCGCAGGCCGCCGCCTCGCCGCCGCCGGCGCGCACCACCGCCTCGACTTCCTTCAAAATGGTTTCATTACGGCCGACGACCACGACCGACGCGCTCTCGCGCGCGAACGCCTCGGCCGTGGCGCGCCCGATGCCGCTCGTCGCACCGGTGACGATGACGCTTTTTCCGCGGAATGACATGGCGCGGAGTTTATCAGCCGACGGCCTGCCCGACTGCACAAGGGGACACGTGTCCGGCCGGGAGCACACCAGAACGGCGCTAAGCGGCGAAGTTCCAACGGGAAACAGCCGAAATCGTTAGGCAGGAGTTTTGCCTCGCCACCAGGCGGATTCATGCGTCCAGCCCCTCGAGCGGATCTCTACTCGCCGCGTGAGATTGCCCTCGCGGCCGGCGTCGCAGAAGCGGCAGTGCGCGAGGCCCTCGGCGCCGGCCGCGATCTGGTGGGCTTCGACGAGGCAGTCCGTGTCGGCCGCGTGCTGGCGGAACAACGCGTCCGGCAGGAATCCGCCCTCCAGCCGACGGTCCGCCTCCCGCAGTCGGTCGGCCGCATTCCACAGTCGCGCAGCCTCCCGCTGATCGTGTCGAGCACGTTTCACATTGCAGTGATAGCCGTCTTGCTCCTCGCGACGTTCAATCTCGCGCCGCACGCGGCGTCACTCCGGATTGATGACAAGCCCGCGGACCCGATGCGGCTGGTGTTTCTGGCAACGCCGGGTCCTGGCGGCGGCGGTGGCGGCGGCGGACTGCTGCAGAAAACACCGCCGCCCAAAGCGCTTCGCGAAGGCGCGCGCAAGATCAGCAGCCCGATACCCGAACGCGTCGAGCCCAAGCCGATCGAACCGGCGCCGAAACCACCCGAGCCGAAGCCTCAACCGCCGCTCAAATCGGAGCAATTGCCGGTCGTCGTCGCGCCGATTGTTACGGCGCCGGCCGATTCGCGGACTCGCATCGGCGTACTGACTGAGACGACGACAGACACCGAGAGCCACGGACCTGGCGCGGGAGGCGGCGCGGGCACGGGCAAGGGGACAGGTCTCGGCGAGGGAGACGGAAGCGGCATTGGTCCAGGCTCCGGCGGCGGCACCGGTGGCGGACCATACCGTCCGGGCAGCGGGATCGAGCCGCCGCGGCTGCTCCACGAGGTGAAGGCCGATTACACCGAAGAGGCGCGGCAACGCGGCCTCACCGGCGAGGTCCTGCTCGAGATCGTCGTGCGCCGCGACGGCTCGGTGGGCGACGTGCGCCTGCTGCAGGGGCTCGGTGGAGGGCTGAACGATCGCGCCTCGCAGGCTGTGCGCCAGTGGCGCTTCGCGCCCGGGCGGCGTCAGGGTGCACCGATCGACGTGATCGTCGAAGTGGCGGTGGAGTTCCGCCTGCGATGATGTTTCTGCTGATCGTCACGCTCTCGTCGATCCTGCTCGCGGCGATCATGAGCGTGATCGCGTGGCGCCTCGCCGCGCAGGAACGCCGGCGGTCGGAAGCGCGAATCGCCGCGCTCGCAGCTGAGATTAACGAGCCAGCGGCGCCGGCCCTCGCGGCCTCTTCATCGCTCGCGGCGTCATCGTCGCGCGGTCCGACCCGTCGTGCAGACGTCGGCATCCGCGTTGAACCGCCGCGGCTCGCAGCCGTTTCCTCTTCGCGTCCGGGACGCTGGGACGAGGACCTGCCGCTGCGTACTGCAGAGCCGATCGGTGGCGCTGCAGAGCTGTTTGCGGGCGCGCAGCGCTCCGTATCCGGGCGCCGATTCGCGTTCATTGCGGTCGTCGTCGCCGCGGTCGCCGGCGTCCTGTTCGTGGCTGGGCTGCTGCGCGGCGGCGAATCGACATCGACGCCGGCCGGCGCAGTTCGGCCCGTGGCGGGGGATAATCGGGCTGCGGCGGCGTCACAGCCGGGGCCGCTCGAGCTCGTCGCACTTGGACACGAACGTGAGGGTGCGCGGCTGATCGTGCGCGGCGTGATCCGGACGGGAGCGGCCGCAGCCGCGTTCGATCAGCTCACTGCCGTGGTGTTCGCGTTCAACGCCGACGGCGGGTTCGTCACGAGCGCGCGAGCCGCGCTCGACGCTGGCGCATTGCGCTCTGCGGGGGAGGCGATATTCGTGGTCGCGGTCCCCGATGCGGCGTCAGCCAGCCGCTACCGGGTCAGCTTTCGATCCGGCGATCGGATCGTGCCGCACGTCGACCGGCGCGAGCCGATCAAACGACCATGATGAAGCCTGGTAACCGACATCGGGTGACCGCAATGGGTACGGCAGCGCGGCTTCGTTTCTCGACGTGCTGTGCGGCGCTCTGCGCGCTCGCGCTGCTCGCCTCGTTGCACGCGCAGCAGCAGTCACCGCCGCAGTCGCAACCACAGCAGACGCCGGCGCCCGCCAGGCCTGGCGCGGACGATCAGGGATTCCGGTTCAAGAGCGGCGTCGAGCTGATCAACGTGACGGCGACGGTGTCCGACGGCAGCGGCCGATTCGTATCCGGGCTGCATCAGGACGACTTCATCGTCTACGAGGACGACAAGCCGGTCACGGTCACCCATTTCAACGCCGATCGCGTGCCGGTGAGCCTCGGCATCGCGCTCGACACGAGCGGCAGCATGGCCGGCTCGAAGATTCAGGCGGCGCAGGATGCGCTCGATCGCTTCCTCTACGATCTGCTGGACAAGGACGACGAGATTTTCCTGTACCGTTTCAGCAACGTGCCGATGCTCCTGCAGGGATGGACGCGCGATCGTCAGCTGGTGTCGCGTGCGCTCGGGCGCATCACGCCGAACGGCGGCACCGCGATGTACGACGCGGTGGCCGACGCCCTCCCGCTCGCCCAACAGGGACAACATCGGAAGAAGGCGCTGCTGGTGATCTCGGACGGCAACGACACGGCGAGCGCAACCAACATTCGCGACGTGAAGGCGCGGATTCGCGAGAGCGAGGTGCTCGTCTACGCGATTGGCATCGACGGCGAGGGCGAATCTGCCGGACGGCCGCCGACCACGCCGCCGCGGCAACCGTTCCCGACGCCGTTTCCCTTCCCGGGCGGCCGCGGCGGACGCAGACCCGGCACCTTCCCGCCGATCGGCGGCAGCGGCGGCGGCGGCGGCGGATGGGGCGGACGGCGCAGCAACCCTGACGATCGCGTCAATGTGTCGGCGCTTCGTGACATGACCGACGACAGCGGCGGCCGCACGGAGATCATCCGCGACACGCGCGATCTCGATCCGTCGACGGCGAACATCGCCGACGAGCTGAGCAAGCAGTACTACCTTGGCTATCAGGCGAGCGGCGCGAAGGATGGACGCTGGCACTCGATCCGCGTCGAGGTGAAGAACCACAACTATCGCGTCCGCGCGCGCCGCGGATACGTCGCTAGCTGACGCACGGGTGTGTAGGACCGATGAGCCCATAGGCTGGGTGGGGAAGGACCGATCGGCGCAACGCGCCGCCCTCCCCACCCGCCCCATGGGCCGATCGGTCCCACACACCCAGTAGAATGGCGCGTGCGTTTGCTCGCGACCGCGCTCGGTCTGAGCCTTCTCGGTAGCTGCGGCGGCCTCTTCGTCGCGTCCTCGCTCGTCTTTTTTCCGGCCCATCTGCGCACGCGACTCGTGCCGTGGCTCGTGAGCTACGCGGTCGGCGCCCTGCTCGGCGTGGCGCTGCTGGCGCTGCTCCCCGAAGCGCTGGCCGTGCTCCCTGCGCGATCGGTGTTCGCGACACTGCTCGTCGGCATTCTGTTGTTCTTCGTGCTCGAGAAGCTGGTGCTGCTGCGTCACTGCCATACCGACGATTGCCACGTGCACGCGGCCACCGCGCCGCTGGTATTCGTCGGCGACGCGTTTCACAACTTTCTGGATGGCGCGATCATCTGCACGGCGGTGCTCACCTCGCTGCCGCTCGGCATCAACACGGCGATCGCCGTGGCGGCGCACGAAATTCCGCAGGAAGTCGGCGACGTGGCGGTGCTGCTCGCCGCCGGTTACAGCCGCGCCCGCGCGCTGCTGCTGAACGTCGTCACCGGCGCGGCCGGGATCGGTGGCGCGCTCGTCGCGTTCGCAGCCGTCGAAGTCGTGCCCGGCATCCGCCCGTACGTGCTCGCGATCTCGTCGGCGAGCCTGCTCTACATCGCGATGTCCGATTTGATTCCCGACCTGCACCGGGGCGGAATCGACGCCAGCGGGCTGCGGCAGGTCGTGCTGATCGCGGCGGGCATCGTCACCGTGGTCATCTTCGAGCGGATGGCTGGCTGATGGCGATCGACAAGGTCAACCTGGCAACCGTCGAAAAAATGTGGCGCCGCGAGGTCGAGGCGTCCGCGACCTACAAGCATCTGGCGCAGCGCGAGCGCGATCCGAAGCGGCGCGACATCCTCATGCGCCTGGCGGAGCAGGAAGACAACCATGCGGCGCGCTGGTCGGCGCGGATCCTCGACGCCACCGGCCGGGCGCCGGATCCGGAGGAGGTCAAACGAGGCCTCTCCTGGTTTCAGCGAATCTCGGATCCGAGCGTCGTGCTGCATCGACTCGAGCAGGAGGAGAACAAGGCAGAAGCGGAATACGACCAGCTGATGGCACGCCTCAGCGATCCCACCGATCGCCTGATCGCGCAAGAGGCGATGCTCGAAGAGCGCGATCACGCCGTCGTGCTCCGGACGCTGGCCGGCGGCAAGATCCCGACACCGCGATCGACGCTCGATACCATCCTCGGCCGCGAGCGCTGGCACGTCCGCGGCACCGGCTGGATCGGCGACGCGATCTACGGCGTCAACGACGGGCTCGGCGCCGTGTTCGGCATCGTGTCGGGCATGGCAGGCTACACCGGTGGCAGCGAAGTCGTCCTTGCCGCCGGCCTGGCCGGGACGCTGGCCAGCGCGCTGTCGATGGGCGCGGGCGCCTATCTCTCGTCGAAGTCCCAGCGCGAAGTCTACGAATCCGAGGTCGCCCGCGAGAAGGCGGAGATCGACGAAGACCCGCACGAGGAGATGCTCGAGCTCGAGCTGT
>Ga0209465_10001611_pt1 | contig 10026 bp, 6 predicted proteins | sample PanSoiPlot1MoBio_FD_188321 | JGI IMG/M metagenome (GOLD analysis project Ga0209465, IMG submission 188321) | Tropical forest soil microbial communities from Panama analyzed to predict greenhouse gas emissions - Panama Soil Plot 1 MoBio (SPAdes)... | ecosystem: Environmental > Terrestrial > Soil...
AATCTGCACGAGGGCAGTCGCCCGCGCCGCGTGGAACGGGAACCCACCGAAGAGCAGGGAGAAGGCCGGCACCATGATGAGTCCGCCCCCGAGCCCGAACCACACCGAGCTGCAGCCAGCGGCCATCCCGACGGCGAGGACGGCTAGGCTCCCCACAACGGTGTGGTCTGCGAGGATCCCTGCGGACGGTCCCAGCCCTCCGTTTGCCATCACGAGCATCCGGTACGCGGCGAAGACGAGCAGGGCCGCGAAGAGGCGCCGCAGGAGCCTGTCGGGAAGGAAGGGAAGCGCCTGTCCACCCAGCCGTGATCCGGCGAGAGAGGCGATGGTGAGAGCACCCGCCGTACCCCAGTGAATGTTCGAGCCCTTTACCGCCACCTCGGAAAGGACGCCAGCCAGCGAGACAGCCCCGACGACTACCAATGAGGTGCCCACCGCCCGCTTGACGGGAAACCGGAAGAGGCACATCAGCATGGGGACCATCACGAGCCCGCCGCCGATGCCGAGGAAGCCGGCCACGAACCCCGCGGCGAAACCTCCGATGACGAACCAAGTCTGTTCCGCGCGCGCCCGGACGAGGCTCTCCTCTCGCCCGGCGCCGTCAGCTGACGTCACCACGGCTCGGACCCGCTCCTGTTGGGGGCCGTCCATCGTCACGGCGCCGCTCCTCACGGGCCCACGCTCGCGTCCGGGAATAGCCACAGCGTCGGGTTCTCCCACGCGGGCCTAGGACCGAGGAGCCATCGGGTGTCCCAGCGTGTCCGAAAGATCTCAAGGCGCACCTGCTCGCCCGGCGTCTCTTGGCCCCCAACGGCAAGCCGGTCCGCGACAGCGAGGCACTGCGTGACCATCGCCCGATCGCCCAGCTGGCGAAAGCGCTCGGCGGCCTCGAGCACTCCTTGGATCGCTCCCTCCTCACGGGCCCGGTAGAGGGCCGCCAGGTACAGGCTGCGAGCGGTCACTTCGCCCGCCTTTCGGCCGTGGGCGGCGTCTGCGATCCGGATATAGGCATCGCCCACGGCGAGCAGCCCCTCCCACTTCCGCGCGCCCAGGGCGTGCGCGTAGGCGTCGTGCCACAGCCACTCGGCCTCGCTTCGATCACCTCTGGCCAAGGCCTCGTCCACGCGTCGGACGTCACTTGCCCAGGAAGCGTCAGACAGTCTCGCGGGGTCATCAGCGCCGGCCAACGCGGCTCCGCCGACGATCAGGAGGAGGAAGAAGAGGAACGCGAGGTGGAGGCCGGCTGTCGACAACCAGCCCGTCACCGTGATGCGCTTCTCCGACCGAACACGCTTGCGGCCATCCTCTGCTTCGAGCATGAGCAGCCTCCTCTAGCGGTTCCGCTCCTTCACGTCCTCGCTCGCGAAGATGCTTCCCCTTAAGGCAAGCTTGGGGCCGAAACAGAACGTTCGCCAAAACAGCAGGTTACGGTGAGACCGAGCGGCCAATCGATGGTGAATCGGCGGAAAGTCGCCAGGATGGCGAACGATCATGAAGTGGTCGATACTGGGCCGATGGCGAACGAGGGCTGGCGGTTTCTAGGGGATAGTGCCCCATTCCGGGAAGTCCTCGCGAGCATCGCCCGCGCGTTGCCACGTCTTGGGCCGGGCCGAAGGGTCCCGCCCATCCTGTTGCTGGGGGAGACGGGAACGGGCAAGGGCCTGCTCGCGCGAACGATCCATGAGTCCGGGCCTCGGGCCACTGGACCGTTCGTCGACCTGAACTGTGCAGCTATCCCGCCCACCTTGATCGAGGCCGAGCTCTTCGGATTCGAGCGCGGCGCATTCACGGACGCTCGCCAGGCCCGGACCGGGTTAGTGGAAGCAGCCCACGGAGGTACCCTGCTCCTCGACGAGATCGGGCTGTTGCCTCAGGATCTTCAGGCGAAGCTGCTGACCGTGATCGAGTCGCGTGAAGTCAGGCCCCTCGGCGGTGCTCGGACACGGGCAGTCGACGTCTCGGTCATCGCAGCGACCAACAGCGACCTCCAGAAGGCAGTACGCGACCAGCGATTCCGTGAGGACCTCTACCACCGGCTGGCCGTGCTCGTGTTTTCCCTGCCGCCGCTGCGGGAGCGGGGCAAGGACGTGCTGGAGCTGGCCGACGCTTTTCTAGCCCGGGCCTGCGCCGACCACGCGCTGAAGAAGAAACTCGGCGATGACGCTCGCGCGGCCATCGCTGCCTATCAGTGGCCCGGCAATGTGCGCGAACTGGCCAACCTGATGGAGCGCGTGGCGCTGCTCACCGAAGGACCGATCGTCACGGCGGCCGATCTCGCGCTACCGATAATCTCTGCCGCTTTAGCCCCGACTGACCGCGAGCCTCCCGACCCGCTTTCCCTTAAGGCGTCGGTCAATACCTTCACCCGAGCTCGGGTGGAGCAGGCAATGAAAGAGGCGCGCGGCAACACCTCGGCGGCGGCGGAGCGGCTCGGCGTGCCCCGCTCCACGCTGCGGTACCAGCTCGAGCGCTTCGGGCTGACTCAAGGCGGGATGGGACGAGCGAGGCGAAGGGCCGCGCCGGTGACGCCGGCCCTCTCTGAGCGGGTCCTCGTTCACGCGCGAACCGTGGAGGGTGAGCGCCGACAGGTCACTGTCCTGTTCGCCGATTTCACAGAAGCAACGGATCGTGTGGCCGGTGGTGACCCCGAGACGACGCGCCAGCTGTTCGATCCAGTGCTCGAAACAATGATCGACGCCATACGGCGGCACGAGGGCAGCATCAATCACGTCCGACATGACGGCCTCATGGCCCTCTTCGGCGCCCCGGCGGCTCATGAGGACCACGCCGTGCGGGCGTGCCACGCGGCGCTCTCGATGCACGAGAGTGTCGGCCGTTTGGCCGAGGGCATGCGCTCCACTCTAGGCGCCGAGATGAAAATCAGGATCGGGGTGCACTCCGGCGACGTGGCGCTGCGTGTGATCGGGCATGAGGTCCGCCTGGACTACGCGGCGATCCCGGAAACGACTCGCGTGGCGGCCCGCACGGTGCAGGCGGCGCGGCCGGGCACTACCCTTCTCACGGCCGAGACCCAGCGGCTGGCCGAAGGCTTCATCGAGGTGGCTCCAGCGGCACTGGCCGGCGCCTCCGAACTGAGCGGGCTCAGCGTCGTTCGCTCGCGGCTCAGGGCGGCGATCACACGCAGCCTGAGCCAATTCGTCGGGCGCGACGCCGAGACCGAACAGATCGGCATGGCTATGGACCGTGCCCGGAACGGCCGTGGTCAGGTGCTCGCGCTTGTCGGTGAACCTGGCGTGGGCAAATCTCGTCTCGTATTCGAGTTCACGCGCTCCCATCGCGCGCAGGGGTGGCTCGTCCTGGAGGCGAGTGCTCTGTCTTACGGGAAGGCGACCAGCTATCTGCCCGTCATCGAGCTCCTCAAGGGCTACTTCAAGATCACCCAGCGCGAAACACACCGCGAGATTCGGGGAAAGGTGACCGGCAAATTGCTCACGCTGGATCACGCCCTCGAGCCGATTCTACCGGCGGTACTGACGCTCCTCGATGTACCCATCGAGGATAGTCAGTGGCAGGCGCTTGACTCACCTCAGCGCCGCGAGCGCCTCCTCGAGGCCACTAAGCAACTCCTGTTGCGCGAGAGCCGGAATCAACCAGTCCTCGTCGTGTTCGAGGACCTGCATTGGGTAGACGCGGAGACGCAGGCGTTCCTGGACAGGTTGGTGGAAGGTCTTCCGGCGGCCAGGTTGCTCCTGATCGCCAGCTATCGCCCCGAATACGAGCAGCGCTGGGCTCACAAGACGTATTACAGGTCACTGCACATCGATCCGCTCGATGCGGAGAGCGCCGGCAAACTCCTGCAGGACGTGCTCGGCAGCGATCCCAGTTTGCACGACTTCCGAAGCAGTTTGATCGAGCGCACGGAAGGCAACCCGTTCTTCATCGAAGAGATCGTCAGGACTCTGGCTGAGACTGACACTATCGTCGGCGAGCGCGGTCGCTATCGTTTGGGCAAGACAATGGCAGCGATCCACGTGCCAAGCACGGTTCAGGCCGTCATCGCTGCTCGAATCGACCGGCTTTCCGTCGAGGACAAGCGACTTCTCCAGTCGGCCGCGGTCGTCGGCAAGGACGTTCCCTTTGTCTTGTTACAGGCTATTGCCGAAGCCAGCCCGGACGAACTACACACGTCGCTCCGGAGTCTCCAGGCCGCGGAGTTCCTCTATGAGACCAGCCGCTTTCCTGAGGTCGAGTACACCTTCAAGCATGCACTCACTCACGAGGTGGTCTACGGCAACCTTCTCAACGAGCAACGGCGACTCCTCCATGCGCGGATAGTCGGCGCCCTCGAGAGCCGCCACGGCGCCGGGCGACTCGGCGAGCAGGTGGAACGGATGGCCCACCATGCGGTTCGCGGCGAGGTCTGGGATAGGGCCGTCGTCTACTGCCGGCAGGCGGGCGCGAAGGCGAGGACGCGCTCGGCCTACCCGGAGGCGGCTGCCCGGTTCGAGCAGGCGGTCGAGGCGCTTCGGAACCTCCCGGAGGATCACCGTGTGATCGACGAGTTGATCGATGTGCGACTCGATCTCCGAGGAGTGCTCATGCTTCTCGGCCACCCCCGACAGGCGCTCGACCAGCTTCACGAGGCCGAGGCGCTCGCCGAGATTCTTCAGGACCGTCGCCGAGTCGGCCGGATTGCCGCCCATACCGCGCACAGTTTGAGGGTGATCGGCGAACATGCGCGGGCGATCGAGTATGGCCTTCGGGCACTGGAGGTCGCGCAGAACCTCGACGACTTCGCACTGCGGATCACGGGCAACCTCCTTCTCGGCGACGTCTACGCCGTTACGGGTGACTATCCCCGTGCCGTTGAGCACCTCACCTGGAACGTCGAGCGACTCCAGGGAAAGCTGGCCCGCGAGCACTTCGGCTTTGCTCCCCTTCCGTCTGTCGGCTCTCGTAATTTTCTGTCCCGAGCGCTGGCCGAACAGGGAGAGCTCGCGACGGCGCGCGACCACGCAGACGAAGGGCTTCGGATCGCCGAGGCGGCCCAGCAAGAGCTGAGCGTCGTGGTCGCCTCCGACGGACTCGGCTACGTCTACATCGTGAAGGGTGAGTTCTCGACGGCGATCTCGATCCTCGAGCGTGGGCTGCACCTCGCCGAGCGGCTACAGATACATGGATGGTCGAATTCGCTGATGTGTCGGCTAGGCTACGCCTATGCTTTGACTGGTCGGGGCACCGAGGGTATTGCCCTCATGGTGGCAAGTCTCGATCGCATCGCCACCACTCGGGGTGGTCACGCTAAGGCGACAACGTGGCTCGCTGAGGGGTATCTGTTGTCAGGTCAAATCGACGACGCCCTTCGGCTTGCCTCGGAAGCGCTCGATCTCGCGCGACGCTTGGGCGAGCGCGGGTACGAGGTGATGGCGCTCCATGGGCTCGCGGAGGTCGTGGGGCGCAAGGATCCCCCCGATGTTGAGACCGCGATCGGGCGTTACCGAGAGGCCACCACGATGGCTACCGAGCTCGGCATGCGTCCGCTGGCCGCCCACTGCCACCTTGGGCTCGGCAAACTCTACCGGCGAACGGGCAAGCGCGATGCGGCGCGGGGGCATCTCGCCACCGCGACGACGATGTACCGCGAGATGGGCATGATGTACTGGTTAGAGCGGACCGAAGCGGAGCAGGCCGTATAGGCTTGAGCAAGCGGCCAAGTCCAATCACAATCGCCGCGATGAAGCGTGAACGATGGCAGTCGCGCGGCGCCCAACATTCCCGGCTCTTGGCTATCCGGAAGTCTCCGCGATCGACGAATACAGAATCCGCGAGCTACTAGGGCAGGTCAAGGCGGGCCGTGTTTCCCGCCGATCGTTCGTGCAAACGATGGTCGGGTCGGGCCTAAGTGCACCTTGGCCGCCCAACTACTGGCACGGATCGGAGTCGCCCAGGGCCAGCCGAAGAGCGCCGGGTTCACGCCGACCAGGCGGGGGGGCGGAGGCCGTCTCCGCCTGCTCTGGTGGCGGGGTCCCACCCTCCTCAACCCGCACCTCTCCGTCGGGGTCACGAACTCCGACGGGTCGCGCATCTTCTATGAGCCGCTCGCCGCCTTTAACTCCGACGGCAACCTGGTGCCGGTCCTGGCGGACGAGATTCCCAGTGATCGGAACGGCGGCGTGGGCAGGGATGGGCGCTCGGTCGTCTGGAAGCTCAAGAAGGGCGTGACCTTCCCCGTCTGCTGCGCCTCGGCGACGAGCGGCGCGAGGAGGCCACCACTGAGGAGCGTGATGAACCGCCGACGGTCAAGAGGATGGCGGGTGCATGGAACGAGCTCAGCCGACTCCATGGCGGAGCCATGGTAGCCGAAGGTAGATAGGTGGACCAGCGCAGAGGATCCTGGGGGGCTGCTCCTCATCCGAACCGGTGAGGCCGATCCAGAACTTTTCCTTTCGACGACACAGATTCCCTCCGACCTCGCGATCCTTGACCCTCTACACGTCTCGATCTAGGCTCGGTCACTGAGGGGCCGGCGGTACGGAGGGCAGGGGGAGGCGGAGATTTGAAGGCCAACTCAAGAGCGAAATGAAGGATTGGTGGTCGACGGAATAGCTGAAGCAGAATGGGAGTAGCCCGTAACATCCATACGTTCGCCGCGGCCGGTGCCGCGTTTCTGCTCGCCGTCTTGTGGTTCGACCTCATGTTCGACGTGCAGTCCCGCAAGCACCCCGGCAATCCGTTGCCGGCGGACGTGCTGGTGTCGATCTCCGCCTACTACCGACGAGTTACGACGGACGCCTATCCCATGAACAGGCTAGTCTCGCTGGTCATGCTGCTCACCATCGCGGCGGTCGTCGCCGAGATCGTGACAGGCGTGCACCCGTGGTGGATCGGTTGGGTCTCGCTGGTCCTGGTCGGTAGCGGTGTCGTCTCTACCCTTCGACGTACCGTCCCCAATGCACGGCGGCTCGGCAGCGCACAAGACACTCCTGAGATGCAGTCCTTTCTAGCCCGAGCGATCTACCGCGATCATCTCTTCAGCTTTGCGCGCATTTCCCTGGTGCTTGGACTGCAGCTGATTGCTCGTTAATAAAGGTGCGCCGGATTAGACGCGCTTTGTGCCAGTCACCTCACTCCAACTAGCATCGTGATAGAGCGTAGGCAACATTGGCACGCGCCCGGCGGCGGGCGCGCCGCGAGTGGCCGGCGGAAGCGCGTAGGAGCCCGGTCCAGGCGAGAGTATGCCCTCCCGATGGGAGCGGCTGAGAGGGGTGTTGTCATTCGTGAATCTTTCGGGTCGCCCGCGACAAATCGTTAGGCTAGGCCCTAGTTGCTGTCCGGTACCAATTTCCACTCAGCGACTTGCGAAGGTCAGTGCGTATGCCTCTCCCGGCGCCAGCCGTAACCGAGTAGGGTGACGAACCCCATGCCAAGCAAGAGCAACGTGGAGGGCTCGGGTATGTCAGAACGTACTCTAATGATTGCGACATCGGGTCCGTACCTAACGACCTCTTGAAATGTGCCGTCCTCCGTGATGGCAGCGTCCGGATTGTGTGTCAGGAATGGGTCGACGTCAGGGTCAGATTGAAAGACTACGTGTATAAACTGCGGCGCGACAGCTCCTAATCCCATTGACTGTAGCAGGTCACTCGCATTGACGACGTTGTTCTCATCATCGAACACACATCCCCCTGGTGGCTCGCACAAGACTACTGTAACCAGACTCCCCAAAAAGTTGGCCCCTAGATCTACGTCGAAGCTAATCTGTTCCCCTGGGCCCTGCTTGAGATTCTCGATTGGCCGGTTGTCGGGATCGCTAGTCCTTGCGGTTGGTACGCCCTCAGTTAGATCATCAATATCGATAAACAATGGAGCACTGAATCCACTGGACGGTGTCAGAATGCCGATGGCAATCATGAGGAAAAGGTGCAGTCGCAGCTTCATCACCTAGACTCCTTTTGGTCGCAGCCCACCCGCACCAGCCGGGAGCGGCCGCGTGTTCGCTGGTCCCGGGTATTTATCGTTTCGCATCGTCTCCCAAGCATCGCGATAGTGCTGGTCCTCATGGGTAGCGACGAACTGCGCGCAAACGCCAGTTGCGCGAGCGTAGGCAACATAAGCACGCGGCGGCGGCGCTCGCCTCCCGGGTGGCCGTCGGCCTCCTGACGTAATCTGCCACACTCAGACACCGGTCGCTGTCGGGGCCTCTAGGAGCCAAGGTCACAGCCGCTCTCGGAGCCTCTAGGAGCCCAAGGTCACAGTGGCCCTATTGGCGTTCCCGACATTCGAGGCAAACGCTCCCAACAGCGTGATGGTCGCCGAGGTCCGGAAGCCGGGGGAGTCGGCGACGCGGGGAACGTGCCTTGTCGCCACCATCGACGCCGTCGAGCGCTTCCCCGACGCCCACCACGTCGAGGCGTACCTCGGTCCTCGTGCGGCGCGAGCTCAGCTCAGGCGAGAGTCAGTGCCGCGACCTCATCACCAAAGCCGGGTCGGCCCGTACGCGCTGGCTCTTGGTTCAAGCCGCCGTCTCCACCCTCCGCCGCCGGTGGATTCCCCCCCTGGAGCGCCACCACTGGCAACCGAACAAGCTGGCCGTCCCCATCCCGAACAGGATCAGGGAGGCCGGCTCAGACACCGGCGCGACAGCCTGAAAGCCCAGGCCGTCCACGATGAAGCCATGGTCCAGCAAGAATTGATCGAGCTCGTTGACCAGGTTCTGGGGCAGGGGCGCGAATTCGATCTGGGCCATCGGATCCGACAAGAGGGACACCGTCGCGTTGCCGCTGATGAAGCTGAGCGGCCCGCCTGAGGTAATGGTGAATGGTCCCACCACACTGACGCCAAACGCGGCGAAAAGCGTGCCGCCCGCCACAGGCTCCTCGATCAGCTCGTCGATCCCGGTGTTGTCGCTCACGTAGTCGGCCAGTCCTCCGCTCGCAGCAAATTCCACGTCCTGGGTCAGGCCGCTGATCGTCCCGCGAATCGACCCGGCCACGAAGCTGCCCGCAGGGATGAAGCCCGATACGCCGAGGACGAAGAAACCCGGAACGTTCGCGATGAAGTTGAGCCCGCTCACATTCTGTAGCGTTGCCGATCCCGTCGAGTAGATGGCTGAGGCGGTTCCCGCACGGTTCCCGTCCGACAGGCTGTAGGGGAACCAAATGACGCCACCGCTCGGCCCCGGCCCACCGAACGGTCTGACGGAGATGCTCCCACCGAGGCCGGTTACGTTGCTGCCGAACTGAGTGCCATTGGGAGCTGCTTGTGCTGCGGCCGCCACCGACAGCGGGAGGTTGACCGAGGTTCCCGTGGTGACGAGCCCTCCCCCGGCCAGTCCGCCTAAGAATGTCGGGAAGCCGTGCCCCGGGGCGAGGAGCGCCCCATTGATGCCCCCATTGACCCCCGATCCATCATTGCCGAAGAGCGGCAGCCCTCCTGCATTGGCTCCGAGCGCTACGGTTCCCATGTCCGTCTGCGCGGTGAAAAGATCGACGACGGCAGCGGAAGCGGGGGCCGCGACCAGTACGAGCGCGAGGATGAGAACAGCAAGGCCGATCCCCGATGGCCGGCGGAGGAAGATCGTTCGAGCCGACACGACGCCTGAAGATTTCATGCACTTCTCCTTTGGTCAAGTTTCGACCTACACGGCCCCATGAGCCGATGCGCTTTACAAGGAGGCGAGCAGCCTGATTTGCGAGGGCCTGCTCTCAGAGCCCAGGCAGTGCCTTGGTATTCTCCGTCCGGGCGCCCTCCAATTCCTTGGGATTGATCCCGAGGACGTCGAGGATAGTCGCGGCGATCTGTCGAGTCTCGACATTATCGTTGACGGTTGCCGCAATGATCGAGGGGTTCGAAACAAGAAGGGCCACGTTGCGGTCGTCTTGCGTGAAGCCGCCGTGCTCGGCGAGTTTGCTGCCGCTCGTGTAGATCAGGCCGGGTGTCGTGATGGCGATGAAGTCGGGGGTGCGATTGTTGCCGAAGGGGTTGCCGTAGAGCGGCGCGAGCGCTGATTTGTTGAGAAGCGTATCGATGCCCAACGTTTTCGCCTGCGACAAGAGGTAGGCCTCG
>Ga0209465_10001612_pt1 | contig 10022 bp, 11 predicted proteins | sample PanSoiPlot1MoBio_FD_188321 | JGI IMG/M metagenome (GOLD analysis project Ga0209465, IMG submission 188321) | Tropical forest soil microbial communities from Panama analyzed to predict greenhouse gas emissions - Panama Soil Plot 1 MoBio (SPAdes)... | ecosystem: Environmental > Terrestrial > Soil...
TTCCACTCGGGGCGAAACCATTTTCGAATTTCGTTCCGTCCCACTTGCTCCCTGCGCAATCTCCCGCTACATTGGAAGATTGGGGGCGTGCGGCGACTTTTCCCCATTCATACCCTGGCCGTGCCTAATTCTTCGGAGGTTCCGACATGAGTGTTCGCAATATTCTCTATTTCTCCGGCGCCATGCTCGCCAGTGCCATCGCTGGCAGCCTCATGGGCCCCAAGCCCGTTCTGGCCGTTGCCCGTGAAATCATCGAGCTACAGCGCGACGTCACCGCCCTGCTCCAGGGACAAAAAGATCTCCAGACTCAGACGACTCAGGACCACACCGTCCAGAAAACACTCATCGAGCAATCCTCGGATACGGTCAATAAACTCAACTCCACCATGTCTTCGCTCCAAAAATCTGTCCAAGATGTGCAGGCCAACTCCGGAACGCGCCTTGACAGCATGTCCACGCAGGTCCAGGGGCTCTCGGACAATCTCGAGGAAATCAAGTCGCGACTCGGCAAGCTCAATCAGCAGCTCGTGGATTTGCAAAACTCCGTGCAGAACCTCGACGCCAAAATTTCTTCCGGCGCGGCCGCTCCGGCTACCGGCGCCGGAACCACCACACCCACCGCCGGCAACGTTCCGCCGCCAACGACTAGTTCGCCGGGCGCTGCGGCTCCTTCCGGCCCTTCCGCCGATATGCTCTATTCCAACGGCCTGCGCGACATTCAGAGCGGCAAATATGACTTGGCGCGCTCTGAATTCACGGATTACCTGAAGTATTACGGCAAAACCGACCTGGCTTCCAACGCGCAGTTTTACATCGGCGAAATTTATTACAAGGAAAAGAAGTATCAGGATTCCATCGCGGAATACGACAAAGTCATCAACAACTATCCGAAAAGCTTCAAGCTGGCTCCTGCCCGCCTTCACCGCGCCACGGCGATGCTCCAGCTCGGCCAGAAAGCTTCCGCCATCCGCGAGCTCCGCGAAATCATCAAACTTTTCCCGGGCAGCGAGGAAGATCGCTACGCCCGCGCCCAGCTCAAAGAACTCGGAGCCTCCGCCGGCTCCCGCTAACGGTCACTCCCCAGTCGTTGTTTCCCAGCCTCCCTCGCCCTCCCTAGTTTCCCTGGTCTTCTTCCGGACCTTCTTGCTCGCCGAGCCCTCGGCTTCGCAGTTGTAAGTCATGAGTTATAAGCTCTGAGTCCAAGACCAAGAGTTTCTAAACGAGCCGATCACTTCTTGCCCGTTGGTTCCGCCCAGCCTGAGGCTCCCGTCACATTCCGTCTTGCGGAACGACGTGGTAGCTGACAAAGGCCAACTGCTTGCCGTCCGGCGACCAGGAAGGCACGTTCATCGTTCCTTGACCGCCGAAGAGTTTGGCAAGGATGGTAATCTTCGTGTTTTTGAAGCTTGCGCTCGGAGCGCTTGCGTCTTTCAAGCTCATCAGGCGGAGGGAGACGTCTTTGTTTTCGGGGTGGCCGGAAACGGACTTGTCGTAGGTGAGGAAGACCATCCACTGGCCGTCGGGCGAAATGTGCGGGAACCAATCGTTGTTTTCGCCGAAGGTGACTTGCTCTTGCTCGCTCCCGTCGGCCTTCATGCGCCAGATTTGCATGTGGCCGGTGCGCTCGGAGTTGAAATAGATGTAGTGGCCATCGCGCGTGTACTCCGGCCCGTCGTCGAGGCCTTTGGCGGTGGTGAGGCGCGTTTCTTCTTCACTCGCCGCGGGTCCGCCCGCCGCGGGAACGGCGTAGATGTCAAAGTCGCCGTTGCGTTCGCCGACAAACGCCAGCGTCTTGCCGTCCGGCGACCAGCCGTGCAAATACGAAGGAGATTTCTGCGTGATGCGGCGTGGCGTGCCGCCGTCGATAGGAACGATGTAGACGAGCGATTCGTGGTTCTCCTGCGAATTGTCGCTAATGCCAAGTTGCGTGCCATCGGGCGAAATCAGGTGGTCGTTGTTGCAGCGCGTGGCGAAGCCGGTGTCGAGAACGTGCGGCGCACCGCCGGAAACGGGAATTATGTTGATGCGCCCGTTGCGGTTGAAGAGCAAATGTTTGCCGTCGGGCATCCAGTTGGGCGCCTCGAAGCGCTCCGGCGCGATGTAGACGACGCGGCGATCGGTGGAGGCAAGCGAAATCACCTCGAGCGTACTGTAGAGCGTAGTCGTCGCCTTCGTGTTCGGCACCGCGTTGTCGCGGACCATGCGCGGCGGCGCGGGTTTTGCATCGACGCTCACGTTCGAGAAGACCGCTTTCTCAACGACGTTCGCGTCGTGGCTGCAAACGCCGATGCCCACGTAAAACGGTTCTTGCAGCGCGATGCGCATGGAGCCGCTGGCCAGTTGGAACTGGCCGTTTTCATCGGCCAGCCACAGGGAGAAGTACGCGCCGCGCTTAACCAGGCGCAGCCGCTTCGGTGCGGAGACGTTGGCTTGAATCTCGTGCGTGGCCGCGCCTTTTTCGTCGCGGTATTGCAGCGAAGTGAGCCCGTTGCCGTGCAGTGCCACGTCGGCGTAAGCGGAGTCCTCGTCGAGGCTCTGGCGCACCATCAGCACTGCTTTGCGATGCTCCTGCGCGCCTTTGCCAACGAACGCAATGTCGGCAGTCAGCGTGACGTCTCCGGACGCTTTCTTCCACGCAAACTGGAAGGCATCCTTCACGGACCACATGTTCTCGCCGCCTCCGGCGATCGTGTAGGCTTGCTTCGCGGCGTCGTAGTCCACGGAGCCGGCGTGCAACACGGTGCCCACGTCGCCGTGCGATTCAAAGATTCCCGCAGCGTTCGCAGAACTGGCCGTATTTGCCGAATTGGCGGCTTGCAGCGCGGCTCGTTGCGCGGCGATGTAATTTCCTGCCGTGAACGCAATCGCGAGAATTGCGGCGATTGCGAGAATCTCCGCGGTCACGGCAGCCCATTGGGCAAGTTTTTTCCAATGTGGCGATTCGACCGGTGTTTCTTGTTTCACAGGGCACCCCCCTACGTTCGATTCGTGAAACGAGACGTTAGGCTGCCTCTGCACCGCTTGTCAATTTGGCCCTGGTACAGCTTTGGGCTGTACCAGGGCCATGCATCAACCTAACCAGGGCATGATGTATCTCACCAACCAGAGACACCCGCATACAACCGGGCGAAACCCGCAAGCCAATCACGCGACAAGCAATTTCCCTTTTGCTGCGTCGCGTGCTATCGTCGCCGTCTCAGGGGGAGCGAATGTCTGTTAACAAAGTGATTCTGGTCGGCCGATTGGGCCGCGATCCCGAAACGCGCTACACCGGGAGCGGCCAGGCGGTGGCGAATTTCTCCGTGGCCACCGACGAATCCTACAAAGACCGCAATGGCGAACGCCAGAAGCGCACGGAGTGGCACAAGATTGTTGTCTGGGGAAAGCAGGCGGAAATCGCGCAGCAGTATTTGAAGAAAGGCTCGCTCATCTTCATCGAGGGGCGCATTCAATCGCGCGAATGGCAAGACAAGGAAGGCCAGAAGCGAACCAGTTTCGAGATTGTAGCGACCAATTTCCGCATGCTTGGCGGTCGCGCCGAAGGCGCGGCGGCCGGAGCAGGCGGGGGCGGAGGGGCCTCGCGCGGTGGCGACGAATTCGATCAATCGGCCCCCGCCGAAGAGAGCTACGGCGGCGGCAGCAGCCAGTCCGGGGGCCCGGAAATCTCCGACGAAGACATTCCGTTCTAACGCTCTTGATGGGCATCCTTTGGATCGCTTGCGTCCCAAATTTGCAAAAGCAGATTCATCAAACAAAAACCGCTCGATCGGGCAGAGGACCTCGCTTCGCTCGGAATGACACCGCGGCTCGATCAGGATTTTCGAGCGACGGAAATTCAACATGAGTACAACGAATCGGCAATTCGTTTTGCAATCGCGGCCGAAGGGGATGCTTGCACGCGGCGATTTGCAACTGAAGGAAACGCCGCTGCCGGAATTGAAAGATGGACAGGCGCTGGCGCGCGTGAAGTACCTTTCCATCGATCCGACGATGCGCGTTTGGATGGCGATGGACAGCTATCTTCCCGCGGTGCCCATCGGCGAAGTGATGCGCGCACTGGGCTTCGCGGAAATTTTGGAGTCGCGGCATCCAGATTACAAAAAGGGCGACCGCGTTACCGGCGCCACCGGGTTGCAGGAATATTTCATCATCGACTCCACGGCGGGCCAACAACTCATCCAGAAAGTGCCGAAGATTCCGTTCGTGTCGGACACCGTGTTCCTTGGCACGCTTGGCCTCAACGGCCTAACTGCCTACTTCGGCATGGAAATCGCCGCGCCGAAGAAAGGCGAGACGCTCGTGGTTTCCGCGGCGGCGGGTGCGACCGGTAGCATCGCAGGGCAAATCGGGAAGATTCGTGGCTGCCGCGTCGTGGGCATCGCCGGCACGGACGAGAAGTGCGACTGGATCACGAAAGAGCTTGGCTTCGACGCGGCCATCAACTACAAGAATGTGGACTGGAAGGCGAAGTTGGCCGCTGCCGTTCCCAACGGCATTGACATGAATTTTGAAAATGTCGGCGGCGAAATCATGAGCGAGGTCCTCGAGCTCATGAATCTGCACGGGCGAGTAGTCTTGTGCGGTCTGATTTCCGGATACACGAAGGAAGATCCTAGCCTGGCGAGCTTCGGCACGGTACTGGTGAAGCGGTTGCGGGTCGAGGGCTTTATTCTTCTCGACTACGCGCCGCGTTTTATGGAAGCGGCCACGCAACTCGGTCAATGGAAAATGTTCGGGAAAATCAAGGACCGCGAAACGATTGTCGATGGCCTTGAGAAGGCTCCTGATGCCATCAACATGCTCTTCACCGGCGGAAATATTGGAAAGCTGGTCGTCAAGGTGTGATGTTCTAGCCCGGTGAGCACCGCCTAGCTCGCGTCGCTAGCGCGGCGGGGCATTGCGTTTTCTCTCAGCGTCAAGCTTCTGGAGGAACTGTTCATATTTCGGCTTTTGTTCGGGAGTGAGGGTGGCGCGAACCTGGTTCCGGGTCGCTTCGCGAATCTGATCCACTTGCGCGTCGGCCTGGTCGCGAACGGCTTTCGCCTCCGCATGGGCCTTCACCAGAATCGCATCGAGTTGCTTGGCTTGATCGCTGGTCAGGCCCAACTCTTCGGTCATCTGCCTAACGCGCTTGGCGCGTCGCTCGGGTTCCGGCAGCGGCGTGCTTGCGGCCGAAACCGAATGGTGCGCATACCCATAGCCGAGCATTCCGCCCCCGACGGCTCCGAGTAGAAATACGACGACCACCCAAATGGCGGCCTTGCGAGAAGCGGGCGTCTCATTCACGGTTTGACTCATGGATGGTCACCCGCCATGCTTACCAAAACATCGTCGGGAGTTGGCTGCTGGGGCGTCTCGAAGATGGATTCTTGTCCCGCCGGAACGTAATTTGGGGCGCGGACAACAGCTTTGTAAAACCACGTGGTGCCAGCCAATAGGAGAATTGCGGCGACCCAGGCAAGCCGCGAAGCAAAGCGCGGGAATTCGGTCCATGCGCTTGCGCGCTCCGCAAGCTCTGTTTCGCGCGAGGCGATAGCGGCCAGGACCCGCGCGGCAAACCACGGCCGGTCTTCCTCCGTGAACCTGGCTGCGCTGCCAAGCAACTGTTTCACTGTGACCAGGTCGTTCGCCGCTTCGCGGCAGCCTGCGCAAGCAACCATATGCATGCGCTGCTGTTGTGGCAAAAGCGCGATCAAATCTTCGAGCCGGATAGCGCCTTCAAGCTTCGCAGCGGCCGCTTCGAGACCGTCGCGGAATTTTCTACAGTTTTCGCTCTCTTTCAGCTTGTTCCACATCCCAGCCTCCTAACCGCCGGGTTCTGCATCCTTCAGCTTTCGTGCGCCTTGGCCTGGCTAACCACGCGGCGGCGTGCCCGGAAGAGCCTTACCTTCACCGTATTGGCATTCAAGTCTAGAACTTCCGCAATCTCCTCGATTGAGAAACCTTCCACTTCTTTCAAGATCAGCATCAGGCGATCCCGTTCTTCCAATCCTTCCAGCAATCTTTCGACGCGCTGCCGCGACTCCAGCCTTTCACTGATGTCCGGATCGTCCTTGCCCTTCTCCGCCGAACTGATGACCTGACGGGCTTGCTCCTCGCTCAAGTCCGCCTCGTAAACCAGCGGCCGAACCTTTTTCTTTCTTAACATGTCCCAGCATTCATTCACGGTAATTTTGTAAAGCCAGGTGCTGAATGCCGCGCGCTGGTCGAAACGCTTCAACGAGAAGTACGCTTTCACGAACACTTGCTGCGCGATGTCTTCAACGTCCTCGCGCCGCTTTAGGATTCCTCCGGCGACCGCAAACACTCGATGCTGGTGCCGGCGAATCAACTCCTCGAACGCCTCCTTGTTCTCGCGCTGCGCCCGCCGCACGAGTTCGCGGTCGTCCGCAGCCTCCACCGGAGGGGCAACACGATACCTTCCGACTTTCGCCGGGAGAGGCCCTTCCAAGGGCTCTGGTTTTGGCACGTGTGGCATAGATTTTTGGTTACGCTTATTATCCCCGGATTGACGTGTGCTGCATCATCTGTTTCGATTTGATTCTGTACAAAGTTTCTTCTTGCTTCTTTTTCTAACGTTATGGAATAATACCCTCATGATTATCGGTGATCGTCTTCGCGCGTTGCGCGAAGAAAAGAAACTCTCCCAGGGCGACATCGAGAAGCGAACGGGGCTGCTTCGGTGCTACATTTCGCGCGTGGAAAACGGCCATACAGTCCCCGCGATCGAAACACTTGAGAAGCTAGCTCGTGCTCTCGAAGTGCCACTCTATCAACTCTTTTATGACGGTGAAGAACCGCCGCAGCTGCCGAATCTTCCCAAGCGCAAGTCATCGGACGATATCGCTTGGGGCAGCGTCGGTAAAGAAGCCCGCTTCCTCAACAAGCTTCGCCGCTTGCTGAGCAAGGCAGAGGAAGGCGACCGCAAGCTGATTCTGTACATGGCCCAGAAGATGGCGAACCGGTAGTTTCGCAATCTCGGTTGCCCATTCGCTTGGACGTGTCAATGAAGAAAGAGGGTAGTTGTTTGCACGGATCCTCTTTCTGAACTGCTACCACCTTTCCTGATCCCTCTTCCGAACCACCAGCCAGCCCCGGGGTATTTGTGCCTATTCCCACTCTATGGTGCCGGGAGGCTTTGAGCTCACGTCATAGACGACACGAGTCACGCCCGGAACTTCGTTCACGATCCTTGTTGAAATTCGCTCCAGGGTTTCCGCGGGTAGCTTGACCCAGTCAGCGGTCATGGCGTCTTCGGATTCGACGACGCGAACGGCTACCGTCAACCCGTAGGTCCGAAAGTCTCCCATTACGCCGACGCTTCGAATCGGCAGGAGAACGGCAAAGGCCTGCCATACTTTTTCGTAAAGCCCCGCCTTGCGAATCTCGTCAACGACAATGGCATCGGCGTCTTGGAGGGTAACCAAATGAGTACGGCTGACTTCCCCCAGCAGACGGACGGCGAGTCCGGGCCCTGGAAACGGATGTTTCACCAGAACCTCGGATGGCAGGCCGAGATCTTTCCCGACGCCGCGCACCTCGTCCTTAAACAGATCACGCAGCGGTTCAATCAGGGCAAAAGGCATCTTTTCGGGCAAGCCTCCGACATTGTGATGGGTCTTGATGGTGGCGGACGGGCCTTTCACCGAGACCGACTCGATCACGTCGGGGTATAGGGTTCCCTGCACCAGGTAGGCAATTTCGCCGCAGGCTGCGCCGGCCTGCAGCTTTTGGGCTTCTTCGGCAAAAACAGCGATGAATTCCCTGCCAATGCGCTTGCGCTTCTCTTCCGGATCGGTGATGCCCTGGAGTTGAGCGAGGAAACGGTCCGCAGCGTCGACGGCGACGACCTGGAGTTTTAACCTGCCGCGCAACATCTCCAAAGTGTCTTCGAATTCATTTTTTCGCAGCAGGCCGGTGTTCACGAAAATGTTGGTGAGCCGGTCGCCCATGGCGCGGTGCACCAGGACGGCTGCGACGGTCGAGTCCACACCGCCGCTGAGAGCACAGATGGCGCGCTTGTTCCCGACTTTCTCGCGAACGGCATGGACGGTTTCCTCGATGAACGCGGCGCCGCTCCATTTCGGCTCTGCTTGGCATACGCGGAAGAGGAAATTACGCAGCAGCTCGGTGCCGCGCTCGGTGTGTTTTACTTCCACATGAAACTGCGTGGCGTAAATCTTTCGCTGGGGATCTTCGAGCGCGGCGATGGCACTTTCCGTATGTCCGGTAGCACGGAAGCCGGCAGGAAGACTCTTTACGTGGTCACCATGGCTATTCCAGATGCGGAGGGCGGCTGGCGCGCCGGCGAACAACTCGGAACTATCCGGGCCGCCGGCACAATCTACCTTAAGGTGCGCACGCCCGTATTCGCGGCGGTCGGCCTTTTCGACTTTGCCGCCGAGCGCGTGCGCGATCCATTGCATGCCGTAGCAGATTCCCAGCACGGGGATTCCCAGCGCCAGCACCTTCGAATCGCATTTCGGGGCGTCGGGGTCATAGACCGAGCTGGGTCCGCCAGACAAAACAATTCCCGCCGGCTCAAGCTTCCGAATCTGCTCAACCGGAGCGGTACACGGCAGGATCGCGGAAAAAACCTGCTGCTCGCGGATGCGGCGCGCAATCAGTTGCGTGTATTGCCCGCCGAAGTCGAGCACGACCACTCCGCCGAGTTCCGCCTTCATCCTGCCTCCCTGCTCGAGCTCTGCAAACAGCTTTGCCGCGCTCTCGGCCATGCTGCCTCCTAGGCTAACTCAGGGAAAGAAAAGCGCGGGTCTAAGACCCGCCACAAAGCGTAGCTATCCCGCCACAACCAGGTTTAACAACTTGTCTCGCACGAAAACCTTTTTGACGATGCGTTTTCCGTCGGCGTGATGTGCTACTCCGGCATCGGCGAGCGCGAGCTTGACAACTTCCTCTTCGCCCGCTCCTGCCGTTACCTTCACGCGCCCCCGCACACGACCGCCTACTTGAACGACGATTTCCACTTCGTCTTCGCGCGCAAGCTCCTGGTTGAACGCAGGCCAGCCTGTTTTCCATAGGCCTTCGGTGTGGCCCATCATTTCCCATAGCTCTTCCGCGAGATGTGGAGTCATGGGGGCCAGCATCAGGGTCAGCAGTTCCAGCACTTCTTTCCGCACTTCCGGTCGGACGCCTTGTTCGAGCGGCTCCTGAGCATAGATGTCGTTGGTCACCTCCATAATCAGGGCAATCGCGGAGTTAAAGTGCCAGCGCGTCTCGAAGTCGCTGGTCACGCGTCGGAGTGTCTGATGAACTTTGCGCAGGAGCGTTTTTTCTTTCAGAGATGCGGCAGCAGAGCCCACATTTGCATCTTTCAGGCTGCGGACCGCCGACGCATGTCGCTCGATGAGGCGGTAGACGCGGTTCAGAAAGCGCCAGGAGCCCTCGATGCTCTCTTCGCTCCACTCCAAATCTTTTTCCGGCGGCGCCGCGAACACCGAGACTGAGCCGTCCAACGGTTGGAGCACCGCGGCGAGCGCGGCCGCAACCGGTGCACGTTCCCACGTCATCCGAACACAATCGGAGCCACACCGGAGTAGAGCCATTCAACGTCCGCGTCAACTGCATCAAGACGGACGCCTCTCGCGGAAACCAGGCGAACGTCTGCGCGCTCGTCACGGCGCTCCTGTCCGACGAGCTGGCGTTCATGACGGGCAGCACGATCGTCCTCGACAACGGCCATCTCAATGGTCGCGATCCAGGCACATCCACCGGAATGTCTTGACCCTCGAGTCGGAACCGAGGCTGGGCCGCGGCGGGCCCGGCATCTCTCCGGTCGCGAGCATTGTGAACTCTCCGCTCAACCGTCCGTTCGGATCGGCGTCCTGCCATTCCCAGAAGCCTGCGGCGCGATACATCGCGGTGAGGTCCGCTCCCTCCTTGCGCACCGCGCCGCGCGACTGCGGCGGCAGCGGGATCGCGACGAGGAGCATCGCGACGTTCGGGCTGCCGAACTCGTTGTGCTGCTGGCGAACGAGGACGTCGAGGAAGCGCTCGCCAAT
>Ga0209465_10001616_pt1 | contig 10010 bp, 9 predicted proteins | sample PanSoiPlot1MoBio_FD_188321 | JGI IMG/M metagenome (GOLD analysis project Ga0209465, IMG submission 188321) | Tropical forest soil microbial communities from Panama analyzed to predict greenhouse gas emissions - Panama Soil Plot 1 MoBio (SPAdes)... | ecosystem: Environmental > Terrestrial > Soil...
GTCTTGTTTGAAAAAGGATTCGGAGTTCGCGATCTGCGCTCGTTTCATCCTATCGATTCGGAAACCAACTTCCGGCTTGCCTCGCTCACCAAGCAATTCACCGCCACCGCCATCATGCTTCTCGTGCATGAGGGCAAGCTCCATTACGATGACCATCTCACCGACATCTTTTCCGATTTTCCAACCTACGGACGGGCCGTCGCGATTCGCCATCTTCTGAATCACACATCCGGTCTTGTCGACTACGAAGATGTCATGCAGAAACAGAATCCCGGAGTGCCTGACGATCGCATTCCCCAGATCCATGACGCCGAGGTCCTTGCACTGATGAAGCAACAGACCGGGACAAAATTCCCTCCTGGCAGCCGCTGGGATTACAGCAACTCCGGCTATGTTGTCCTTGCGATGGTGGTCGAGAAAATTTCCGGGATGAGTTTTGGTGACTTTCTCCGGGAGCGGATCTTCAAACCACTGGCTATGAACAACACAATCGCCTACGAGAAGGGAAAGAATGAAGTTAGAAATCGCGCCTACGGGCACACGCAAACGGCGGCGGGGTGGCGCGAGACGGATCAGAGTTCGACCTCGGCTACGCTCGGTGATGGCGGCATCTACACATCGCTCGACGATCTTGAAAAATGGAATCGTGCGCTGGACCAGCACACTCTGCTGAGCGCGCAGGACACGGCGCCGGCGCTTCGTGCACCCGAATGGAAAAACGGGCCACTTCTGACCCTCAGCGGAAGCATTGCTCCGCGCTATGGCTTCGGATGGTTTCTCGATCCGCTCGAAGGTCACGTGCGCTATTCGCACTATGGCGAGACGGTTGGCTTCCGGAATGCGATCCAGCGCTTTCCGAATGATCGGCTGACCGTCATCCTGCTTTCAAATCGCGCAGAACTCGACGCGCCCGCACTCGGAGAATCCATCGCAAAAGTATTTTTGCGTCATCCATGAAGATGGCGGCAACGAGTATCTCCGCGCTGAGTAACGCGCCCGGCGACCCGACCTCGCATGTCAAAGCGGAGATCGCATTGTCAAGTTTCACGCAGCCACGATTTCTCACGAACGCAATTCGTCACTTCGACAGCTGAGAGCTCCTAGCGCAGAGCTGACGGCAATCGCCGACCGACCACGGAGCGCCGGCAAGTACGAACTACTGACTACCGACTACTGACCCTGAGAACTGACTACTGAAAAACTGAGTACTGGTTTATGCGATACTGAGACTGCCTTCTAAGCCGGGATGGCGGAACTGGCAGACGCAGCGGACTCAAAAGCGGATGCTGATCACCTTGTAAGTCAATGTAAATAAACAAGATCCCATAGTGGTGATAGACGCAGCGGATTTCGATAGGGCTAAGTCCCTGTAAGATCTGTGGAAAACCGGCTGAGAAGACCTTACACAGATTTCTTCCGCAATTGCAATGGTAGCGACTGCATTTTCCGACTTCCTGGCAGACCCAGTATATTAGTTTATGCCTTGAAATTTCCACTTTTAAACCTTGTATACTGGGTTAATGTTGCCCTTGTCCTTCATAGGCGAGCAGATCGCCACCAAGCGCAAAACGCTCGGCCTGACGCAGCCCACGCTTGCAAAGAAAGCCAGGGTCGGACTCTCCACGCTCGACGCCCTGGAGAACGGTCGGCTGGGCGAACTGGGATATTCCAAGATCACCAATATTCTCACGGCGCTCGGGATGGAGTTAAAGCTACAGGAAGCCAGCACGCGCCGGCCGACTCTTGACGAACTCATGGAAGAGGGACGGGATGATCAAGGTCTGGTCCGACGCCGCTGAAGCAGGACTGCTCGATCGTTATAGCGAACGCGGCAGCACGTTCGCTTACCTTCCGGGTGTTCGGTCCGAGCGCGAAGTCTCAGTGACAATGCCATTGAGGCTTGAGTCGTGGAGCGCGCCCTTCGGTCTGCTTCCAGTTTTCGAAATGAACTTGCCCGAAGGTGTATTGAGGGAACGGCTCCGTCTTGCGTTTGCAAAAGCCACCGGCACCTTTGACGAATTTGACTTGCTGTCAATTGTCGGCCGCTCGCAGGTTGGACGCATCCGCTACACCGGGGACAAAGAACGTCTGCACGAGGAAGTCCCTTTCCAATCGGTGGACGAGATTCTCGAACGCAGACGCGGCGGTGACCTGTTCCGGTATTTGCTGGAGAGATTCGCTTCCTTCTCGGGGATCAGCGGCGTACAACCCAAAATCCTCGTCCGCGACGAAAGGGCTTTCGCCGAGATGGCACATACAAAACATCGCCTCTCGCAGAGCTACAAAGGCGCGACGCACATCGTGAAGCTCTGGGAGGCGAACGAATATCCGCAACTGGCAGCCAACGAGTTTTTCTGCCTCACCGTGGCGCGCAAATCCGGACTCGACGTGCCACTCTACCGCTTGGCCGAGGACGGCATGGCGCTGGTCATCGATCGTTTCGACCTGCGCATGGACGGCACCTATCGCGGATTTGAGGATTTCTGCGTGCTGAACGGCCGCAGGACCGACGAGAAATATCGTGGTAGTTACGAGACCTCGGTCATGAAGCGATTCGCGCAGTTCGCAAACTCGACACATATGGGCGAGGATATGGAAAAGCTGTTCGCCTTGATTGCCCTGAATTGCGCGCTTCGCAACGGCGACGCGCATCTCAAGAACTTCGGGATTGTTTACGACGATGTTCGGGGTGAGGCGAGACTAGCACCGGTCTACGATCTTGTGACCACATCCGTCTATTTGCCGAAGGACAGTATGGCGCTGACTTTAAACGGCACGACGAAATGGGCGAGCGCGAAGGAATTGAAGCGACTGGGCGAGACGCGGATGGGCGCCACACCTGCGCGTGTCCGTCAGATTCTCGAACAAATAGACGCTGCGATTGCCGATACCTCAAAAGAAATACGCGCCTATATGAAGGCGCATGGGGAGTTCATGGAGATAGGCAATCGCATGCTCCAGCAATGGGAGCAAGGCGTCGCGATGTCGCTTAAAACGGCGTGAGAATCCATACATCTGCTGTGCAACCTCACAGCCTTGGGCCGAACGGTTCACTCTCCAAAGCTAGAACGCCGAAGACGCACTCGTGAACGTTGGCGGTGAACTCGATTCGCGGCGAGGAGGTTCGATGACGTGGAACAAGTGGCATTTTCAAAGGAGCGAATTATACCCGCTCTCGGAAGTGGTCGACGCATGTGATGATCGTATTCGTGAAGCGGTATCGCACAACAGAGTCCACTTGACCCGCCGGAAAGTCGCATTGAAAGACGATTTCCTGTCTGGGGATAGCCTAGTCACCAGTGCCGTCGCCATTGCCAATCGCATTTGCGATCCGTTGCAACCAGCGATTCTGCAAGTCACCACGAGACGCCACGATAACCAGACGGGCTTGCGCCCGACTCAGGGCAACGTTTAACAAGCGCGGACCCTTGTCGTCGTTATTGAGGAATTCAGTGCTGGCGAGAACGCAATCGAAAATGACGGTGTGACACTCAGATCCTTGTGCGCGATGCACCGTGCTAACCTTCACCGCCGAGATGCACTTCCTGCGCAAGTTGCCCTTCAGAACGCTACGTTGTGCTCGGAAAGGACAAAGGACGGAGATTTGATCAGGAGATAGCGTCTTGAGTAGTCTGGTGACCAGTTCGCCAATGAAATCGGCGGATTCGAACCGCACCGGACCACCGTAATTGCTATTGAACATTCCTTCTTGCTGGCAGAGATGGAGATGTACATTCTTCCGTCCCATCGGCGCAACGTCGCGCACAACTCTTTCCGCACGCCAGATAGGATTGGCTTCGCAGTCCTCGGCGACCATGAGCTTGCCGTCATAAAAGACGTTGCCTACAACATCGCAGATTGACTCCTCCATTCGTCCCTGCTCGTTTAATAGGCACGTTCCACGCTCAGTCTTGTGGACAAACATCGACCGTCCGAGCCACTTTCTAGCCATCGGATGCTCGGATTGGACAACAGGAGCAAGCTGTTTGTCGTCCCCCGCGAAAATCACTTGCTTGCCCAAAGGAGCGAGCGCCAAAGCGTGAGCAAGGCTCGCTTGGCTGGCTTCGTCAAAAACTACCAGATCGAAGGGTCTACGGACGTAAAGAGCCTCGAAGCTGTACGCGGCGCCCGTCGTCGTCATTGCGGCAAGTTGCGCTTGGTCGATTGGGTTCGGAATTTGTGATCTGAGGCTCTTGACCTGATCTTTCCATGCCGCATAAGCCACAACATCTGTCGGATCGGGCATCTTGGTTTCGAGATCGGCTAGGCGGCGAATCAAGTTCTCGTCCGGGGTCGGAAGGAGGTGCTCTCGTCTTTTGTATTTGGACGCAATAAAGTGGTTGCCAATGCGCAAGCACTTCTTCCGCAGGCTCGCAGCCACGCGGTTGGACGCCGAGAGCCTCTCAAGATGCTCATCCACTGAAATGAGTGCAAGATCGACAGCAACGTTCGTCGTGGATAGAAGGAGAACCTTAGCTGTCGGTCGTTGACAGAGATAGTGGGAAACCATCGCGCCGAGCGTATAGGTCTTCCCAGTTCCCGGCGGTCCCCACAGAAAACCATGCTCTCGCTTTAGCAGCCCGAATGCTTGTGCTTGAGCAGCGCGAAGCCTCGGGAAGCCCACGATTCGATCAACCTCCTCTAGATCGGATAGCTGGGCTTCGGTTACCTTAGATAGCCATCCAAAACCCTGCGTTGCCCAACTTGAACTCTCCCAGCAATCGCGCAGTGCTTCGAGATAGCGTGGCGGGTATATACGAATCTCCTGCCCCTTTTGCGGAGGTGGGCTACTCAAGTACCGAATGTTCAATTGATCGGTGTCAGGAATGACTGAAAGCACGTCAGCGGTGCCGGAGGGCGGCCCTCCCCACCAAGCAGCAGCGCCTTCGAGCGATTCGTCCAGCGAACTGGAGGCATTCATCGGCTTGACAAAAACCTTCCAAATGTTTGCCTGCTGTGAAAGATCGCTCACTCGAAATCTGAGGAACTTGGACGCAATGCGTAATTCCTCTTCAATTGCATCAACGACTTCTGTGATGGACTCGGCGATACTCGCAACGGACATAATCTCTCGCATGTGGGCGCTTGGCTGGAAAGCGTCAGGAGTAGCGCAACCCACGAGAGTATCGAGGCTGGCGAAAAGGCTCAAGTACCGACGCCCACAGCGTTGTGATCGGCGCACATTTTGAGCGGATGTGCTTATGATTGCATGAGTTACAGGTAGCGTATTTGGTGCTGCCACGCACTTAAGAGCCTCTTCTCTTCCGGGAATTCAATGTACGATTACTGGTTGACCCCTAGTTCTCAAGCATTGTTGATGTGTACTGCATATCACGCAAAGTATTTTGCGTATGGACTCGAGGCCGGTATTTTCCTCTCGCGGCGATGGGCCGAACGCAAGCTGAAGATTCTCATCATCGTGCCAGCCAGTTTGCGACGGTAGTAGCATCAGGACCTGTCGGAGAAAATTCTTCCTGCCTCAGCCATCTTGGAGACCAAGACATTCAACGAACAGATTCGGTCTGGAAACCTCAATCCATTCAACCGCTCAGGGATCGTGATCTGCTCCTACCAGGTGCTCGTTCGAAGGAACCTTACATTCGGTTGCATGAAACCTCGCCGTCAGTAATGAGGCGCATCGGGTTCGGAATGCCTACAAACCTAAGCGTCAGCGCCTATCTGCGGATTCACTTGTTCCGCGATTGGCCCGGCATGTTTCCCAGCTCACCACGATTTGGGTCATAAACCTCTTCTGAAGCTTTCACCTCGCAAGTGGCCTCAAATCCATTTTTTTGCTCATGTCTGCGCCGTGCAGACCCTATTGCGACACCGGAGCGAATTGCTCGCAGCGGCCAGCCAACACGTGCAGCACTTGCACAAGACGCTGACACAAATGAATCTGCAAATCCACCATGTCGTCAATGACATCACCGGATTGACCGGCGTGGGCATTGTGGACGCCATCCTGGCTGGGCAACGGGACGGGGCAGAGCTCGCGAAGCTGCGGGATCCACGCATCAAAGCCGACTCCGAGACCATCCGGAAATCGCTAGAAGGCAACTGGCGGCCCGAGCATCTCTTTACCCTCGCTCGATCGCAAGATCTGTACCGCGTTTGTCAACAGCAGATCGTGAATTGCGATCTGGAAATCGAGAAAATGCTGCCCGAGTTCGAGCCTCGCGTCGACCCCGCAGAACGACCGTTACCAGCCGACCGGGAACGAAGACGTGCACGCAGAATGCAAAAATGGCCTCCCTGTCCAGAATTCGATCTGCGTACCGAAACCCACAAACTCTTCGGAGTGGATGTGACGCAAATTCCAGGCCTGCAGAAAAACGCGTTGTCACTGTTTAGTGAGGTCGGCCGCGACATGTCGCGATGGCCCAGCGCAGGGCGCTTTGTTTCCTGGCTGGCTCTGTCCGGATAACGACGTCAGCGGGAAACTGCTGTGGCGAGGAGCACGAAAGGTCAAAGACCAGGCTGGCCATTAATTCCGTATGGCCGCCTATTCCCTCCATCACAACCTCACTCCCTTAGGCAACTACCTGCACCGAATGAAAGCCAAGCTTGGGCCCAAAGCTGCCGCCATGGCGACCGCCCACAAGTTCGCAGTAATCTTTTACACCATGGTCAAAAACCAAGTCGAATACGACGAGACCATCTGGGACGCACGAGACGCCCAGAGCGAAAAGAGCCTTCAAGCCAAACTCAAACGGCAAGCCAAACAACTAGGTTGGGGAGCAGAATGAGAATGGCATGGTCGCGACGCCCGACCACATGCGGGGTCGATCAGGCGCCTCTAACAACCCATTCATCTCCGCGAACCAAGAACTCCAATGTCCGCCGCACGCAGCGTTTGCCGGGCATTGCCAAGATTCTCTGGCAACGAAGCATGAGTCGTTTCCTTCTTCCGAACTCCCAGCCAATCCGCAATGTATGCATTGCGTTGTCTTCTCGAGGTTCCTGGTGCAACTCTAGGTCAGCACACAGAAAAGCAGACCCAAGCTCTGCAACGAGTTCCTCAGACGCATAGCCGGTTTCTCCCCAAAGCGGTGGTACTACCTGTTGGAGGGTTCCTCGGAAGTGCGAACTACTGGTTCCCCCACCTGTTTGACTTCCGAGTACAATAGGCCAACCACTTCGGCTGCAGGGTTCCTCCCATGCTGTTGCAGTTTTCTCTTATTCCTGCCTTTGAGCCAGTCCCCACTGGAGGTGTCTGATGTCTGCCCAAACAGCCATTCTTCTTCGGTCCGTGTCGAACGCCGCATGGTCCGCCGCTAGAAATATCAATTCAATCTTGCCGGCTGGCAACTTGCCTCAGCCCCCTTGGGCCCCCGCCCCGCTTCCGAAGAGTTCGGAGAGGGCTCCCATGACGATGGGTGTTCCAAGGCGAACGCTATCTCTCTGTCCCGAATGCAATCGTGAGGCAGTCGAGGCCGTGACAAGAGGCGAATCGAGTGTGGACGATGTCAGGGAACGGCCCGGAATTATCGCGGCAGAGATTATCGAGGAAGCAGGGCGCATCCTCATGCGAAAGGCCTGCGAGAAGCACGGTCCTTTTGAAGACGTGCTCTCGAACCATCCCGCGTTTTTCAGACGGATCGAAAGCCTTGGGTTTGGCCAGGACTTTGATTGCGCCGGTGACGAAGCGGTTCACGATCACGGCGTGAACAGCATCAGGACAGGTCGCGGCACATATCTGATCGTTGACCTCACCAACCGCTGCAACATGTTCTGTTCGCCCTGCTACATGGACGCCAACGGCGCCGGCTACGTCCATGAATTGGACATGCAGGATGTAACGGCTTTGTTTGAGAGGGCGAGATCCTTCAAGCCTAAGCGAGAGATCAACGTCCTGTTCTCCGGAGGAGAAGCAACGCTCTCACCGATATTCCTGGACGCCATCCAGCACGCCAAAAGCGTCGGCTTCCATCGACTCCATGTGGCGACCAACGGAATTCGCTTTGCTCAAGAGATCGACTTTGCAGTTAAGGCGAGAGCTGCCGGACTTCACGGCGTCTATTTGCAGTTCGACGGGGTCAGCGACGAAAAAAATAGCCACCGCGGAATCGGCAACTACATGGAATTGAAACTTTGCGCTCTCGACAATATCGCGGCCGCCAGCATGAAAACCACACTCCAAGTGACCGTAGTAAACGGACTAAATAATGATGGGATTGGCGACATCATTCGATTCGTTGCAGATCACATCGAGAAGATCCACGGAGTCATCTTTCAGCCGGTGATGTTCTGCGGCCGAGATGAGGGCATTTCCGCGGACGAGCGCTACGCGAGGCGGTACCCGGTTTCACAAATCGCATACGACTTGCAGGCTCAAACGTCGTTTGGGTGGGAACCGATGCGCGACTGGTTCCCCGTCTCCGCCTACGGAGCTTTCGCGCAGTTGTGCGACATCCTGCATCCGGATGCTGAGCTGGGAAGTCTATTCAACGACATACATCCGGACCACGGAATGTTCTCCCCGATTCTGGTCAACTCCCGCACGAAGGAGATCGTGCCGGTTGCCAGGTTCTTTAACGTGGAGCGGTTCCTCAAAGACATCATCGAGATCGCTGATTCTGCCAAGCGGCCGGCGATCATCAAATCGATGGTGCTCCTATCCTTGGCACGCAACTTCGATTCTCAAAATGCACCTCCTGATTTTGGTATCGGGCAGCTCCGCGAGTTGCTCAGAGACTGCGTCTACCGGGTAGCTGGGAGCGCCCCTGACTGGTCAGAGCGGGCCTATGCCTACAACGGCGTATGGAGGCTAGTGATGGTCAGCCCAATGGCCTTTCAGGACAACTACAACTACGACCTGTCGCTGATCTCCAACTCGAGTACGCCAGTGGCGACGCAGGAAGGTGAAATCAACTTCTGTGCCTATAACGGGGGCCGCTGGCGGAGGATCGTGGAACACCTCCACAAGACGGCGAGCTTGACCGAATGGAATAGTTCGCATGGCCGGCATCCGATCTACGCCAAGGGTAAAGAGGTGGACATGGGTTCCCAGCGGGTTCCACAAAGAGACCTCGTTCAGATAGATCATCAGCACACGGTTTGAGGCTCATGCCGGAGGTTCCACGACGGCACCTCCGGCTTCCCGGTTTGAGGTAAGCGTCAGACGAAATTCATATTTGAATTGCGGATGCGACGTCCCGAGTGCACCGCACTGATGACGGTAGAAGACGTGCGCTTTGCCAAACGAGAGCTCGAATGAATGCAGCTTTGCCGGGTTCTTATGAACCAGGTATCCCAAGTCCGTTGCTGGGTTATGCGTAGTTGTGAGCGTCAGCATGGTCGGATTATACGAGTTGCATTTGGCGCTACGCCCTTAACTGGGGCCGAAGAGCCTGACAGTAGCGATACGCATTTCTGATTCGACAGCACTCAGGGTTATTTGTTGTCGGGTGATTTGAGACGGGCTGGCTCTTCGAGGATATCCAAGAGAGGAGTCGCGCAGTAGACTCGGTCTCGCTTCGCATCGCCTACTCGTTTCACGATCCTCGCACGTTCCAGCCGTTCGATGGCGCGTTGCGCGGTGGTAAACGCGATCGCTAATTTGTCTGCGGCGCCTTTTATGGTGATGAATGGATTTGCCCCTAAGAGTTCGACTACACGCAACGGGTTGTTGCTTGATTCTCCGGAGACTTTCCGCTGCCACTCGGCTAGCAGTCCGTCGACGCGCATGGCTCGACTTAAAGCATCCTCAGACATGCGCGCGACTCCAAGCAGGAAATACTCCAACCAATCGTTCCATGCCCCTCGTTCGCTAATCCCGCGCAACCCGTCGTAGTAGTCCCGCCTTGATGCTTCAAAGAATGCCGACAAATAGAGCAGCGGTGTTGGGAGGATCTGGCGCTCGATCAGGAACAAGGTTATGAGCAGGCGTCCGACTCGGCCATTGCCGTCAAGGAACGGGTGAATAGCTTCGAACTGATAATGAGCCAACGCAATGGTCAAGAGCGGTGGCAGGGTCGATTCATGCAGGAATTTTTCCCAGGCCACGA
>Ga0209465_10001619_pt1 | contig 10003 bp, 5 predicted proteins | sample PanSoiPlot1MoBio_FD_188321 | JGI IMG/M metagenome (GOLD analysis project Ga0209465, IMG submission 188321) | Tropical forest soil microbial communities from Panama analyzed to predict greenhouse gas emissions - Panama Soil Plot 1 MoBio (SPAdes)... | ecosystem: Environmental > Terrestrial > Soil...
CGGCTGCAGCGCCGGCGCGCCCTCCGGCACGCCGGTCCTCAAGTCGCACATCATCTTCGCCGACGTCGAGACCGGCATCGGGGTCGGCTTCGACAACTTCATGAGCAACTGCGACATGCACATCTTCAAGATGTACGGCGGCATGGTCTACGCCGTGCACGCGATCCTGGGCGCCTGCAGCAGCACCGGCTGGGACTGATCCGCCCGTCCCGCCCCCGCCTCGCGTAAACGCCATATATGGATTTTTTCAGGCGCTGGTGGGTAATCTCGCCTTGAATGGACCGCGTGGTGACGCAAATCTCGACCTTCGTCGAGACGGACGGCGGCGCGACCGAGCCGGTGCCCGGCGCGTTGACGGTGCCGATTCCGTCCGGGGGCGCCCGCTACCAGCCTGTCGGCGAGCTCGGACGGGGCGGTATGGGAACCGTCTACAGCGTGCGCGACATGGCGCTCTTGCGCCACCCCGCGATGAAGGTCCTGTCGCAGCGGCTGGCGCAGCAGAGCGGCGAGGTCGACCGATTCCTGCGCGAGGCCCGCATCACCGCCCAGCTGGACCACCCGAACATCGCGCCGGTCTACGACGTCGGCATGGACACGCAGGGCAATCTCTTTTTCACCATGAAGCGGGTGGAGGGGCGCACGCTGCACGACTGGATCAGCGAAGTCGGGCAGCCGTCCGCGCAGCCCGACGCGCTTCGCGAGATGCTCGACACGTTCCTGCACGTCTGCGATGCGGTCGCGTTCGCGCACAGCCGCGGCGTCATCCACTGCGACATCAAGCCCGAGAACGTGATGGTCGGGCCGTTCGGTCAGGTCTACTTGATGGACTGGGGCGTGGCGCGCGTCCTGGAGGAATCGCGGCCGGCCTGGGCGCCGCGACTCGGCACGCCGGTCGGGACGCCGTCGTTCATGTCGCCCGAGCAGGCGTCGGGTGATCCGCTCGACGAGCGCTCCGACGTGTTCACGCTGGGCGCGCTGCTGTACACCATCCTGACCGGGCGCGCCCCGTTCGATGCGGAGGACGCGCGGAGGGCGCTGGCCAAGGCGCGCGCTTGCGAGGTCGCGTTCCCGCCGGGGATGCGCGCGCCGACGTTGCTCTGCGACATCGTGCTGCGGGCGATGGCGAAGGATCCGGCCAGCCGCTTCGACACAGCGGTGGCGCTGCGCAATCAGGTCGAGGCGTCGCTGCACGTGCTGCCCTTCTCGACCGCGACGTTCCAGCCCGGCGCGCGCATCGTCGTCGAGGGCGAGCCGGGCGATTCCGCGTACATCATCGTCAGCGGATCGTGCATCGCGTACAAGACCGTCGACGGCGCGCGCCGCGTGCTGCGCCGGCTGCCGGCGGGATCCGTGTTCGGCGAGACGGCGGTGCTGTCGGGGAGGCCGCGCACCGCGACCGTCGAGGCCGAGACCGAGGTCGTCGTCAACGTAGTCAGCCGCGCGCTGCTCGAGCAGCACCTCGGCCTCGGGACGCGGTTCGGCGCGTTCGTCGTCGCGCTCGCGGAGCGATTCCGCGAGCTCGACGAACAGGTGAGGGGCGGGGGAGGCGGCGCGGACGGCGTCGGCTGACCGCGCCCCCGCCGCCGATCAGCGCGAGATGGTGGTGACGCTGTCCCGGTTGTCGAACATCAGCGCCTGCGTGAGATGGCCGACGAACTGGACGCCGTTGGCCGTCAGGCTGCCGCTGATTGTCGCGGGCCGCGTGGTCGACTTCACCTGATCGGTCTGGAAGGTGCTGCCGTCCGGCATCACGATCCGGTCGTGCTCGTTGGTGAACCCGGTGATGCTGCCGCCCTGCAGGGTCAGCGCTGCGATGAGCGTGCCGGCGGGCAGGAGCGTGGAGATGTCCGTCAGCGGCACGGTGGCGTTCATCGTCGCCTGGCGCGGGTTGAGGGAGTGGAAGCCGCCCGCGACCTCGCCGTTCGCGATGGTGACGGCGCCGGTGCACGAATCGGCCACGACGACGCTGACGTTCAGCGCGTTGATCAGCGTCTTGCCGGACGCGCGCGACGACAGGAACGACTCCTCGCCGAACACGCTGACGAACTGGTCGACGCTGCCGGCGGACCCATCGGCGCAGGTCTCGGGGGTGCTTATCAGGAACTCCGCATCGGCCGCTTTGCCCTTCAGGGTCTGGTGCTCGACCACGCCGGCTCGCGCCGTCCAGACGGCGGCCAGTGACACGAGCAATCCCGTTCCGATCATTCCGATTCTTCGCATGGTTCCACCTCGCCTGGGTTGATTGACGGATGAGATTCCCGGTGCGGGCCGGAAGTGATCGAAACAATTCGGGTACGGGCCGTCGGCATACGGACAGCCATGTATGAAAACGATTCGACGTTCTGCGGCTGTCACTTCACGAGGACGGTCGCCGTCGTGAAGTCGATGGTGCCGCTGTTGTTCTGCGCCTCGAGGAGCAGCTTGGCCTCTTCCAGCTTTCCGAGCTGAAGGCCCAGGTTGGTCCACTGGGCGAAGTGGTCGGAGATGGAGATGTGCCCGCACTGGCGGGCCGTCTGGCGGACGCTGAAGTATTGATCGAAGGTCTGGTTGTTTCCCGTGATGGCGGGCTTGTTCGTCTGGGTGTGCTTCCAGACGTCGTAGGTGTCGCCGTCGAGGGCAAACGTGCCGACGTGGGTGCGCGGTGTTCCGTCGGACGCCGTGTCGCCCGGCTTCGTGGTGCCCCAGTCGTCGATGATGTAGTACTCGCGCAGCGGGCTGACGGTCCAGCCGTAGATTCCGACATAGATGAGGCCGGTGCCCGTTTTCGTCTCCTGAAAGTCGGACGAGATGGTTCCGATCTGGGCGGGCGTCTTCGTCTGGTCGAACTGCAGGCCGATACGGGCCAGGAAATCCTGCACGCCGGTCCAGTTCGCGCTGAATTTCGCGTCGACGCCGTAGACGGTCATGCAGCCCGATCCCTGGCCGCTGGACCAGAGCTCGTAGGCGTAGTTGCCGCCCGCGCTGCCCTTCGAGTTCGAGCAGTACTTCGTGCCGCCCGTCGGCGTCGTCGCGGCCGGGCAGGTGTTCGCGGCGCCGCCCGAGCCGCCGCTCGCGCCGGCGCTGCCGCCGGTTCCCGACGAGCCGCTCGCGCCGCCTGCACCCGTCGAACCGCCGCGGGCTCCGCCCGTGCCTGTCGAACCGCCCCTGGCGCCGCCTGCGCCGATCGAGCCGCCCGCACCGGCGCCGCCGCCGGTGGCGCCGCCCGTCCCCGCGGCGCCGCCAATCGCACCGCCCACGCCCGCCGAGCCACTCGCGCCGCCGCCGCCGCTCGCGCCAGCCGTTCCGCCGGATCCGGCGGTGCCGGAAGTCCCGCCCGCGCCCGCGAGGCTGCCCGCGCCGGTGCCTGCGGTCCCTCCTGCGCCCGCGTCTCCGCCGCCGGTTCCGCCCGTTCCGATCGAGCCCCCGATCGATGTCCCGCCTTTCCCACCACCACCGCCTCCGGCCCCCGAGCCGCCGCACCCCACGAGGGTTGCCGCGGCGAGGCAAGCAGCGAACCGACACCGGCTCCGCATCACGATCTGAGATGCCCGGATCGGCGCAATCCGATCGGCCAACGGAGCCATGTTAGATTGGCGCGGGTTGCGGCGTTCCGGTTTCATATTTGTGGGCTTCTCGTCTCGTTGATGACGCTGTCGAGCTGCAGCAGCAGCTCGTCGCAGCGAAGCGACGGCGCCGTCGATGTCGTCGCCCGCGATGCGATCGACTTCGACGCGAGCGTCGGTTGCGCGTCGGTCACCTGCGGACCTGGGCAAGTCTGCATACACGAGAGGGGTGGCACCGACGCCAGCCCGCCCGAGGACAATTGCTACCCGCTCCCGGCGAGCTGCGCGGGCGTTCCCACGTGCGCCTGCGTCTCCGGTCTCAACGCCAGCTTCAGATGCGGGATGAGCTGCCGGCAGATTGGCGATCGCGAATTCATGTGCATGGGCTTCTGAGCCGCGGAAACGTTGCCCGCGCGTGATCGATTCGTCCGCCTGGCGCATTCATCATCATGTACCGGCGCGCCTCGATCGCAGCCCTCGCGCTATTGCCCTGCCTCGGCCTGGGCCGGCTGGCGCGCGCCCAGGACAGCACGCCGGCCACCGGCGAGCCGCTGACGACCGTCGATCCGGCCACGCTCACCTATGACTATCTGGTCGATGGCGATCTGCCTGCCGACGATCCGGCCAACCGGCAGTTCGCGAATCTGCCCGCCGCGCTCGACGCGGCGCCGGATGGGACCGCGGACAAACCGACGGTGATCGGCATCGCGCCGAACGTCTATCTGCTGCCCGGCGCGACCCTGAACATCACGAAGAACTACATCACGCTGCTCGGCCTGACGAACAACCGCCGCTCGGTCGTCATCGCTGACAACCGCGGCAATGCGCAGGGCGCCTCCGACAACGGTTACGTCATCATCGTCAGCGCGACCGGCTTCACCGCGAAGAACCTCACCATCCTCAATTACTGCAACGTCGACTACGAGTACCCCGGCGATCCGGGCAAGAACCTCTCGAGCCGCTCGAGCGTGATCACCCAGGCGGTGGCCCTGCAGGCCTCGGGCGACAAGCACGTGTACGAGAACGTCGCCCTGCTGAGCCGGCTGGACACGATGTTCCTGCAGACCACCCGTTCGTACTTCAAGAACGTGTTCATCGAGGGGACCGACGACTTCATCGGCGGCGGCACGATCAGCGCGTGGGAGGACTGCGAGATCTTCTTTCCCACCGGCTCCGGCGTCATGTCGGCCGGGAACGTCGCCTTCATCAATTCGACGTTCACGTCCTCGGGTGGACTGCAGTTCTCGAAGAGCGCGGGCCAAGGCGTGGCCCTGATCAACTGCACGATGACGGCTCCTGGAAGCGGCGTCTCCTGGGTGAGGGGCAACGCCCCGCCGCGGCCCAACCAGGTTTACGTCACGTACCAGGTGAAGGACGCGGCGGGCAATCCGGTGGTCATCACAGACGGCTCCACCGGCCCGGCCACGTTCGACTATTCGTGGGAGCTGTCCGACCAGCAGGCGCTGGCGTTCAACCCGTGGAATCTCCTGCGCGCCACGCCCACCGGCGTTGCCGACGACTGGGATCCCGCGGGCGTGGCCGCGACGGTCGAGGCGGCGGGGGCGGGAAGCCTCGTCTACAAAATGATGTTGTCGGGGACGCCGGCCTCCGTGCGCACCGGCGGAACGGGCGCGACCATCGGCGCCACCGTCGCGCCCGCCCGGGCCCCCGATCCTTCGATCACCTGGTCGACGCCATCCAGCTCGATCGCGCTCGGCAGCACCACCGGTCCCACCGTGGTGGTCACGGGCACCACGACCGGCATGCCCGAGTACGTGCCGGTCGTCGCCACGGCCGCCAACGGCTTTCACACCACCGCCTGGGTGTATGTCGAACCGGCCTACGTCGATCCGCCGATCCTGACGTCGGGCCCGACGCTCGGCCCACCCGCCGGCGGCCAGATCACCGTCGACTATGGCTACGACCTGGCAGGGCACGAAGACCAGTCGGTGATCACCTGGTCGATCTGCGCCGACGCCGCCTGCGCCAGCCCGCGCGACGTCGCGGTCAGCCGGGACAACCTGCCGCTCAAGTCGTACACACTGACGCCGGGCGACGTCGGCAACTTCATCCGCGTCGGCGTCCAGCCGAAGCACAACGTCAGCGAGCCCGGCCCGGCCGTGTTCGCGACCAGCGACACGGCGATCGCGGCGTGCGATCTCGGTTCGTCCACCGTCTCACCCAACTTTCGCAACTTCGTCGCCACCGCGAACGCCTCGTACGTCAGCGGTCTGTGGGCGGTGATCGGGACCTGGACCGTCCAGGCCGGCGACGCCTTCGTCAACGGCTACGGGGCCCGCGCGGGCTCGCAGGGCGCGATGCTGCTCTATCAGGAGGACGCCACGCGCGGTGACATGCAGATCGCGTTGACCATGACGCCGGAGAAAACCTCGGGCGCGGGGTTCGGCAGCCCGGGCTCGTCGGCCGACGGCAACAGTCAGAAGGCCGACATCTACATCAAGTACGATCCGCGCACGAGGACCGGGTACGCGCTGCGCTACTGGCGCACCACCCAGTCCGCCTCGGCCTGCATGTACCAGCTGTTTCGGATCGACAACGGCGTCGGCACGCCGCTGAACGACACGCAGGTTCTGACGGGCGTCTTCAAACCGAGCACCGAGCTGACCATGAAGGTCGTCGGCGATCAGCTGACCGTCGAGGCCCACAACAGCACCGACGCGCAGACGTTGTCGCTCGCGGGCACCATCACCCCCAACGATTTCGGCGGCGCCGGCGTGGCCTGGTACGGCACCGTGCCGAACGGCAACAGCAACGTCTACAGCCGGTTCGAGATCAGCTATCCGGGCGTGACGCCGGAAGCCTGCCCGCCGCCGACCGGCGCGGGCGGCACGGGAACCGGCACCGGTGGCGGGCCGGCGGGAGCCGGTGGCGCCGCGGGCGCGACAGGCGCCGCGGGTATCACGGGCGGTCGCTTGACCGGCGGAGGCGGTTGCGGCTGCACGATCGAGAATCGCCCGGGAAGCCGCCTGGCGTCCCTCGGCGCGTTGCTACTGCTGGTCGCGCTCGCGGGCCGGCGACGTCGGCGCTAAGCAAGGCCGCCCGCTGCGATGGCGGCGCGGATGTCTTCGTCGTCGGCCGACTGCAGGCGCGAGCGCGGCGTCTTGCCCTCGCTGTCGACCGCGTCCAGGTCGAAACCCGACGTGAGCAGGTGCTTGATGAACTGAACGGCCTGGTTCAGGTCGTCCGGTCTCGGATAGCGTGCCACCAAGCGCTCGACGGCCGCGTCGAGGAGCGTCTCCTTGCCATAGCCGCGTCGCAACGAAGCGTCCAGCTTGTGCTGGCGCAGCAGGTCCAGCGCGGCGACGGATCGCGCCTGGTGAAACGCCGGTCCCCTCGTCTCCCATCCGAGATCCGGGGGCGCCCCCGCGTTCAGCAACATCTCGATCACGTCGAGATCGTCGAACTCGAGCGCCTTCGAGAGCGCCGTGAAATCCATGTCCTCGTCCTCCCAGGTCGGATCGGCGCCGGCGTCGAGCGCCCGCCGCACCAGATCCTTGCGGTGGCGCCCGCAGATCAGGGCGAACACCTCCGGCACCGTCAGGTCGGCGCCGGCATCGACCACGAGATCGACGAAGGCGTTCCACTCGGCCGTGAGCGGCTCGGGGTAGCGAAGCAGGGCGATGAGCGCCGCCGTGATCAGCGCGGTGCGTTTTGGCATCATCGCCCGAACCACATCCAGGTCCGGTGGGAACTTGCGCATCGCCTTCTCGACGTACTGTTCGAGCGCGCCGTTGCACCATCCGTCCGTGAAATCGACGGGTGCACCCTGCTCGCAGAGCGCGCGCAGGAGAGCGTGCAGCTTGGCGCCATTCCAAGGCGACGAATAGTGGGCCGCGATCTGCAAGAACCCGCGCTCGAACAGGTCGCGCCCCTCGATGCCGCGCGCGAGCCACAGGATCGGGATCGGATGGAGGCCCAGCGACGCGAACGTCTTGCTCACTTGATCGGTTCGCGCGGCCAACATCTGTTTCACCTGCTTCGCGATGCGCGTCTTGGCTGCGCCGAGCTTTTCCAGATGGCCGGCGAGCGCCAGCTGCACCAGCGCCTCCCAGGCCTCACCCTCCAGCACCTTGGCGCCCGTGATGATCTTGACCTGCTGGCTCACCCAGACCTTGGTCGTCACGCCACCGAGCTTGCGGACCATGTCCCGCCCGCCCGGCAGGGTCGTATCCAGAAGCGTGAATCCCTCGGGCCAGCGGTCGCCGGGCGTCCAGGACCACGCGTTCGGGTCCGCGCCGCGCGCGATCAGCTTCTGGCCCGTCTCCAGCGACATTTCCCCGTGGTGCGCCAGATCGCCCAGGGCCGTGTAGCAATGGAAATCGCGGCCGTCGATCGGAACGCCGAGGTCGACCAGCCGGTCGACCAGCGCGGCGTTCCGCAGATGGTGCAGGGCACTTCCGTAGGCAGTCCGGACCAGCGGGTCCGCGCCGCGCGCGACCAGCTTGTCGAGCGTGGCGACGGTCTTCGCGTAGAACACCGGGGGGTAGGTGGCTCCGCTGTTCGGGGGAGCGCCGGCGTCCAGCAAGAGATCGATCATCGCGTCGTTGCCCGCCTTGACGGCCTCGGTGAGCGCGGGCGTCTTGAGGTGGGCCTGTTTCCGCCAGTCGACGGAGCGGAGCGCCGGCTCGATCATCGCGCGGCGCTTCTCGTTCTTGGCCGCTTCGGCGAGCACCGCCAGGTGCGACACGTCGGCGCCCGCCGCGAGCAGCTGCTCGATCGTGGCTTCTGAAGGCCGCGCTTTCTCGAGCGCGATCGCGAGGACGGGACGACGGCGCGGCAGGCGGACAGAGGCGCCCGCGGCGAGCAACGCCTGGATCACCTCCGCAGAACGTCCCTCGTTGACCGCCTGACTGAGCGCCGTGTGGTGGCCGTGATCGTCGTTCTGGGCGTCGACGTCGACGCCGGCGCCTGCGAGCGCCTTGACGAGCTCGATGCGCAGGGCGTCCGGATTGCCGTGTTTCGACAGGTCCTTGTCGTCGAGCATCATCACCCGGTGCAGCACCGTGTTCCACTCGTCGTCGCGTGCCGCGGCGCCGCCCTTCTTCCAGAGCAGCGCGAGCGCCGGCTGCGCGAGCTGCCGGAGGCGCTCGAGCACGGGATCGGTGCTCGGTTCCTCCATGAGGGCCGCCGCCTGGTGCTGGTCGAGGGCCTGCTGCGTCTTGGGATCCATGCGGAGAACCACTTGCCGCCCGGCGAGCGCGGCGAGCACGTCCAGGTTCTTCGTCTTCCGCGCGCCCTCGACCTCCCAGATGTCCAGCTTTCGCAGCTTCGGCAGCTCGAGGAGCGGGGATAGATCCGCGACCTTCGTCTGGGGCAAGTCGAGGTCTTCGAGCGCCGGGAGCCCGCGCAACTCGGCGATGCTCTTCAGAGGGTTGCCGCGCAGGTAAAGGAGCTTCAGCTTGGGCTTGTTCGCGAGCGGCGCCACCGATTCGATCTGGTTACCGGCGGCCCAGATCTCCTCCAGCTCGACGAGGGGTCGTACGGGCTCGAGGCTGCGGACGTGATTCTCGCCGATGCTCAGCTTGCGAAGAGCGACGGCGTGCTCCAGCCCGCGCAGGTCGCCCATCGATTCCCAGCGCCCGGGAAACGCCTCCGCCCATTCGTCGGACCAGTCGAAGTCCGTGAGACGGGCCAGCGCCTCCTCGGCGATCGACCCATCTTTCACCGTGCAGCCCGCGTTTCGAAGGCCCTTCCTGAAGCCGCTGTCCGGGATCACGACGCGGCCGGTCGGTTCCGTCTTGCCAACGGGCCGTCTCGCCGACGTCTTTTTCGCCCCCGACTTCGCCGGTTTCGCCGGCCTGACCGGTTTCGCCGGCTTCACTTTCTTCGTGGGTTTCTTTTTCATGAGCAGCCGGGCGCGATCGGGGCGCAGTCTATCTGATCGCCCTGCTACCTGGTTTGCGCGATAATTGCCGGGTGAGGGTGGGCTTGCGCGTGTGCGCCTTCGGCTGTCTGGCCGCCGGCGTCCTGGCGGCGTGGCCGGTCGCCGCCTCGATGACGATGGCCCTGCGCGACGAGCACGGGCACACGATGACGTTTCACCAGGACGGTAACCGCGTCCGCATCGACAATCCGAGCGGGACTGACGACGGCGAGGCCCGGATCATCGACCTGAAAACGACCGAGTACGTCGCCGTCTATGACGACGCGAAGGCCTATTACGACTTCAACAAGACGGTGGCGCAGGTCCGCGCCGCCATGGAGCAGTTGAAGAAGACGCACCAGCTCGAAGCGGAACATCCCCCCGCCGCCGTCAGCTACCGCGCCCTCGGCGAGAACCGACAGCTGAACGGGTTCTCGTGCGCGATGTACGAGCGCGTGGTCGACGGCCGGGTCGATGGCCAGGTCTGCCTCGCGGCCTGGGGCGGCACCGTCGGGGCGCCGGAGGACTTCGCCTGGTTCGACGAGCTCATGAAGCGCCTGACCGGGGATGTCGCGAG
>Ga0209465_10001621_pt1 | contig 9995 bp, 9 predicted proteins | sample PanSoiPlot1MoBio_FD_188321 | JGI IMG/M metagenome (GOLD analysis project Ga0209465, IMG submission 188321) | Tropical forest soil microbial communities from Panama analyzed to predict greenhouse gas emissions - Panama Soil Plot 1 MoBio (SPAdes)... | ecosystem: Environmental > Terrestrial > Soil >...
TTTTTAGGCACTAAGTAGACAGGCAAGATTCAATTTAAATGGAAAAGTCGGTGACGTCTGGCACTTTGCGGTCTTGGTACGGTCGAGTGTACGCGCGACCAGTCCTTTGACTTTGTTCAGGACAGGCCGGCCGCCCCGGGGCAAGCCAGATAAAGCGATGAGTAATTCTTGCTGGCTTAACAGTTATTTGGCATGAGAGTAGCCACCATGCAGGAAAAGGTTAATGAGCTTTCCCATCCCTCAGCGGTTGTAGTGCCGCAGCGACTCGCTTTCTTTCGTGCCCGCGATCTCGTGCAGCTTTCGATTGCCGCGCTCGTGGTATTATTTCTTATCTACCAGGTGATTACTCCATTGGTCTTTCTCGTCTGGGGAAGCCTCAAAACCGTTCGCCCAGGAGCCGCAGGTTTTTTCAGTCTCGATTTCACTTCGTCAAACTATGTGCGCGCATTCTCGCAAGGTCAATTCATCTCCGCAGTTCTAAATTCCGTTCTCTACAGTACGGGAGCCGCATCGGGTGCGCTGTTCCTGGCAACGTTTCTCGCGTGGATCACGGAGCGCACAGACACACCGGCGCGAAGCGTGATCTACGGTCTTTCCATCGTTGGACTCGTCATCCCGGGAATCTTGACGGTGGTATCCTGGATTTTTCTCGCCAGCCCCAATATCGGGCTCGTCAATGTGGCCGCGCGCGCCGTCGGTTTCACCGAGCCGCCGTTCGATATCTTTACGCTCGGCGGCATGATTTGGGTCTCGATGTGGCAGTACTTACCGCTGGCGTTTCTTTTGATGTCCGCGGCCTTTCAGTCAATGGATCCCGCTTTGGAAGAAGCTTCGGCCACTTCCGGCCACGGCGTGATCCGCACGACCTTACGCATCACCCTGCCGCTGGCTCTTCCATCGATTCTGGCCGTGTTGGTCTTGTTGCTGATCACCGGTCTTGAAGCTTTTGAAACCCCTGCGTTGCTCGGGCTTTCAGGTAAAGTGCTCGTCTTCAGCACCTTGGTCTACTTGAATACGAGCTTTGCGCCTAGCGACATTGGACTCGCTTCGGCTTACGCCGTCTTTATGCTGATCATCTCCATCGCTTGTCTCTGCTGGTACATGCGCATGACGCGCCGCGAGCGCGCGTTTGCGACTATTACCGGAAAGGGTTTTCGTCCGCGCCGCATAGGGCTGGGGCGCTGGCGTTTGCCGATGGCAGCCGTGGCTTTGCTCATCCTTGGCTTCGGCGTGATCGTGCCACTGCTCGTGCTTCTGTGGGCGTCATTTTTGCGGTTTTTCCAACCGCCGTCGCTGGCCGCGATTCAGTCGTTGAAGCTCGTCAATTATGAGAGGCTTTTGGCGAGCGACACCGCCCGTTGGGCATTGCGCAATAGTTTGATCCTCGGCGTCGCCAGTGCAACGTCCACGGTCTTTTTTGTAAGCCTCATTGCGTGGATCGTGGCGCGCACGAAGCTTTCCGCGCGCAAGCTCCTCGACTTTCTCGCCTTCGTGCCGATCGCCATACCGGGAATCGTTTTAGGCATTAGCATGATCTGGCTGTATCTCAGCTTCCCGCTGCCGATTTACGGCACGCTCTGGATCATCTGGCTGGCTTATATGATCAAGTACATGCCGGTTGTGATGCGCATCATGTCGGCGGCCATTGTGCAGATCCACCCTGAAATGGAGGAGGCCTCCGCACTCTGCGCGCCGTGGCTCATGACTTTGCGGCGAGTGCTCTTTCCGTTGCTTCGTCCCGGACTTGTTGCCGGCTGGATTTGGGTTATGTCACACGCCTTTCGCGAACTGAACACCGCGATCCTATTGGCAAATCAGGAGACACGTCCCGTGGGCGTGGCGATGTACGCGCTGTGGAACGATGGAGCGTTCGGGGCACTCGCGGCGTTTGGCGTCATCGTTTCGCTCGTGGTTTTTCTATTTGCGGTGGTGGCGAACATCGCAGGGCAACGTTATGGGCTGAAAGTCCGTTAAGCGGAAAACCCAACAAGAAAAACTCGAAATCCGAAACTCGAAACAAATCCAAATGATCAAAACCCAAAATTCCAAACAAGGTCATTCCGGGTTGAAGTTTTGGACTTCGGATTTGCGTGCTTTAGTTTGTTTCGGATTTCGAGCTTCGGATTTCGGATTTTGCTTCGACCGACGATGTAATGATAGCAAAAAATTTGCGTGCGCTAAGAAAAGCTTCAAGAACGAGAGTTGAAAGTGTTGCGCGTTACCGGACTCAAGAAACAATTCCAGACCGAGCAAGGCGCGCCAGTGAGAGCAGTCGATGACGTCTCTTTCGAAGTCGAAACCGGCAAGCTGCTCACGTTGCTGGGGCCCAGCGGTTGCGGCAAGACGACGACTCTCCGCTCGCTTGCCGGTCTCGAAGAGCCGGATGGCGGCGAGATTCAGATCGGATCGAATATTGTCTACTGTGGAAGACGCGGCTTTTCTCTTCCACCCAATCGCCGGCGCGTGGGGATGGTGTTTCAAAGTTACGCGATCTGGCCGCACATGACGGTTTTCCAAAACGTCGCCTATCCCCTTGAAGGTAGCGGCGTATCAAAGAACGAGGTGCGCAAGCGCGTCGAACACGTTTTGGCCCTGGTCGGATTGGACGCGCTCATTGAGCGGCCGGCTCCCTTTCTGTCCGGTGGCCAACAGCAGCGAGTCGCGCTTGCACGGGCTCTGGTCGCGGAGCCGGAAGTTTTGCTTCTCGATGAGCCGCTCTCGAACCTGGACGCCAAGCTGCGCGAGCAGATGCGCGTCGAGTTGCGCGCGGTTCAGCAACGGGTCGGACTCACGGCGGTCTATGTGACGCATGATCAGACCGAGGCCCTGGCGATATCGGACTTTATCGGCGTGATGAATGGAGGACGTTTGGCGGAATACGGCACGCCGAGCGAGATCTATGATCGCCCAAAGAGCCGGTTCGCTGCGGAATTCATCGGTGCGGCTAACGTTATCCCAGTGTCGGATCTACGCTCCGAAGGCGGCAAAACCCGTGCCCGGGCGCCCTGGGGCGAAATTTATTTCACCTTCGATGGACGAAAAACACCGCGGTCGATTGTGATTCGGCCCGAAGATTTTCAAATTACTTCAGGTGGCGAAGGAGAAAACGTTTGGCAGGGGCAATTGGAGCAGGTGATTTTCCTCGGTGCCGCGCTTGAATGCCGACTCGCACTGGCTGGTGTGACTCTTCGCGCTCAATTTCCACGCAGCGCGGCGCTCAGTGCCGGGCAGCGTGTTTGCGTCCGTGTTGACGTCAGTCGCTGCATCCCGTTAGAGGAATAAATCGTCCTGGGAGATTGGCGACGAATCCCACGCCAATTGCCTGATATCAGAACCTGGCGATGAAACTCGTTTTCAAGGCGTCACCCGGAATGTTTTTATCGGGGGTCCCGTCCGGTCTCGCCTGGATGCTCGCTAAAAACATGCCGGAATGACGGAACTAGAATGCACAATTAACTCAATGTACGAACAATCGATCCACAACGATTGACGCATAAAGGAGGATTCACTTATGAGCGAGGTCTATGATTTGTTACTCAGCGGCGGCACGGTGCTCAATCCGGCGACCGGCTTGTGCCAACAATTGGACGTCGGCATCAAGGATAGCCGTATCGCAGCGCTTCAAGCGCAACTGCCCCGCGCGCAGGCGAAAAGAGTCATTGAAGTGCCGGGTTGTTATATGACGCCTGGGCTGATCGATTTTCATGTTCACAGTTTTGCCGGAGTAAATCCGTACGGTTGTGAGTTAGACTCGGTCTGCATGAATACGGGCGTGACAACGGCGATCGATGCGGGCTCGTCAGGACCGATCAATTTTAAAGGCTTCAAAAAAATCGTTTACGACCCGTCGAAAACACGCATGATCGCCTTTGTCGCCCTCGCTCAGCACGGCGTCTTAAATGATCCCGGAGAGTTGGAAGACCTGCGGTTTGCCGACCCGAACGGGGCCGCGGCCACTGTCGGCGAGTCGCCTAATGTTGGCGTTGGCATCAAGGTCCGGCTGCATAAAAAGGGCGTCGGGCAAAACGGACGCGAGGCTTTGCGACTGGCGATTCGCGCTGGCGAGGCTTCGAAATCGCCGGTGATGGTTCATGTGGGCAATACCGCCATTTCGATGAACGAGATCGCGGATACGCTTCGTCCAGGCGATGTGATTACCCATTGCTACACGCCGCAGAAGCCGTCGATTATCGACGAGCATGGAAAATTACTCCCCGAGGTACGCAAAGCCAAAGAGCGCGGCGTGATTTTCGACGTCGGTCATGCCGGCGGCCATTTCGATTTTAATCTCGTTCGCCGCGCCATAGGCGAAGGGATCGTGCCGGACGTCATCAGCTCGGATCTGCACGGCCGCTTGAGCCAGCCGGGCTTCGGCGTAGTTGGCGATCTGTTGACGACCCTGACTAAGTTCTTGCTGCTCGGGCTGAGCTTTGATGAGATTATCGCGAAATGTACGTTCAACGCCGCCCGCGTCATTGGCTGGCAAGACCGGATCGGCAGCCTCGAGGTCGGGCGCGAAGCTGATATTGCTGTCTTGCAATTAGTGAACGAGCCGACCAAACTGCGCGATTCCGTCGGCGGCGAAATGACCTACAATCAACGCATCGCCGCGCGCTGGACAATTCGAAGCGGTGAGGTGTTTGAAGCCAAGGCTTAACGCTGATTTTGTCGTTTGTTAAGCCGGTACCAATTCCGGATCGAGCTGATACGTAGACAAGATCTCGACTCCACTGTCTGTGACGCGCAGGAGGTGCTCGAGCTTTACCGGCAGGTGATTGACCTCCAGGGCAATGATCATGTTTTCCTCCAGAGTCACCGCGTATTCGTCGGGGTCGCCGCCGCGGAGCCATGGAGCTTCGTAGATGCAAAGACCGACACCGTGAAAGCCATCAAGTCCCGGAAGTCGCGATGAAGAGCTTTTGCCGAAGCGAGCGAAAAATTCCGTGCACCGACCAGGTTTAATAAGGGTTAAAGCTTCCTGCAGAGTATCGTAGGCTTCTCGATAGCGCGCGCGGCTTTGCTGCGTCGGATTCCCGCGGCTGAAGGTGCGCGCAAAATCACTGTAGTAACCTCCGGGGCCCGCGACCGTTGCATCGCAGATCACCAGGTCTCCCTCGACGACGACCAAATCTGTTCCCATTGCTTCGGTATGTGGACGCATGTCCTGTGATGAATCATAAATTGAAATAAATTCGCTGCCAGCCTCGAAGCCTTGGTCCAACAGATAGTCGAGCATAATGCGGCTCAGGCCATCTTCCGGAACGTTAGAGTCATGCAACGCAGCGCGCACCAGATCGTAACCTCGCTCTTTCGCGAGCGTCGTCCAACGAATGAGTTGCAGTTCGTCGACCGTCTTGACTGCCCGCGCTCGATTAAGAGCACGCCAGCCATCGACGAGAAGGACGCCGTCGTTTCTCAATAAGTCCGCGGCTTCCAAATTCAAGCTATCCACGCCGACCTGCTCGCCTGCGACTCCGAGCTCTCGCAGGCTAGCGATTACTTCGGCGACAAAGTCTTTCGTTGCGACTGGAGGTCGCATTCCGAACATGTAGGCATCGAAGCGCCCGGCGCGATGATGCTTTCTCTGTCTTGAAGTTTCCCGCTGGCAAATGAGCGGCGAGCCGGTTGCGGGGATGACAACAAAACGCTGAATCGCTGTCGCCCGAAGCCCATGCATGAAAACTGTGTTTGTCGCGTAGCGAATATTGTGTTGATCCGTGAGCACAAGCGCGCCCATGGCCTCGCGCTTCATTGCATCTTGAAGCCGTGCCAGACGCTGTATAGTCAAGCGCTCCGGATCCACTCCAAAGGGACTTAGGTCTGAGTAGAACATAAATCTCTCCCTTGGCTTCTCAGTTTCGGGTGTCTAGTCCTGTTTTTCGAGTCAAAGCGAGACACGAAAAACATACACTCGGATACTTCCAATTGCCGTCGGAGTCAACCGTAGTTGCCGGATCGCGGAACGAGAAATTGAAGCCCTGCGGTGTGTGAGATTTAGGGCTTTTGCTTCACGCGAAGAAAATTTTCACCCCGGGATGGAGAGGAGAGACCTAGGTCAGAACTCGACGTCTGAACTCTGATTTCGGACCCCTGGCTTGCTACTGTTCTCCAGGTTGGGGTCCCACGAGATTTCTCATCTGGTTACGCAAGGATTGCATTTGGGTCTTTAGTTGAGCGGCTTTAGCCAGTTGATCTGGTGTCAGTATGTTGCGAATTTCTAAGACGACCCGAAGACCTTCGTCGGCGAGCTGGTTGCGCAATTGAGCAATCTGCTGGGTCTGGGGAGCTAAGTCGGTATCGCGCACGGCTCCAGGCGATAAGAGTTTATCTGATATCTGGTCCTGGGCTGTGCGCAATTGGCTGAAAAGGTTTTGAAAGTTCGCGCGATGATTGGCCATGATCTGTTTCATCTGGGCTTTTTGATCCGCCGTCAGATTCGCTCCGTGGAGCAACATAGGCAGCATCATACCTCCGCCGTCCCCTGTCATGCCTCCCATCGGTCTATGGAATCCAGGACGAGGTTGCGCGTAAGCCGCCAAGCTCCACAACGTAACGGCAACTGAGATCATTCCGATAACAGCCACATAGCTTTTCTTGGACGTCATAAATCCTCCGCGGTGGTTCTTGGTTTATTTAGCGGGAACGCTCTTGTCCAAACTGGCAAATAGCTCCCGACACTCATTGGAGCAATCTTGCCCGAGGGCGGCTTGAACAGAAGCAACGTCAGGATCCGATGAGATCACTTCAGAATCTTTGCCGGTTGCGTTGCTGAAGAGTGCGTCGCTGACCTGATCGAGAAACTGCGTGAGGTCGCGGTTAAAGATCAGTTCTGTGGAAGACGGCGAAATCGGGCTCAATAACCGACTTTCACCCCAAACCAACGCGATGCCCAAAAACAACGCCACAACAATCGGCAACGATCGGTAAAACATGGGCATTCGGAGTGGCGCTGGGTAGAGCGACGGGACGGCAGTCGAAAGTGTTTTGCTTAGAAGTTCAAGATCGACAGCGAGACGTTCGTGGCGTGCCCCGCATGACCGGCAACTTTTAAGGTGAGAGCGTTGTTGGCTATCGCCTTCCCCTTCACTTATAAGAAAAAGTTTTTTGTCATTGAGACATCTCGTCATGATCGATCTCCCAGGGCCTTTCGCATAGAATGCACGGCCCGAAAAAGATGGTTCTTCACACTGCCGTTACTAATGGCCAAAGCCTCCGCGACCTGTTCTGTGGACCAGCCTTCCATATATCGCAAAACAAAAACCTCCTGTTGTCGGGGCGAGAGCACGCGAAAGCTATGCCAAATCCGCCTCTGCTCCTCGCGTCCTATGGCTTCCTGCTCCGGACCGCGCGCCGCGCTGGGGTATTCCGCAAGCTGGAGTTCGCCGCTGGACGACCGCCACCACTTCCACCAAGCAGATTTGCGCCGGTCATGGCACGCGTTGACCGTAACCCTCGAAATCCAGGCTGACCAATCATCGGGCCGACTGTCATTCTGAAACTGGCGAAAGACCTTGAGAAAGACCTCTTGACCAACCTCTTCGGCTTCAAAGCTATCTTTGAGCAACAGGCGGCACAAGCGCTGCACCCTCGGCCGATGCGCCTTATATAACCCTTCGAATGACGCGGGTTCTGGTTCCGGCAAGGTTGGCGACCTCACCACTATGGACGAGGCAGGGGTGACTTTGGTTGACACGCCGGGGGAGGGAAAGTGCTGAAATTGCTTTGTATTTTTAAGTTGCGCCGTGGCGGCTCATCGCGTACTGTCTTCTTACGTTCCCCCTCTCTTTTCTTCCCCGTGACGGGGGAGATGTAAGAAAAGGTCGCCCGCTGCTCAGCAGCAAGAAGGAGGCGCCGTGTTATCAGCAATTGTTTTGTTAATCACCGAACGGGATAAGACCAATAAGGTCGCCGAAGCTCTCGCGGATATGGAGGGCGTGAGCGAGGTCTATTCCGTCGCCGGCCGCTATGATCTCGCGGCGATTGTTAGAGCGACAGACAATGATCAGCTCGCCAAGATCGTGACGGAACGGATCCGCGGTGTACCCGGGATTACTTCTTCCGAGACACTGATCGCGTTTCGCGTTTACTCGCGCCACGATCTGGAGAGGATGTTCTCAATCGGGCTGGAGAAGGGGTAGCGACTAAGCACGGATAAGGGTTCAAACGGTTCAAAACGTCGCCTCGCTCCCGTGTACCCAGTGCGCAGATTCGCCAATTACGATGCGCTGGCCGTTTTGGCAGCCAATCCCTCCGGCTTGTAAGAGCACACGAGAGAAGATTTCAGATCTGAACTTTTCATTCTCGCGCACTCCTTCGTTGGTCCAAAAATAAAGGCGTTTCGTTGTCTGAAGCGATCGGAGTAATTCGCACCCGATGTTTGTCCGGTTGTTGGGCCAGCAGATATTCAACAGATCGCCTAGGCTCGCCGATGACGTGAGAGGCAAACCTTTCAGGAAGTTGATGATCCGGGTGGTGACGAAAAGCGTATAGATATCCTCTCGGCGGAATTGATCCGTTTCGATCGCCAACGCGCTGAGGCGAGCCCGCACGTAATCTCTCTCAGTTAAATCCAGACTGCCGGCTATGGGCGATGACGGCGTGCGGTAAAAAGGCGAAGCGCCAAGCAAGACAGGCAGACGCGCATTGAAGGCAAGTGTCTGGATCATGCTGTCCAGGCTCTCGTTGGACAGGCCGAGGATCTGATAAGAGACGACCTTGAAGCCTAGTTGGTGGGCTTTGTCCACCACTTTCAAATAGGACTCCAGGGTGTGCGGCCGTTTAGTGGTTTCCCGTACGGTCTTGTCGGAGCTCACGAGCGCGAGATTGAGATGAGAAAAGCCCGCCGCATACATTAGTTCCAACAGTTCGTCGTCAAGACTTAGGTAGCTGATACCGTTCATGGCGACGAATTCCATTTCTCGATTGGGAAAGCGCGCGATCAGCCGCCGGCAGAGTTCTTTGAAGGTGCTTTTGTAATAGGTCAAATTGTCGTCTTCAAAGTCTATGACGCGATAGCCTTGCTGGTGGCGTAGTTCAATTTCGGCCAGCACGTTGTCGAGCGAGCGGCGGCGATAATTTGTGCCGAAAGTCGTATGCACCGAGCAGAAAGAACATTTATGCGGACAGCTACGCGACGTGATCATGAAAGTCATGGGCTTGGTTGCATAGCGATAATTATCCGGAGTGAAGTCATGCAGGTTGGGAAATGGCAGCTCGTCAATCGGAAAGTTATCCGCGACGGGATTGAGAACGAATTCCCCGCTTCTTTTGTAGACTAAGTTCGGAATCTCTTCGATTGATCTCTGGCCGTTCAAGTATTTCAAAAACTCCACAAAAGGTTTTTCGCCTTCTCCCCGGATCACGAAGTCGACATGCGGAGACGCCAGGAGCGACGCTGGAACCGCTGAGGCGTGCGAGCCACCCATGACAACGGGAATCTTCAAACGTCTCTTGACTCGCTGTGCCACTTCAAGCGCTTCGCGATAATAGGGCGTGAAGAGAGAAGAGATGCCCACGACGTCGGGCTGGATTTCGGCTATCTCTCTTTCAATTTCATCGAAGGGGCGGCCAAAATGATAATATCGATGGAACGTTGAGAATGGCGATTTGTCGGCGACAGGATAATAGTCCGTCAGGTATTGAAGTTCCTGGGGAATCTTTACCGTCTTTCGCCCGCAGCCAGCGTGAAAATCTTTGATAATCACTTCAACTTCGGGAAGATATTTATTAACCGCCGCTTTCAAATAGCAGAGACCAATAGGCTGAAGCCGGACGTCGGTGTCGTAAAAGTCTTGCACCGGCGGTTGGACGAGGAGAATTTTCATTGGGCTTTTCGAGCTATAGCCGATTTTACGCATACACGAAAGTTCTAAAAACTGTTATAAACAACGTCATTGAACCGCGCGACGGCCAGGGCTCCCCGATCCTATCATTTTGCTTGATTCTGCTCTGTCTCCGGTCCTTGCCCTGTCACTGCTAGATCGCGTAGAATCCGC
>Ga0209465_10001622_pt1 | contig 9991 bp, 7 predicted proteins | sample PanSoiPlot1MoBio_FD_188321 | JGI IMG/M metagenome (GOLD analysis project Ga0209465, IMG submission 188321) | Tropical forest soil microbial communities from Panama analyzed to predict greenhouse gas emissions - Panama Soil Plot 1 MoBio (SPAdes)... | ecosystem: Environmental > Terrestrial > Soil >...
GCTTGCGACAAGCGGCGCCCTACGGTACAACTGTTCTGGCCCTGCCGGGAATTCAAGGAGAGCGCATGACCACGGTGCCCGCACACGTACTTGATTCGTTGCCCGAAGAAGACGTGGCCTTGTTAGCCCACGTCGAAGACGACTACAACACCTACAAGTCACGCCGACGCTGTAGCCGGCGGGACTTCATGGATGGCTATCTGGCGGCTGCCAGACGCTTTGGTCGACCCGCGCCAGTGCGCGCAGGACGGACCGGCAACCGCACTGAGCGACAGCGTGTCGCCCAGCGGCTATCGGTTGTGTCGTAGTCGGTCTTCTGCTTCGAGTCGTGCGTCCGTAGGCGGCGCGTACACCGGCGGGCTGACCACGACGGCCAACAGGCCGACCACAGTCGACAGGCCCATCCCGTAGACCAGCAGTGGGACGGGCACTTGGCTGGCGACGAATAGCAGCAGCATGCCCAACGCGTTGATCATCGCCACCAGCGCGACCACACCCAGCGTCCAGCGCAGCCAGTAGCCGCTGCGCCCCAGCCGCGTGACACGATCCACCGAAGTGGAGGGCTGGGGACTATCACTTGGACGCCCGTTACGCTGTTCGGGCGATGCTTGGACTGGTGGCTGTCGGAGCATGACGCACCTTACTGCGGTTCTTGCGCGCGACGCACAGGTCGCCGTTGTGCACGGTCAGCCACCACGTGTGCATGGTGCGCGGGTGGTCGACCTGACCCCAATTGCTGCCCTGGATACGCCCCGCATGGGGGTCAACTTTGATGATCGGCGCGCACGTGGTCATGCCGTATTGTTCGGCGGCGACCTTGAAGTCGTGGCTGAGCCAGCGGAAGCGACTGCGGTGCACACCGTCTTTGATCTTGGCGAAGATCACCCCACCTGGCCGCAGCACGCGCTGTGCCTCCCGCAGGAACGCGGGGAACAGGTGGGCCACGTCGACTTCCGCCAGTGCCCGCCCGTTCACGTCGCGCAAGCCGTACGGATTGCCACGCGCCAACCGCGCGTTGACGCCCACTTCGGTGATGTGGGGCGGGTCGAACACGACCACATCGAAGCGATCAGCCCATTCGGCGGGGAAATGGCGAAAGTCATAGTGGCTGTCGGTGTCCAGATCAGGCGCGATGTCGTTGCGCCAGGGACGGCAATCCACTTTCTTCCACATCACCCCCTTGCCGTACGTGGCGTCCAGTACGACCGGGTTAGACGGTGCGTGGAGTGCGAACAATACGGATAGGACGGCGCCGTCGTTGCCATTGATGACGCTGGGTGGACGGTCCAATCAGCCCCACCAGGGCAGGTACGCTGCAAAGCCACACGCTAGCCCGAGCGGGATCAAGTCGTATCCGCCGATCCCAACCTTGAAGAAGGCCAGCAGGAATAACAGCACGGCAACAAAGATCAGAATGATGCGCACGATAGCGTAAGGGCGAGCAGGGGCCGTTGCCACGGGTCTGGTCCTTTCTTCGGGTGGGTTGGGGAACGCCATCAGTCAACCTTCGTCGTACCCCACGATGATGTTCGGCAGGGTGAGCATGCCCGCGCCACCGGTGTAGCGAGCATCCACCGCGAACACCAGTCGACAGAAGCTGCCATTGCGTCCACTGTTTGCGCTGGGGACGGGGTTTGGGTCGAACGATTGGGGTTGGAGGGTCATCACTGCGTAGGTGCCGTCGCCGCTGGGATCAGTCGGCGTGGCCTGGTTGGCATGCGCGTCCTGTGGCGCACTGCTCCCATTGGCCTGCCGGTAGCCAGCCCCACCCAGGAAGTACAGAAACACGCCAGTCGGCAGGCTTACGTTGGTAGCAATCTTGACTGTGCGGTTGCTGATCGACGTGATGGGATCAGTGACCGTGACCGCCAGGGCAACCTGCTTGTAGTACGAGAAGTACGTGTTCGGCCCCGATTGCGGGATGGGAATCGCGCCCGCCGTGCCGTTCTGGGTGTCTTCGCGGTTGAAGCGAATGCCCTGCGTCGCGTCGGTGCCGGCCGGTTCGCTAACCGACGCGCCGTAGTAGTTGACCTGAAGCGATGCGGACACCCGAGTTCAGCCGATCATATGCCCCTGTGGGCGGATGGGGCCACCGATCTTGGCGCCGAAGTAGGCATACGCGCCGTAGTTGCTCGTGGCCAGTGCACGCCAGATGTACTGCCGGTAGTCAAAGGATGGTTGGGTGGCCACGATAGCACTGCCGTCGACAGGCGCTACCCAGCTATACCCGCCACCGGTCGGTTGGGTGATCGGATTCGGATAGCTGGGCAGCAAGCCGTTTTCCAGTTCGGCGTTGTCCGCCTGGCCCAGCCCGATCAAGTTGCGGTCCTTGTTGACCCACAGCGCGGCGCTGTTCATGTACGACGGGCCAATGCCATGCGGTCCCATGAGCGTGATGGTTTCGGCCTTGATGGGCACTTTGACCAGATACCCAAACAGCGTTTGGGACGCCCAATCTCCAGTGACTTCGTTCTGCACGTAGACATCGCCCGTCGCCCAGAGTTGCAGCTTCCAATCGCAGAAGAACGCGGCTTCGCCTGCCGTGGCTACTGCGACCATGCCTGCGGCGATGTTGCGGCTGTCGCTATCCAGATACAACACGACGCGCGTCCCGTTGAACCAGACCTGGGCGGTGCCATCTAGCAGCACCAAGTACAGCTTGGTGAGCGTCGCCGCCAAGTCCAGCATCGGCGGCGGCGGGGGTAATGGCTCTACCAGTACCGGGCCATACACGCGGTACGCCCAATTGACGATCCACGTTCTTGAGCCACCCGGTCCAGTCGGACCAGTCATGTCGTTGACCGCTTCATGCGATATTGCCGCTGTGCCGTCTGGCATCGGCGTGAACCAGTGCCCACTGGCCGCTGGTGGACCCGTTTGTTCGATGGCGAATTGCCCTAACAGCGTGGTCCCATCGTTCGCCCAGAAGTACATCGTGTACGTGACCGTGGCACCCGTGCCAGACAGATCACCAGCACCGGCAAACGCTACGTCCGGCGTGTAAATCTCTATCCCATTCGGCTGACGCGGAAGCGAAGGGAAATAGAAATACTCTGTGCCCCGCATAGCCGTGTTCGTAGACCTGAAATCGACCGTCTGCTGCCACGTCGGAAACGTGCCGATGGCAACTTCGTCGGTTGGAATCGTCACGATCCACTCCCCAGCAAGGTGAATTCTTGATACACCGTGCCTGCCGGACCAGCGAAACCGTAGATATCGGTACCCGCGACCAGCACGCGTCCGTCGTACAACAGCGCTAGTGACAAGGTAGCGGTGCCGATCATCTTCTGAATATCAGCCTGGTACAGCGACGGGATACTGGTCGGAATGGTGATGCTCTGGTTGCCCAGCCACACGTCGCCCTGATTGTGACCCAGGCCGAGTTGGTACTGGCTATTGTCCCCCCAGCCCATGATGTTGCCTTCGAAGATGCGCACGAAGTTGCTGTTGCCCCACGCCCAGCCCATCCACGCTGAGATGATGTTTGGCACCGGGATGGGCGACCAACCACCAACCTTCCAGTACGGGCTGTAGATGGTCGATTCGGCACCCGTGCCCATCTGCCCGTGGTCGTCTTTACCCCAGGCATGCACGCGTCCCAGGCGATCCAGCGCTGTCGCACCATCGACCCGCCCACGTATCACGTAGAAGCCCGCGAACTTCTCTGAATTGCCGACCATCTGCGGACCGGGTTCGGTGTGCACAGCAGCCCATTGCGCGTTTTGCCAGGCAATATACGCCGGATCACTCGGATCGACATCCGGTGCTGGCGGGGGTGGCGGCAACGCGGCCTGATACTGGTGGAACGCGCGACCAGCACCCAGCGCGCCGGTATCCCAGCGACCCCAGGACCGCCAGTGTTCCAGCGTCATCGTCGCATCTTTGTAGTTCTCATCGGTGGCGTATACCGCGTCGGCGGTCAGCGCGATCTGGGTGATGCCCATCTGGTCGGTCACCTTGGCAGGCGTGGCCGACGAATCGGTCCCACCGGTCTGCAACTGGTACATGTTGTTGCGTCCCCAGCCCCAGACTTCTGACTCCGCGTCACCGATGTCAGGATTGGTGGACTGCTGTAACACGACCATAGCTGTGTGGGACAGACAGCCATAGCTGATGGCTTCCACGGGCGGGACGGCGACCGGTAGCAGGCTGCTGAAGGCGCCACCCATGACTTCTTGGCCGCACTGACCGTCGCTGTTGTCGCCGCAGCATGCCACGCTCCCGTCCGTGTACATGACCATGGTGCTGTCAGCAAACGGCGCGGCGTCAGCCACGTTCGACGCGACCATCACCGGCGCGGTGCGGTCGGCCGTGTCGCCCGTGCCTAGCTGTCCCTGATCGTTGGCGCCGACCATCCACAAGGCACCCGATTCGGTGACGAGCGCGATGTGGAACCGGCCACCCCGCACACGCATGATGCGTTCACCAATGCTGTGCGGAATCTGGCTGAAGCCAATCTCATTGACCGGCGTGTACGGCCGACCAGTGTTGTCGGTCGGTGGTAGTGGGCCTGGCGTTCCTAGCACACCCGCCACCCACAGCGTGTTGTCCTGGCACAACACCACGGTGGCCTGCTCACAGCACGTTACGAAGCGGGCAGGCGCCAGGCTGGTGATTTGCTTGGCGTAGGGCTGGCTGTAGATGTTGGTTGGCACCGTCTGGCCGGTGACCGGGATGGTCTTGCAGTCTGGATACAGCACCGGGGTCGCAGGTACTTTGTCGGGGTCGCACACAATGGTGCCGCTGATGCTCGCGTTGCCTGCGGGAGCGAAGTTGACGACGTAGAAGCTGAAGTCGGCCGTCCCGGACGGTAAGGCAACCGTCAGGTCGTAGGGATAGTCACCTGGCACATCAACCGCACCGGTGTTGCCGCCACTGACCGTGCCGCCAGCCGTTCCACTGAGCAGCGGATAGGTCGTGGTCCCCACATTTACCCAAAGCTGATTTGGACCGCTGATATCCGTGTGGTACGTCCCCGCGATGCGGACGGTCTGGCCAGACGGGCTGGGATTTGGCCATGTACTGCTGTCCGTACGCGTTCCCTGGCCAGAGGTATTGACACCACCCGCAGCAGGCGACCACGCGTACTGTGTATCGACCTGACCACTGCCCATCGGGCCTGGCACCGCCGCGCCCCAGCCAGTCTGGTTCATGTCGCTGCGACCCCACGTCCAGACGCCACCGTTCACGTCCATGGCCACGCAGTTGCTCTGGCCAACGCCTGCTTGCTGAATGGGCGGCAGGCCGATGTACGGGTCCGACTGGCCCTGTGGTGGTGGCGGATCGGCGTAAGTGAACACCGTGCGCGGTTCCAAGAAGCCATCCGAAATGACGTTCTCCGACCGTTGACCGAAGTTGTTGGTACCCCATTCGTACAGCGTGCCCTGCGACATGCCCAGCGCGAAGTCCTGACCGGGATACAGCCGGTGGTAGCGGCGGCGCGCCTCAATATTGACGGGGGACTGCACGACCATGTTAGTGGCGGTGTAGGCCAACTGGTTGTAGGTGTTGTTGCCCCAGGCAATCCAGTTGAAGGCGTAGCGCTGCGCGGTCCCTGCGGTGCTGATGACGTTGCACGAAATACGCTGCGGCGCGCCTGCCCAGTAATACTGCCACCACACCGGAATCCAACCGTCGTCGTAGATGGCGCCTGCAATGCCACCCCCGGAGGTACCCGGCACGTAGGTGTAGCCAATGCGTTCGTCGTGCGGTTCACCTTCACCCAGCACTGCCTGGACCGGCTTGATGATGAGCGTGGGTGACGACAATTCGACCGTGGTGGGAATCGCCCAGCCGACGTAGCGCAGCACCGCTTGCGGATGGTTGATGTAGCACTCAGTACGGAAGAAATTGGCACTGATCGGAACGGTGCGCTTGTACTCAAGAAAGCTGGCGCTGATCGGCACCGTACGCGTCAGGGGCGGATTCAGAACCGCACTGACATTGGGAATCAGGAGGTCGCGGTGCTTGCGGAAGCGTGCAGTGATCGGCACCCAACGGTCGATGTGCTGGCGCGCGGATGAGAACACCGCGCTAATGGGCACCGCGCGCGTGTAGGTGAAGCCCAGGTGACCGGTGATGCTTGCAGTCGCCAGCACGGTGCCATCGCTGGCGCGCAGTTCCACGTCAAGGCGCGCCTGATCACCCGCGTTCCAACTGGGCGCGAAGCCTACAGACTGACTACCCGACCATGAGCCATCCGCGTTGATCGTGGCATTGCTGCCCCCACCACCCACCGCGCCGGTGGTCAGGTCGGTCAGCGTGTAGTGGACGTAGCTGGTGGTTGACCCATTGCTGGTACCCGCAACGGTGAAGGACGGCGCCAGCCACAAGGCACCCGTAGCAGGCTGGGTGATGCTGATGGTGGACGTGACTGAACTGAACGCGGCATGGATTGGAACAATGCGCGTGCGGGTCCACGACATGGACCTGAAGAACGGCACCGTGCGCAGCGACGCCCCCTGGAAGCTCGCGCTGAGGGGCACCGTGCGCTGGAAGTGCAGCGTGGTGACCAGATTGATAGGCACCGTGCGGCTGAGGCGACCCTGGAACTGCACCAGCGCATGCACCGGGCGGTCGTAGGTGCCGCGCAGCGCCATTGAAATGGGGACGCCCCTGGCGAAGGCCAAGTTGAACTGCGCGCTGGCCGGTACCTGGCGCGCTTGTGTGATTGACAGTGCGGCAGTCGCGGGTACTTGCCGTGGCGCGATGCGCGGCCACAAGACTTCGATGGCAGCCTGGCTAACGCGCGCACTGTTGCCCTGGTGGACAGCTTCAACAGCGGCCTGGGTCACGCGTGCCAGCGCGGCCTGGATCAACGCTTCAATGGCTGCCTGGGTGACACGCGCCGACGCCGCTTTCAGCAGCACGTCCAGGGCTGCTTGGGTGACGACAGCGTGCGTGGTGGTGTACGCCAGGGCTGCCAGGACGGGCACCGAGCGTTCACGGCGGGACGGGCCGATGCCGCCACTGACACCCAGCACGAAACCCGCGCCTAGACGGGTGGGCCGAACGCCCAGGTCGCTGGTGTTTTCGGTGAATACTGCGAACGACGCGACCCAGCCGGGGCGCAGCGTCAGTGCGGCCATGAACGGCACCGTGCGCGTGCCAGTGACCGAAAAGTGGACCGCCATAGGCACGCTGCGGCTCTGGGTCAGGATGATGCGCGTCAGCAATTCGACAGCCGCCTGGGTGGTAGCCAGGTTGGGATTGGCCCTGGTGAGCGCTTCCAAGGCGGCACTTGTCGTGCGCAAGTTCGGGTTGGCCTTGGTCAGCACTTCGACTACGGTTTGCGTCGCGCGCAGCACGCTAATGGACGAGAAGGCCGCGCTGATCGGTACGATGCGCGAACGTGCATTTGCCCCCAAGCCGACGCGTTCGTACTGTGTCAGCGAACTCCAAGGCAGCCCTACGGCGGATGTCAGACCAGGGCCACCCAACAGCATGTTGGCCACGACCGGACGGCTACTCCGGGTGCTGAAAGCTGCCGAGATATGCACCACGCGGGTGGGCTGCGGTGGCGGCATGAAGCCCGTAGACGGGTCGCCAAGTTCAATGCGGCCAGCTTGGCTCTGGGCGGTACCGACACGGCCGGTGAAGCCCTGCACGGCGCCACCGACGCCTGCAAGCGCCACATTGGCGGGCACACTGCGCTGCCTGCGGATGTAGAAATAGGCCGTGACCGGAACCACGCGTGGCGTGATGACGCGCAGATCAAGCTGGGCGGCTACCCAGCCCGTCCGCCGCGTAGCGACCGCTGTTCCACGCACATCAAGCTGGGCACCCACCCAACCCGTCCTGCGGCCGGCAACGACACTGGTACGGCTCAGGTCAACCTGGGTGCCGACCCAGACAGATTCACGGTAGGGTGTGCCGGTTCGACCGATGTCGACCTGGGCGCCAACCCATCCTGTTTCGCGCCCCGCCCCGGCTGGTGGCGTGGCGAAGTCCACCTGAACGGCAACCCCATCCGTCTGTCGATAACCAGGGCCAGGGTTTTGAAAGTCAGCCTGGGCACCGACTCCACCGGTCTGTCGATAGTTAGGGCCAGGGTTTCGAAAGTCAGCCTGGGCACCGACCCCACCGGTTTCACGGTTGAGGATGATCGCTACGGCCGCCAGATCGACGTTGACGCCGACCATTCCGGTCTGGGTGCTGAACGCGATGCCGACGTTGGCAAGGTCAGCGTTGACGCCGACACTACCGGTCTGCCGGTTTTCTACGATCCCGGCATTGGCTAGGTCGACATTGACGCCGACCATGCCAGTCTGTCGGTTTTCGACAATCCCGGCATTGGCCAGGTCGACGTTGACACCGACCGAACCTATCTGCCGGTTGAGGACTACGCCTGTGTTTGCAAGGTCAGCACTGACGCCGACACTACCTGTCTGGCGGTCGGTCATCGTTCATGCCGTCGTTAGCGGACGGTGGTGCCCGCTTCCAATGCGTTGACCGCAGCGTTGGTCCACGCTGCCCCGGTATTCGGGTCCGTTTCATATTGCTGGCGAATGTACGACGGGGTGATTGCCAGTACCTGCGCGGGGGCTTCGTTCGTCGTCGCGCCGCTTTTGACTGTGAGGCCTATGGAACCGGTGCCCGAATCGCTGTTCTGTGCCATAGCCAGCGCTTCAACCGTGTTGACCGTCCACGTGCCCGTAGTCGGGATGTTCTCCAGCGCGTAGGTGTCAACCGCGCCGACCGTGGCCGAATAGACGTACTGTGTCATCGAAGGTGGTAGTTCGTTTTCCTGCGACCAGTTCGCACCCGTGTTCGTGCCGCCAATCGTCTGATTGGTGTTGCTGCCCGCACCGTTGGGTTTGAGCAAGACCACCGCACCTTCCCCGATCTGGCCGTTGTTCAGCGTGCCTAGCGTGTCGTTGACCGCCAGGTCGTCATAAGCGTTCGCCGTACCGTTGGTTTGATTGGTGATCTGGACTTGCTGCACGTTGATGTTGTTGGTTTGTGTGGAGTCCACATTTCCGGGCTGATTGATAACCAGCGTACCGTCTTGCCAGACGCGCATCGTGCCGTCCGTCGAACTGGTAGTCGTCGTGGTCCTCCAGTGGAATTCCAGCAGATGCCACACACCTTCAGCGCACACCAGATTCGACGTGCCAAGCAGTAAGTTCTGGTTGCCGCGATAGACTCGCAAGAATTTATCGCTGCTGCTCCATGTCACGCTTGCCTGAGCGGTGTTCGCGCTGTCATTGAATAAAAAGAACACACCTGACCAAGAGCCAGCCGTGATGTAGACGCGCAGCCGGACGTAAATCTCAGATTTGGGCGCCGCGAACTGCCAGGTCTTGTACAGCGTGTACGTATTCGGTCGGACCCAATACAGGCTGGGCGCCCTAGGGGTAGGACTGGTGTTCCCACACAACCAGTAGTTGTTCGCGGGCAGGCTGGGATCAATTTGATTCTCATTGGGGTCGCCCGTTTCCCAACCGCACGTCACCAGTCGCGTCATCGCACCGTTGTCCCCGCTTCCAAGGCATTGAGGGCGGCTGCCGTCCAGGCTGCACCCGTGTTCGGATCGGTTTCATATTGCTGACGGAAGTACGTGGGGCTGGTCGTCATGGGTACTGCCGCGCTTTCGAACGCGGCACCACTGACCACGGTCGGTGCCAATGAGCCTGGCAAACTGTCGCTGTTCTGTCCGTAGCCCACGAACTCGACGGCGTTGATTGCCCATCCAATCACCTGTGAAGGAATATCTTGCAGCGCGTAGGTATCGCGCGCCCCCACCGTGGCCGAATACACATAGTCGCTAAAGCTCATCGGAATGTCGTCCACCTGGGACCAGTTCGCGCCGCTATCGGTGCCACCGCGCACTTGATTGGTGTTGCTGCCTGGCCCATTGGGACGCAACAACACCACCCGACCATCACCGATCTGCCCGTTGTTGATGGTGCCTAACGTGTCGTTGATGGCCAGATCATCGATGCAGATGTTGGGCGAACCAGGCGGCGTGAACGAAAACCCGACCTGAGCC
>Ga0209465_10001623_pt1 | contig 9990 bp, 13 predicted proteins | sample PanSoiPlot1MoBio_FD_188321 | JGI IMG/M metagenome (GOLD analysis project Ga0209465, IMG submission 188321) | Tropical forest soil microbial communities from Panama analyzed to predict greenhouse gas emissions - Panama Soil Plot 1 MoBio (SPAdes)... | ecosystem: Environmental > Terrestrial > Soil...
CTGGGCTCCGGCGCCGTATAGGACGGCGCCTGTGGATAACCGACCCCAAAAACGGGAAGAGCCCCGGCCGGAGCCGGGGCGTTCCCATGCGGGTTGACCGCTGCTACTTCTTCACCGTGTCCCACACGGCGGCGAAGCGGGCGTTGCCGATGGCCATGCCCTCCACCCAGTAGGCGTACTCCGCCTCCGCCCGCACGGTGGACGTGGGGTGCGCCTTCCGCACCCGGCGGATGTAGGCGACCAGCTCCTCATCCGTGACCTTCCGGCCGGGACCGCGCTGGTTGTTCAGCTTCACCGCCACCTGCCGGGCCTGCTGGCCGCGGTCCAGGCCGTCCTTCTTGGCCGTGGTGGCGGCGGACTTCCGGGCGGTGGTGAGGACCCGTGCGGGCGGAGCGGGGAGCCGCTTCACCGGAGCGGCGGCCGGAGCCGCCTTCTTGGCCGGAGCCTTCTTGGCCGGAGCCTTGGTGGCCGGAGCCTTGGTGGCCGCCTTCTTAGCCGTGGTCCGGGTGGTCGTCTTGGTGGTGCTCTTGGTTGCCATTGTTCTGGCTCCTTCTTCGTGGTTGGTGTGGCTTACGTCCTCCATGATGCAGGAGGAGTGAAGGAATGCCCATGGGCCGAACGGCCCTTTGGTTGACGGAGGTCCATCACCACCCCATGCCGCACCCGCTCCGCTATCCCATCTACGTCCTCTCGAAAGGCCGGTGGGACCTCTGCCTCTCCGTCCGCTTCCTCCTCCGGGACGGCGTGCCCTTCCGGCTCGTGGTCGAACCGGCGGAAGCGGAGCACTACGCCGCGGCCTTCCCCACCGCGGACCTCCTCATCACGCCGCGGGACAACATGCGCCTCCTCGGAGCGCGCAACTTCGTGCGTGACCACTCCACTGAAGAAGGCCACGCCCGGCACTGGCAGCTGGACGACAACATCTACTTCATGTGCCGCATGCACCGCGGCCTTCGCTTCCGCATGAACGCTCGCATCGCGTTCGCGGCGATGGAGACGTTCACGGACCGGTACACCAACATCGGTCTCTCCGGTCCCAACTACATGATGTTCGGCATCGGGAAAGGTGAGCCGCCGTACCGGCTCAACGCGCACATCTACTCCTGCACGCTCATCAACAACGACATGCCGTACCGGCACCGTCTCCTTTACAACGATGACACGGACCTCTGCCTCCAAGTCCTCGCCGGCGGACTCTGCACCGTGCAGTTCCACACCATCCAGGCGCACAAGCGGACCACGATGATGATGAAAGGCGGGAACACCGATGACCTCTACCGCGATGACGGCCGCCTCCGCATGAGCCGCATGCTCGAACGGCAATGGCCGGGAGTGGTCACGACCACCCGCCGCTTCGGCCGTCCACAGCACGCGATCGCGATGAACTGGCGTCGCTTCGACACCCCGCTCATCCGCCGCACCGACATCGACTGGGATGCTCTCGAAGCGGACGGAGACGGATGGGCGATGGAGCTTACGGAAGAAGCACCCGCGTGAACGCGCCCGTGATCCACGCGCCGGAGACCGTGGACATCACGAAGCTCAAGCCGCACCCGCAGAACTACCGCACACACACGGACGCGCAACTCGAACACATCATGGCATCTATCACGGAGCACGGCCTCTACCGCAACGTCGTCGTCGCGGAGGACTACACCATCCTCGCCGGCCACGGCGTGACCGAAGCGGCACACCGGCTCCACATGACCACGCTCACCGTCGTGCGCCTCGACGTGATGCCGGACTCACCGGAAGCACTGAAGGTCCTCGCCGCGGACAACGAACTCGCGCGGTTCGCGGAAGTCGATGACCGTGCGCTCGCGGAGCTTCTCCGGGGCATCAGTGAGACGAACCTCTCTGGTCTCCTCGGTACCGGCTATGACGAACTCGCGCTCGCCGGTCTCCTCATGGTCACCCGTGACGCGGATGAAGTGGAGGACTTCGACGTCGCGGCGGAATGGGTCGGGCTACCGGACTATGAACCGACGCCGGATCGTACGACGCTCATCATCTACTTCGATGACCCGGAAGCGCGTGAGACCTTCATCGCCGATCACTTCGACGGTTCACTCTGGCGTCGCTGGAACGCGGAGAAGTGGGGCGCGTACTGGCCTGCCCGCACGGAAGCGAAGCAGCCGGTGTCGAAGCAATGGACGGAGGTCGCCTAGATGCCGGTCGCCGGACCGAAACCGAAACCACCGGGACAGATACGGCACCGGGTGAAGCCGGTCCATGACTGGCTTGAAATACCGAACGTTCCCTACGAGGACGGACCATCCCTCCCACGCTTCCCGCCGCGGCCACCGGCACTCGAACCGCCACCGCCGCGCCGCATCCTCGGAGCCGCCGGTACCGACCTCTGGGAGCGCACGTGGCGCATGTCCACGAATCTCAACCTGCCACCGGAGGACACGCTCCTCCAACTCTGCGAACAGATCGACGAGCGCGCCGAACTCCGCTTCCGCGTCATCCGTGACGGTGACTGGCGGGAACGCAACGCGCTCCGCATGCTCGACGCCCAGGTAACCGCCGGGCTCACCGCACTCGCCGACGCGCAAGATGAGGCACGGCCGCTCACATGGCCGAGCGCGACGAAACGGTGGTGGCACGCCGTGTCCCGCCTCCCCCACTGCTCACGCTGGACGGACGCGGACTGGCAGTTCGCCATGGACACGGCACAACTCGTGGCCGCCTTCCACATCGGGAACCACCGGCTCGCGAATGAGATACGCACACGCGAGCGCGTCATGGGCACCACCGGAGACGCGCGACGCGACCTCCGCATCCGTTACGTGGACCCGACGCCTCCGGAAGAGCAGGACAACTTCTCCATCACCGCCATCGCGGACTACCGGCGGTCGGTCCAAGCGTGAGCGAGGCGGTTATCACCGCCCCGCCCGAACTGCCCACCCTCACCCTCGGCTGGGACGTGCTCTGGTGGTCCACCGCGTTCATACGGCAGCCGGACGGACCGGAAGCCTCCGGGTCATGGCAGTACACGCCGGAGCAGGTGCGATTCATCCTCCACTGGTACGCCGTGGATGAGACCGGCCGCTGGGTCTACACCCGCGGTGTGTTGCGGAGAAGCAAGGGCTGGGGGAAAACACCTCTCGCCGCCGCACTCGCACTCGCGGAGCTATGCGGACCCGTCCGCTTCGAACGCTTCGCGGAAGGCGGTGAAGAACGGCCGTGGAGACAGGAGCCGTACAAGCCGGGCGAACCGATCGCCATGCCGTGTCACACGGCATGGGTGCAACTCGCGGGCGTGAGTGAGAAGCAGACAGCGAACACGATGAGCATGGTCCTCGCCATGTGCATCGAGTCACCCATCGTGGAGGCATACGGCCTCGACCTCGGCCTCACCCGCATCTACACCACGGCCGGCGACCACCTCGAACCGATCACGGCCTCCGCCTCCACGGCGGAAGGCGCACGCCCCACCGCCATCTTCGAAGACGAAACACAGCACTACACATCCGGCAACGGCGGTGAGGCACTCGACCGCGTGAACCGCAGGAATGTGGGCAAGATCCCCGGCGGCACCGGCCGCCTCTTAGAGACGACGAACGCACACGCCATCGGCCTCGACTCCGTAGCCGAACGTTCCTACGAGGCGTATCTCGCGGTGCGGGACGGACGGAGCCGTGGTGGCCGCCTCCTCTACGACTCACGGGAAGCGCCACCGGACATCGACCTCTCCAACGAAGAGGAGTTGATGCACGGCCTCGCCCTGGCGTACGGCGACTCACGGTGGATTGACCTCTCCCGCATACGCGATGAGATATGGGACCTCTCCACACCACCGGAGGACGCCCGCAGATTCTACCTGAACCAGGTGGCGAACGCGGTGGACTCCTGGCTCACCCCGGCGGAGTGGGGCGGATGCGTGGACGCGGAGAAGGTCATCGCGGACGGCGACATCATCACCCTCGGCTTCGACGGTTCCCGCCACCGCTCCCACGGCGTCACCGACGCGACCGCGCTCATCGGCTGCCGCGTGAGTGACGGCCACCTCTTCGAACTCCTCGTAGAGGAACAGCCACTCGGACCGCAGGGCAAAGACTGGTTCGTCCCACTCGAGAAGGTGGACGGCGCGGTACACGACGCGTTCCGCCGCTTCACCGTCGTCGGGTTCTACGCCGACCCGGCCAAATGGGAGTCCTTCATCTCCACCTGGGAAGCCACCTGGCACCGCCAGCTACGGGTGCGGGCATCACGGGACCACCCGATTCAATGGTGGATGACCGGCGGCCGCTCCACACTCATCGTGCGCGCCACCGAGCAGCTCTACTCCGCCATCGTGGACGGAGACCTCACCCACGACGGAAGCTACGCACTCACCCGGCACATGCTCCACGCACGACGCCGGGAAGGCCGCGCCGGACTCCACATCGCGAAAGAGCACCCGGACAGCCCGCTCAAGATCGACGCCGCGGTGGCCGCCATCCTCGCATGGCAGGCACGGCTCGATGCCGTAGCCGCGGGCGTCCTCATCGGAAAGAAGCAGTACCGCACGGCCGGGTTCTAACCGGCCACGTCCTCACGTGAAAGGCGGACCGGCGTGGATGTGAACGGCACACGTGACCGCCTCCTGGCCACCCTCGCCACGAGACGCCCGGCGATCGAACGGTTCTACCGCTACTACCGTGGCGAACACCACATGCCATGGGCACCGGAAGCCATCACCCGCGATTACGGCACCCTCCTCGCACTCGCGCAATCGAACTGGTGCCGCCTCATCGTGAAGGTCACGAGCGAACGGCTCCGCGTCGTCGGCCTCCGCTTCTCCACCGAAGGAGGAGATACCGACGCCTGGGCACGGTACTGGCAGGGCAATCGACTCGATCAGGAAAGCCGCCTCGTGCATGACGCCGCGCTCATCGCCCGCCGCGGCTTCACCCTCGTCTGGCCCACGGACGGAGACGGACCTCCCTCCATCACACCGGAGCACCCGTGCCAGGTCATCGTGGACTACGAACCCGGCTACCGGCGCAAGAGCATCGCCGGTCTCAAGACATTCATCGACCCGGTACGGAAGCAACGGTACGCAACACTCTGGACACCGGAAGCCGTCTACAACTGGGTCGCACGCGACCCGAACGTGCATCTCTCCGGCGTACCCATCTCCTCATCCGCCTGGCAGCCATGGGACGTACCGGACGAAGGCATCTTCGCGGAAGCCGTAAACCCACTCGGCACCATCCCGCTCACCGAATTCGTAGCGGACCCGGACATGATCGATGAGCCCATGGGCGAACTCGACGGCGGAGTGCTCGCCACCCAGGACCGCATCAACCGCACCGTCGCCGACCGCGTCATCACCTCGAACTACGCGAGCTTCCGGCAGAAGTGGGTAACCGGCATGGAGATACCGCGCGACGAGAACGGGAACGAGGTGGAACCGTTTAAGGTGGCGGTGAACCGGCTCTTCATGAGTGAGAACCCGGACACCAAGTTCGGTGAGTTCGGACAGTCCGACCTCACCGGCTACATCGCGAGCATCGAGGCGGACATCCAACACCTCGCCGCCACCACCCGCACACCACCCCACTACCTGCTCGGTCAGTCCGGCGCCTTCCCGTCCGGCCAATCACTGAAGGCCACCGAAACCGGGCTCGTGGCGAAGGTCCTCGAACGCCGAGACTCCTTCACGGAATCCTGGGAGGACACCATCCGTCTCGCGCTGCTCGCCGATGGGGATGAACGGTCGAACGACATGGCGCTCTCGATGGTGTGGAAGGACCCGGAGTCACGGAGCGACGCGGAGAAGTACGACGCGGCAACGAAGATGATGGCCGTCGGTGTGCCATGGCGCGAGATCATGGCCTACCTCGGCTACAGCCCGACTGACATCGAACGCATGGACGCAGAGCGCGCCGAGGACCAGGCGACCGCGATGCTCAGCGCCATGCCGCCGCCTCCCGCACCGGCACCCGCACCGCTCGTCGCGGTATGACCCGCGAAGCCACCCGTACCTATCAACGACGACTCGCGGCCATCCGCACGGAGACCGGCCGGAAGGCGGCCGCCAAGTGGGATGACCTCGACGGGTATGACGAAGAGAACGTGGCGCCGTTCGTGCGCACCGTTACCCCACTCATCACCGCCGGACAACTCCTCGCCGCCGGACTCACGAACGCCTTCATCGCCCGCTCCACAAACAGCAACACAGTGAAGCTCGCCGCGGACTTCATGATCGGCTCCGCCGTACGCAACGGCACCTCCCTCGATGAGGTGTACCGCCGACCCTTCTCCCTCGTGTGGAAGCAGCGAGGAGAAGGCGTGGCGGATGACGAAGCCGTACGCGCCGGGCGGCTCTCCCTCCTCGCCCTCGCCAACACCGATGTCTGGCTCGCCACCCGTGCCGCCTCCGCGTTCATCGACCGGCTCAAGCCACAGATCACGTCATGGGTGCGCGTCGCGGACCCGGACGCATGTGAAGAGTGCGCGGCCGCTGATGGGATGCCGATGGCGGCCGCCGCTGAACTCGCCGGTCACCCGAACTGCGGATGCACCAGTGACCCGGTGGTCGGTGAGACGGACTCACAGGCCGCGGACCCGGAGGCCATCACCGTCGAACACGACGACGAACTCGGTCCCATGCTCCGCCCCGCGCCCTGAGAAGAGAAAGTAACCGCCCGGCCGCCGTGACGGCACCGGCACAGCACACACGTAAGGAGGTCGGCCGGGATGGCTGACGAGAACGGTGAGAAGGCCGAGACGGCCGATGAGAAAGAGAAGGCACCACCTCCGGCGGAAGACGGTCCGGACCTGAAAGCCATGGCCGCCGCGCTGAAGAAGGCGAACAAAGAAGCCGAGACCACCCGGCTCAAACTGAAGCAATACGAGGACCGTGACAAAACGGAGCTGGATAAGGCCGCCGAGAAGGCGACCGATGCGGAACAGCGCGCCGCCATCGCGGAACGGTCACTGCTCCAGTACCGCGTGGCGGCGGAGAAGAACCTCCCGGCGAAACTCGCGACACGTCTCACGGGTGACACCGAGGCCGAGATGGCCGCGGACGCAGATGAGCTTCTCGCCGAACTCACGCCCCGGAACAGCGTCACGCCGAAAGTCCCGGCCGGACCACGTGAAGGACAACCGGCCGGAGAGGACATGAACAGTCTCATCCGTGAACGGATGCGGCGGTAATCCCGTAGCCGCACACGCGCCACGGGTCCGACATCACGAAGGAGGCCGCACCCGTGGCTTACAACACTTCCGTTACCCGATCCGACGCGCAGGCACTCATGCCGGAAGAGGTCGTCACTGACTTCCTCGGAAAGGCCACCGAGCAGTCCGCGGCACTCTCCCTCTTCCGCCGCATCCCCGTGAACCGCGCGCAAGTACGCGTACCCGTGCTCTCCGCACTCCCCGTCGCGTACTGGATCTCGGGCGACACCGGCCTGAAGCAAACGACCGAAATCGCATGGGCAAATAAGTATTTGAATGTGGAGGAAATCGCCGTCATCCTCCCCATCGCAAACAACGTGGCGGATGACGTGGAATACGACGTGTGGGGTGAGGCATCAGACCTCATCGCCGAGCAGGTAGCACGTGCCTTCGATGCCGCCGTGTTCTTCGGCACGAACGCACCCGGCTCCTTCCCCACGAACATCAACGCCGCGGCCGCCGCCGCCGCCAACTCGAACCTCATCGGGAACACGGCCGCGCAGGGCGCCTTCTTCGGCGACTTCGATGAGACGCTCGCACTCCTCGAAGCGGACGGCTTCGACATGGGAGCCGTCGTCGCCCGCACCTCCGTGAAGGCACAGTTCCGGGCGGCACGCTCCACCCAAGGCGAACGCCTCGACGAGAATCGCATCAACCCAAACCTCGCTGAGATCGACGGCGTACCCATCGTCTACACCATGCGTGGACTCTGGCCGGCGAACACGGGTCTCTTCGCACTCGACCCGAGCCAGTTCGTCATCGGCGTACGCAAAGACGTGACCTTCGAAACCTTCCGCGAAGGCATCGTGCAGGACGGCACCGGCGCCATCGTCTACAACCTCATGCAGCAAGACATGGCGGCACTACGCGTCACGTTCCGCGCCGGATGGCAAGTCGGGAACGTGATCAACAACGAACAGACCACCGAAGCGAACCGCTACCCCGCCGCCGTACTGCGGCTCTCCTGAAAGGCGTCATCACTCATGTCCGACACACCTCCCTCAGAAGCGCAAGAGACGGACGCGCCACCGGCTCCGGTACCGCCGACACCGGCTCCATCCCCGGAGACCTCCGAAGAACTGCCGGGCATGGACGACGGCTACACCGGCTTCCGGCCACCGCAGCCGGACCACGAAGAGAACAGCCTGGAGTCCGGACCGGACGCGCCGCCGCTTCACACCGACGACCGGACGCGTACCGCACAGCCGGGCGCGCCCAGTCCCGATGATGATGACTGACGCCGCGCCACTCCTCCACACCATCACGTGCCCCGTGCCCGCCGTCGCGCTCGCGGCGGACGCGGAACACAACCTCGCGGTCGCGCCGTTCGCCGGCTCCGTGAACGCGGTCGGCTACGCCCCGGACACCACCCTCACCGGAGCGGACACCAACAGTCGCACCCTCACCCTCGTGAACAAAGGACAGGCCGGAGCGGGCACCACGACCGTCGCCACGAAAGCCTTCGTCACTGGAGTGAACGCACCGGCCGATGATGAGACCGCACTCACGCTCTCCGGCACGGCCGCCAACCTCCTCGTGAACGAGGGTGACGTGCTCGCGTGGCAGAGCACCCACATCGGCACCGGCCTCGCCGGACTCGCCAAGATCCAATTCATCCGGGCCTGACCATGAGCGCGCTCGCCACCATCACCGATGTCGAAGCGGTCTCCTCCCCGGTACCTACGGAGGACCAGGCGCGCGTGAACCGACTCATCGACATGGTTTCGATGAGCGTGGTGCGGTACACCGGTCAACGCTTCGAAGAAGAGACCGAGACCATCGTCGCCTGGCCCAATGATGGTGTCCTGCGACTACCGCAATGGCCGGTCACGGCTATCGCCAGCGTGGCCATGGCGGGTGCTGCGCTGGCGTCCACGATGTACACGTTCACCGTGAACGGCTACGTGAACCGCACACCCGTCTTCACGGAGTGGTCCATCGTGAACGGCTACGACCCGAGTTACCTCCTCGACTATGGGTACGGTTACGGCTACGGCTACGGGTGGCCGGGACCCTGCCGCTGGCCGTACACGCCCTTCACCATCGACTACACCCACGGCTATCCGGACGGTGAGTCACCGGATGATGTCGCCATGGTCGTGGCCGAAGTCGTCGCCGGCAAATGGCTCGCCGGAGCAAGCCAAGCCAGCGGACTCACCTCCGAATCCATCGACGGCTACGCGCAGGGATGGGAACTGCCCCGACACCCGGAGGCATGGTCACCCGCACACCGACAAATCCTCGACGCGTACCGCCGCTCCGGGCTCACCTCCCTCCGCCTCACATGACCATCTCCAGCTTCGTAACCCGCATGCGCGTCCGACAAGCGGACCTCTTCGACACGACCATCCACGTAACCCGTGATGAAGCACTCGGCGCCTTCGACCCGGACAGCGCCAGCTACGCACCACGCATCACTACCGTCATCTACGACGGACCCGCACTCATACGCCCCGCACCGGCCTCGATACGAGACCTCGTAGTCGGTGACACGGCGGAGCAAACTGACCAGTTCTCCGTGAAGGTACCCGTCGATACGGACCTCGCCATCGGCGACAACATCGACGTAACCGCCTCCACCTACGACGCCGGGCTCACCGGCAAGACGCTGCGGCTCCTCCAGATCAACTACGACGAATGGCAGGTATGTCGCCGGGGCATCGCCACGGATGAAACAGGACGACCGGCATGAGCGGCACCATTACCCTCAACGAACTCTCCGCCGGACTCAGCCGCGCGCAGAAAGAAATCGACAAGCACGTGGCGAAAGCAGTGCGCCGTACCGCGGAGAAGGTGGCGGACACGCAACGACAGAAA
>Ga0209465_10001625_pt1 | contig 9986 bp, 8 predicted proteins | sample PanSoiPlot1MoBio_FD_188321 | JGI IMG/M metagenome (GOLD analysis project Ga0209465, IMG submission 188321) | Tropical forest soil microbial communities from Panama analyzed to predict greenhouse gas emissions - Panama Soil Plot 1 MoBio (SPAdes)... | ecosystem: Environmental > Terrestrial > Soil >...
AGTGCGTCAAACGTGGAAAAACGGCGCGCGCGTCAAGCCGGCAGCATGGAGATTGGTAATGGATTTGCCCGCCCGGGAGTCGATGGAGTTCGACGTGGTGGTGGTCGGGGCCGGTCCCTCGGGCCTGGCCGCGGCAATAAGGCTGAAACAACTGTCGTCCGACATTTCCGTCGTCGTGGTTGAAAAGGGCTCTGAGGTCGGTGCACACATTCTATCGGGTGCCGTCATCGATCCATCTGCGCTCGATATCCTGCTGCCTGATTGGCGCAGTGAGGATACGCCCGTCAAGACGGCCGTCGCCGACGATCGCTTCTACATGCTGGGCCCCGGCGGAGCCGTGCGCTTTCCTAATGCGCTGATGCCGCCGCTGATGAACAATCACGGCAATTTCATCGTCTCGCTGGGCAACGTGTGCCGCTGGCTTGCAACCAAGGCAGAGGCATTGGGGGTCGAGATCTATCCCGGTTTCGCCGCCGCCGAGGTGCTGTTCGGCGGACAGGGTGAGGTTGTGGGAGTGGCGACCGGCGACATGGGCATAGGCCGAAACGGGGAACGTAAGGATTCGTTCACCCGCGGCATGGAATTGCGAGCCAAGTATACATTGTTCGCCGAGGGGGCACGCGGCCATCTCACCAAGGGGCTGATCGCCCGTTTCGCGCTCGATCGTGATCGGGAGCCGCCGAAATTCGGCATCGGTCTCAAGGAATTGTGGCAGGTCGCGCCAGATCGCCACCGGGCCGGCCTGGTGCAGCACACTTTGGGCTGGCCACTCGACAACCGCACCGGCGGGGGCTCGTTTCTCTATCACTATGACGACCGCCTTGTGTCGGTCGGTTTCGTGGTGCACCTGAACTATGAGAACCCCTACCTGTCGCCGTTCGAGGAATTCCAGCGCTTCAAGACTCATCCGCTCGTGCGCGACACTTTCACGGACGGCAGACGAATCGGCTACGGTGCCCGGGCGATCGCCGAGGGCGGCTGGCAGTCAGTGCCGCGGCTGGTATTTCCGGGCGGGGCGCTGATCGGCGACGCGGCCGGGTTTCTCAACGTGCCACGCATCAAGGGAACCCACAATGCTATGCGATCGGGCATGTTGGCCGCCGAACATGTAGTGGCAGCGCTCGGTGCCGGCTGCGCCCACGACGAACTTACCGCTTATGAGACGTCCTGGCGCGGCTCGGACCTTGGTGCTGACTTGTGGAAGGTCCGGAACGTCAAGCCGCTGTGGTCGAAGCTAGGCACGGTGCTGGGAGTGGGCTGCGCGGGCGCCGACATGTGGGCTAACAGCCTAGGATTTTCACTGTTCGGCACACTTAGGCATGGCCAGCCGGACAGCGCGTCTCTCAAGACCGCGGCACAATGTCGCCCGATTTCCTATCCCCGGCCCGACAGCAAGCTCACCTTCGACCTCACGTCATCAGTTTTCCTGTCAAACACGAATCATGAGGAAGATCAGCCCGTTCACCTGCGCGTAACGGATCTGGCGCTGCAGAGGACGTCTGAGCACGACATCTACGCTGGCCCGTCCTCCCGCTATTGTCCGGCGGCCGTCTATGAGTGGGTGGAGCAGGGCGAAGTATTAACCTACGTCATAAATGCTCAAAATTGCGTCCACTGTAAGACTTGTGACATCAAGGATCCGAATCAAAATATCAACTGGGTGGCGCCGGAGGGCGGCGGCGGTCCCAACTATCAGAACATGTGATCATGTGCTATCATAATGCTGCCGTCAATCAGCGGCACACGAGCCTTACCACCTTTCCGCTTGTGGGTGCGGAGGCCCGGTAAGCTTGATGAGGTTGACGCTCTGCCCGAAATAGCCTTGCAGCGCGTTTTTGAAAGTGTTCAATAGGTTGCTTGAAGCCGGACGGTTGGCGGGACGGCCGGGATGGAATCTACCCCGTTGGAGAGCAGCGACCCGTGAAACTATCTCTGCACCGATCCTTCATCATGATTGCCACCGCGGCCCTGTGGTCGTTTCCTGGAGCCATCGCGGCGCAAGTTACGGGCACGCACGAGGCACGCTCCGTCACGCCTTCTGGTAGCTACCTTGCGGCGCGCCAAGCCAACCTGGACCGCGATCCCGAGGCGGCAGCAACCTATTACCGGGCTGCGCTCAAATCCGATCAGCGCAATACCGAATTGCTGGAGCAGACGTTCTATTCCGAACTGGCCTCCGGCGGGATCAATGAAGCGGTACGGCTCGCCGAGAGGATTCTACAGTTCGATCACAATAACCGAAATGCCCATCTTGTTCTCGGCGTGCGGTCGCTCAAGCAGAAGCAATGGAAGGACGCCCGCGCCCACTTCAATCAGGCCATGCACGGGCCTGTCAACGATCTCACAGGTACGCTGCTATCGGCGTGGACCGCGTTCGGTGCCAATGATGTCAAGGGAGCGGTTGACACCATCGACAAGCTCAACGGCCCGGAATGGTACAGCATATTTAAAGATATGCATGCGGGCCTGATTCTCGATCTGGCGAACAATAAAAAGGAGGCCGGCAAGCGGTTCGAGCACGCCTTCAAGCTTGATGCGACGGCGCTGCGGATCATGCAGTTCCACGCCGGCTTCCTGTCGCGCAACGGATCGCACGACGAGGCGCTGAAGGTCTATGAGGAATATGAGAAGCAACAGCCGCGCTATCCGCTCACCGTCGAGGCGCTTGGTCTGCTCAGGAGGGACATTCCGCTCCCCCGCATGATCGAGACCGCGCAAGCCGGCGCCGCTGAGGCGCTCTATGGCCTCGGCGCGGCGCTCGGCCGCCGTGAGGAGGAATTGAGCCTCGCCAATCGCGGTCTCGCGTATCTCCAGTTGGCGCTTTATCTTGAGCCTAGCCACGCGTTGGCCCTAAGTTCGCTTGCCGATCTCTACGAGGCGATGAAAAAGCCTGAACTGGCGATCAAGGTCTATGAGCGCGTGCCGGCATCCTCGCCGCTCAAGCGCATTACCGATATCCAACTCGCCAATGACCTCGATGTCCTGGACCGTACCGAGGACGGGAAGAAGCACCTGCAGAAGCTGATTGCCGCCAGGCCGGACGACACGGACGCGATCATCGCTCTCGCCAACATCCAGCGCGAGCGCAAGCAATACGACGGGTGCGCGGAAAGCTACGGCAAGGCGATCGCGCTGCTGACAAATCCCACGAAGGCGAACTGGACATTGTATTACTTCCGCGGCATCTGCTTCGAGCGCGTCAAGCAGTGGTCGAATGCGGAAGCGGACTTCAAGCGGGCGCTGGAGCTGTTTCCCGACCAACCGCACGTGCTCAACTATCTCGGTTATTCATGGATCGACCAGGGCGTCCATCTCGATGAGGCCATGAACATGATTAAGCGCTCGGTCGAGCAGCGGCCGGACGACGGCTATATCGTCGACTCCCTGGGCTGGGCCTATTACCGGCTTGGCAATTACGACGAGGCCGTGAAGAACCTTGAGCGGGCGGTCGAACTCAAGCCGGTCGATCCGACCATCAACGATCACCTGGGCGACGTCTACTGGAAGGTCGATCGCATGCTGGAGGCAAAATTCCAGTGGTCGCATGCCCGCGATCTCAAGCCCGAGGAGGACGAGCTGGCGAAGATCGAGCAAAAGCTCAAGATCGGCATGGAGGAGGAAAAATCGAACGCGGCCGACGTCAACCAGCAGAAAAAGCGTGTCGGAGGCGGCGGCTAAGGCGACGCCCATCGTTCACAGGATGGGCAAACGGGTGTAAGGGTGGCGCCAAGCGAAGCGTGCCCACCGCCAACCTGCTTACCTTCACTGGAGCGAAGGCGTCGGGCCCGATCTTTCGGTACACGCCCACGCTCCCAGGTTAGGAAGGCGTGGCGCACCATCCGTTGGAGAAGTCCGCGGGAACGCGCGTGTGTGTCCGCCCCTATGACCTTCGCTGAACCTCGGTCCACTTTCGCTCCCGCCAAGATCAACCTGACGCTGCGTATCTTTGGTCGCCGCGCCGATGGCTTACATGAACTCGAAAGCCTCGTGGCGTTCGCGCCCTTCGGCGACCGTCTGACCTTGTGGCCCAACGCGACGCTTGATCTTAAAGTGTCCGGACCGATGGCGGCAGGGACCGGACCCTTGGCCGATAACCTGGTGTTGCGCGCCGCCCGTGCGCTCGCCGCCCACATCGATGGCCTTAGGCTTGGTCGTTTCGCGCTTTTCAAGCGGCTGCCGTCCGGTGCCGGGCTTGGCGGCGGATCGGCCGATGCCGCGGCGGCGCTCCGGCTCATCGCCGAGGTCAATCATCTCGGCCTCAACGATGAGCGAATCCATGCGGCGGCGCGCGCTACCGGCGCCGACATTCCGGTTTGCCTCGATCCGTGGCCGCGCGTGATGCGTGGGATCGGTGAAATACTCTCCACCCCTCTCGTCCTACCGAAGCTCGGCATCCTTATCGTCCATCCAGGCCTCGCGCTGCCGACCGGGCCAGTGTTCAAGGCCTTGGGTCTTGGCCCCGGCGAGCAATACGCTGGGTCGTCCCATCCCCCCCAAAGGGGGCAGGTTGATTGCCGGCGCCAAGGCACTTCTCCCCCTCTCCGCTTGCCACCTGGGCGTTTATGCCCGTCTTCGACGGGCTCCGGAGAGGGTCGGGGTAAGGAGGCCTCTCGACGAACTCAGGCGCATGGCGCCGCCCCCGTCCCCACCCTTTCCTCCCCGAGGGGAGGCGAGGGTGGGGACGACCTCTCCCCGCAAGCAGGAAGAGGTCAGGGTTGCAGCCATTCAGGATTACCCTGGCACGCGGAGAAGGATACTCAATCAGCCCAGCGCGATGCGCTCCTCACCTTCCTCGCGTCCGAGTGCAACGATCTCGAATCAGCCGCCATCTCGGTCGCACCGCAGATCGCCGATGTACTCCGCGCGATTGCGGAGCTTGCGGGCTGCCGGCTTGCCCGCATGTCGGGCTCGGGTTCGGCCTGCTTCGGCCTGTTCGACAGCGCCCGGGCTGCTGCAGCCGCCGCAAGGGATCTCGCGGCCGCGCGCCCGTCATGGTGGGTGCGGGCTGGCCTGCTGGGGAACTGATGCGTTCAATTGGTCCGATCGATGGAAAACTCCACCGCATCCTCCAATGCCTGTTTCATCGGCGCGGCCGGAAACAGCGCGAGCGCGTCCTTTGCAATGGCCCCGTAGTGACGGGCGCGCGACACGGTGTCCTCGATGGCACGGTGCTTCGCCATCAGGGCGATGGCCTCTTCGAGATCGCCCTCGACCGTCTCGCCGCGCTCAAGTGTCCGCTGCCAAAAGGTGCGCTCGTTATCGGAGCCGCGGCGAAACGCCAGCACCACCGGCAGCGTGATCTTGCCCTCGCGGAAATCGTCGCCGACATTTTTGCCGAGCCGGGCGGTTTTGCCGCCATAATCGAGCGCGTCGTCAACGAGCTGGAAGGCGATACCAAGGTTCATGCCGAACGACCGGCAGGCAGCCTGCTCCGCTTTGGCCCGGCCAGCGAGCACCGGGCCGACCTCGCAAGCCGCAGCGAACAGCTCCGCTGTCTTGGCGCGGATAACGGCAAGATACTCGTCCTCGGTGGTGGCGGTGTTCTTGGCGGCGGCGAGCTGCATGACTTCGCCCTCGGCGATCACGGCGGCTGCAGAGGAGAGAATTTCCAGGGCCCTCAACGAACCGACCTCCACCATCATCTTGAAGGCTTGGCCGAGCAGAAAGTCGCCTACGAGCACGCTCGCCTCGTTGCCCCACAGCATGCGCGCCGCCAGTCTGCCACGCCGCATGTCGCTCTCGTCGACAACATCGTCGTGCAGAAGCGTCGCCGTATGCATGAACTCGACTGCGGCAGCCAGCCTGACGTGGCCGTCACCCAGATAGCCCGCCAGCACCGCCATGGCGAGCGTGAGCATTGGGCGCAAGCGCTTACCGCCAGAGTTGATCAGGTGATTCGCTACCTCCGGTATCATAGTAACGTCGGAACCGGTGCGGGACAGGATAGTGGCGTTAACACGTTCCATGTCGCTGGAGACCAGATGGACGAGACGATCGATCGAGGCAGGTCGGTGACTTTCAAACGGAACAATGACGGCCAACAGAACGTCTCCTGTGAAAATGCCCAGCCGGCATGATAATCCGGGGGCCCGAATTTTGTCCGCACACCCTGGCGATGATCATCCAATAGGCTCGTCTGCGGCGGCAACAATTATTTCGAAGTATGGCTGCGCGTGTCGTCAAGGCAATCCCGGCAAAAACGGTCGGTTCGACCGTTGATCGAGTTGATTCCCATCTACCTAGACGATCGCCTGTCTTGTCATCACCTGCAGTCTCGTGCTCGATAAGTGACGGGGCAGCGAGAGACCCGGGGATCCCCTCCCCACTCCCTCGGTGCGTCCGCATGAAGAGTGTAGGGCGCGGGCGACCGCGAGCACGGACAGATTAACCGGGCAGGCGGAGGAGTTTGCGGTGAAGGAAATTTTACGCACTAATGACGCCGTCCTGGTGTCCGCCGTCGAGGCGCTGCTCGAGGGCGCGGATATTCCCTACCAAGTCCTTGACCGGAACATGAGTGTGCTGGAAGGCTCAATCGGCATCCTGCCACGCCGCATTCTTGTCGAGGAGCGCTGCGTCAAATCGGCCCGGCGCCTGCTCGAAGATGCAGGCCTTGCGCGCGAGCTGCGCCCCGATGTCGGCTGAACGACGAGCAGGCGCAATCCCCTCGGATCTCACCGACGATGCGGTTCTCGGTGGCCGCCTCCGGCTGTGGCAGCCGCGCCGCGGCCATCGCTTCGGGCATGATGGTATCCTGCTTGCGGCCGCGACCCCGGGCCGAAATGGCGACCGCGCCGTCGACCTCGGCGCCGGTGTCGGCGCTGCCGGTCTGGCGCTGGCGGTACGTGTGCCGGGGCTCCGCGTGACGTTGGTCGAGATCAGCGCCGAGCTCGCGGCGCTCGCAGCCCTCAATGCGGCGCGCAACCAGCTGGCTGGCCGGGTCGATGCGGTCGCGCTCGACGTCGCTGCGCCGTCAGCCGACTACGCCGCCGTGGGGCTGCCGCCAGAAAGCTGCGACGCGGTGCTCATGAATCCGCCCTTCAACGATCCGACCCGCCACAAGGCTTCGCCCGACCGGCGGCGGCGGGCCGCTCATGATCTCGCGCCAGCATCGCTTGCCACGTGGATCGATGCGGCGGCGCGGTTACTGCGGCGCGGTGGCGTGCTAACAGTGATTTTTCGCGCCGAGGGGCTCATCGATCTCATCAGCGCCCTTGCCGGCCGTTTCGGGGCGATTGCGATACTGCCGGTCCAAGGCAAACCCGGCGCGCACGCGATCCGCATCATCGTCGGCGCCGTGAAGGGCAGTAACGCGCCCCCGGCGATCCTGCCCGGCCTCGTCCTCGCGACGGAGGACGGCGCGTCGACCGATGCCGCGGAGGCGGTACTGCGCCGCGGCGCCGAACTCGCGCTGTTTACCTCTCCCCAATAGCGAGATGTAATACAGTAGGCGGCACAATTTGTGGATATCGTGATGACGGCTTATCAAAGATGGATGCCTGATGGACCCATGGGAGAACATATCCGGCAGCTGACCGCGCGTGCCGCGGTGGCGATACGTCCATACCTTCCCAGACGCCTGCGCCGCGACCTGCCGGTGGTCCCCATCGTGCGGCTCACCGGCGTGATCGGCTTTTCAACTCCCCTCCGGCCCGGCCTCTCCATCGCTGGGATCGCAAGGACGCTGGAGCGGGCTTTCGCGGTCCGCAACGCCAGAGCGGTGGCGCTTTCGATCAACTCGCCGGGCGGATCGGCGGTGCAGTCGCACCTCATCTTTCAGCGCATCCGCACGCTTGCCGGGGAAAAGAAGTTGCCGGTTATCGCATTCGTTGAGGATGTGGCGGCCTCGGGCGGCTACATGCTTGCGTGCGCGGCCGACGAGATCGTGTGCGACCCCGCTTCCATTGTGGGGTCGATCGGCGTGATCGGCGCGACCTTCGGATTTCCTGAAGCGCTCAAAAAGCTCGGCATCGAACGGCGCGTCTACACGGCTGGCGAGCACAAATCGACGCTGGATCCGTTCCTTCCCGAGGATCAGCATGACGTGGAGCGCCTTAAGGCGATCCAGAACGACATCCACCGCGTTTTCATCGGGCTCGTCCGCGAGCGTCGCGGTGAGCGGCTGACGGGCCCGGAAAATACCCTGTTCTCCGGCGAATATTGGGTAGCCAAGACCGCGAAGGATCTTGGGCTGATCGATCAACTCGGCGACGTCCGTTCATTCTTGCGTCAGCGCTTCGGCGAGGAGGTCATAATGCCGGTGGTCCCCCCGGAGCGTTCGCTGTTCGGGCGACGAACGCCCGGCGTGAGCGGTATTGGGCCAGAGTTGTTCTCGACGGAGTTGCTCTCGGGGCTCGGCGTCGAGCGGCATGGGCTGTTCCAAGACCTCATATCGGCGCTCGAAACTCGCGCCATCTGGGCCAGGTTTGGCCTGTGAGCCGTGCCGTCAACTTGCGTCAAGTTACGACCATTGGTCAGGGTAGCGCCTTTGCGCGGGACGGAACGATTACAGCGGATTCCGGTGAAATGGAACCCACACTCGGCCACTAACTCTGGCGTGTCATCGTCCGCGAAAGCGGACGATCCAGTACTCCGCAGCACCGCCGAGGTTACTGGATCGCCCGCTTAAAGCGGGCGATGACACGGCTGAGTGATTCCATAAGAACGAAATCCGCTCTAGCCTCGTGCCTTCCGCCTCATTCTCACCTATGGTTGCGTACGCAGCAAAAAGCTCGCGACACGGAACGCCTTAGTGTGATATGATGAAACAAGGAACTAACGCTGCCGTCGAATAATGTTTCGGGTCAACTGTCATGCTGCCTCTCCCGCCCGTCATCGCCTGGACGCTCGCCGCCATCGGCACCGTGGCCATCTCCAAGGTACTGGCGCGGGAGTGGCGGCGCGTGAATGCGGAACTCGACGCCCAGGAGCGGGCGACGAAGCCTGTCGTGCGCGACGAATTGCCGACGCTGCGCCGCGATCCCGACAGCGGAGTCTATCGGCCGGAGTGAGCGCTACTCGGTCTGCACGTTGACGCCGATCTCTTTCACGACCTTGCGCCAACGCGCGGTTTCGGCCGCGATCAGTCCGATCAGATCCTCGGCCGAGCCGCCCGTCGCCGAGACACCGTTGTCGGCAAGTTTGACCTCGGTCTCCGGGTTGCGCACGGCGGCATTGAGCGCCGCATTGAGTTTTGCGATGATGGCCGGCGGCGTGCGGGCGGGTGCCAGCACGGCGGACCAATTATCGGCGACCACATCGGCAAAGCCGAGCTCGACAAACGTCGGCACATCGGGCAGCACGTCGCTACGGTGCTGCGCCGCCACCGCCAAGACCCTCGCCTTGCCGGCCTTGAGCTGCGGCATAAGCACCGGCACTTCGGCGCTCATGGCGTTCACCTGACCGCCGATGAAGTCCGAAATCGCCTGGCCGGCACCCCGATAGGGCACGTATTGCAGTTTGATGCCGGCTGCATGCTGGAGCAATTCGATCGCGAGATGGGAAATGGCGCCCACGCCGGTGATGGCGACCGTGATGGCGCCGGGTTTCGCCCGGGCGAGCGCCAGCATGTCCTGTACGCTATCGACCTTCAGAGCCGGCCCGGCTGCGAACAGCACCGTGTTGCGAGCGATCGGCGCCACCGGGGCGAAGTCCTTTACCGGGTCATAGGGCAGGTCCGACCGCAGGCTCGGATTGATGGTGATGGCACCGGCGGTCGAGAAGAACAGGGTGTAGCCGTCAGGCTCTGACTTGGCGACGTAATCGGCCCCGATGGCGCCGTTGGCGCCGGGCTTGTTCTCGACCACGATGTTCTGGCCGAGCGCGCCCTTGGCCTTGTCGGCGATGAGCCGTGCTACGAAATCCGTGGTGCCGCCGGGCGCGAACGCGACGATCATGCGGATCGGTCGGTTCGGGTAGTCCTGGCCGCGATCCTGGGCGAGGGCAGGGGCAAGCGCCGCAAGGGCAGCAATGATCGGGGCGATGAGACG
>Ga0209465_10001626_pt1 | contig 9981 bp, 3 predicted proteins | sample PanSoiPlot1MoBio_FD_188321 | JGI IMG/M metagenome (GOLD analysis project Ga0209465, IMG submission 188321) | Tropical forest soil microbial communities from Panama analyzed to predict greenhouse gas emissions - Panama Soil Plot 1 MoBio (SPAdes)... | ecosystem: Environmental > Terrestrial > Soil >...
TAGGCGCGGGAGCCGTTGAGTCCCTGTTCTTCTCCCGTGAAAAGAATGAAGCGAATCGTGCGCTTGGGCTTGACCCCGGATTTCACGAGAGCACGCGCCGCGGCGAGAACGGCCATAGAGCCCGTCCCGTTATCAGTTGCGCCGGTCCCTAAATCCCAGGAATCAAGATGGCCGCCAACGATCACGACTTCGTCGGGCTTTTCCGTGCCTTTGATCTCCGCGACCGTGTTGTAAACTGTCACGGACTTGCCCGTAAGCGTGCCCTGAATGTTGATTTCCGCTTCGACAGGACCGGCGTCAAGTAAACGCCAGAGGAGAGTCGCACTTTCGCGAGACATATAGGCGTTGGGCAGCGGCGCCGGCTGATACTGACGCGACATTCCCGTACCCATATTCATCATCCCGAACCACTTTTCGGAGGCGATGAGAACGGCAGCGGCGCCCTCGTCTTTCAGGAACTTGACTTCATCCTGCAACAAACGGGAGCGGCCGCGGTAATCCTGCAGCAGCATGTTTTTGGGATGATCGAGCGGCAAATTACTTTCCGCATACGGCGTAAGCATGGGGTTAGCTGGACCTTCGGTATCGCCGGGACGATCAAGAAGGACAATCGCGCCTTTGAGCTTGCCTGCGTATTGCTTCAAGTCATCGAGCTTCTTGATGCCGACGCCGACGACCGGGCCGCGCGCGGCACCGTTAGTGGAAGGCGACCATCCGGCGGAAGCAAGCGTAAGCGCTTGCTCGCTAGGAGCGATGACGTGTCCTGTGGCCGGACCGCGCGTCCAGCCGTTGGCGATGACCCAGGGTTCGAGATGCGCGTCGAGACCGAGCGCCTTGAATTGGTCGAGCGTCCAGTGGCTGGCTTGATCGAGTTTTGGCGAACCGGTAAGGCGTGGGCCGATGCGATCCGTGAGGTAAGAAAGGTCGGCCTGAAGCTGCGTCTGATCGGCTTTTACCTGCGCAATAAGTTTGCCGTCCACTTCCGCGACCGGGTCTGGCGCGGGCGGAGGCGGCGCCGACTGGGTCTGTGACTGCGGCGGCTTGGGCGCTACGGGTCGTCTCGGCAACATGTCCGTAAGCTCCGCCGTGTTGTAAGCCCACGCGGCGAGGACTTGCGCGCCCTGATTCAGGTCGTCTTTCCAGACCTTGTCAAAGGTGTCCGACTGGCTGTGATGTGTCTTTGCGTATTCCGCCATGTTTTGAATGCAATAGAAACCGGGCACGCCAACCTCATCAAACGAGGCGTGATCGGTTCCGAAGGCGCGAGCGATGCTGGGTTCGAGCAGCTTGAGTTCGCCGAGCGGGGCAAGCACCCGATCCACGATTTCTCGGGCCTGATAGTTGTCATGTAGCCCAAGCGTGAGGACTCGTCCTGTGCCAGTGTCATGAACCAGCACGGCGGAAACTTTGTCGAGGTCGGCTGCATGCGCTTCGACATATTTCGCGGACCCGACCAGGCCTTCTTCTTCTCCGGAGAAAAGAACAAACCGGATCGTGCGTTTAGGTTTCAAGCCGGACTTCGCCAGAGCGCGAGCGGCTTCAAGAACGGCGGCAGAGCCGGTGCCGTTGTCCGTGGAACCAGTACCCAGATCCCACGAGTCGAGATGCGCGCCAAGGATCACGATTTCATCGGGCTTTTCGCTGCCGCGAATTTCGCCGACCGTGTTATAGACCTCGACCGCCTGGCCGCTGAAGGAGTTGGTCATGTCGACCTCGACCGTCACCGGGCCATGCTTCAGCAAGCGCCAGATCATGCGATAGCCCTCTCCGGTAATGAAGGCATTGGGAATCGGGCCAATATCAAACTTTTCGCCGCCGACGCCAGTCATGTTAAGGAGGGCATGCGGCTTGTTCGAATCGCGCAGAACGACCGCTACGCCTTCAGCTTTGAAGAATTCGTTGCGAGCGCGTGCCAATTCAATCAGCGCGGCAAACGGGGAAGGAGCTGATGGCTGGCCGGCGGGCGGAGGCGGGGTCTGCATCGGGCGAACGTAATCGGCGTTGGCGTCCTCGGGACGTGGCGGAGAAAGCGGCTGGGGCTCGGTGGCAATGACGATGGCGCCTTTAAGCTTTCCTTTGTATTTCGCGAAATCCTCTTTGCTTTTGGCATCGAAGAACACAACCGGGCCGCGAACCGGGCCGTTGGTGCCGGGCGCCCATCCTGCCGACGCAATGGTGAGCGGGTGCTCGGTCGGCGCGACGATGCGAGCGCTGGCGGTGCCGCGCGTCCAGGAGTGGGCGATGGTCCACGGCTCCAGGTGGACATTCACGAGGCCGTACTTTTTCATTACTTCGGCAGTCCACTCATTCGCCTGCTTGAGTTGCAGCGAGCCGGTGAGGCGCGAACCGATGCTGTCCGAAATATATTCGAGGTTTTGCATGGCTTCGCTGTGGTCGTGGACTTCGCCGAGGATTTGCGCGTCGGCAGCGGCTAACGGGTTTGTGTCGTCGGCAGGAGCTGCAAAACCTTTCCGCGCGGCGATCGCAAGGATCGCCAATGGCGCAAGCATGCACACAGCCACCACTCGATGAATACGCATTCTCACCCTCACCTTCGTTATTACTTGAAAATGTCAGACTTCTGTCGGGATCGCACTCGCAACCACTTCGCTCGCCCGGAGTACCAGGAGGAGCCGGCTATCTCTTCGACGTAGCGTTAGGCCGGTTACGTTTCGTCTTTTTTGACCGGCGCGGTCGCAGATGGTGTGGTCCGCGTGGCGCGGGCTGACAATTAGGGCAAAAGTGGCTGCTCCGCCCGGCGACCAGAATTCTTTTGATCTTAGCGCCGCAGCGCAAGCAAGCCTGCCCGGCGCGACCGTACACCTTGTGATGCTGCTGATAATCGCCCGGGACGCCGCCGGCGTCGACAAAATCGGAAATGGATGACCCGCGCAACTCAATTGCCTTGAGCAGTATTTTGCGAAGTTCTTTGCGCAGCGCCTCCAGTTCGGTTGCGGTCAAGCGCCTGCCAATTTTCGCCGGATGGATTTTTGCCGTCCACAAGCTCTCATCAGCGTAGATGTTGCCAACACCGCGCAGCACGCGTTGGTCGAGCAATAGCGCTTTGATTCGCGCTTTGCTGGGGTGCATGCGCCGCGCAAATTCCTGAGCGCTGATGTGCAAGGGATCGGCGCCGAACCGCTCCAGCTCCGCGTTCAGAGCAGGACCGGCGAGATACGCCATGCGACCAAACCGCCGCGCGTCCGTGTAGCGTAGTTCGCGTCCATCATCGAGCGTGAAGGTCACGTGTGTGTGTTTGGCGAGCGGCTGCTCTGGAAGGTGCGGCGCCAGATGACCGGTCATTCCCAGGTGCACCAGCAGCGCTTCCGAAACTCTTGCCGGGACTCTTGCTGGCGCGCTCTCGACGGCTACGGGCGCGGGCGCAGGGACCGACACCCGCTCTGCCAACCGCAGCAGCATGAACTTGCCGAAGCGCTCGATTCGAACGATATGCCGTCCGGGCAGTTCGCGCTCGATTGCGGCGGGATCGTCAATGAAGTCCGTCTTGCGCAGCGTGACCGAGAGAATCCGCCGCCCCGCCACAGCGGCTTGCAATCCCCGCGCAACCGTTTCAACCTCAGGAAGCTCCGGCATGGATTAGAGGAAAATAACACAACGCAAGCAAGCCCCGCTTATTACCCAGACTGCTCCGCCCTCATGGCAATTGAGCGGCGCGGAACCACTACTGCTGGTTCTGGTGATAGTTCGGATAGGGCGGATGATCCGGGATCACAACCGGATGGTTCTTTAGCGCCTCCAACGTAACCTCAACCGCCTTCTCCAGCTGCGCGTCATGCCCCGCCGCAACCGACGCGGGATCATTTTCCACCTCGATGTCAGGCGCGATGCCCCGGTTCTCCACCTCCCATTCTCCGTGCAGGCCGTAAATCGCCACACGCGGCGCGGTGACACTGCCGCCATCCATCAGCGGCGGGTAGCCGTAAATGCCGACCAGCCCGCCCCAGGTCCGTGCGCCGACAAGCGGGCCGATCTTGTCCTGCTTGAACATCCAGGGCAGCGCATCTCCGCCAGACCCGGACATTTCGTTGATGATCATGGTTTTTGGACCGTAGATTTGCGCGAGTGGCGAGCAGAACTTTTGTCCTTCGCGGGTGATGGCGCAGTTGCGGAGCGGGCGCTCCAAAAGATCGATGATATAGTCCGCGATGAAGCCGCCGTGGTTGTAGCGCTCGTCGATGATCGCGGCTTGTTTGCCGACTTGCGCGAAGTAGAAACGATTGAAGTTCAAATAACCACCCACCGATGTATCCGGCACATGCACATAGGCCATCTTGCCGCCGCTCAGCTCGTCCACCTTCCGCCGATTGTCTTCTTCCCAGGCGCGATTGCGCAGCGGAAATTCACTGCCAAGCGGCACCACCGTGGTTTCACGCGCGTCTCTTCCGTCGGCGTTCGGTCCAACTTTGATTTTGACCTGCTTGCCCGCTGTATTTTCGAAGTAGCGGTATACCTCGGTCGTTGGCTTTACATCAACGCCGTTGACCTCCAACAAATAGTCGCCAACTTTCACATCAACTCCCGGCTGGGTCAGCGGAGCGCGCAGATCGGGATTCCAGTTTTCACCGTTATAAATCCTCGCGAAACGGTACCGGCTGCTTTCAATCTGGTAGTCGGCCCCCAACAATCCGCCGTTCACTTTTGCTGCCTTCGGAGAGTCGCCTCCAAAGATGAACATGTGGCCGATTGTGATTTCGCCGAGCATCTCCGTGAACAAATGATTCAAGTCGGCGCGGCCACCGATTCCCTTCAAGTATGGCGAATATTTTCTCTCCGCCGCCGCAAGGTCGAGCCCATGCCAATGCGGGTCGTAAAGGAAGTCTCGCTGGATGCGCCACACTTCGTGGTACATCTGGTTCCACTCGGCGCGCGGATCGACATACACCTCCAATCCGTCCAACTTCAATGCGCCGTCGCCTGGTTTCGGCGCAGCGGCGGTCGTCGCAATGAACCATGAGTCGCCTTGACGGTACAGGACTTTCTCGCCGTTCGCCGAAAAGGAGCCGGCGTTGACGCCGCTCAGGAATGCCTCCGTCTTTCGCGTGGATACATCGAACTTGCTGATGGAGAACGCTGGCGGCCCGCTGATCGATGGCAACACCGGGGCCTCGATCAAATACAATATTCCGGCTTTGCCTGGAGTAAGACCAGTGTAGTTCGCTGGTTTGATCGGCAGCGAAACGATGCGCTGGCCGATGCCGTCCATATCAATCGTAACCACTACCTTCTCCTCTTTTTTGTCGTCATCCTTCTTGTCCGCGTCCTTGCTGTCTGTTTCTTTCTTCTCGTTATCCTTTTTCTGTGCATCTTTCTTGCTGGACTCCTTCTTACCCTTGTCGTCCGGCTTGGCGTCCTTTGCCTTTTCGTCGGACTTCTTCTCTGCCGTGCCGCCAATCTTCTCGTCGTCACTTTCCGGAGCCGTCGGCGAGGGCTCGCCTTTCTTCAAGACGACTGCATAGATGTTGCGCGAGACGGGATGCTGAAAACTGGTCAAGTCCAGCCAGCCCGAGGAAAGTCCAAAATCGGTGCTCGCGCCGAAGTAGATGTACTTTCCGTTCCTGTCGAACACGGGAAATCGCGCTTCACCCATGCCGTCGGTAACCTGTGAGCTTTTACCGTTATCGGTCGAGTACACAAACACCGCGCGGAAGTGGCTTGGCAAATAACGCGAGTACGTCAGCCACTTGCTATCGGGCGACCAAGCGGGATCGAGCGTGTACGTCGGGTCTTCGTATAAATCGCTGTCCACTTTAACCGGCGTACCTTTGTCGATGTCCACATACCAGACGTTGAGGCGTTTATCGATATAGGAAATTTTCTTGCTGTCCGGCGACCAGTTCGGGTTATAGAAAAACGAGGGCGGATTGCCGAGGTTGATTTTTTTTACTTCGCCGAGCCCGCTTTGATCTTTCAGATGAAGCGCATACTCGCCAGATTCGTCGGAGAAATACGCGATCCACTTTCCGTCGGGACTCCACGCAGGATCGCGCTCCACAACCCCGCTGGTACGCGTCAGGTTTCGAATGTCTCCTTTTTCCGCGGGCGCCGTCACAATTTCGCCCCGCGTTTCGAATACCGCGCGCACGCCAGCAGGCGAAATGGCGGCATTGGAAATTTTGTCCGCCGCCTTTTCCCAGTGCGGCCGCGTGGACGGCAAGTCGCCCGCTACATGAATGTTCACGCGCTCGGCTTTCCCACTCGCGGTATCCAGCACATAAATTCCGCCGAACTGTTCGTAGACCAGCGCGTCGGGTCCCGCGGAAATGGATTTGATATCGAGTCCCTTGTTTTCAAGAACCTGCTTCACCTGTTTCGTTTTCACGTCGTAGGCAAAGATCGTGACCGGCCCGTTTCGATCCGAAAGAAAATAGACTGTGTCCCCAACCCAAACCGGATTCGCGTCATTAGAATTTTCGCGTGGCAATTTCTCAAGCCGGAGATCACTCAGTCGCACAATGTAAATCGGCGTAGTTTGTCCGCCGCGATAGCGCTTCCATGCATCCTGCCACTTTAGATTCGGCACATAAGCGAAGCTCTTGCCATCGGGCGAATACGATCCTTCAAACGCACGCCACATTGGCAATACTTCGGGGACTCCCCCTTCCACGGGCACCGTATAGATCCGTGAAACGTCCGCCCACGTGTCGCGCAGTGAAATAAACACGACGCGCTTGCTGTCCGGTGTCCATCCGACTGGTCCGTCATTGTCCGGATGCCAGGTGAGGCGCCGCGGTTCGCCGCCGTCCGCCGGCATCACGTAGACATCTTCATTGCCATCGTATTGCCCTGTAAATGCGATCCATTTTCCGTCGGGAGAAAAATAAGGAGCGCTCTCATGGCCGCCGGTAGTTAGCTGACGCGCTTCGCCTCCGGCGCGCGGCACGCTCCAAAGATAGCCCCCGTAAACAAAGGCGATCTCCGTTTTGTTGACGGTCGGCTCCGTGGCCAGTAGCGGCGCGTCATCCGCCCCCCCAGCAAAATTGCCGGCCATCAGCAACACCATGAACAGTATCGCGCAACGAATTTTCATAAAACCTCCAGAAAACTTCCGCGAAATTCTCTTATTTTCACAACAATCAGGTGTGTATTCAGGGTTACCAAAAACGAGGACGCAGGAATCATTTCCGGGGCGGAGGCCAGAACCCCGGCTCGGAAATCTTGCGTGTATCCTGCTGCGTCGCGTATTTTCCGACCGCCGGCCGAATTTCAGAAGCTTTGCCGATCAACAGAAAAACCAGATCCGCCGCAGGAAAATGCTTTTCGATTACCTGCTTGGTCGCCGGCAGCGTCACCGCATCAATTCGCGCTTCTAGTTGATTGATCTCGTCGTCCGTCAACCCATAAAACTCATTGCTGGCGATGCGCTGCGCGAGCTGCCCAGAGGTCTCGATGGACGGCGGAAACTGACCCTTGATATAGGCCTTGGCCGACGCCAATTCGTCGGCAGTCACTCCGTCCTTGTGCAGTTTCTCGAGTACCTGCAACGCCAGATCTATGGCCTGCACCGTCGAATCGTTTTTCGTGTAACTGAAGATCGCAAATGCTCCCGGCTGTTGTTTTGCGTCGAAGAACGACTGTGCGCCGTAGGTCAGGCCGGATTCGACACGCAGCGCTTCGTTCAATTGCGACGTGAAGCGACCGCCAAAAATGGTGTTTACCACTCGAACTAGAACGCGATCCGGATCCGTAACCGACGTCCCCACGTTTCCAATGGCGAAGTAGGTCTGCGTTGAGTCCGGCTTGTCAATAAGCAGCAGTCGCTTGCCCTTGACCTGCTGCGGAGCCGACAGCGCGGGCGGGGCCGCGCCCCTTGTCATCCAGCCGCCAAAAACCTCTTCGAGCTTGGCCTTCATCTGTGAGGGGTTGAACTCGCCGGCGACAGCAAGGATGGTATTGCCCGGTGTGTAATTCGTTTCGTAGAACTTCGCAATGGCAGCACGCTTGATGCGGGCGAGCGAGGCCTCATCGCCTCCCTCCGAACGCGCATACGGGTGTTTTCCGAATAGGTACCCGTAGTAGTAGCTGAGCACCACCGACTGCGCGTCATCCTTGGCCGCTTTGATTTCGTCAACGCTTTGCGAAAGAAGCTTGTCCACTTCGACTTGCGGAAACGCGGGGTGAAGCATCGCATCGCTCAGCAGGTCAAGGCCTTTGTCCAGGTCTTTCGTCAAACATTCTGCGGATATCGAGGAAAAATCGATACTGGCATCAGCACCGAAGCTGGCGCCGATAAAATCAAGATCCTCAGCGAATTTTTGCGCGCTGCGCTTGGTGGTCCCTTTGCGCAGCAATCCCGCGGTGACCGAAGCCAAACCTTCCTGATCCACGGGGTCCACCGTCGAGCCGGCCTTGATAATTCCCGCAAAACTGACCATCGGCACGCCGCGCTTTTCCATCAGCAGCACGGTCATGCCGTTTTTCAGCGTAATTTTTTCGTGGGGAGGAAGTTTCAGCGTTTGCGCTTGGGCGACCAGCGCGAACGCAAAGGCAAAGCAGAAGATAGTGAGGAAGCGCACTGCAGCGGTTTTGCAGCTCATTGCTTGGCGCTCCCCTCTTCCTTGCCCTCGGGCGCGTTATCGGGAATCAGCGTCGCTACCGTGCGGTTGTTCGCGCCAAAGTACTTTTGCGCGACGCGCTGCACGTCTTCGTTAGTGACGGCGCCGTAGTTTTTCGCCGCCTCAAACAGCTTGCGATAGTCGCCAAAGAACACCTCATAGGTTCCAATCGTGTTCGCTCGTCCATTGATGGTGCGCATCTGCTGATAGAACTCCACTAGACGAATGTTCTTCGCCTTTTCCAGTTCCTGATCCGTGATGGATGATTTCTTGACCTTATCCAGTTCTTCGTAAATCGCCGCTTCGCATTTTTGCGGATCCACACCCTGCTTCGGCTGGACCGACACCGTCAGAACCGTGGGGTCGAAAGCGGGAGACATGGATAGGCCAACATCCAGCGCTATCTGATCCTTGTCCACCAGCCGCTGGTACATGCGCGAACTTTCCCCTTGCACCAGCACTGTTCGCAAAACATTGAGCGGATAAAAGTCGGGATTATTCGTCTGCGGAACATGGTAGGCAATCCTCAGCAGAGGAAGTTCGGCCGGCTTGTGAACCACCAATCGGCGCTCCCCCAGCTGTTCGGGTTCTACCGTAGTGACTGGCGGTGGCGGAGCGTGCTGCGGAATCGGCTCCATGTATTTCTCACAGAGTCGGAAAATCTCTTCGGCAGTGACATCACCCACCACCACCATGGTCGCGTTATTTGGCGCATATCCCATTTCAAAATGATGTTTCAGGTCTTGTACGGTCCAGTGTTCTATGTCGCTCATCCACCCGACCACCGGCCACTGATAGGGATGCGCTACAAACGCGGTAGCCTGTAATTGCTCGTCCAGAATGCCGGCGTTGTCGGCATCCACGCTGGAACGTCGCTCAGAGGCCACTACGCCCCGCTCCGATTCAATCTTTTGCGGATCGAAACTCAGATATTGAATGCGGTCCGCTTCGATGTCGAAAATCAGACTCAGCGCAGACCGCGGAAACCAGTCCTGATAAACCGTAACGTTTTTCGTGGTGTACGCATTGTTTGCCGCGCCGTTCGCTTCCATCGCCTTGTCCAGTTCGCCCGGGCCGTACTTTTTCGCCCCGTTGAACATCATGTGCTCAAAAAAGTGCGAAAGCCCCGTCGTGCCGGGATGCTCGTTGCGCGATCCGATGCGATAGAAAACGTAGAGGGCGACGTTCGGAATGCTGTGGTCGGTTTGTACCAGCACTTTCATTCCGTTTTTCAGCGTCCTGGTAGCCACCGGGAACTGCTGTGCTTCATTTTGAGACGCCACTCCACCCGCAGCAGCACACATCAACGCCGCGCACAAGAATCCGCGTACAAGAATTTTGTTTGGATGCACAACCACCCCCAGGGACCGCCAGCTATTCAGACGGATGAAATCCGAAAAAATGTTAG
>Ga0209465_10001627_pt1 | contig 9979 bp, 7 predicted proteins | sample PanSoiPlot1MoBio_FD_188321 | JGI IMG/M metagenome (GOLD analysis project Ga0209465, IMG submission 188321) | Tropical forest soil microbial communities from Panama analyzed to predict greenhouse gas emissions - Panama Soil Plot 1 MoBio (SPAdes)... | ecosystem: Environmental > Terrestrial > Soil >...
GGCCGCGCGACCAGATCAGGCTGAAGGTCTCGCCGCCTTCGTCATCGAAGAGGTTGGCGTAGATCGGCGTGGTGAAGCTCGGATCGTCGAGCTTGACCGGGAGGTAATCGCGGCCCTCGTTCGAGCGTTTCGACCAGGCGGCGCCGATCTCTGCGCGGCCGACAAAGACCCGGTGGCTTGGCGCGTTGTCGCTGGTCCGGTTGGTCTCCGGAACGATGCGGACCCCTTTGGCCTGCACGCTGAGGGTGACGATCTCGCCCTGGAATTCGTTGCCGGCCTTCTTGAAGGAACCGATGGTTGTCATGTCGTTTCTCCTTGGCTGTTCGAACCCGCGACCATCGCGGCCTCGATGGCGATCGACAGGCCGCAGGCGATCGACGCCGCACCCCTTGGGCCGGAGCGCAGCGGAGGATGGCGGTGGTGGGACTTTCTTGGCTCGCGAGGAATGGGCGCCGCCGGGGTCCCCGCGCTTGCGGGGTGGCAAGCCCAGGGGAAGAAAGTCTCGCCGCCGCTATTGCGGCAAGGCGATCGAGGCTTGCCGTCCTGTGGCCCGATCACGCCATCAAGAGGCCGCGCGGGTCGCGTGCCAGACGGCCTTTCAAGGAGAAGACGTGGCAGGCATGGGTCCGTGCAAGAGCCCGGGCTTCACGGGCGAAGGAACAGAAAACGTGGCGAACAGAAAGGCGGTCCCCGCTATCAGGGACCAACGCCGGCGCTCGCCCTCAGACGCCTGGGTCTTTCGGCCTTGGATAGCTGTGCCGTTCGAACGTCACGCTGCGAGTCCCGCGTTGTGTGCGGTCAGCTTTGACGATCGGCACCCGCGGATCACCCCAACCGAAGGTGTGACGAAGCGAGACCTCAGCTGTCCCTGGCCGCAGGTGCCGCAGGAAACGGAAACCTGCACCGGCAACATCGCCCCCTCCGGTATCCGGCGGCATCGAGATTTCCATAGCGGACGCCAACGCGATAGACTGGCCGCAGTGCAAAAAATTCAATGGCGCTCAGCACGGACCAAGGGAGGATGGGATGAGAAAAATCTGGATGCTGACGGCGAGCTGCCTCGTGACCGCCAGTTTTTTTGGTCCTGCGGCGTTTGCGCAGAACGCTGAAGCAGAAGCTGCTGCGGCGCGCGCCGCCGCCGCTGCGGCCGCCGCCCGCGGCAACGCGCAAGTTTCGCCCGACGATCCGCTCGAGAAGATCTGCCGCATCGGTCCCCGCTCGCGCGAAGTCGAGATCCAGAAGATGGAGCCCTTCAAGGTCTTCGACAATCTCTACCATGTCGGTCCCTGCTACGTGTCGTCGTGGGTCCTGAAGACTCCGCAAGGCGCCATCCTGTTCGACACGGCGCAAGAGCCCTTCGTCGACATGATCGAGGCGAATATCAAGAAGATCGGTGTCGATCCGCACGACATCAAATACATCATCATTGACCACGGCCACCTCGACCATTTCGGCGGCGCGAAGCGTCTGCAAGAATTCACCGGCGCGCGCGTCATGGCGACGCCCGAAGACTGGAAGATGATCGAAGCTTTCGCCGGCAAGCCTAACAACCGCGACGGCAACAAGCCGACCGAAGTGCCAAAGCGCGACATGGAAGTGCGTGAGGGCGACCACCTCGACCTCGGCGATCAGCATCTGATCTCCCACACGGCGCCAGGTCACACGCCGGGCAATCTGTTCGTTGAAGGCCTCGCTCTGCATGATGGTGCACAGACCTATCGCGGTATCTGGGGCGGCGGCGGCCTCGGCGCGCCGGGCCTTGCCGGTGCGGAGCAGGGAGTGATGAACGCTGAGAAGCTGAACGCCGTGAAGGGCGTGCAGGTCTATATCATGACCCATGCCTGGCAGGACCCGAACGGCTATCCGGGCGGCGGCGTCCACGAGCGTGCCAAGAAGCTCGCCAACCGCAAGCCGGGAGACCCGCATCCCTTCGTCGATCCTGCGACCTGGGACGCCCGCGCCAAGCGGCAGCTTGAAACAGCGAGGAAAGTGCTCGCTGAGGAGCAGGCGAAAGCGGGCGCTCCCAAGGCGAACTAGCCCGAGTCTGGGCCAGGCAATGCGCCCAGCCCCGGTCTACTTCCCGGCCACGGTTTTCACCAGCCGGAGACGCACGTGCTTGCCGGAGTTCTGCTCACGATCTTGGCTGTGCACACAGCCTGGGTCAGCAGGGGAAGTTCGAACCAGTTTGAGTCGGCTAACGAGTCGCTTTCCGAGGAATCAGGATTATCTTCCGATCAGCATCGCAAAACGTGATCCGATCAGTTTCATAAAGAGTTTCATCGGAAATTTTCGGTAGCTCGGGGCGTCGCGTGGAATTGCTGTATCGGCATGGCGGTACTTTGTTTGTGTCCTCATCTCGATGGGCGGCAGGTCGCCGTCAAAACGGGCGCGATATGCTGAAACCCAGTGACCAGGGCGAAACTTCAGGAACATGCCTGAGTTGCAGCATGACGCCACGAACCGTTGGGTGGGTGCGCGATCTGTGATTTTGTAGCCTACCAAAAGATCCGCGCCCCTTATGCAACTGAACCGGTCGTCTCGATAGGTCAGATAAGGCGTGCCACCGTCAGAGTCCCGAACACGCGTCGCATTGGGCAGCGCCTCGATCTGCCGCCCCCCAACCTGACAGTCGTCGCAGTAACAGACCGCGCTCAAGATCGGCGAGCCCATTGCTTCGCACTGGACGCGCCCGCAAGCACATGATGACGTTCTAATGATCTGATCCATTTCAAAACGTTGAACTCTGTGCTGGGCCATTCTTCAACTGCGCGGCAAAATTCATTTTGCATTTGCGTGAGAATGGATGGATCGTGGCTTAACTGCAAGAGCTTGGCAGATAGTGCATCGCGAGCGCAACTTCAGCAACGGCCCAGGCCGTGTGAAAAGTTTTCGCACAGCCCGATATAAGGCCGGTCGTCACGCTGGTCCACCTCGGCGCGCGGTGAGGATCTGCCCTGGTTTGTGAGCCGCTCCGCCCGGACTATGATCGCCGCGTCATCCATGCTTCCTGACGGAGGATCGCATGACCAGCGTCTATGACTACACGGCGAGGTCGCTCGACGGCAGTGAGGTGGCGCTGTCGGACTACCGGGGCAAGGTGCTGCTGATCGTCAACACCGCCAGCAAGTGCGGCTTCACCCCGCAATATTCCACGCTGGAGGCGCTCTACAAGGAGTATCAGGGCCGAGGCCTCTCCGTCCTTGCCTTTCCCTGCAACCAGTTCGGGCGCCAGGAGCCAGGCTCTGCGGCGGAGATCGGCGCATTCTGCCATAGGAACTACGGCATCACCTTCCCCGTATTCGCAAAGATCGAGGTGAACGGTTCAGGCGCCCATCCGCTTTACCGATACCTGAAGAACGAGAAGCGCGGTCTGTTCGGTACCAGGACCATCAAGTGGAACTTCACGAAGTTCCTGATCGACCGGGCCGGCAATGCCGTCGCCCGTTTCGCCCCGAATACCACGCCGCAGAGCCTCCGGCCCGCGATCGAGAAGCAGTTGTAGGAGAGGCGGAAAGCGCGTCGATCTCGATTCTTCGTCGTTCTATCTTCCCGGTGATTTTCTCCGCCGTCATCGGGGGGCTGGCGATCTGGGCCGCGCCGTCGGCTTCCAAGTAGACCGTCTGCGGCGCGAAATTACGGCGCGTCAATTCTCAAGGAAGGGTAGGCCGCGCCATAATTTTCAATCGGCTGGGACGGCAGCTTATCCCTGGACAGCGTCCTTTGCGCGCCGCACGTTGGCCAGGGCAGGAGGGGCCCTAAGCTGGCTCATGCAACGCCACAAACGCGTGATCCGCTCGACACCTATCCCCTTCAATCTGAATGACTCAGGCCACTGCGGCTGGGGCTCGTCGCTTTCAGCCATCGCTGGTCCAAATGCCATTTGAGGCGACCAAGACGGATGCGCCTTTAGTCCCTCCGCGGCGTTTGGGCCGGTGTTCGGCGCGAGCGATTTCATGGCGCACGTGATCGGGCAGCGGCGGCTCTATGCGATCGCGGCAATGCGGTGCTGGCGGATAGCGGCGCGTAACGGCACCGAGTATTCGCTCTTGTCAGATCACACCAAGGTCCCTCAGGATGTCGTCGCCAGCCCGGATCTCGTGACTTGAGCCCTCAAGATCGCGGCCGACGGGCTCAAACCCGCCGCCAAGATGCCGGGCAAAAAAGGCCTCAGCGATCGTGATGTAGGAAAGCCGGTTTGGCGGTTTTGCGAACCCGTGTCCTTCGTCCGGATAGACGACGTAGGTGACAGGAATATTCCGGGCCTGCATCGCGGCGACGATCGTATCGCTTTCGGCCACCTTGCATCGCACATCGTTAAAGCCGTGAAAGATAAGCATCGGCTTCCTGATATTGTTGACCTTGTTGATGGGGGAGCGCTCCGCAAGCAGCTTGCGGCCTTCCTCCGTGCGGGGATCGCCATAGCTGCGATACATGAACTCGGCGAACCCGGCCCAGTAGGGCGGCATCGATTCGAGCAGGGTCCGCAGATTGGAAATGCCCACCACCGGGACGGAGCAGCAGAAAACATCCGGCGTGAAGGTCGCGCCGATAAAGGAGGCCAAGCCGCCGTAGGAAATGCCGAAGATCGCGATCTTGTCCTTTTGCGCGATCCTTTCCTTGACGGCCCACTCGACCATGTCGATCAGGTCGTCATGCATCTTGTGCGCGTGCTCTTTTTCACTTGCTGCAATGAACGCCTTTCCGAAACCGGTCGAGCCGCGATAATTGACCGAAAGAACGGCATAGCCGCGGTCCGCCAGCCACTGATGGTCGCCGCGAAAGCCGTAGATATCGCGCGCCCATGGGCCGCCATGGACGACGAGAACCATCGGCAGCGGCTGCGGCGGGCGGTCCCCTTCGATATCGGCCGGCAGCGTGAAATAGGACATGAGTGTGAGTCCGTCGCGCGACTTGCCCTCAACCGCGTGCATGGGCGCGAGGCGGTACGGCTTCAGTTCCGGCCGGGCCGTGAACAGCTCGGTCAGCGTCTGCCGGTCGCGGTCCAGGAGATGATACGTGGCGGGCTGCTCCGCCGTGTAGCTCATGAGGATCCAGCGTCGGTCGTCATCGGTCTGACTCTGCACATGGAAGTCATGACCGGGCAGGCGCTCCTTGATCAAGGTAAGGTCAGGCGCAACGTCCGGCGTCAAGGCCGTCCATTCCTGTCGTCCGGCGTCGACACAAACCGCCTCAGGCTCGAACGTGCGGGCATTGAAGATCGCGCCGGTGACGTCGGCGCGCTCGCTCTGAAACAACACGCGCTTTTCGCCGTTCGACCAGTCGACCTGCAGCAGGGCGGACTTGTCGTGCTCGAGGGACGACCACATGCAGAGGCGCCTGCACTGCGCATCGAACAGCCCGATGCCCGTGGTCAGGTTTGCGTCGAAAGGAACGTCAAGCCAATGCGTGACTTTCTCGCCGTCGATGCGCCAAAGCCGCGATCCACCGTCCGGTGCGTTGTTGCGGGCGTGGCGCGGCTGCATCTGCCAGTCAAGCCCGACCCAGGCGAACTCCTGCCTGTTTTCCCAGACCAGGGAGCGCTGGCCGGTTGCCGGATCGATGAGAAAGACATCATGCCACCGTGCGTCCCGGTCGTTCAGGCTTACGGCGATCTTGCCCGGGACGATATGCGACCAATATGCCGGATTTGCGCGCGTATTGGCGAAGGGGGTGAGATCGCGAAGTTCACCGCTGCGGGGATCTGCCACGAACAGGTGCTGATTTTCATCGCCGTTTTCGTCATTCACAAACATGACGTAACGGCTGTCCGGGGTCCAATCCTGCCAATAAATGGGCCGGCCTTTGGTCCGCGTAACGGGCTCAGCCGCTACAATGCTGTCGGACGGAGACACCCAGACATTCAACACGCCATCAACCGGGGCGAGCCACGACAACAACCGACCGTCTGGCGATAACTTGGCCCCGAAGAAGGTCGGATTGTCGAACAGTTTCTGGCGCGGGATCAGAGAGCGAACTGGCATGGGTCCTCTCGAACTTTGCAGGGCGGCGGCTTGCGAACCGCCGAAGAAATCCAGGCGGGCCAATTGACAAAATGGTCGAAGCCCAGGCCCATCGGGTCCATGTTTACCACAGGCCTGTCACCCATATGTGAGGGACCGGCGCTGTGAAAAATGTCTCCCCTCTTGGCTGATTCACAACGCCAAGATCATCTGAGGATCGTCGCCTGCCTGGTCGCAAGAGAGGGACGACAGCGAAACGCCGAGAAGGCGAACACCCTTCGGCATTGGATGCAGCGCCGCAAGCAACTCAGTCGCAACCGCCGCCAAAACGGCTTTGTCCGCAACTGGCGCGGTGAGAGACCGACTACGGGTGATGATCTGGAAATCTGCGTACTTCACTTTCAGGGTCACGGTCCGCCCCCGCACACCCGTCGCGTCGCAGTAGCGCCAGACCTTTTCGGCGAGCGGTTCAAGCTCCGCCCGCATATCTTCCAGGATTGTGAGATCGCGCGGGAAGGTGTTCTCGGCACCAATCGACTTGCGGACACGATTGGCCAGGACCGGTCGATGATCGATGCCGCGAGAAATGTTATAATAATGTGAGCCCGCCTTGCCAAAATGTTCCTGGAGGAATTCCAGGCTTTGCGCCCGCAGATCAAGCGCAGTGAGAATACCAAGACGATTCATCCTGGCGGCAGTTGCCGGGCCAACGCCGTGAAACCTTTCCACGTTGAGGGCTTCAATGAAAGCTGGTCCCATCGCCGGCGTGATGACAAATAGACCATTGGGCTTGCGGTGGTCCGAAGCAAGCTTCGCCAGGAATTTGTTGTAGGACACACCAGCGGATGCGGTCAGTTGGGTTTCGGCCCAAATTCGTGCCCTAACCTGCTCGGCGATTTTTGTTGCTGAAGTGATGCCCTGGAGGTTTTCCGTCACGTCGAGATAGGCTTCATCAAGCGACAGGGGCTCGATAATCGGTGTGTATTCGGCAAAGATCGCGCGAATTTGCAGAGAGACTTCTCGGTAGACGTCGAATCGAGGCTTCGTGAAGATCAGTTCGGGACATTTCCGGCGTGCGATGAGGGAAGGCATCGCGGAGCGGACACCAAACTTGCGTGCCTCGTAGCTTGCCGCCGCGACGACGCCGCGTTCGCGGGAGCCTCCGACCGCGACGGGCTTTCCGCGCAGTTGCGGATTGTCACGCTGTTCGACCGACGCAAAGAAGGCGTCCATGTCAATGTGGATGATCTTACGCGTGCGCTCCGGGTGAGATTCAGCATCGCCGTGTCCAAAAGCAGTCTCGCGCTTGCTGTTGTCACAATCCTGGCCGGGTTCGAGCATGTGTGATTAGGCCGCGAGGCCTCCCGTAATGCCGTCCAAGTTGTACATGGGTAGCGCTCCCCCTTAGCGCCACATGCCACGCATACGCGCGGCCACATCGACCCGAACGCCCGGGCTCGCCGATCGCGTCACAGTCTGCGCAGACATGACCGGCCAGGTCGTGGCCTCGAAGAGATGAAGCATGTCGCGCGGCACAAAGCGCGTGCGCGACGCATAGACATGCCGGTCGCCGTGTGCGTTCTGCTGGTGGGTGAAAAACCGCTGCGGCACGATGAGGTGCAGATCATCCTTGGCACGGGTCATTGCCACGTAGAGAAGCCGGCGCTCTTCCTCAATCTCCGCCGTGGTGCCGGTTGCGAGATCAGACGGAATGCAGCCATCAACGACGTTGAGGACGAACACGGATTTCCATTCCTGGCCTTTGGCCGAGTGGATCGTCGACAGGATGAGAAAATCCTCATCAAGCAGCGGAACTCCTGCGAGGTCGCTCGTGGCGTCCGGCGGATCGAGCGTCAGCTCGGTCAGGAAGCGCTCACGTGACGGATATCCGTTGGCGATTTGTTCAAGCTGGATCAGATCCGCCCGACGGGTTACGGCATCCTCATGAATGCGATCGAGATGCGGATCGTACCAAAGGCGCACCAATTCCAGTTCCGAGGGCCATCCTGCCGTGCCGGAAGCAAGCTGCCTCGAGGTTGCGACGAACGATAACCAGTCGTCACCCGCACGCGGCGGTGCCGGCGCTAAGCCAAGGGCTTCGATTGGATCGGCCGTTTCGATCATGTAATCGAGTGCGCGATGCGCCGCGGCTGGTCCCACGCCGGGCAGAAGCTGCATCACCCGGAAACCCGCGACACGGTCGCGCGGATTCTCGACAAAGCGCAGGAAGGCCAGAACATCCTTGACGTGGGCCGCATCGAGAAACTTCAGTCCACCGAACTTCACAAAGGGAATGTTGCGGCGGGTGAGTTCGACTTCCAGTGGTCCGCTGTGATGCGAGGCGCGGAACAGCACCGCCTGGTGCTTCAACACTGTTCCTCCCTCGCGATTTTCAAGCACGCGTTCGACGACGTATAGTGCCTGATCGGCTTCGTCGCGGACGCTGACAAGCTGCGGTCGCTCTGCGCCGTGGCGTTCGGTCCAGAGATTCTTGGTAAAGCGCTCGGCAGCAAGATCGATGACCGCATTCGCCGCCGAGAGAATCGCCTGTGTCGAACGGTAGTTGCGGTCAAGGGTAATGATTTCGGCGGGCGGACTGAAATGCGACGGAAAGTCGAGGATGTTGCGCACGGTGGCGGCCCGGAAGGAATAGATCGACTGGGCGTCGTCGCCGACGACGGTCAGACCCCTCCCGTCGGGTTTCAGCGCTAACAGGATCGACGATTGCAGCCTGTTGGTGTCCTGATATTCGTCAACAAGCAAGTGATCAAAGCGCCCACCGATATCAGCCGCCAATGCCGGGGTGCTTAGCATTTCCGCCCAGTAGAGCAGCAGGTCGTCGTAATCTAGCACATTCTGGCGCTGCTTGGCCTCGACGTAGGAGGCAAACAGCTCCCGCAGCTCGCGCGCCCAAGCCGCGCACCATGGATAGGATGTACCCAACACCTCTTCGATCGCCGTCTCGGCATTCACGCAACGTGAATAGATCGCCAGACAGGTGCTCTTGGTCGGAAATCGAGTCTCGGTTTTCGAGAAGCCGCGTTCATGCCGAACCAGGTTCATCAGGTCTGCCGAGTCTTCACGATCGTGGATTGTGAAATTCGGATCGAGGCCGATCTGGTCAGCATATTCACGCAGCAAGCGTGCCCCGATGCCGTGAAAGGTGCCGGCCCAGGTCAACGCGTCCGTCATGATGGTCGCGTTCTGCCCCAACGCCTGCGCTGAAATGCGTTCGACCCGGCGGGTCATTTCGGCCGCCGCTCGCCGGGAAAAGGTCAGGAGGAGGATGCGCCGCGGATCGGCTCCGTTGACGATAAAATGCGCCACGCGATGGGCCAGCGTGTTCGTCTTTCCGGACCCCGCCCCAGCGATGATCAGGAGCGGATTCGCGAGACCGTCATTTGTGATCCCCAGGCCATGTTCCACGGCCCGTCGCTGTTGCGGATTGAGCTTGGCGAGATAGGCGGCGGTCACAGTCGAATCATCCTCCTGTCGACTCTAGCTTTAGAAAGAGAACAAATAAAGAACCATGAAGAGACTCGGGCGGACGCCTAAGTGGTGTGCAAGACCGGCCATCCCTCTCTCCTCGTGAACAGCCGAGTCATCCCGCAAAAGTCCTTGCAAGCCACCACCCTCGCAGCCCTTTAGCGCCCCGCGACGGGCGGCTGCGCTTTCGTTGTGGCGAGATCGGGCAGGAAGGAGCCGCAGCTCTGCGGCCCAACGGCTCGTAAAGCCGTGGCAGTGATCGTCGCGAACACCGACCACGCGCGCTGACGGTCGGTCTACCTTCGAAAGCGGAAAGAATCTTTGCTCGGTGACCGGCGCGAGGGCTTATTCCCTATCTGCGGGTGCGCGAAAACCCCGCCCGGATTGCTCCGGGCGGGGCGATGTTGCCGATGCCGATCAGTCGCCGTTCGATTTGCGGCCGCGCGACCAGATCAGGCTGAAGGTCTCGCCGCCTTCGTCATCGAAGAGGTTGGCGTAGATCGGCGTGGTGAAGCTCGGATCGTCGAGCTTGA
>Ga0209465_10001628_pt1 | contig 9978 bp, 13 predicted proteins | sample PanSoiPlot1MoBio_FD_188321 | JGI IMG/M metagenome (GOLD analysis project Ga0209465, IMG submission 188321) | Tropical forest soil microbial communities from Panama analyzed to predict greenhouse gas emissions - Panama Soil Plot 1 MoBio (SPAdes)... | ecosystem: Environmental > Terrestrial > Soil...
GACGATGAGCCGCCTCTGGAACTTCGAGGAGGACACCGCCCGCGTGTGGGATCTGAACCCGACCGAGCTCGGGAACTACGTCAACGCGATCAACCTCCTGATCCAGCACTTCGCCGCGCAGACGAGGACGCCGCCTCACTACCTGCTCGGCCAGGTCGTGAACGCGTCCGGTGAGGCGCTGATCGCGGCCGAGGCCGGGCTGACGACGAAGTGTCGCGCCAAGATCTTGTTCTTCTCCGACGCCTGGGAGGAGGCGATGGCGTTGGCGCTCGGCGGCGACGTCCAGGCCGACCTCGAGGCGATCTGGGACGACCCGGAGCGTGTGCCTCCGTCCGTGATCGTCGACGCCTGCGTCAAGAAGAAGTCACTCGGCGTGCCGCTGCCGATCCTGTGGCGCGAGATGGGCTATACGCCCGAGCAGATCGCCGAGATGGAGAAGCTGGAGGAGTCCGCGCGCGAGGAGCAGCTCGCGCTCGTCGCCGCCCAGGCCGCTGCCGCCGAGAAGCTGGCCGGCGTCGCGCCGCCTGTCACCGAGAAGGGCCCGCCGCAACCAGGGCCAGCACCGCCAGCGAAGGGCGCAGCGCCACCGGGGGCATCACCGGCGCCGCCGCCGCCTCCACCGTCCAAGCCGACAGGGGGATAGATGGCAGAACCATCGCCCGCCGACGTCGAAGCCGAGGGCCAGACGCCCGAAGCCGACGAGGGCAAGAAGCCCGACCAGGCACCCGAGCAAGAGGCTCAGGAGCCGAAGACCTACCCGGAGTCGTACGTTCGGCAGCTACGCGCCGAGTCGGGCATCAACCGCAAGAAGATCGCGGAGCTGGAGGAACGCCTCCAGGAGCGCGAGGACGCCGAGAAGTCGGAGCTCGAGCGGCTCCAGGCCAAGCTCGCCGCTGCCGAAGGCAGGGCGGGATCGGCCGAGACGAGCCTGCTCCGGTTCGAGGTCGCCGCAGAACGCGGCCTCGACGCGAAGGCGGCGGCGTTCCTGACCGGCTCGACCCGCGAGGAGATGGAGCTTCGCGCTGAGGAGCTCTCCGCCCTGCTCGCCGAACAGACCCCGGCGTCCACAACCACCCCGAACTTCGGTGGTGGGGCACGCACACCGGCGCCCGTGAAGGGCCCGCCCGAGGAGGAGCACAACGACTTCCTCATGCGGGCGATCGGTCGCCAAGTGCCACCTCAGTAGACGCGCCCGCCGGGGGGCGGGCAGAACGGAGCGAACATGGCGAACCGAATCCCGCTCTCCGAGGGCATCTCTGCTGCTGGCGGTTATCTCATCCCGCCCGAGCAGGGTCAGATCCTCATCCAGGGCATCCTCAAGGAGGCCGGCGCGATCGCCCTCGCGGGCGACAGCAGGGCGACGTCGGCGATCAAGACCAACTTCCCGATCTGGCTGGGTCAGCCCACGGCTGGGCCGGTCGGTGAAGGCGCGACCAAGCCTGCGACCGGCGCCGAGTTCGGCCAGGCGGTCCTGAACGTCAAGAAGTTCGCGACCATCGTGCTGTTCACCGACGAGATGCTCCAGGACGTCCAGTCGGGCGACCTGAACGTCCTCGTCGACTCGGGCATCCGCACCGCCCTGAACGACGCCATCGACGCGCACGCGGTCGGGATGGCCGTCGGCACGTCGATCACGTCGACGTTCGACTCGGCGCTGAACCAGACGACGACGTCGGTCGAGTACGTGCAGGCGAAGCCCGACGCGCTGCAGCTCGCCGTGTCGCAGGCGATGGGCATCCTCGAAGGGAACGGGTACGGCGCGCCGGGGCAGATGGGCGTACTGCTCGGCTTCGGGTTCGCCCAGGTGCTCCGCGACGCCCGGTCGTCGCTGGACACGTCGATGCCGATCTACGGCCCGGGCACCGGCCGCGACCCGCTGTACGGCCTGGCGAACTTCGCGTCGACGAACCTGACGAACGCGTCGGCGGCTCCGGCCGCGACGGACATCCTCGGCTTCGTCGTGCACCGGCCGAACCTCCACGTCCGCATCCGCAACGACGTCCTGCTGACGACGAGCTCGGAGGCGACCGTCAACGACGGCACGACCGACCGCAAGCTGTTCCAGGAGGACCTGACCGCCGTCCGGTACGAGACGCGGCTGGCGTTCATGATCCACGACATCAACCGCTCAGTCGTCGCCATCAAGAACGCGACCTAAGGAGGACACATGGCAGACGAGACTCTCGAGCATCCGGACCCGTCGTCGCCGCTCCACGAGGACTCGACCTACGTCGAGGACCCGGAGAAGCCCGACACCGACCCGCCGATGGGCAACGCCGTCCAGCAGATCCGCGGCGAGCCCGGCGCCGGCGCCAAGAAGTCCGGCGCCGCGAAGCCTGCGGCCAAGACGGAGAAGGCGGAGTAATGCCGCTGCCCGAGTACCCGCCGAAGGCGTTCCAGGCTCCGTCGTCGGCGGGGATCGGGCTGCGCTTCAACTACCAGTGGCGGACGCCGATGCCGAACTGGCCCGACGACTGGTGGCAGCGTGACCTCGACGACCCGGTCGAGTGGGACACGACGAGCGTCGAGGGCCCGATCATGACCGACCGCATGATGCGACTACCGGAGCCGCCATGACCAGCTCACCCGAAGGCATCAAGGCACCCGCCGGCGTCCGGCCGAGCGTGGACGACGTCGCGCTCTGGCTGCGTGCCCGCACGAAGGACTCGTACGGGAACGAGGTCGGCACCTTCGACGACGAGACCAAGCCGACGAGCGACCAGGTGGAGGCCGAGATCGACAAGGCCGTCGCCCAGGTGCTCATGCGGCTGCCGCCAGTGGAGCACCTGCCGCCCGAGCTCGTCCCGGCCGTCGCCGACTGCGTCGCCTGCCGGACCGCGTGCCGGGTCGAACGCTCCTACTACCCGGAGCAGGTCCGCTCCGACCGGTCCGCGTACGCGGAGATGGTCGCCGAGTGCCAGTCCGACCTGGTCGCCCTGGTCGAGCGGGCGAAGGAGCTCCTCACCGGCGGGGCGGCGATGAACATCGGCATGATCCCGATCCGCTCCTGGACGTCGATCCCCATCGACTCGATCCCGTTCTCGAGCCCGTGAAGGTCGAAGTCGAAAGCCGCGGCGTCGGCAAGGCGGTCGCGGAGATCTCCGGGCTCGGCGTCCGCGCCCGCGACCTCGGCCCGATCAAGCGCGGGTTCTCCGACATTGTCGACAAGTCCACCGAACGCCGGTTCGAGAACAAGGGGCCGGGCTGGCCTCCCTTGGCCGACGAGACCAGGCAGCGGAAGCAGGGCTCGCAGATGCTCGTCGACACCGGCAAGCTCAAGCGGGCGATGACCCGCCAGACGGCGAAGCAGTCGACGACCGACGAGCTCGTGTCGGAGCCGACACCGAACGTCGACTACGCCCGCTTCCACCAGTACGGCACCAAGAACATGCCGAAGCGGACGCTGGTCGAGCTGCGGCCGTCTGAGGCGCGGCAGGTCGCCAAGCTCGTCCAGCAGCACATCAAGGGCGGTCGGTGACGGAGTCGCTCGACATCCGGTCGTTCCCGCGCGGCGGTCGCCTGGACAAGAGCCCGTCCGACTCGATCTTCGGGCTGGCGGTCGCCGGCGCCGACGTCGAGGACATGGTGATCACCTGCCTCCAGACCTGGTCGATGACGTACCTGGCCGAGGTCGCGCGGCAGCACAACCTCCCGGAGACGTCGCTGCCCAGGGTGCGGGCTTGGGTGCCGTCGTTCTCGTACGACAAGTGGCCGGAAGACCAGCTCCCGGCCGTGTTCGTGATCTCGACCGGCACCGCCGAACGCCCGTCGATGGGCGGCGACGGCACCTACTTCACCCGCTGGGCGGTGCAGATCGGCGTGCTCTGCTCGGCGAACACGCAGCAGGCCGCGTCGAAGCTGGCGTGGCTGTACGTGCTCGCCCACCGGATGCTGCTCGACCAACGCTCGTCGCTGGACGGCCAGGCGATGGGCACCAAGTGGGTCGGCGAGGGCGACATGCCCTTGAACTACGACGACACACGGACGCTGGCCGGGCGCATCACCTCGTTCGTCGTCGACGTCGAGGACACCGGCAACAAGTGGGCCGGGCCGAAGACGCCGGACGCGCCGCTCGACCCCGACACGCAACCGTGGCCACCGTGGGCGACCGCCGACATCGTCCAGTTCGAGATCGACAACGTCCGCATCGACGAGCCGATGCCGACGCCAACCCGAGAGGAGGAGTAGATGCCAAGGCCAGGCTGGGACGTCCTGACACGGACGGCCCCTATCCCGCCGCAGATCCCGACCGACACCGGCGTCGGGTTCGTCGTCGGCGGCAGCGCGATCGGCCCTGTCGTGCCGACGCTGATCCAGTCACTCGACCAGTACGTGACGATCTTCGGTGCTCGCACCGGAGGCGTCGTCCTGTACGACCACGTCGACGTGTTCTTCCGCGAAGGCGGCTCGAAGCTGTGGGTCTGCGCCGTCCCGACGACCCCGTCGATGATGCAGGTGCAGGCGAGCGAGGTGCCGGGCCTCGAGGAGGAGGTCGACGAGAAGCAGGCGGCGAAGCAGGCGAAGGCCGCTGAGGAACCGGAGACGCGGGCGGCGCCGACGACGCCGCAGCTCCAGGCGTGCCTGGACAAGCTCACGAAGGCGTACGGGCCCGGGCAGGTGTGGTGCCCAGGCAACGTCGACCCGACGCTGAACACGTACCTGCTCCAGCATGCCTTGAACACGAATCGGTGCGCGCTGATCGAGCCGGCAGCCGCGTCGACGGCGGCGCAGCTCACCACCTACGCGGCCGTCTACAAGACCAACCCAGGCGTGCAACGCTCGGCGCTGTTCGCTCCGCTCGGCATCTTCCCCGGCGTCACTCCGGGCACGACCAGGCCGATCGGCTGGACGGCCGTGGTCGCCGGTCAGTGCGCCTACAACGACGGGCACGGCATCAACCCCGACACCCCGGCGGCGGGCGTCAACGGCATCTCGGACTACGCCGTCGACGTCGAGCTCCGCTACCTCGACTCCGAGTACACGTCGCTCAGCCAGAACGGCGTCAACACCGCCCAGTACCGGTGGGGCGCGCTGGAGACGTTCGGGTGGCGGACGCTGGCGGACCCGGTCACGATCCCGGACTGGTGGAGCTTCGGCTTCTCCCGGCTGCGGATGGCGATCGAGGCCGATGCCGGCGCCGTCGCCGAGACGGACGTGTTCTCGCAGCTCGACGGCAGGGGCCACACGATCGCGGACTTCGGCAACGACCTCCGCGCCGTCCTCGCCCCGTACTACGACTCCGGGGCCCTGTACGGGTCGACGCCGGAGGAGGCGTTCCAGGTCAACGTCGGCCCGGCCGTCAACACGCCGGCGACGATCGCCAACGGCGAGCTGCACGCGGTCCTGATGGTCCGCATGAGCCCGTTCGCGGAGTACGTCGTGATCGAGATCGCGAAGGTGTCAACGACCCAGGCGATCGCCGCCTGAGAAGGGAGGTCAACCGATGGCTGGAATCCTCGAGGCCAACTTCAACGTCACCGTCACCGTCGACGGCAAGAGCCTCGGCACTTGGGACAAGTGCACGGGCGGCGAGATCGACTCGGACGAGGTCCGGTACAAGCCGGGCGCGATGGGCTCGCCGGTGTCGCTCGGCGGCATGATCAACATCGCCAACGTCGTCGTCACCCGCATGTTCGACCTGCAACGCGACGGCACGATCATCCACTGGCTGATCGGCAGGACCGGCAAGGGCCTGATCGTGATCAAGAAGCAGCCGCTCGACGCTGACGGCAACGCGTTCGGGCGGGCGATCAACTACCAGGGCAAGCTCAAGAAGGTCACGCCGCCGCCGCACGACTCGGAGTCGGCGAACGTGGCGCTGCTCGAGCTGGAGATGGTGCCCGCCGGCACGGTGACCTGATGGACGAGCAGACGCAGGACATCACCACGTCGGCGTACCAGGACGAGCGCGACGAGCTCGCCGACCTCGGCATGGAGGAGTCGCAGCCGGACAACCTCCTGCTGGAGGCGATCCGCGCAGCCAGGGCGGAGGCTGCCGAACGCCACATCTACGACATGGACGTGCCGGGGTTCCGGGGGCTGCTCGTCCTCAGGCTCGTCCCGGTCGGTGGCCGCAAGGGGTCGATCATCCGGGAGCGGTGGCAGCAGTCGAAGTCGCCGGACAAGGACACGAACCTCAACGCCGACACGATCATCGCCGCGCTGCAGGAGGTCTGCGGACGCACCGAGGCGACCGGGCCGGTCAAGCCGCTCGACCCCGAAGTGCCGGTCATCCTCGACGACCGGCTGACGCGGCTGCTCGGCCTGGAGGTGCCGACCATCAACGGGCAGGCGCCGACCGCCCGGCAAGTGCTGTTCACCATCTTCGGCGCGGCACACGACCCGGACCTGGCGATCCAACGGTGCGGAGGCGAGTTCATGGAGTGGGCCTCCGGCGCCGACGCCCAGGTCAGCGAGGAGGCGCTGGGGGAATCCTGAGCGGACCCGAGGTCATGGCCGCGGCGCAGCTCGTCGCGCTCGGCCTGCCCGGGCTCCGCTACCTGGACACAACCGACACGGAGCAGAGGTTGATGCTGAGGGCGATCGCGTTGAAGACCGACGAGTACGTGGATGGGCTGCAACGCCGGCTCGCCATCCACGTTGCTAACGCGATCGCCAAGGCGTTCCCGAAGGGCCTGGCTTGATGGCGAACAGCGAGGTCGTCGAGGTCATCCTCAAGCTGATCGGCTCCCGCCAGTTCCAGCAGGACGCCGAGAAGTCGGCGAAGGCGGTCGGCGACGTCGGCAAGGCGTCGGAGAAGTCCGGGAAGCAGTCCGGGTCGGCGTGGAAGAGCGTGGCGAAGTGGGGCGGCGCCGCCGCCGTCGCCTACGGCGCGCAGCGGTTCCTCCGGGGCGCGATCTCGACCACCGAGGAGCTCGGCCAGTCGACGCTCCAGTTGAACCGGGTCACCGGCATGGGCGTCAAGCAGTCGTCGGAGTGGGCGGCGACGTTGAAGGCCAGGGAGGTGCCGGTCAAGCAGTTCCAGCTCGGCCTGGTGATGTTGTCGCGGCAGATGACCAAGACGAACGACACGACCGGCAAGAACGCTCAGAAGATCGCGGAGCTGAACGCCCAGTACGAGCTCTACGCGCACCAGGGCGGGAAGAAGGCGCAGTCGCAGATGGCGACGATCCAGAAGCAGATCATCGCCACGACCGGCAAGAGCGCCGATGCGGTGTCGATGTGGCAGAAGCTCGGCGTGTCGATGGACGACGTCCGCAAGGGCCGGACCGAGCAGGTGCTCGAGCAGATCTCGACGGCGTTCTCGAAGATGAAGAACCCGGCCGAGCGCGCGGCGATGGCGCAGAAGTTGTTCGGGCGCGGAGCCCTGTCGCTGGCGCCGCTGTTGTTCAAGGGCGGGCAGGCGATCCGCGACCAGTTGAAGACGGCCGGGAAGTACGTCGACTTCAACGCCAAGAACGCGAAGCAGATCAAGCAGGAGATCGCCGACCAGCGCGAGCTCAAGCTCGCCTACATGGGCGTCCAGGTGTCGCTCGGGAAGGCGCTGCTGCCGGTGATGCTCGACCTGAGCCAGGTGATCCTCAAGATCGTCAACGTGCTCCAGCCGTTCATCAAGAGCGGGATGCTGGTCAAGGTGATGATCGTCGCCTTGGTCGCCGCCTTCGTCGCCTGGAAGGTGATGTCGCTGGTGATGACCGCCGTGAACTGGGGGCTGGCCGCGTCGACGTGGGCGTGGATCGGCGCGATCGCCCTGGTCATCATCATCCTCGCCGCCGTCGTGCTCGGCGTGATCTACGCCTGGAAGCACTTCAAGTGGTTCCGCGACGCGATCTACGCGGTCTGGAACGCGCTCAAGTTCGCGTTCAACTGGGCGAAGCAGAACTGGCCATTACTCGTCGGAATCCTGGGCGGTCCTATCGGCCTCGCGGTCGCGTTCATCATCACCCACTGGGACACGGTCAAGAACGCGTTCATTAGCGCGTTCAACTGGGTCAAGAAGAACTGGCCGCTGCTGCTCGGCATTCTCGGCGGGCCGGTCGCGCTGGCGGTCGTCCTGATCGTCAAGAACTTCGGCAGGCTCAAGACGTTCGTCGTCGGCGTCTGGCACGCGATCAAGCAGGCCGCGATCGACGCCTGGAACTGGCTCAAGACGCTGCCCGACAAGCTCAAGGGGCTGATCAAGAAGATCCCGGGGATGGGCATCCTCGGCAAGGCGCTCGGCCTGGCCAAGAAGATCCCGGGCGTCGGCACCGCGCTCGGCTGGGCCGGGCTCCAGCACGGCGGCACGATCACCCAGCCGGGCGGCGTCATCGTCGGCGAGGCCGGCCCCGAGCTGATCTCGCTCCCGGCCGCAGCGTCGGTGGTCCCGCTCGGCCCCGGCTCAGGCGTCGGCACGTCCGGCGTCTACGAGATCCACACGCACATCTGGCTCGACCGCCGCCAGATCGCAGAGGCGGTCGGGCAGTTCGCGGCGGACAAGGCGGCGCGCCGCTGATGGCGTTGGCGGCGCCACCGGTCGGGTACGTGCGCGTGTCGTCGACGGACCCGCCGATCCGGGTGCTCGCCCGCCTCGGCGACGGGCCGGTCACACCCGAGGCCGGGTACGGCGGCTGGCAGGAGGTCGCGCGTCCGCGCCGGTCGCCGCTGACGACCTGGCAGGCGTCGCCGGGGCTCAGGATCCAGGTGCCGATGATGCTCGACGCGTTCGTTGCCGGCACGAGCGTCGAGAACCTGATCAACGACATCAAGCGGATGGGCAGGCCGACCGCCAAGAACGGCGAGCCGCCGATCGTGAAGGTGCAGGCGCGCGGAGCCGCCGTCCCGTACCAGTCGGTCGCCTGGGTGATCGACTCGATCGACTGGGGCGACGCGATCATGAACGACTCCGGCAACCGCGTCCGCCAGGCGCTCACCTTGCACCTGCTCCAGCACATCGCCGACGTCTACCTGCAGGAACGCTCGGCGGCGAACCGGCAGCGCGCCAAGACCGCACCGTCGAAGCCGGGCGCGGCGAAGAAGCGGACGCCGTCGAAGTCGGCGCCGCCGTCGAGCAAGAAGAAGTCCGGGCTGCTCGACACCCGCAAGACCGGCTTGACGTCGGCGTACCCGTTCGGGTCCGGCGAGAGCCTGGTCAGGGTCGCGGCCAGGGAGCTCGGCGACGCCGACCGGTGGCCCGAGATCGCCGCCCTCAACGGGCTGCGTGACCCGCGCGCGGTGCCGTTCGGGATGGTGCTGAGGCTGCCGTGAGCGTCGTCGCCTACACGAGCGCCGAGGAGGACCTGGACGTCTCGAAGGTCGTCCTCGACGTCGTCAACCGCAAGATCAAGGGGCTCGACCAGCGCGTCGACGAGTCGATGACGGACGGCGAGGTCGAGCGCACGATCACCGGCGCCTCCACCCTGACCATGAACCTCCACGACCCGCACCGGGCGCTGCTCCAGTCGGGCATGTTCGCGTACACGATCGAGGTCGTCCTCGACACGTTCCACTGGCGGCTCGTCAAGGTGTCGAAGTCCGGCGACGACCTCACCTTGACGTTCGAGGACCGGGTCGTGTCCTGGCTGCGAGAGGGCACGTCGCCGAAGAAGGCGAGCCGGGACAAGATGACCCGCGCCGAGTTCGCCTACAGCCTGGTCAGGGAGATCAAGAAGGGCGGCGGCATCCCGTTCTACAGCCCGGAGATGCACGTCCAGCAGCCGATCGCGAAGGCGACGCAGAAGAAGAAGTCGTCGGACCGGAAGGCGAGCCGCGACCCGGGCGTGAACCGGTCGATGGCCGGGCTGACCGTGAAGGGCTCGCCGGCGAGCTCGTCGCAGATCCGTCTGGCCGAGCGCGCCCTCGACGTCGCTCACTCGCTGAACGCGCCGGTGCTGGCGCAGATCGCGCTGATCGAGGCGTGCATCCAGGAGAGCTCGATCCAGAACCTCACCTACGGGCCGGACGGGTCGCTCGGCATCCTCCAGGTGATCCCGTCGACCGCGCGCGGGCACGGCATCGACGCCCGCGACGTCGAGGCGT